>Ga0209343_10006056_pt1 | contig 14553 bp, 12 predicted proteins | sample RifCSPlowO2_02_FD_184026 | JGI IMG/M metagenome (GOLD analysis project Ga0209343, IMG submission 184026) | Groundwater microbial communities from Rifle, Colorado - Rifle CSP2_plank lowO2_0.2 (SPAdes) (version 2) | ecosystem: Environmental > Aquatic > Deep subsurface > Groundwater | place... | reverse complement strand
CATCCTTTGTAAGGGTTATAAATGAGTGAATATCCTTCTCAACCCTCTCAATCCTTTTAATAAATTCCAGTGTCAGTTCCCTTGCACTTATCTCTCGTCTTTTTAATTTTTCCTTCAATTCATGGATTGTCAGTTTATATAATTCCATAAGTTTAAATTTTCCTTACTTAAAATTAAATAATCTTTTTAGTTTATTATCTACTTCGTCTTGAATATGAAGAGGTAATTTTCCTAATTCACGCCGAAACAAAGTAGTGGTAACTGTCATCATACGATGTAAACGCAACATGGAGGATACTCGTAAGCCTGTTTTAGCAAAATATGGAAGCGTTGAGTCTAATATCACATCTGTTTCCAATGGTTCAGCAGGAATTCTACTGCTAATAAATGAAACTATAACATGATGATGTGGACCAATGGCATTGGTCAAACATACTGCTGGGCGTACTTTAGCAGCTGAAAAATCATCAAATGGAAATGGTACTAAGATTATTTTACCTTTGAGCATTGAAAGGTTTCCCATCATTAATAGTATATATGTCTTCTTCGGGTTCTTTTAGAAAATCAAAAGATGGATTGGTAGTAGCAGTGTAGAGCCATTCCTTTTCATCTATCTCAATATCTTCTGGCAGTAGAATAATAACACGAACCCGCGTTGGTCCAACAACTGGCAACGGTTCATCAAGAATAAGCTTTTTTTGGGCGTCAATTGTTGCCGTTATTTCTATAGCTTTTTCTATAATTTCCATATTAAATACCTCCTTTATTCCCATTATAATCCTAAAAATTGTGTGAATGTGCAATTACACAGCAGTATAAGCAATTGCAGTTTTCATTTATTCTTTAGAAATTAGCAAATTAGTTTTTAATGTATCCATTGCAAAAATAATCTGAAAGGTTTGGACATTAGTCTTTTGCAATGTGTTAGTGAAATACCGCAAATTTTAATCATAAATTAAGAACTGAATTTATTTTCTGAAGGATTAAGTTTCTCCTTTCTTTTACAAACAATTCATAATTCTCCAATTCCCACAACTTTTTATCTGGCGGGATTAAATGCCTTGAGAGATATATCTTTCTGTTCTCAACTTCCTTGGTAATCCATTCAGTGAGAGATTTTTCTCCTTTTGTTCCTCGATTAGTTCCAATATCAAGCAATTGATAATTTTCTACACAATTTATAAAATTGGAATCGTATTTGCCTTGAAGTTTGTTGATGGGCTGAACATGGTCAATATCTTGCAATCTAATCGTTGCCTCACGGTCATAAAGAACATAAAACAAAAATGGCATATCAAGAAATTTTAAATTAGTCTCGGTAATTGTATCAAAGAAAAATAAAGGATGATTTTTATAAGTATCAAGGATTTTTTCTAAGGGGAAGTCTTTATTCTTATAATTTTTGATGACATTTAGAAGTTTTTTTATTCCAGTTTTGTATGGTATCCAACCTTTGCCTCTACTAAATAAGCCATTCAATAATGATAAATAAATCCATTTATGCAAGTACTTATAATCAAGATTTGCTGTATCGTAAGTATCAAATAATTTGTGAAGATTATCGGTTAGTGTTTGCTTATGAAAAATATGATATGCAATAAAATATAAAGGAATAAAAGAGCGGTTTTCACTCTTATAATATTCATGCAATTTTGAAGCAATTAAGAATTTCTTTAATGCCCTCAATGTTTCACATATACGGTCTTTGTTATCCACAGCAAATTTAGCATCATTGGAGTCAATGTCTGACATTTCCTTAGTATGATTATCTCTAAGTAAAAATATTAGCTTGATTAAATTGTCTTGGGACATGCCAATATCCTGATAATCTTTCAATGTTTCATCTAAAAACTTTTCCATTTTCCACTCAAAACCTTTTAAGATAGATGCGACTAAATCATAAGCTGATAACTTAGTGCCTCCATCGTTTAATCTTCTAAATAACTCAACTATTCTTTGCCTATTAGCAACTTTATCTGATTTTTTGTTTATTGTTACTTTGGCAATACCAACATGCTTGATGGTAAATAAATTCTTATAAAATGTCCTGACATTTTTTCTAATATGTGTTTGTTTGATTTCTTCAGCTACTCCCCCTGCCTCTATAATTTTATCGGCTATGTAATCTTCGTCATTGGTGTCTTTAAGTTGCCTGAATAGCTGATTAACTGGATACCATTTATGCTCCTCTAATCCTTCATCTAATCTATCCGAATTTATTTTGGGAAGCTTCGTTGCATCATTTTCAAATTCAAATTCGTATTCCATATTATTGAAATCGCTGAATAAATCGAAATACAATATTTTTCCGTTTATGCTGCCCATTATTACCATGTAAAAAGATTGAAATCTTTGTTGACCATCGATTACAAAAAAGTGGTTTTGATTGAGATTTTCCAGATTAATAGAATCTATTAAACTACCATCTTTCGTAAAATATCGAAATGCAAATAAGGGTTTGGTATTTTTTTCCTCCTCAATAACCATAATACCACCAAAGGAATTTCCCTTTAATAAGGTATCAAAAAGTAATTCCATTTTTTCTTCATCCCAAACTAATCTTCTTTGAATTACAGGTAGAACAAAAATATTATCTGGTATTTTGGAAATTGCATCTTCGACTGTTATCTGGTCCTAATTTGCCATTTATTCCTTTTCCTTCCTAATATTTGCGGTATTTTTCTTTTAACTTGTTATATCCGAAGTATTTCAGAAATATTTGCCCCTTATCCCATAATATAATAATGCCCCACTCTTCAGGGGGGCAGAGTTTACTCTATCTAAAAGCTATAAACTTCTTTAACCTATTGCACCTCTTCTATAATCTTAGGGACTTTATAATATCCTTTATCTTTATCAGGTGCATTATCAAGAGAATTACCTTCTGAAAACAATTCCTTATTAACATCATCACGGAAGGTATTTTTTATTGGCAGGACATGGGATGTAGGCTCAACACTGCCTGTATCAAGCTGACTTAGTTTGTCTATATGGGTAAGTATGTTGCTTAGCTGATGGGTGAATCTCTCCTTCTCCACATCTGCAAGCTCTAACCGTGCCAGCTCGGCTACATGCTCTACTTCCTTAATTGATAATTTCATATAAAAAATAATTGGACGCAGATGAACGCAGATTAGCACAGATTATTTTTATCTGTGTCAATCTGTAGTTTCTGCGTTTATCTGCGTTCTATGTTTCCCTACCTTCTGTGTGATGCCTTTTTGCTTCTCCATCTTCTTTTCAGCTTCTTCTTCTTTGTCTTGCTTGCCATAAATATCCTCCTTTTCTTAATTTGGTCTGAAAACTTGAAACATGATAAGAAAATATAACATAAAAAATATTTTTAATAAAGTATTATGCTTTGTCTTGACATGATGGATTTCCATAGTGTAAACTGATTTTCACTTTTTTAATGTATAGGAAATTATAAAATTTTGCCACAGAACACAGAGGAAAAAACTAAATTTTTTGACACAGATGGACACTGATTAGTTATGATTTTTTCTGTGCCAATCATAATTTATCTATGTCTTTCAGTGTCTTTGTTTTTTGTCTTTCTCTGTGTATTTGTGGTTAATCAAGTCTTTGTTCTTGAAGTATAAGATGAGTAATTTTTTACAGGTTAAGATAAGACCGCAGGAGATAAAGAAGGGGAGTTCTGTAAGGGCACTGTTAGATACAATGGGGAATAGTGCCTTTCAGGGGAAGAATCTGGCACTTGCCCGTGATATATGGGTGAAGATGCTGAATGACAGGACTACAATATTCTTCGGTCTTGCAGGTGCCATGGTGCCTGCAGGGATGAGAGGTATAATTTCATATCTTATTAAGAACAGGTATATTGACTGTCTTGTATCCACAGGTGCAAACCTTTTCCATGATTGCCATGAGACACTCGGCAGATTCCATTTTCAGGGGACTCATGAGGTGGATGATATAAAGCTATTTGAAAAAGGGATAGACAGGATATATGATGTCTTTGCATCTGAGCAGGAGTTCAGAAAGGCAGATAATTTCGTTAAAAACTGGGCAAAGGGATTAGACCCAAAAGTTGTTTCAGGAAAAAGGTCAGTTACGACAAGGGAATTTTTATATCTCCTTGGGGAGAAACTCTCAAAGATTAGTAAGGTTGAAGGAATCCTCACATCTGCATATAAGGCGAAGGTTCCGATTTACTGCCCTGCCATTGGAGACAGCTCAATAGGGATATCGCTTGCGGTAGGAAGGGCTGAAGGGTCAAACAAGATTCAGTTTGATATGGTGAAGGATGTCCTTGAGACTGCAGAGATAGCGAGTAAATCCAAATCTACTGGTGTAATATATGTTGGGGGCGGGACGCCAAAGAATTTTATACAGCAGACTGAGGTTACTGCCTCTATTATGAGTGATTCAGTATCTGAAGGGCATAGGTATGCAATCCAGATTACTGCCGATGCACCCCACTGGGGAGGACTCTCTGGATGCACATTCAAAGAGGCACAGTCCTGGGGGAAGATTGCAAGGGATGCCCGAAGTGTATCCCTCCATTCAGATGCTACAATAGCACTTCCAATCATAGCCACCGGTGTGGCAGACAGTTTCAATACCAAAAAGAGAAGGATGCCAAAATTTACAATTAAAGAAGATTTAAAGATGACAGCGTAGCTGTCATTCTGAGGGCGAAGCCCGAAGCTTGTCCTGAGCGTAGCGAAGGAACTCAATGAGATTCCCCGCTTTGCTCGGAATGACAATACTTAATCATGAAGCCGTATTCACCTCCATTAATGTCCTATAATTTTGTGGGGTCCACAAAAGAACTTACAGATTTAAAAAAATCAAAGGTTATAGTTTTACCTAAACATAGGGTTATTAATATCGGAGTTAAATTCTGCAATCAATCACAGAACTTTGTGGTTTGCAGTTTTTAAATTGTAATTTGGGATTTGATTATTGGTTATTTGGAGAAGGAAGGAGGTGAATTATAAAGTAACAGTTTATGGATAACAGGAAGGAGAGAGTCGAGGGGCAGAAGGAAAACTTCGATCTTGCAGGTGGTAAAGATTTGAATAAGGGAGTTAAAAAAAATAAACCCCAGAGAAGGGAAAAGGATGCAATAAGAAAGATTACAAGGGAGTTTATGAAAGACTGGAGGGGAACCGATTTTGATGAAGATGAAACTTAAAGGCGATAAAGTTTTTTAAAAAGAAACGGTATTGGCTGTCAAGATAAAAAAGGTGGCTGAAAGCACTTGACAAATATAGACTTGGTGTGTTAATAATGTGGCAGCTTTAATATACTGGCTAATGCTTAAAAAAGTATCATATATAGGAGGGGGTATATGCCAAAACAATACACCATAATGGTGATACCTGATATATCAGGTAAGCTTCGCCGTTTCAGCATATCCGAAAAATCTGCAAAAATTCTCCTCAGTATATTCATCCTTATAACTATTACCTCAGTATTTCTATTCTATCGCCACATAAAATTGAGTAAAGAGGTAATAGAACTGGAGGGTTTAAGAAAGGAAACAAGAGAGCAGAGGCTTCAGATACAGCAGTTTGTCCAGAAGGTTAAAGACTTTGAACAGCAGATGGCAAGGCTTGAGAGGTTTGACAGGAAACTCAGGGTAATCACATCGTTAGAAGGAGGCGGGACATCTGAGCAAAGGTTGGGGGTTGGAGGTATTGATGAGAGAGAGGCTATCAACTACTCATCAATTTTACCTGCCACGGCTAAAAATGTAATAGAAGAATTAAATAATAATATAGAAGAATTAAATAATCAGGCAAAATTTCAGGAAATAAGTTTTCAGGAATTGGATGAATTTTTCAAAGGTCAGGAGTCGCTCTTATCATCAACTCCGTCAGTTTGGCCAACGAGGGGTTGGGTGACGAGCGGATTTGGATATAGAATATCACCGTTTACAAACAGGAAGGAGGTGCATGAAGGTATAGATGTAGCAACGAGGATGAATGCTCCGGTTATATCTCCCGCTGACGGAATAGTTGTGAGGGCGGGGAAGGATATAAGCTACGGAAATATACTGGAGATAGACCATGGCTATGGTGTAGTGACGAGATATGGGCATAATGCGAGGATTTTGGTCAACATGGGTGATAAGGTGAAAAGAGGGCAGACGGTTGCCCAGGTGGGAAATACTGGCAGAAGCACCGGGCCGCACCTTCATTACGAGGTGGTTCTGAACGGTGTGCCGGTAAATCCGTTAAGGTATATATTAGAAGAAAGTTAATCTTTATAGACATAAGACATCAGGCTTAAGACTTTTGTCTAAAGTCCAATGTCTGCAGTCAGTTGATGGAGGCTTTAAAAGAATGGCAAAGGGTACAGTAAAGTGGTTTAATGAATCAAAGGGGTATGGTTTTATAAAACAGGAAAATGGTGAGGATGTATTTGTCCACTTCTCTGCAATTAAGGGGGATGGGTTTAAAACATTAAAGGAAGGGCAGGAGGTAGAGTTTGAAGTAAAAAATGGAGAGAAAGGACTTCAGGCAGTAAATGTGAAGAACCTTTAGTTGATATATATTTATAATCCATTCATTATAAATAATAGAAAAAACCCTGATGAACCCCGTTAGAAAGTTTGGAAAGGGCTTCAAACCCCTCCCAAACTATTTGTTTTCTTTCTCTCCGCCCTTACGGGTGGAGCCTCTTTTCTAACGGGGTGAATAAAATCAGGGTTTTTCTTTTTTTATATTACAGCGTATAGCGTGCGGTTAGTAAAAAAGCTAAACGCTATATGCTAACCCCTAATCCCTGCATTTTATCCATCCTCTTGTATTATTAACCATTTCTATATATAATAATTTTTATGATTGGTAGTCTTCTAAAAAAGATAGTTGGCAGCCGAAATGAGAGGGAATTAAAAAGGCTGCAGGCTTATGTGGATAGAATAAATCAGCTTGAGCCTTTGGTGCAAAAGCTCTCTAATGATGAGCTTAAGGCAAAGACAGTTGAATTTAAAGAGAGATTTAATAATTCCATTTCAAATTTAAATCCTGACCTATCACCTTTGGACCAAAGACAGTTAGTAGAGAATGCCCTGAATGAACTGCTTCCAGAGGCATTTGCTGTTGTGAGGGAGGCGGCAAAGAGGACCCTCAATATGAGGCATTTTGATGCCCAGCTTATCGGTGGGATTGTCCTCCATGAGGGTAAGATTTCCGAGATGAAGACAGGGGAAGGTAAGACCCTCGTCGCGACCCTTCCTGTTTATCTCAATAGTCTCACTGGCAGGGGTGTCCATGTTATTACTGTAAATGACTATCTTGCCAAGAGGGATGCCAACTGGATGGGGGAGATTTACAAGTTCCTTGGACTGTCTATAGGCATAATACAGCATGATATAGATGACAGAAAGAGGCAGGAGGCATATAGGTGTGATGTTACTTATGGTACCAATAACGAATTTGGATTTGATTACCTGAGAGACAATATGAAGTTCTCCATAGACACCTATGTTCAGAAAGAACTTAACTATGCCATTGTAGATGAGGTGGACAGTATCCTGATAGATGAGGCAAGGACGCCTCTTATCATCTCAGGTCCCGCAGAAGAATCTACAGATAAATACTATAAAATTGACAAGATAATTCCAAAATTGAGAAGGGATGCAGATTATCAAATTGACGAGAAGGCGAGAAGTGCAACACTGACGGAAGAGGGAGTTGCGAAGGTAGAGGGGCTTCTATCTGTGGAAAATCTGTATGACCCATCCAATATAGAAATACTCCACCATGTCCAGCAGGGATTGAAGGCACATACATTGTTTAAAAGAGATGTGGATTATATTGTGAAGGATGACCAGGTAGTAATTGTAGATGAATTTACAGGAAGATTGATGCCGGGGAGGAGATGGAGTGACGGGCTTCATCAGGCTGTGGAGGCTAAAGAGGGGTGCAAGATTGAAAATGAGAACCAGACCCTTGCCACAATCACATTTCAGAACTATTTCAGGATTTATAATAAACTCGCAGGAATGACAGGAACGGCTGATACAGAGGCGGCAGAGTTTCAGGAGATATATAACTTAGAGGTATTGGTAATCCCGCCGAATAAACCCATGATAAGGGCTGATTATTCTGATGTAATCTACAGGACAGAAAAAGAGAAATTCAATGCAGTTGCAAGGGAGATAGAAGAGCTTAATAAAAAGGGACAGCCTGTATTGGTGGGAACAATCTCCATTGAGAAGTCGGAGAGGATAAGCGACACGCTCAAGAAAAAGGGTATAAAACACCATGTCCTCAATGCCAAATATCATGAGAAGGAGGCGGAGATAGTTGCACAGGCCGGGCGATTTGGAGCTGTTACCATTGCAACAAATATGGCAGGGAGGGGGACAGACATACTTCTGGGTGGAAACCCTGATTTTCTTGCAAAGAGGCGGTTTGAAAACGAGTCTGAACTGCCGCTTGATGAAAGAAAGAAAATATATGAAGGGCTTCAAAAACAGTGTGCGAATGAAAAACAGAAAGTAATAGATCTTGGCGGGCTTCATATTTTGGGGACTGAGAGGCATGAGGCAAGGCGAATAGATAACCAGTTAAGAGGACGTTCAGGGAGACAGGGTGACCCTGGCTCATCAAGGTTTTATCTTTCTCTGGAAGATGATTTATTGAGGATTTTCGGTTCTGAGAGGATATCAGGTTTGATGGAAAAACTTGGCATGGAAGAAGACCAGCCTATTGAACATAAGATGATAACAAAGGCGATTGAGAATGCCCAGAGAAAGGTTGAGGCACATAATTTTGATATAAGAAAACACCTCCTTGAATATGATGATGTAATGAATAAACAGAGGGAGGTCATATATGAGCAGAGGAGACAGGTATTAGAGGGTGAGAGCTTAAAGGATATGTTCTTTGAGATGGCAGAAGATGTATTGGACGATACGATTAGTATCTATGCCGATGAGGGCAGGCATCCTGAAGATTGGGATATGAATGGCTTAAGGGATTCTCTAATCAGGCAGTTCTCACTGAATATAACATCGGATAATGGGATGGTATCTATTGATGGAGGAAAGAGTCTTGATAAAAAAGATATTAATCTTGAGTTACTAAAAGAGGCGATCAATGAGGCATTGGAGCAGAAATATGCGAAGAAGGAGGCAGAGTTTGGAAACGAGATGATGAGATATCTGGAGAAGATGGTCATGCTCCAGATTATTGATAACCAGTGGAAGGACCACCTCCTCGTCATGGACCACATTAAGGAAGGGATAGGTTTCAGGGGTTATGCACAAAAGAATCCATTAAATGAATATAAAAAGGAGGGTTTTGATGCCTTTGCAGCAATGATGCAGAGGATAAAGGAAGAGATAACAGAATATATATTCAAAATCCAGCCTGTGAAAGAGGCAAGGGCTGAGATAACCCAAAAGAAACAGAGGATGATTGAACACAGGGGTGAAGGAGCAGGCGGAGGCGGGACGCCATCACAGGCGAAGAGAGATGGGGAAAAAGTGGGCAGGAACGACCCGTGTCCCTGTGGAAGCGGAAAGAAATATAAAAAGTGCTGCGGGGCATGAAATGAGTGTAAGTGTAAGTGAAAGTAAAAAGAAAAATTCCATAAGCTTACACTTACACTTAACACTTAGATTATGGTTACTGTAGATGTTGTAAATAGTAGTGAGGCAAAAGAGGAATGGAACCAATTTCTAAGTGAGAGTAAGAATGCATCTTTTGCATCCCTTTTTAATTGGAAGGCAATTTATGAGGAAGTATTTGGTTTTAAGACCTTTTACCTCTTAATAAAGGATGTTAGGAAAATCAGGGGAATCCTCCCCCTTGTTCTCATAAATAGCCCCCTTATTGGTAAAGGCTCATTTCTTATTTCTACACCCTATCTTACACAATCAGGTCTTTGTTTAAACGGCATTAGTTTTGACCCAACTCCTGTAATTAATACCTTAAGTAAGTTAATAAAAGAGTGCGGTGTGAGATATGTGGAGATAAGGCAGATTGTCCCTTTTACCCCACCCCTACCCTCCCCTTTAGAAGGGGAGGGGAAGGGGGGGGTATTTTTTACAAGGAAAAATAACTTCACTTTTCAAATAGACTTATCCAAGGGTGCAGAAAAACTATGGGAGGGATTTACTCCTAAAGTAAGAAATCAGGTAAGGAAGGCTCAAAAATCGGGTATTGAAATCATTACCGGAAAAGACCAGTATTTTATTAATAGTTTTTATCAGGTGTTTTCAAAGAGGATGAAAGAGCTTTCATTTCCTGCATATCCTAAGAGATATATAGAGTCAATAATCAAGAACTTTAATAATAATTCAAAAATAATTCTTGCATTGTATAAAAATAAAGTAGTTGGTGGTATGTTGCTCCTGTCTTTTAAGGATACAATAAGTAATCCTTATGCAGCGACCCTTGTAGAGTATAATTCTTTGTGTCCCAATAATCTCATGTATTGGGAGGCAATACAGCAGGGGGCGAGAGATGGTTTCTCTGTTTTTGATATGGGCAGAAGTCAGGCAGGAAGAGGGACATACGAGTTTAAAAAACAATGGGGGGCAGAGCCAATTCAACTATATTATCAATATCTTTTTGCTGAAGGAGAGAAGGGGAATGAAGAAAAATTTTTTAATTTAGAAGGGAGTCCGCTTTTTAATATTTACTCTTCTGTCTGGCGGAGGCTCCCAACCCCTGTTACTAATTTCATGGGAAATTATCTTGTAAAACAGCTTTATACAGCATGAATAAAAAAATCTTAGCAATAGTTCCTGCATATAATGAAGAAAATTCCATTACCGCTGTTATAGATGATATAAAGAGCCATCTTCCAGAGGCAGATATAGTGGTTATAAATGATGCCTCAACTGATGGCACTGCCAATGCAGTAAGGTCAAAAAATGGCGTGAGGTTGATTGACCTACCGATAAACCTCGGAATAGGCGGCGCAGTTCAGACAGGATTTCGCTATGCACTAAATGGCGGCTATGATGTGGCAGTCCAGATAGATGGAGATGGCCAGCACATGGCATCCGAGGTAAAAAAGGTGCTGACTCCTGTTATTGATGATGTTGCTGATATGTCAATCGGTTCCCGTTACTTAGAAAAAAAAGGTTTTTTGTCGTCACCGATGAGAAGGCTTGGAAATTTTATCTTTAAAATTGTGAATTCCACTTTGATTCAACAGAAAATTACAGATAATACATCAGGATTCAGGGCATATTCAAAGGAGGTTATAAAATTTCTCACCCGTTACTACCCAAGTGACTATCCTGAACCGGAATCAGTTGTATTGTTGGCAAAAAACGGATTCAGAATCAAAGAAGTCCCTGTTATAATGAAGGAAAGGACTGCGGGTGAATCTTCTATAACTCCGATAAGGACTGTTTACTATATGCTCAAGGTAATGCTTGCAATCTTTGCCAGATTCAGCCGTCCTTCTTAATTTCCTCTAAAAATTAACAGGTGTTGAAAAAGTCGAAAAAGACAGAAACTGTCATTCTGACCCTGAGTGAAGCGAAGGGGAAGAATCTCGTTTTTTCAATTATAGTGAACGAATTAAATTTGTTGGTATGTATGGTAGCCGCACCCTTTATGGGTGCGTGAATTTACGCAGGCATAAAGCCTGCGACTACCAGAATTTATGTCTACTTATTTAGTTCGTTCACTATAGTAGATTCAGTGTAGAACTATCCCTATCTCAGAATTTTGATATTTTCTAAATATCCCTGCAATAAACCTCAATGTCTGGTATATAGTCTGAATGGTAGTTGTATTCCCTATTCCAAGGTGTTGTGATTACAGGCGGTGAGGAACGGGTTGGTGGATAGAGTAACTCCAGATGAGAGAGAATTTTATATCCTTTTCAAAATCTTTTTTTGGTAACCGTAACAAATCCGGAAAATGGTGTGGCTATTCAGGTTTAAACTTCTTTTTTAAGCCTTCCAATCCTCTTGAAACCACGTCTTTTTCTGTCCCAATCTCTGAGGAATGATTAGTTGGAGCAATTATAATGGTCGCTGACCTCTATTTCTATGGCAAAGGCAGTAAAAAATTTATTTTTTTGTTTTTAATACCCATAGAAGCATGAATTAATACTTTTTCCCCATTGTTAATATTGGAAAAAAATGTAGTTAATGGCGGACCAGTAATTTCAGAAATATATATTCGTTTGCTTGTTCTCTTTCCTTTTCTTTTAATTAATTCGCTTTCCAAACTGGAAATAAAACATAGAAAACTATTTTTTGCAGATGGATATTTTTCAGGACTATCTTCCTTTTTATGTTTGTCTGGTGGTGGTATAAAATATTTTTGACTATTCAAATATCGTGGCAGATATTTTTCTCTTAATCTCCAGCTTTTATCTGTATTGAAGTATTCAAACCTAAGAAAGAGGCAATTCCATAACGTTTCATCTCCTATTATCCTTGCTAATAAGTTGACGTGGCTTACTTGAAACTTATTAACCAAATCGTTAATTATAGAAAGCGTGAAAGAGTCGTCGGTGATTTGTGGTAGCTTTTTTAATTCCTCTTGTATCACGCCAGATGGCATAAGTAAGAATCTTGCAATTTTATTACATACATATTCTAAGTAACCTGAACCAGGTGGAAGAATCGTCAAATTGGCAGGTATAGATTTTGATATATCGTAAAAAAATGTGTGTGCTAATTCATGAGCTAATAAGAAATTATAATCAAAATCCGTGGAGAGTTTTTTAACGTTCAAGGTTATTATGAAACCCTCACCCTTTACTTCGATTTTACCATCTACAGTTAAGTTTTTATCGTGTTTCAAATTTGTTTTTCTGTATGGCAGGAATTTAAGGACAGAAAAAGGGGGGACAGTTTGCTTAGTTTCAATAAGATATTGTTTGCTTATTTCGCTACACCATTGCGTTAAGCTCCTGCCTTGCAAAACATTACTCAGCAACAACTCGATTTTCTTTTCATATCTATCTGATTGACCCATCATTTGAGACTGATATTGAACTTGCTTTTAATTGATATATCAATGTCTGATAGTTCCCTTTTTAAGTTAGTATTAGCACAAAAGTCTAGTGCAAGTTCTTTAATTTTCTCATCTGCCTCACTCATATTTATATTTGACGAGTTATTATTAATTTCTGGGATCTCATGAATTCTCAATCGTATAATCTTATCCCAGAATACTTTTCCTTTAGTATTCTCCTCATCGCTTCCTGGTTCTACCAGAAGTTGCCAGTTAATATAATCTTTAATATATGATTGATATTCGGAGTATTTGGATTGATATTCTTTGTGCTTTTTGTCCACAAATTCGGGATGGACAAAAACTCTTAATGCCCATAAGCTTTGATGTTTTTTAATTATAGACTCACATTCTTCCTTTATGGTAACATCATTATAATCCTTTAGTTCAAAGTCCACTCCTTCGTTATTTACAACTTTCATCTTGGCTAATTTCATAGTCATATCAAAAGGTGGGCAATAAATTAATACATCCCCAGATTTCATATCTCCCAAGTAATTGCAAATAGTATCTTCTATTTTCAATCTGTTCACATAACTACCATCTTTGATAAGTTTGTTGTGAATTGTTAATGCAACCTTATTTTTTACTTTGTCATACTCTCCCTTATCGATGGGTTCAATATCGAGTTTGTCATCAATATTTAAATCCTTTTTGGTTTTATAAATAATCTCTTTATACAAAAATCTATTGTCAAAATTTTTAGCTAATCGCTCTGCCGCCGCAATTAATTTTTGATTGTCTGTTGATTTGCCTTTTTTGGGTAAATCTTTTAAATAGGTAATGAGTTGTTCGTCTCCCATTTCATGAATATTATATAATGCTTGGTCATCTTCAATTTTATTTTCAAGTATTTTTTCATTATCATCATTTAATCCTAACGCTGCTGGCATTTGAATTTTTTCAAAACATCTCGCTTCTTTTGCTCTCGCAACAGCGCCAGATAAAATTGTTCCAGTTAATATTTTTGCATGATGGTAATAAACCCTTTCACCTAAGTAGTATCTATTTCTCAATAATTGAATAAGTTCACTTATGTTGTCATGCCTTATTTCCTTCCCTTTCTTATATATTCGGATTGCAATTCTCCGCTCATTTTTATTTGTCTCTTTATTCTTTACTTCTTTTATGAAAAAATAGTCAAGAAATCTGGGGTGGTATTTCAACTTAAGGTTCGTATAAAAACAATCTCTTTCAAGATAGTCAAGCAAATCTGCGCAAACAGTGTTGCTTACAATATCATACATAAAGGCGTCATTTTCCCTTTTCTCAAAGTTCTTGTCGCATTTAATTAAGCCAAAAAACCGCTCATAAAACTGTTTGCCGTGATGTTTTATTATTATTTTCCCAATTTCAGAAAACTCCCCCAGAAAAAATTCCCATCTTGTTTGATGTTTGTCGTGACTTTTGAAAACACCAAACTCGTCTTCAATAGTATGACCGAATGGCATATGACCAATATCATGTAGCAATGCCAATAATCGTATAATTTGCTCCTCCTCAGCTGTTATTGATTTTTCCTTTTCTTGACTATGTTGATTTTTTCTGATTTTTAAAATTATTAGATCCGCTTTCTTTACTG
>Ga0209343_10006055_pt1 | contig 14554 bp, 13 predicted proteins | sample RifCSPlowO2_02_FD_184026 | JGI IMG/M metagenome (GOLD analysis project Ga0209343, IMG submission 184026) | Groundwater microbial communities from Rifle, Colorado - Rifle CSP2_plank lowO2_0.2 (SPAdes) (version 2) | ecosystem: Environmental > Aquatic > Deep subsurface > Groundwater | place... | reverse complement strand
CGTTCCCAAGCGAAGCGACAACCTGTCCTGCTTCATAGTGGGGTCAGCTCCCATAAGAACACCCCCCAAGAGAAGGGGTTGCGATCTCGCTCCGCGCCGTCCGGCAGAAGTCCCAGCTTCACCGCCCCACCAGTAAACGCCAAGAACAACACCCGGGAAGGACCACCGCCCACTCAGCCCAGATGAGCTTCAAGCGGTGAGCGATGGCGGCCAGCCATGAACCGTCCAGGACGCAGAGCCCCGAGAGGCGCTGCGGGAGCGGCCCGCGCTCCTGCGGATAGCGGGCCGAGCATGACAAGTGCGTCGATGGCTAAGGACTGTCCGGCCGCAAGACCGACCACCTGTTTCCCGCGGGTTATCCGACTCAGACTGTAACCAGCGCTACCGTTAAGTCAATCAGGCTTATATTCGGCGCGGCAGCGACACCACTCTTAAGCTTCCACAGAGCTGAAGAGGTGTTATGTCTCTTAAGCGCTGCTTCGATGTCAATATGAGCCTCTCTTGCCTCCTTCATGGTCTCACCGTCAACGATACCGCCAGCCAGGTATGCAGGGACATCGTCCGACCTCTCAGCAAACTGAACGCCTGGCCCATCTGTCCCGTCTGTGTCCACAGAGCCTATCACAACCTTCTCATTTCCGTCTATCTCCTGGGCGGCAGCCAACACGAACTCCTGATTTCGCCCCCCCACACCTTTCTCCTCACCCACCGTCACAACGAATTCCCCACTCGTGAAGAGAGCACAAGGAGGTTTAAAGGGGTGCCCCGTGCGTTCTATAGTCTTACAAATCGCAGCCATGTACCTGCCGGCTTGTGCTGCTTCGATGCCATACAACTCGTCGGTGAGGAGTACCGGCCTAAAGCCAAATTCTTCCGCCTTCTTCATGGCTGCTGGAAGCTTTGCTGACGCCTTATAACCCGGCATTACCCCGAAGATGCGGAAAGCCCACCGCTCAAATTCCTCTGCCTTGACAGTTTCAAACCAGGGGTCGGCCGTCGCTATAAATTCTCTGACAGCGGAAGGGACCTGATCCCACGCATCCCATTTCTTCAGATTCAGTGCCGCTAGCCGAAACGTCGAATAGTCTGGTAGCGTGTGCAGCCAGTGGTTCCGATACATGAGCTGCTCATAGCTGCTGGGAGAATGTGCAAAGATGTGGACTGCTTTTGCCGGTTGCATGTACCTGGAGATTCTCCCACCTTTCATCATATCGAGGTGGTTCCTGATAGGATTCAGGTCCGCAGTAGGGGCTCCGTGTTTCACCTGCATAATGTACGTCGTGTTCTTCACATCCTCAAGAGTCACTCCGGGAACAGGCAGAGTCAATGCGGACGATACGCCGTTGCTTATACAGGTGAAAACCAGATCATTCTCAGTAAGTCCCTTGCTCATCTCCAATATCTTTCGACAGCCTTCTACGCAGTCTTCGTCTGGTAACGGGTGACCGCCTAAAGAGACGCCTATTCTCTGAAGCTCGACTGGATGGCCCTTTTTGTCAATAACGTGTCCACCGGTGATCCTATCACCCAGGGTGTCCTCAAGAGCTCGGGCCATTCTCTGACATCCCTTACCTGCACCGAAGATATAGATATTCTTGACGGTTGAAAGATCATAAACCTCGTCGCCCGACCTCGGATCTCCAGTAGGCTCAAACTCCTTGGTGCCCACGATCAACGTGTTGCCCCCCAGGTTAATCAACCGTCTGGTATTGTAGTAGGGGTCGGACGCCTCCAGGCCAGCTTCAAGAATCGCCACCATTGCAGTCCTTCCCAGGGTATTACCGTGACAGGTAAGGCTTTCGACGTTTTGTATTCTCGGTTCCATTTGTCTCTCGAAGACGTATCTCTGCTGGCAATGATTCGCCAGGTCTCGCCTATCCGCGAGATTCTGGTGTTAATGCTTTGAATGCCCCAACGCCCGCGTACTCAGCCCTGTTGCCTAGCTCTTCCTCTATGCGGAGCAGACGGTTGTGCTTAACAACGACCTGTCTCCATGGTGGTCCGGTCTTTATTTGGCCACAGGCCTCCAGCACGGAAAGGTCAGCGACGGTTGTGTCCTCGGTTTCTCCAGAGCGAGTGCTCAACATATTGGCCCATCCCGCTTTGTGCGCGATCTTCATGGTCTCCAGAGTCTCAGTGAGGGTTCCTATCTGGTTAGGCTTTATGAGCACCGCATTAGCAGCTCCCAGAGCTATTCCTTTTCTTACCCGTTCAGGGTTCGTCGTGAACAAGTCGTCTCCGACAAGTTGCACCCTATTCCCTATGCGATTGGTCAGTGCTTGCCAGCCCTCCCAGTCTTCCTCAGACATGGCGTCCTCAATGCTTATAATACGATATCTCCTTACCCATTCTTCCCACAGATCTGCCATTTCAGACGAAGTCAGGGTTTTCTTCTCTCGTTCCAGAACATAGCGGCCGTTCCGGTAAAACTCGGACGCTGCGGCGTCTATCCCGATAAAGCACTCTTTGCCCAGCTTGTATCCAGCCGCCTCTATTGACGCAACAATAATCTCCACTGCTTCCTCATTAGAATGAAGCGGCGCCGAAAGCGCGCCACCACCAGCCTCCTGCACGGTGTAGCCTTGCTCTTGGAGTCTTGCTCTAAGTGCTTTATAGACGGCCACTCCTGCCTCCAAGCCTTGCCTGAAACTGGAAAGTCCGGCGGGTATTACAAGATACTCCTGAAAGTCCACTGAGTCTTTTGCGTGCGACCCGCCGCAGAACATGTTGTACACAATAACAGGCAAACGGAACGGGCCTCCTCCCCCTAAGTACCTGTACAAAGGCAGTTCTTGACAAGCAGCCGCGGCCTGCGCCGTGGCCAGCGAGACTGCTAGGATAGCATTGCCTCCCAGGGCACGCTTATTGGGGGTACCGTCAAGCTCCAGTAACCGCCGGTCAATAGCTTCCTGTTGCGTTGCTTCCATGCCCGTGAGCGCAGGCGCGATTATCTCGCGCACGTTCCGCACCGCATTCAACACACCCTTCCCACCATACCTTTTTGCATCACCATCGAGAAGCTGACACACCTCGCCGGCACCTGTACTAATGCCGGCGGGGACTGCCGCGCAACCGCGAGTAGCATCGGAAAGGACTACCTCTGCTTCCAGGGTAGGGTCACCGCGAAAGTTTAGTATCTCTCGGGCCCACACGCGCGTAATTGTGCTTGATCTGTTCATTCGTGGCCCCGTGCTGGAAAGATTGAATTCGCCCTGTATAACATTTTTTTAACGGAACTAGCCGCTCGGCAGGTACCTATCGGCCAGATCGAGGCAGGACATGTTCTATTCAGGAGAAGAGCCGGAAGGGCCTCACAAAGAGCGGAGAATTGGAGCGATCCTGCCATGCTGCTAGTCCGCAGTCAGTGCCGTTCGGTTTGCTTTTGTCGCCAGCCAGCGTGGGATTGCCTGGCCGATGCCGGAAGCAGTCCACATTGGCTGGCCTGCGCTCCTCTGAATCGTTCAGTTCTCAGTTGAAGTCTTCGGCCGGAGTGTCTAGACCTCTGCTCTTCGTGAAGGCAAGTATTGGCGATACCAGCCGAGGGCGGCCTTCATCACCTCGTCGAACGCCGGCGGCGTGAAGACCTCGTAGTGCCCGTAGCCTTTCAGCACGACGAGCTTCTTAGGCTCACCTGCTGAAGCATAGAGTTGGTAGGATTCCTCTGGAGGAACGAGACGGTCGTCGTCGGTCGTGATGAAGAGGACGGGCCTCGGCGCAATCTTGTCGACGACCCACTCGGGGTTGAAGGCCAGCGTCTCGTCGACGAACTCGAGCGGGATAGCCGTAACCGCCCCAGGCATGTTGCGGCGAGCGGCTGCGGACATTTCGACCGATTGACGATCCGGCAACAGGATCTCCTCGCGGTTGACGAACTCGGATTTCCCCTCGAGAACCCGCTGGACGCGATCGCGTCTCGACCGCTCCAGGAGGTCGTACCACTCATCGGGGCGGCGGACGCTTCGCATCCATCGGGCGCCCTTGCCGACGCCGACGACGCTAACGACGCATTTCACGCGCGGGTCGATGGCGCCTACCCAGATCACGGTCGCGCCACCATAGCTCGGACCGTAGATGCCGAGACGATCCGAGTCCACTTCCGCCAGCGTTCCGAGGAAGGTGAGCGCTGCCTGCGCGTCGGCCACCCGGCCATACGGAGCGAGACGGGTTCGTGGTCCGTCGCTCTCGCCCCACCCTTTGTAGTCGAAGACCATTGCCACATAGCCGGCCTCGGTCAGCACCCGCGCGTTGTCTGGGAGGTAGAGGTCCTTGACAGCGGTATACCCGGGGCAGAGCACGATACCCGCCCGTTTCTCGCCGGGGCGCAGGCCGTCCGGGTAGTATACGTCGCCGACGAGTTGCACGCCTTCACTGTAGAAGCTGGCCCGCTTCTTCACGATGTGCTCCTTCGAGAATCAGGGCCGCATCATGGGAGAAGACCTAACCATTCCCGCCTGCTTGACTCACCTCCGCAGAGGAGATGTCGGTCGGAGCCCCGTTCCGGCGAGTGCGTTTTCGGACCCTCAGAAATCGCTGGCCGCGCGTGAGTGGAGGCCCTCCGTCCGGAGGTTGGGAAATGGGGTTTGGGCGATATCGTAGATCACCCGGGCTCGACGGCGGCATCATGCATGTCACGGCTCGCTCGGATTATCAGAGGGCAAAAAACGGCCCCCACGTGTTGCCAATGCGAGCACCGAGACTTTGAAGCTCCCTTTCATTCTTCCCGACTGGCATCGGGACTCAACCGACTATATGCCTTTCGCCAGACCACCCGGAATGGTGGGCCGGGAGTGAAAGGGCGCACCGTACCCCGACTTTGCTCCTTGCGATAAGCGTCGTACTTCTCTAACCCGCCCTGGCCTTCCATCTCATATATGGTCAGGTACTTGGGGGAGTCCTCCGCAGGCTCCGAAATCTGGTAACGACTCGCGCCTTTAACACCCGGAGCCCGGCATACCTCCAACAAATGAACATTATCGTACCAGGCATTGAATTCCGCCTCTCGCGCTGGGTCTTCGCAGTTCACCCCGACGAGGAGTATTACCTTTGAATCGCCCATTCTTTTCCCTCTGCGGGAGGACGAACTCCCAGAATTCTTGGTCTTCACCAGTGACTATTGCCTGACAGACGACATACGCCGTCTGACGCGGGACGACTGCGACTGGGTGCCCCCTCCACCCAACCAGCCTCTATGCGGAATTGAATTCGCCGGCCTGCCGTCATCCACTATCAAAGCCGCTCCTCAGGATATCCGCAAACATCAGATCTGGGGTAAGCCGTTGAGCCGTCGTTCCATGTTAATTGTCTCTCTTATCCCTTGCTTGATTGACCAAAGAGGCCGGTATCCAAATTCCTCCTCAGCAGCCTGGCCGTCCAGCTTCCAACCTGTGGCGAATGCCATTTTCCCCGGCTCTACCTTGATATCCGCTTCCGGGATGATCTCCTTTACGAACCCAACTACTTCCCGTACCAAATGGACATGCCCCGGGATATTAAATGCGCCTCTTTTCACTCTACGATGCTTACAGGCCAGTACAGCTGCCCTTGCCGCATCGTCGACATATATCCATCCTACCGTATCGTCCCCCCAGGGCACAACGCCTGCCTTCCCTACCGCAGGATTAAGCATGACCTGCCGAGTGATGGTGCCGGACCCTCCCCGTTCCTGCAAGGCGCCGTAAATGAACCCTCCATATCTTGTCGCGGTGATATCCACACCGTACTCTTCAAAATAGAAATCGGATATCCGCTCACCAAAGGACTTCGCAGCCCCGTACGGACCCCATGGATAATGCGGAGCATCGTTGGCCGTTGGCTCTTCGCTTGGCGCACCAGCAGCAAAGACCGCATTGCTGCTTGCCCACACCACCTTGGTTAGCCCAAGGAGCCTTGCCGCTTCGAAAACATTCAGCGTGCCATCCGCGTTAACCATCGTGGCCCAACGGGGCTTGACCTTGATCGCTTCAAACAGTACAGCCGCCAGGTGGATAATTGAATCCACTCCGTTGGCCTTGATCGTTTCCATGAGGAACTCAAAGTCCAGGACATCTCCCTTTACCATCTGGACCATGCTTCTTTCATCGGTGTTCAGAAGTCCCTCCAGCCTCGTGTGATCTGGAATCATCTCATAGACCACTACTCGGTGACCTTCCCTGACCAGATCCCGGGTGATGCGTGCCCCCACATGCCCTGTGCCACCGGTGATTAAGTAGACCACGTGTTTTCTCCATTAAGGAATCTAGGCCCACTTGTCTCTCCTATCGAACAGACCATGAGCCGTCGGTAGCGCGGCAACCTGACAGCTAGCCCAAGTACATCCCCCCGTTGACATCCAAGACCAACCCGGTGATGAAATTGGAAGCTTGGGACGCGAGAAAGACCACCGCTTCAGCCTGATCCTCAGGATCACCGAGCCTCCCGATTGGCACGGCGTCGGCACTCAATCCCATGTCTCTTGTCTGTGGTGTTTGAACAAACGCAGGAGCAACACCGTTGACATAGATTCCCAGTTGTGCTCCCTTCTTCGCCATTGTCTTAATCAGTGCATGCACGGCGCCCTTGGAGCTGCTGTATGCTATGCCAGACTTGATTGCTCCCGCCTTTCCTGCAACAGACCCGAAGCAGATGATCTTCCCGTATTTCTGCTCCTTCATGATCGGCCATACGGCCTGACACAAATTGAACGTCCCCCATACGTTTACGCGAAAAACCCTATTCCACTCCTCCTCAGATACTTCCTCGACGGGAGCGCTGCTATTTCTCTCCAGAATCGCAGCGCAGTTGACCAGTATATCTATTCTTCCAGACGCTCTGACAGTCTCCTTGACAACGTGAACAACGTCTTCCTTCTTGGATATGTCGCAGCGAAATTCCAGGGCGCTCTTGCCTTTCTGTTTCACAAGCGCTGCCGTATCCGAAGTGGGCAAAACGTCACAGATGACGACCTGAGCGCCTTCCCTTGCCAGCGCCACGCACGTTGCTTGTCCGATCCCCCTTGCGCCTCCAGCTACTATCGCCACACGGCCATTCAGATCAATGGGACCACTTCTCGCGACATCCATCGCTCTTCTCTCCTCCAGAGTACCCGAACTGCCGTCATAGCGACTAGACTGGAACTAGACAAGGACACGTCTGTGGTGAGCCTCATCTCCCCCTAGCGGGATCGTGACACTGCGCCTCTCGACCCGGCGCTCGCGATCCGATCCTGCACCTCAGTTAGCAGCCCGGAAGTGGCTCTGGATCAGTCGGAAACGCGCTTCCAAATATCGGGTGTCGAAGGCGAAGTGCTACCCAAATAATCGCCAATGAACTAAACGGCTTGAGCTTCAGCGCCCCACACGTCCGATTCGATGCCTCCCTGCTGGCCACTGGGGCCACCCCTCCGCGGAACTCCCCCTCAACTCCCAACGCTTTGTCTGCAGCCCAGGGATCCTCTCCGCGTTAGTGCCTTTGCAAAATACTGCAGGACTTCCTCGGTGTCCCACACCAGCCCAAAGATTCTTGCAAAGGTGGCCATTGTTACATCATGAACAATCTGGCTAAAGCTCGCGCACGCGTCGTTAACCAGGACGCATGAGTAGCCGCGGTCGGCCGCGTCGCTTGCCGTTAGATTCACGCACGAATTTGTCGCAACCCCTGTAATAACTAAGCTCGTCACTCCCATATTTCGGAGTAATTGGTCTATTGCGGTCGAATTAAATGCCCCCGCCGAATTCTTATCGAGGACCACGTCAGTCTGCAGCGGCTTCAATTCGTCGATGATCTCGTGGAGGTGTGATCCCACGGCGTACTGCGGAAACGCCTCGGCTCGGTTCCGCTTCAGAGGGGACAGATCACGACCGTCTTGGAATAGCGGGCCCACCCGTAAGTATACGACGGGTAGCCGGTTCGTTCGGAAGAACGCGACGAGCGTCTCGATGTGTGGGATCACCAACTCCTCCAGTCGGGCGAAGTAATAGTCGGCAACCTCGCGAAAGGAGCTAATCCTTTCCCCCAAGCCCTCGTCACGGCGGCAGATATAGTTTTGCATATCAACCACAAGTAGAGCCGAGCTGTCGACATGTATCTCGATGTCACAGAACGGTCTGACCGAGGCGCCGACGACTTCCTTCCAAGCATGGGAACCACTCATGGTCATGCCCCGTTGGCTAGCGGGCGCGCCCCTCGCGCGCGCCGCACTCGTACATATAGTAGTGCTCTCTCTTCTTCGTGAAAGGGAGGGTCTGTGTGACCGTAGCCGATCGCCCGTGCGCGGCGTGGAGTCGCATTAACAACGCTCATACTACGCACCGCGGGCGCGCCCTTCCCCGCCGTGGACAGAGTATAGATCGTGGATTACCGACACGCGATCCCGCGAGCCTCCTTTTAGAAGGCAAGCAAGCGTTTGGGGTTCTCCACGATCATTTTATGGATTTGGTCTTCCGTTACTCCGTAATACCTGAGTTCCGGTACAATATTCTCCAGTACATGAGCAAAACCGTAGCCCCCCAGCTTCCTGAGACCGATCCGAAATCCCACTTCATTGGATAGGATCATCTGATCAGCGTATCCTGCTTTCACCAATTCCAAAACAGCGTCTACTCGCATACGGTCAGTAGCGTAACGCCTGCCCGGTGACCCATAGTACTCGATGCCGAACCCGTCGAAGCCTATGATTACCCCATGCTTGAGCACTGCTTTCTGGTACTCTATGTTCGGGCACCAGAAATCTAGGTGAGCCATACAGCACTTATCCAGGCAGGCACCTTCCTCCTTCAAAATGGATACATAGGTGTCGTAAGGTCTGGCATGTCCAAAGTGGTGGACTGGATGTATATTCAGGCCAGCTCCTGTCTTGGCTTGAGCGCGTGCCGCAGCACGTAGTACTTTCTCTTCATCACCCGTAAAAGCGACATCCGGGCTCGCACCGCTTAGCGCCACCTTTATGAAGCCCGCTCTAATTCCTGTGTCGTCAATCCCCACAGTGAGTTCCTGTATCATACGCTCAAGTAACTCATCGATGCTGTGTTCTCCCACAAAGGCAGGATGCGACGGCGCTGTATACCAGCCGGTGCTGCAAATTACGTTTACGCCCGTTGCCGCCGAGATTTTCCTCAGCCCGACTGGGTCACGACCAATTCCAGGCAAACTGCATTCGACTACACTCGCACCACCCGCCATCTTGTAGAACATGAGCTCCTTTATCGACTCGTCTACATCAGTGAACGACAATATGTTCTTGTTCGCATAGATATGTCGGCGCAGTTCGCCCAGTATTTCTATAGTAATAGGCTTTTCCGCAAGCAACTGATCACTGGCAGGTGGAACCGGTGGGGCAGATACAGGTCCGGAACCCTTCGTCACTCCGACGTAGGATGTCGAAACAGTGTAGAGTAAATGCACATGCACCATGGTTAGACCCAGGTCACCAGGAGACTTTTCACCGTTGACGGTAACAATTCTGGCCACTGTGAGTCCTCCTCAAAACGATTGTAAATTAGGTCTAGCTGGGTTACCCATTGTGAAAGTGCGCTGCACCCCCATCAGGTCAGAATTGACCACAGTCTGAGGCCTGGAAACCTATCGGAATTCTCCGGTTGCCCCCGTCACCCTTTCCATTCCATTTGATTACTTCACCATTTGACTCGGCAACCAAAGAATAATCTGCGGGAAGAGCATGACCAGCACTAAAGCGATAGCTTGAATGGCGATGAATGGAAGACAACTCCTGATTATCTGCCGCATAGTGATATCTATGGGAGCGATTGCTTTGAGGTAAAACAGGTTTAGACCAAAGGGAGGTGTCAGGTAAGACATTTCCATGTTAACTATGAACAGCACCCCAAACCAGATCGGGTCGAATCCCAAGTCAGTCACTATGGGGAAGTATATCGGCATCGTCATAAACAAGATGGCGGCTGGATCCATTAGCATTCCGAGTACAAACCAGGTCGATTGCATGATTATCATAATACCCCATCGCCCGATGTCGAAAGACATGAGGAAGTTAGACACCAGGCGTGATGCACCAATTGCTTGATAAACGGAGCCCAGCCATACCCCGCCTAACGTAAGCCACATGACCATTGTCGTGAGCCCCAGCGCATCCAGGCTCGCCTTATTCAAGACCGACCGATTCAACCTCCCGTTTATAACCCCCACAATAAGAGCGCCAAAGGCACCAACAGAAGCTGCCTCCGTAGGAGTTGCAACGCCGGCATATATGGTGGCGAACATGGCTATAATGAGACCTATAGGCATTATCAGCGTCAGGCCAAGACGGCGAGTTGCCTTGGTCACAGTCTTTTCCTGTCTAAGTACCTCCTTGGGTATTGGCGGCCCCAGTCCCGGTTTTAAGGCACAACGTACCCCGATATAGGCCATAAACATGGCAGTGATTAAGAGACCGGGCAGAATCCCGCCAATGAATAGCTGTCCCACTGAAGTACCTGTAATCATCGCATAAAGGATCATAGGGATGCTTGGCGGGATAAGTATCCCCAACGCGCCTCCTCCCGCAATACAACCTATAGCAATTTCACGGCTGTACTTACGTTTTAACATGGAGGGTAGTGCCGTCAGCCCCATGGAAACGGTAGCCGGAGCGCTCGATCCTACCATTGCAGCGAAGATGGCACATATCCCTACCGTACCTATTGCTAGACCACCCCCTATGCGACCAAGAGTACGATATGCGAACTCGTACAGGTCTTCGCCGATACCACTAACCTCGAGAAGACAGCCCATAAAAATGAAGAGCGGAACCGCCACTATCACGATGTTTTGCATTGCACCCAGAGTATTGCTGGCAAACATGTGCAGCGAAGCCGGGCCCCAAAACAGCAAAGCGAAGAGAATTGCCGTACCGCCGAGAGTGAAAGCAAGCGGAACACCCAGGAAAATAAGCACCAGCAGCGTAAGGAAGAAGAGCAGGCTCAGTTGCTCCACACTCAAGGCACTTTGTAACACTATTTCGCCCCCAGTTCTTTCCCCGTAAAAGCCATACTAGCTTCACGGACAAAATCAGCCAGTCCTTGCAGCAAGAGTAAGAAAGTGGCTACCGGTATTACCATTTTCAGCGGATAAAGGATAGGTCTCCACGTGCTGGCAATACTGCGTTCTCCAACCCTCCAAGATGCGATGGCATCCTTTCCTCCCAACCATATGAGCGTGTAGCAGACAGCCAGGAAGAAGATGAATGTACATACGTTAATGATGGCCTGTGTACGGCGGGACAACCGCCCATAGATTAGATCAACAGAAATCATCCTCTTGGTCCGCAAACAGTAGGCGGCCCCACACATGAAATACGTCCCGAAGAAATACGTGGCCGCGTCATGAGCCCAGTTGGTCGGCGCGTTGAACAGGTATCGGCTAATCACTTCATAGAGCAAACTGGCCACCATCCCATATATAAGTATGCATACAGCTCGGCCGCTCCAATAGCTCAAGCCGTCAATTAGTTTCAGAGTTCTCTGCATCCCGAACTACCTCCACAAATCTAATCATGGTAAGAGTCCGACAGGAAACTCCCTCCCGCTTCCTGCTGGCTGAATCGCCACTGGAACGGCAACTAGAATAGGCTAACGTGTACAAGTTAACCTACCAACCATCGATTCGTCTCATGCTGCCGTTTCGCTTCTCGGGGCTTCTCTGCTTTGCCGGGGGTCCAATCATACGCTGAGGACCCCCGGCAATAACAGGTACTCGTCAGAGGTTCACCCCGATTCGAGGTAGTCTATTGTTTGACGGTGATGGATCTCTTCGTAATATCGTAGTCCGTATAGCCTTTGAACCTGAGGTAATCTGTTGTTATCTTCATCCCGGCGTAGGCATCTTTACCCCGGCTTGCCAGGGTGTCCCAGACTACTTTGGCCGCTTCGATCATCTTACCAACGTCTGCTGGCGGCAAATTGATGATCTTAACTCCCGCGGATTCCATAGTTTTCCAGGCGGCATCATTCGCAAGCATGTTTCCTTGGACAAGCTCCCATGTCGCAGCCTCGGCTGCGCTTTGAAGAATGCCCTTCAGATCATCCGGTAATTTGTTAAACGTTTCTTTATTGATCGTTATATCGTCGTTTTGGAACATGTATATGATCTGAGGCAGGATCACATACTTTGCGACTTCGTACCACTTCTTATCAACCATCGTGGCATAGTTGCCCCAGGTAGCTGCATCTACAGTCCCGTTAGATAACGCCATATATACCTCTCCACCAGGGATAAAAACGTTTGAAGCACCCAGTTGCTCGGTGAAAAGGGCCATGGCGCTATGGGTTCTTATTTTCAGACCCTTAAAGTCGGCCAGTGTTCTAACTGGTTTCCGGCTGTACAACGGCATATCGCTCACTATCATCATGCCGAGCAGCTTGGCTCCCTGCCTGTCATACGCCGCTGACATGAGATCGCCCAAACCCCTTTTCCAGATCATCATGACGTCTTCCGCGTTTCTTGGTCCTTGCGGTATCAGAGTGGTGAAAGCCACCGGCTCCACGCCACTAATGTATGCGGCAGATGCAGAGCCCATATCAATTGTGCCTTTGCCCACGGCAGCAGTAGTGTCTATGCTCGGCACCAACGTCCCGCCGCTGAACAGCTCGATTTCAATCCTGCCTCCGGACATAGCTTTCACGCGTTTAACAAAATTTGTCAGGGTTCCCTTAAAACCGGTCTCCCCAGGGGTGTAGATTGACTGCATCCGGAACTTGTACTGAGGTTGGGTTGCTGCTGGAGTAGACGTCGCCCAGATTGAGACCGAGGCTAATACGGTCAACAGCACGAAGCACGCGAGAACGATTCGATTACTCATTTTTTCCCTCCCGTGATTTAGTTGATCCCCCTGAAGAACGTCCCTTTGTCGGACACTAGGCTTACGATTGGGTATGAGACGATGGGTTGGGAGGCTGAATGGCTGCAGATGCAACAAGCTCGAACCTAACTCGATCAATGCGATAAAAGACCATTCCAGCTTCCAGCGGATTGCCAGGGCCCAAGTAATTTGTGAAGGTATGAACTATCGTCAAATTGCCAGGAACAATACTTAGTGCTTTAGCCACCTCTGCCCGAACTGGAATGATCTGCATCTCCCAAGCGTATTCGGTTATTGGCATCCCTGCCAATTTTACGAGCGCATCAATTACGCCGCAATCGTCTATTAGTGTTGGGTCGAAACGGGTAGCAATGGCCGGAGGAAAATAGCGTTGTTCGAAACAAATTACCCGATCATGCACCATACGAGTCAGCGAGAGGAGACCAGCAGACTTACCTTTTCCCAACTGGAGACGCTGACGGATGTGTTCGGGGACCTTCGTCTTTGGCTGGTACAGAAGCGCGTGCGTTTCGAGTTTGAGACCTTGGTTCCGGAAATCCTGCTCGATCGTGTGCACAGGCACGATGTGACGGGTGACCTTCGGAGGACTCACGATCGTGCCCCGACCGCGTTGCCGGGAGATCTTTCCGCTTCTCTCCAAAAACCCCAACACTCGCCGCATGGTCACCCGGCTAACGTCAAAGCGCTTGGCGAGTTGGTGCTCAGTCGGCATCAACGAGTTGGGTGGTAATGTGTCGACTTCTTCCTCCAGGGATTGGAGGATCCCGAGATATCGAGGCATTGGACTCATATCCCCTCTTCTGGGCGAGGGATGGCGTTTCTGAGTTCGACCACTGGAGGGGAACCTTGCCTTCTGACGTGGACGCTAATGACCGGGGCAGATTCCATCCCGGGTCGAAATCCTCTCCTTTGCATCCTCGTCCTGAACCAAGTCGGCTGACTGACTTGGTCTGGTATGGCCGCCGCGTCCTTGCCTAATGTGTGGAGGTTGCCAAAAAACGACTGGTTGTGACCGGAGAAGGGGGAAATGGCGGAGGAGACAGGGATGCTGACGTTGACGCGCACCAAGCCGGTGGCGGTGAACACGAATTCTCGGACGGCGAGCCCGGTCGTCGGTGTGAATGCTAGAACCGTTGGCAAAGCGGTCGGCGTCCATGGGGGCGAGGGCTGCTCGAAGGCTTTCACACGCTTTATGCTGATGAGTGGTCCGAAAATCACCTCGTCATCCACTTCCTGGGACTCATCACGGCCATTTTACTTCCCGCTCGTCGTCTCAAGCCACGTGCAGTCGATGGACATCTTGAGACCTCTGCCCGCGCCATGAAGGCTGACCCGCAGGCAGATCGCCTTCCTCAAGCGCTATGTTTGCCCCTTTTTGCCGTGAACATATTGTTACGTCTCTACCAAGTTGTCAATACCTAATTGTAAAGAACTATGATTTTTCGCGCTTGACACGCGACCGCGGCACTCCTGTTTATCATCCTCGGCGTTCATATCCGAGCGCTTCGCTCCGCCTACTCAGTCTGAAGTTCCCCCGACTTGAGAACGGAATCCCTCTGTTGATTCAAGAAGATAGGTAAGAAGCAGCCTGCACGGTTCTGTCTACACCGTGATCCTCTCCGGCAGATCGTAGGCCCGTTGCTGCGTAGGGGTGGGGAAGGTGACGATGTCGAAGGTGGCCTCCTTGGGACCGCCGCCCCCCAGGGCACCCCGATCTGGGCCGTGGCGGAAGGCACCGTGGAGTTC
>Ga0209343_10006053_pt1 | contig 14556 bp, 11 predicted proteins | sample RifCSPlowO2_02_FD_184026 | JGI IMG/M metagenome (GOLD analysis project Ga0209343, IMG submission 184026) | Groundwater microbial communities from Rifle, Colorado - Rifle CSP2_plank lowO2_0.2 (SPAdes) (version 2) | ecosystem: Environmental > Aquatic > Deep subsurface > Groundwater | place... | reverse complement strand
GTCAGTCGGCATAACGTTGGCGATGAGCCGCGCACCGCGGCGACAACATCACGGGCACCAGGTGCGTCGGCTCCATCGCAGGTTAGACCGCACGTATTTCGGTGCCCCAAGTATTCAGAAATCTGGTAGCTGCGCTTTTGAAATTCTAAGCTGAACGGACCTCGCTTTGCCCGGAGTACGGTTGATAAACCCTCGCCGTTCGAGAGTCAGAATCATTGCGTGCACCACCGGCGGTGATACCTTGAAGTACCGCTGAAGGTCGGCCTCAGCCGGTGGCACGCCGTGAAGCTTCGTGTAGTAATGGATGAACGCCAGATATTGCCCCTGCTTCGCGGTGAACAGTTGCCGCGGCGATTCAACTTTCGCAGGGACGATCGGAACCTCGTCCGTGAACTGATCGAGCAATTGGCCTAACCGCTGGCACACGGCGTCGAGCACTTGTCGAACCTTGCGATCGTCGCAATGATTGGCCTCGGCCGCGACGCACCCATGCAGGTCGTCAATGTCGTCCAAGGTCAGGTTGACGACCAGCTTCGAGTTGATCGTGGCGGCCTTTCGGAGTGTCGTCTCAAGTTCTGAGTCCAGGAACGCTCGCTCCGCCACCAAGTCGCGCTCTCGGGTCGATAGTCGTACCGGAAGCTTCGTGCCGGGCCTGATGTATTTCCGCTCGATCATGCTTGATGTTTTTCGTGCGGTCTAACGTTGCGGCTCACCGGCGGCCGCTCACGGATCTTCACGCGCGGCCGTCCGGTGCAGCCGCGTGTTATGCCGTCATGATGCATTCAGGGGAGCGGATCAAGGCGGTTGAGCGGCTGCAACTTGCTCGCCCGTTCCCACAGCGCTTGAAGTTCCTTCTGGTGCAGCGTCGTCCATTCCGCCACAAGTCCCATCGCGCGCGGAGGCAGGTCGCCAGACAACACCGCCAAGCTGCCAATGACAATTCTGGCTTCGTGTTCGGCGTACTCCGCGTGAAAGTGCGGCGGGGCGTGATCGGCAAAGTACATCTTGATGACGATGCCGTAGAAGCGGCTGATTTCAGGCATCGGCCGAAACCACCCTGATGTCCGGGAACACCTCCTCCACGGACTTCCCGGTCAGCCGCAGGTACATCGCGTCCGGGCAGAGGTCGAGGTCTGACGACCATTCGATGGCGCCGTGAGAGCCGAGGTGAACCGCGTTGAAAAACGCCGCATCGTTCCACGGTTCGCACACACCACGTCCTGCCAGGTCCGAGAGGTCAATTTCTCCCTCGATTCCGTCGTCATATCGCAGCCAGATGCGGTGATTCGGCAGCGCCTTCACGTCGGTCGGTTTTGGCATGGTCCCCCTCTTACGTTGAACAGAATACCGCGCCGTGCTCAGAAATGCCCGCTCCTGTTGATTCCGTTCCCGACGCGGTCAGTCGGCATAACTAATTGTCGACATCTCCCGCCGACCCGTAACGCGTCGGCGCCAGATCACCCTCGATCGTCGCAAGTCCCAGAATGTCGGCCGATTCTAGCAGAACAGGGACACCGTCCCGCGTCTGGTTACGTGCAAGGTCCATGCGACTGTGCCCCGCCAATTGCGGAAATTCCGTGAGTATGTGCCAGCGTTCGCGCGTATCCGCCGCTGCGGACGCCACGTCCGGCGGCCGCAAGTGGTTGAACATCAGGATGATCACGCAGGGATCCTGAATACATCGGCGCTCGGGATATGTGCGACGCTCGCACGTATCCGCCGTCACAGCCGATCGGCCGGACTCTCCACCCCCAGGCTCCACGGTTCTGCCAGAGTGCCGCGTTGGCGGCGCGGCCACGGTTCTGGCACGTCCCCCGAGTCAGAACGGCATCTGCCTCGCGCGGCGGTGCACCTGAATCGCTTCGCGCACCTCCTGCAACGCGCGTTCGGTCTTGAGATGGGTCAGGGTCGCCGACAGGCTCACCGCCACCTCGTCCAGCCGGCGCGCCTCGGTCTCGCCGTCGAGCTGCAGACTGATTCCGAACGGCCCGACCTCCTGCACGAGCGGCAGATACCTCGGCGAGTACGGCAGCGCGGCGGCCTCCGCCTCGAGGTCGGCGACCTGGTCTCTGAGCAGCTGACTGTAGGCCTCCAGCTTCTCGTCGGTCATCCGCGCCTGGTCGCTCTCTTCGCGGTGGATCCACTCGAGTTCGAGCTTGAGCAGCGTGTGCAGGTCCTTGCTGGCGTACGCGGCCGTGAGCTCCTGCATGAGCGCGCTCTTACGCTGGCGGCTGTCCGGGTCTGGCTCGAGGTCGGGATGGAGCACCTTGGCGAGCCGCCGGTAGATGGCGCCGATGTTCGTCTTGCGAAGCTCCTCCAGATGTCGAACACGCTCGTCCTCGTGAATGTGGCGCGTGGACGTTCGACGGCCAGGCGGGATCCGCGATTGCGCCTCGTCGGCCTGACGCCGCAGGTCTTCAAATATCGCGGCCGCCTTCACCGCCACGTCCTCTTCGCTCATGCCCGAATGAAGATCGGAGAGATCGACCTCGAGGCCCATGTCGGCGAAGATATCCTCCATCGCCGCCCGCGCCTCGTCCATCTCCTCCTGCTCGAGCTCCGCCATGCTGGCGCCCTGAAGCTCCTCGAAGAGCGCTCGCAGATCGTCGTCGAGCTCGGCGTGGCCACGGAGCACCTCGCCCAGTTGCTCGGCGAGCATCGTCCGCAGTTCCTGCTTGTCGCTCCGCTTCAGGCGCCGATCGTCGAGAAACGGCCGGAGCGCGCGCACCAGATCCTTCCGGGTCGCGATGACGCGCTCCACACGCGGCCGCACGTGTTGGCCGTGAAACACCAGCGCGGCGTCGAACCGCCGCCTGTCGGCGTCCAGGCGGGCTCGCAGCCTCTCGATGGCAGCGACCAGCCGGTTGAACGCCTGCTGCTTCTTGTTGAGCGGCCGTCCCGGCCGCGGGCGAATCGCGAGGCTGCGCGTCGCCAGGCGGCGGCGTGTGCCGGCGCCAGTAGACGACAATGATCGGGCTCTGGCCATGAGGCTCGCGTCTTCAACGAAAAAGTGGCACGCCGGGAGCGATCAGACGAGTATCGAGGCGTACTCCTCGTACGAGCCCTTGAAATCGTGGATCACGCCGGGTTCGAAGTGCCAGACACGCGTGCCGACTTCTTCCATCACGTCTTCGTCGTGCGTCACGATCAGCACCGTCCCGTCGAACTTCTGGAGCGCGACGTTGAGAGCGTTGATCGACTCGAGGTCCAGATGGTTGGTCGGCTCGTCGAGCACGAGCACGTTGGGTTTCTGAAGGATGATCCGGCAGAAGAGCAGCCGCGCCGTTTCGCCGCCCGAGAGGGCCTCGGTCGGCTTGAGGCCTTCTTCTCCGCTGAAGAGCATCTGGCCGAGCAGCCCGTGGATGTCCTGCCGCGAGGCGCTCGGGTCGAAGCCGTGCAGCCACTCGACGGCGGTCAACCCGTGCGTGATGGCGCCCGTATGATCCTGCGCGAAATAGCCCACCGACACTTCGTGGCCCCAGCGCACCGTGCCCTGGTCGATGTCGCCCGGCGACGGATCGACCCCTGGCGCATCGGCCAGCAGCGCCTTCAAGAGCGTCGTCTTGCCGAGCCCGTTGCGGCCGACCAGCACGATCTTCTCGCCGCGGTTGACCATCGCGCCAAAGTGCGCCACCACCGGAACGCCCTGGTGGGCCTTGCTGACGCCCTTGCATTCGAGGGCGACGCGGCCCGAGGGCCGGTTGGCGGTGAACTTGATGTACGGCCGCTGGATGTTCGACCGCGCGAGCTCGGTCGTCTGCAGCCGCTCCACTTCCTTGCGGCGCGACGCCACCTGGCTGGCGCGGGTGCCGGCCGAGAAGCGCGCGATAAAGTCGTTCAACTGCGCGATCTTCTTCTCGCGCTGCGTGATGTCGGCTTCCAGCGTCGAACGGATCTGCGTTTTCGCCACCACCATGTCGTCGTAGCCGCCCGTGTAGGTGATGATCGTCTGGTAGTCGATGTCGGCGATATGTGTGCAGACGGCGTTCAGGAAATGCCGGTCGTGCGAGATGACGATGAGCGTGCCGGCGTAGCGGAGGAGAAACTCGCGCAGCCAGTGGATCGAATCGAGGTCGAGATGGTTCGTCGGCTCGTCGAGCAGCAGCGCCTGCGGCCCGCCGAAGAGCGCCTGGGCCAGCAGCACGCGCACCTTCTGGCCGCCCTGTAGCTCGACCATCGGGCGCTCGTGCAGGCGGTCGGGGATGTCGAGCCCCTGCAGCAAAATGGCGGCATCGCTCTCCGCGGTATAGCCGTCCTCGTCTCCGACAATGCCTTCGAGCTCGCCCAGGCGCATGCCGTCGCTCTCCGTCAGCGCGGCCTTGGCATAGAGGTGTTCGCGCTCTTCGAGCGCGCTCCACAAGCGCGCGTTGCCCATGATGACCGTGTCGATCACGCGGAAGCGGTCGAAGGCGAACTGGTCCTGGCGCAGCACGCCGAGTTTGGCCGGTGTGGTGACGGTGCCCTTTTGAGGCAGGATGTCGCCCGAGAGCAGGCGCATGAACGTGGACTTGCCGGCGCCGTTGGGGCCGGTCAGCCCGTAGCGGCGGCCGTCGGAAAAGGTGGTCGTGACCTCGTCGAAGAGCACCTTCGACGCAAACCGCATGGAGACGTCTTGAACAGCAATCATGGATGAAGACCTGACGTGACGAAAAAGGTGACGAGAAAAACTCGTAATTATATCGTGTCGGCACAACACCAGCCGAGCGCCGGATCTTCCCGAGTCGTCGTACCGGTCGGCTGCCGGCGCCGGGCGGGCCTGGGTGCCGTCGAGGGGATCGCGGCCAACGGTCCGTTGGCCCGTCGGCCCGTACCGCTTCGGCACGTTTCGGGCACAAGTTCGCGTTCGGCCAGCAGCGCAGGGCATCAGGGACGCTGTACGTCGAACAGGGTCCCTTCTACAGCGGCGATCGAACGGCCTACGGGTACAGCGGCGGGTCCACCTTTGAGGTGGACACCCCGCGTCATTCGCTCATCCGCTCGAGCGCTCTCACGCCGGATCGCATCGAGGCCATCCAGATCGTCAGGCTCAGCGCCACGGCACCTGAGAAGCAGAGCGTCATCAGCACCTGCTGCGCGAGCGAGACCGGCTGGTGGCGGACCTGCCTCAGCAGATACGCGGACGAAGGCCAGCCGAGGAGCGCGATCATGACGATGACGTAGAGCACGGCCTGGATCATGAACGCGACGCCGCCGTACGAGCCCGCGGCCTGGCTCGCATCGGCGCCAAATCGCGGATAGCGCGCACCAAGCCCCAGGGCCAGGCCGACCAGTGCAACGCTCATGAACGCGATGGCCACGGCGGCCAGCACTTTCAGAAACGGGTCGACGCCGAGAAACTGGTTGGCCACGACCGTCAGGCCCTCGGTGAGGACGAACACCGGGATGAGACCCGTCCAGAATTTCGACCACAGAAAGTCTTGGAGGGAAATGGGCGCCGTGCGGACGATCCAGAACGCCTCGCCCTCGGCCGAGACGGCCGGAAAGACGAAGCGCACGGCGACGGTCGCCATCACGAAGCCGGCCATGCCGAGATTCACGAAGGCGTAGGCGTTTTTGACGAACACGCTCATATAGGGAATCCGTTCGAGATCCAGCACGCGGAAGTTGTACAGGTAGACGAGCACCAGCGCGAGGAGGAGCAGGAGCTGCGACCACTGCGCCACGTCGCGGAGAAAAATCTTTACATCCTTTATCAAGAGCTGGCGACGCACGGGGGACATCGGCAGCGCATGGACGGCGGCGTCGAGGAGGCGCAACCGGTTGAAGCGCGCCTTCGACGCCTCCTGCGACCGGCTGTAGCCGGAAAAGTACCAGCGCTCGCCCGCCGCCCGCAGCAGCACGACCGAGGCCAGCGCCGTCGTCCACAGCGCCGCCGCGTGGACCAGGTCGCGCTCGCCGCGCAGGGCCGAGAAGAGCGTCTCGCCGGCCCAGAACGACGGGAGGAGCGGCGCGATCGGCGACTGCAAGGTCGCGAAGAAGCCCGTCAGGTCGGGGAGAGATTCGACGCGCAGCAGCTGCTCGGGCCTGATGAACCGCAGCAGCACGACGAGGCTCGCCGCGAAGAGCAGGCCCATCAGCATCAGCAGATCGCGCGCCCGCCGCGCGGGAAACGTGTTCACGAGCAGGAGCGTCACCGCCGTGCCTGCCGCGACGGGAATGACCGCAAACGGTCCGACCGTGAACACCATCGCCGCCGCATAGAACCAGGGGCTCGTGCACCGCGCCCAGCCGACCCCCATCAGCACGGGCGCGAGAAAGATCACGACCATCCACGAGGCCTGGCCCACGGTGCGCAGCAGGCGCGCGTGAAACAACCTCCGCGTCGCAATCGGCGCGGCCAGGAGCAGGCGCAGGTCGTCGGCCAAAAAGAACGTCGAGAGGGCTGTGACAACGCCGCTGAACGTGAGAAAGGAGAGGAAGGTGAGGAACAGCCAGGACAAGCCGATGCGAAGCAGGTAGTCGCCGAGTTCGGCATAGCTCGAGAGCTGCGTGGTCAGCCACGCCGCGCCTTCGAAGAGCGCGACAAAGACGACGAGGCCGATGCCGCCGAAGATGGCGGCGCGCGTCAGGTCGCCGGGCTCACGTCGCCGCAAACGGTTGCGCGCCGACCAGACGTGCGGCAGCAGGAGGTAGGTGAAGTCGCGGGTCATCAGACGAACTCGTCGACCTCCTGCAGGCCACTCCCGCCGGTCAGCTTGAGAAACACCTCCGTCAGGTGCGCGTCGCCGCCGCCCGCGAGATCGCGCAGCTCCTGGACCGTCCCGCACGCGATGATCCGGCCCTTGAGAATGATGCTGATGCGATCGCACATCTCCTGCGCCACCTCGAGCGTGTGCGTGCTCATGAGAATCGCCACGCCGCGCTGGCTCATCCGGCGGAACACGTCCTTGATCAGCCGCGCGCCACGCGGATCCAGCCCGACCATCGGCTCGTCGACCACGACCGCCTGCGGCCGATGGAGGAACGCCGCGCCCATGACGAGGCGCTGCTTCATGCCGTGCGAGAAGGCCTCGACCAGCTCGTGCTCCCAGCGGCCGAGCTCGAACAGCTCGAGCATCTCCCGCACGCGAGTGCCGACGCCATTGCCGTCGATGCCGAAGAGGCCCGCGTGGAAGCGCAGGAACTCGCCGGCCGTCAGCTTCTCGTAGATGAACGGCCGGTCGGGGATGAAGCCGAGCGACGCCTTGGCCGCTTCAGGTTCGGCGGCGAGATCGTGCCGGTTGACAATGATGCGTCCTGAGGTCGGCTTGAGCAGCCCCGCGATCATGCGCAGCGTCGTCGTCTTGCCCGCACCGTTTGGCCCGAGGAAGCCGTGGATTTCTCCCGGCGCGACCTCCAAGTTGACATCGTCGACGGCGGTGAACGTGCCGTACTGCTTGACCAGGTGCTCGAGCGCGATCATCGGCCCCTCACCGGCGTGAGGCCGAAGGGGCGATCCGCGGCGCCGGCGGCATCGGCGCCGCACACGCAGCACGATGCCGCGCGCCCCGGAATCGGGATGGCGAGCGGACCCAGGTCCACCGGTTCGCGGCCGACGAGAATCGGTGTGGCGTTCGGCGCAAGCTCCAGATCGACGAGACGGATCTTCAGCGTGCCGATAAGCGGCAGGATGAGCGCCTGTTTCTCGAGCCCGCCGCGCGTGAACCGCAAGTGGGTGCCGTCGGCCGGGAACTGGTTCAGGGTCGGATCGACCGGCAGCCAGAGCCCGCGGCTCGACCCTTCGTCCAGGTACACCTCCGGCCAGGCGTGGTAGTAGAACGCGCCGTGGATGTAGACGAGGCCGACGGCGATCCGCGACGGGAGGCCGATCGCGCGCGCCATTGCCACGAAGAGCACGGTGTGCTCGTTGCAGTCGCCGACGCGCGTGCGCAGCACCTCGCGCGCGGATGGCAGGCTGACGGTCGGCTTCTTGTCGAGCAAGGCGTTGACATAGCGCGTCAGCTTCTCGGCGCGGTCGCGCACCGTGGTCGCGCCGCGCACCGCCATCTCGGCTTCGGCCAGGATTTCCGGCGCGTCGCTTTCGATGAACGGCTCGGCGGCGAGATAGTTCCGTGCGTCGGGATCGGCGCGCTCGGCCTGCAGGCTCTGCGGATCGCGGATCTCGACGATGGTGCCGGAGAGCGTTTGGCCGACGCCGTCGAGCTCGAAGGGCGAGAGATCCACGCCGGTCAAGTCGAGACGCAGCCGGCGGACGTCGCGGGGCTCGTCAATCCGGCGGTTCGCCACGGGCACGATGGCGGCCGCCTGCAGCAGGTCCACCTGCACGCGCCGCGACACGGCCATCGCCTGCGCGCTTTCGGCCGACTCGCGCACGGTGATGAGGCCCATGGGGCTCTCTTCGCGCAGGACCTGGCCCGTGTCGGTGACCCACGACGTCGTGCGCAGGCCCGCAAACTCCATTTCGACGCGCGCGGCGGGAATCGGCGTGGCCGTCCCCGGGACGAACTCGCGGCGCCCGACGCGGACCACGACGGGCGCGTTGCGGAGCGTGGCGGGATCGAAGACGGTCCAGTCGTAGCGCGCGCCAGAGACGAGGCCGCCGCTCGCGAGCCGTCTCGAGAGGTTCTGCGACAGCATCGGAGGTTCCGGCAGGTCGCGCTCCTCGGTTCGCGTGCCGCTCGGCGTCGTCACGCTCAGCGAGAGGCGGCGGCCGTTCACCTGACCGGTGACGGCGACGGCGCCGGTGCCGGGATCGAGCGAGAATTCAAACGCGCGCAGCGCGAAGGTCGCGTCCACGCGCGCTGTGGTGTGAATCGTCGCCGCCGTCGTCGCGCCCAGCAGCGACATCTGCAGCCGCCCGTCCTCCTGCAGCTCGAAGCCATCGTCGCGTGGCACCGTCTGGCTGACGGTGAATCCGATCTTCTCGCCCCGGTAGTACACGCCGCGCCACTCGGCGCCCGATCCATAGCGGGCGAGATCGGTCGCGAGACTGACCGGCGCCGCTTGGATGTACGACCGGTGAATCAGCACGGCCATCACGGCGATCCAGGCGACGACCATCAGGATGGACGCCGGGCGGGTGACGGCTCGAGAAAGGGGTCTGAGGAACATGGCTACGGATCGGCGCTTCCCGGTCACCTCGTTCAGGAGGCTTTGGGCTCGAACGCGCCCACAGCCTCCTCGCTCGTTGCGCAGATGTCGAAGACCCGGTGCATGCGCACGAGCTCGAACACCGCCCGAACCTGCTTGGACATCCCGCACAGCTTGAGCTCGCCACCTTTGGCGTTCAGTTTCCGGAGGCAGGAAATGAAGGCGCCCAAACCGGAACTGTCGACAAAACGCAGCCGACTCAAATCGAGCACGAGCTTCGTATTGGCCTCCAAGAGAGGCGCCACGTCACGCTTGAACTCTCCGGCATTGCTCGCGTCAAGTTCTTCCACCGGCACGGCCGCGACGGCCACGGCGCCCACTTTGTCAAAAACGATCTCCATCGTGTTGTCCTCACCCTTACGACTTGCGAACCTTTGCGAGCGCGATACAGTTTCTCCCGCGTTCATCGCGATAGTGCCGAACCTCGTCGACGCATTTGGTGACGAAGTAGACGCCGAATCCGGACTCCCGCGAGCCATCCAGGTTCGGCGGAGAGACCGCCGAGGGGTCGAATGCGTCTCCAAGATGATGCAGCCGAATCGCGACACGACTGGGAAACGCCTCGCATTCTAGGTCAATGCGCTGATCGGCGCGGCCGTGGTAGGCGTGCTTCATGATGTTACTCGCCGCTTCGTTGACCGCCAGCTCGAGCTCGGCGATGCCCTCTTCAGCGAGCGGGCACCCGGGAAGATCGCGGCAGAACGTGCGAACGAATTCGCGGACGCGTCTGAGATTTCTGACGTCGCTGTCGATCTCCAGTTCCGCCCGCGCGAGCGGGACCTCTCGGTCGCCCACTTTGATCGCCACGCACGTCAGGTCGTCACTGGGAGTATCCGATGCGGCAAAGGCAAACACGGCCCGACGGATCGCCTCCACCAGCGCCTCGGGTTCGAGCGTGCGGTTGAGCCGCACGCAGTCTGACAGGCGGGCGGCGCCAAACAGCTCGCCGGCGGCGTCGCGCATCTCCGTGATCCCATCGGAGTAAAAGAGGAACAAGTCGCCCGGCTCGAAGGGAACGGTGATCTGGCTGAAGACCTCTCCCTCGCGGATCCCCAGCGGCAGATTGTCCCCGTACACGATCTCGCAGCGGCCCGTCGTGGCGCGCACGACCATCATGCCCGTGTGCCCGCAATCGACGAGATCGAGCCTCTGCCGGTTCAGGTCCAGTCGCGCGTAACTCAACGTCACGAAGCTCTCGAGATCGATCAGGTGCCCGACCATGTCTGCGTGGGCCAGCGTCACGATGTCCTTGGGCTCTGGAAGCGCGCCGGCCCTCGACAGAGCCATCAGGTGGCACAACGCCTCGAGGAAGTTGGTCTTGGTCGCCGCGGCCAGCAGGCCCGCTGGCACGCCTTTGCCCATCACGTCCGCGACGATCACATCAAGACTCTGATTCTCATGTTTGAAGAAATCGTAGAAGTCGCCGTCGATCCGCTGGGAGGGGATGGTGAGCGCGGCCACTTGCAGTCCCGACAGGTCCCGCGGCGGCTGCGTGAGCAGCAGCATCTGCTGAATTCTGAAGCCGATCTGGCCCTCCCGCTCGCGAGCGGCTGCGAGCTCGGCAGCGGCTGCCTGTTCGCGCACGATGAGCTCGTCCTTGAGCGTGTTGGCGTTCTGGAGCTGAGCGGTCCGGGCGACGACGCGCTGCTCCAACTCGGCGTTGAGCGCGCGAATCTCCGCCTCCGCCCGTTCGCGCTCGCCTCTGGTGCGGAGCGTCGCGATGCCGTAGCCCAGGTCGCCGGTCAGCTCGCTCAAGAGCTCCACTTCCTCGTCGCTGAACGCGTCGGCCTCCGCCGAGTAGATCGTGAGCGCCCCGAACGGTTCCGAGTCGACCACGATCGGGATCGCGAGGCTCGAGGCGTATCCGTGTTTCAGCGCGTCCTGGCCCCACGAAACGAGCCTCGAATCCGCCGCGATGTTCTTCACCGCCTGCGTCTGGCCCGTCCGGACCGAGGTCCCTGTCGGCTCGCGGCCGCGCTCGGTGTCGGCCCAGGTGATGTTCAGCGTCTTCAGGTAGCCTTCGTCGACCCCGGCCTGCGCGACGGGCGTCACCGCCTTCGCACCATCGTGTTCCGCGCGGCCGATCCAGCAGAATCGGTAGCCGGCCTCGTCGACGATGATGCGGCAGATCTCATCGAGCCAGGCGGCTTCCTCGGTGATGCGGATGAGCGCTTTGTTGCAGCTGCTCAGCGCGCGGTGGGCGCGATTGAGTCTCCGCAACGCGTCCTCCGCTCGCTTGCGCTCGGTGATGTCGCGGATGTACCCGGTGAACTGCGCGGGACCGGCCAAGGCGATGCGCGCGATGGCGAGCTCGACGGGAAATTCCTCGCCACTCGCTCGAATCGCCGTCAGTTCGACGCGGCGGCCGAGCACCGTGGCCACGCCCGTGGTGAGGTATCGGGCCAATCCCTGCCGGTGGCGGTCGCGCAGCGAAGGCGGGATGATGACATCCTCGATCTCACGGCCAAGGACATCCTCCCGACGATGGCCGAACATCCGCTCGGCGGCCGGGTTGAACTCCGTGATGCCGCCTCGCGCGTCAACGGCGACGATGGCATCGAGCGAAGCCTGCATGGTGGCCGCGCGGCGTGCTTCGCTCGTTCGAACCTCAGCCTCGGCCCGCTTGCGCTCGCTGATATCGTACACGGTCGCTCGACTCATCAGATAGCGGCCGCCGGAGTCGATGATGGCCGAGGCGCTCAGCAGCACGGGCAGAATCGTGCCGTCTCTACGGACCAGATCGAACTCGATATCCCGAACCACTCCTTCCGCTTTGAGTCGGGGAAACTCCCGCGTGAAGGTCTTCACGCTCTCCGGGGCCAGGAGATCGGCGAAGTGCAGGCGGCCGATCACGTCCTGTCGCGTGTACCCCAGCCATTCGAGCTCGGTGTCGTTGATCCGGACAAAGACACCATCCTTGTCGAGGGAGTGATACCCGCAGGGCGCGTGGTTGTAGAGATCGCGTATTTCTTCTGCCGACTTCATCGCCTCGGTTCGCCCGGCCTCCGCCTCGGCGGCGTGCCGTTCGGCGCGCGCCGACAACTGCCCGCCGACGAGCGCGGTCACCAGAAATGCGACGAGTGCGACCCAGTTCTCAGGATCGGCGATGGTCAGCGTGTAGACAGGAGGGAGGAAGAAGAAGTTGAAGCACAGCATGCCGAGCACCGAGGCGACCACGGCCGGCCGGCTGCCCCATCGTGTCGCTACGAAGAGCACGACGAGCAGAAACGCCAGGGCCACCGTCGCGTCGTTGAGGCCGTCTACCATGCCTACCTCCGGGCGGCGGGCTCTCGCATGCTGGCGATCCCCCAAACATCTCTCGCATATTCACCGATCGTGCGATCGCTCGAGAACCGGCCGATCCGCGCGACGTTCAGAATCGCCTTCGACGCCCACGTCGCCGGCTGCTCGAAGGCCTTCGCCACTCGATGCTGCGCGTCGATGTAGGCCGGCAGATCCGCCACGTGAAAATACGCATCTCCCCGGTCGAAGATGGACTCGGAGATCCAGCGGAACAGTCCCGGTTCCTTCGGGCAGAACCGATCGGAGGTGAACGCGTCGAAGATCCGTCTCAGGCGCGGGTCGCCCTGGGCCAGATCCCGCGGCCGATAGCTCCCGGCGTCGCGCCACGCCTGGATCTGCTCCGCCGTCAGACCGAAGATAAAGATGTTCTCCGCTCCGACGGCCTCCAGGATTTCGATATTCGCGCCGTCGAGCGTGCCGATCGTCAGCGCACCGTTCATGGCGAGCTTCATGTTCCCCGTTCCCGACGCTTCCGAGCCGGCCGTCGAGATCTGCTCGCTGAGATCGGCGCCAGGAATGATCTTTTCCGCAAGCGACACGCGGAAGTCCGGAATGAACACGACCTTCAGCTGCCCCTTCACGCGCGGGTCGTTGTTGATGGTCGCTCCGACATTGCAGATCACCTTGATGATCTGTTTGGCCGCCCAGTACCCCGGCGCCGCCTTCCCCGCGAACACGTAGGTGCGAGGCACGGTCGGTTGTATCCCGTCTTCGACCAGGTGCAGGTACTCGAGCACGATCTGCATGACGTTGAGCAGCTGCCGCTTGTACTCGTGGATGCGCTTGACCTGAACGTCGAAGAGCGAATCCGGGTCGACGGTCACCGACGTGGTCTCGGCGATCACGCGAGCGAGTCGCTCTTTATTGGACCGCTTGACCGCCAGGAACTCCTGCCGGAATGCGCCGTCGCTCGCGTAGGGTTCCAGCGCCCGGAGCCTGTCGAGATCGTCGATCCAGTCACCGCCGATGGTCTTGGTAATCAGCCTGGCCAGCGGCTGATTGGCCTGCATCAGCCAACGGCGCGGTGTCACGCCGTTGGTCTTGTTGCTGAATCGTTCCGGCCAGAGATCGTGGAAGTCCCGAGCCAACGTCGTCTGGACGAGCCGGCTGTGAAGCACCGAGACCCCGTTGATGGAGTGACTGCCCACAATACTCAAGTGTGCCATGCGGACCTGTTCGGGCGCCCCTGCCTCGATGAGCGACATCCGCTGCAAACGGTCGTTGTCGCCGGGCCAGACCGACGCGACGTGTTCGAGGAAGCGCCGATTGATCTCGTAGATGATTTGCAGGTGCCGCGGCACGACGCGCTCGAGCAGGGAGACGGGCCACTTCTCGAGCGCCTCCGGCAGCAGGGTGTGGTTCGTGTACCCCATCGTCGATTGCGTCATGTCCCAGGCCCGGTCCCACGGCAGGTCTCGCTCGTCGACGAGGATGCGCATCAACTCGGCCACCGCCAGCGCCGGATGGGTGTCGTTCAAGTGGATGGCGACCTTCGTCGGGAACGCGTCGAAGGTTCCATGGTCTCTCTGGTACCTGCCGACGATGTCTCTCAGCGTGCAGGCAACCAGAAAGTACTCCTGGACGAGACGCAGCTCCTGGCCAGGCAGCACGGCGTCGGACGGGTACAGGACCTTCGAGATGGTTTCCGAGGCGATCTTCTGTTCCACGGCCCTCAGATAGTCCCCGGCGTTGAAGATCTGCATGTCGAACTCGCGGGAGGACCGGGCGGAAAACAGCCGGAGGAGATTGACCGTCCGGCCTCCGTAGCCGACAACGGGTACGTCGTGCGGCACGCCGATGAGGAGCTGCCAATCCAGCCACATTGGATTGTACTGGCCCGATCGGTCGACGCCGTCCTCGATCCGACCGTAGAGAGGAACGAGACAGGCCTCATCGGGTCGCTCGATTTCCCACGGCGTCCCGAACGCAAGCCAGTTGTCCGGCTTTTCCTTCTGATAGCCGTCATCGATGTCCTGGCGGAACAGGCCGTACTCGTAGTTGATCCCGTAGCCGTAGCTCGGCATGTCGAGCGTCGCCAGAGAATCCAGGAAGCAGGCCGCCAGCCGGCCGAGCCCGCCATTACCGAGGGCGGCATCGGGTTCACACTCTTCGACGACTTCCAGGTCGGCGCCCATCTGCCGAAGCGTGTCCCGACAGAGATCG
>Ga0209343_10006047_pt1 | contig 14566 bp, 13 predicted proteins | sample RifCSPlowO2_02_FD_184026 | JGI IMG/M metagenome (GOLD analysis project Ga0209343, IMG submission 184026) | Groundwater microbial communities from Rifle, Colorado - Rifle CSP2_plank lowO2_0.2 (SPAdes) (version 2) | ecosystem: Environmental > Aquatic > Deep subsurface > Groundwater | place... | reverse complement strand
CACGCCTGCGCGCACGCAAGCCAGCGCAGCGGCCAAACCACCGATGCCACCGCCAACAATCAATGCCTTTTCAGTCATGCGGGTCAACCTTCATCTCAGTTTTGCAATGACAGACGTCGGCAACACGGCCATGATTCTGGCCACCACACTCCAGGGCCAGCGCGGCACCGTGGCCTGTTCGACCTGGCGCTCAATCAAATCCACCAGCAATTTGCCGCCGCGTTCGACCCCGATCACAAACGGGCGGCTTTTCGCGCCACGGTTGATCGGCGTGTCAATAAAACCCGGCGACAGCGTGGTGACAACAATCGGGCTGCTGTGCGTCTCCGCCCGCAGCGACTCCAGATAGGTCGTGACTGCGGCCTTGGATGCCCCATAAACGCCCCCGGCGGGCATGCCGCGAAAGGCCGCCACCGAGCTGATGCCGACCAGATGACCGTGGCCCTGTTCCCTGAAGTGAAACATGGCCGCGTCCACCGTGGCCATGAAGCCGATGACGTTGGTGTTGATGGTGTCGCGCACCCGCTCAAACGGCAGTTTGCCGATGGTGCCATGGTGACCAATACCCGCATTGGCCACCACGATGTCAAGCGAACCCAATTGCGCGCGGGCCTGGGCCAACACATGGGCCACCGCCACCTCGTCGGTCACGTCCAGTGCCGCCACAAATACCGTGTTGCCACCCTCGGCTTGCAGCTCGGTTTGCAACGCCATGAGCACATCCAGGCGGCGGGCGCAGAGCGCCAGCCGGTAGCCGCGCCGGGAGAATTCGATCGCCATCTGGCGCCCGAGGCCGGACGAGGCGCCGGTGATGAACACGCTTTTTGCGGCGCCTTGTGGGTCAGGCTTGCCATCGCGTTTTTGATGAGTCATTTGGTATCCGCCGCTGAGTGGCGCTATGCAGAGAAAACCTGGCGATTGTGCATGGCTTTTCCGGCACTTTAACCCCACTGACCCATCCGTCTTTTACGCCTGCCTTGCGAGTATTCAGCTCCAGCGCTATCCTGCATTTTTTTGGAGCTTGATCATGAAACGCCTGACCGCACAAGACTTTGACCAGGAACTCCTGATTTTGTTTGATGCCTACGTACACGGCACCATTGACCGGCGCGGCTTTCTGGAAGGGGCGCAGAAGTTTGCGGTGGCCGGCATGACCGCAGGCATGCTGCTCGCCGCGCTGAGCCCGAATTTTGCGCAGGCACAGCAAGTGTCTCCCGACGACAAGCGGCTCAAGACCGAACGCGTGCAATACCCCTCGCCTGCGGGCTACGGCACGGTCCAGGGCTACCTGACGCGCCCGGCCAATGCCAGCGGCCCGTTGCCCGCCATCCTGGTGGTGCACGAAAATCGCGGCCTCAATCCGCATATCGAGGACATCGCGCGGCGCCTGGCGCTGGACGGCTTCATGGCCCTGGCGCCGGACGCGCTGACGCCGCTGGGCGGCTACCCGGGCGATGAAGACAAGGCGCGCGAACTGTTTGCCAAGCTCGATCAAAACAAAACCCGCGAAGATTTTTTGGCAGGCGCGCGCTACCTGAAAAGCCGCGCCGACTGCAACGGCAAACTCGGTACCGTGGGTTTTTGCTGGGGCGGCGGCGTGGCGCATGTGCTGTCCACCCACCTGCCCGAGCTGGATGCGGCCGTGACTTTCTATGGCAACCATCCACCCGCCGAAGACGCTGCCAAAGTCAAAGCCCCGCTTCTGATTCACCTGGCCGGTACCGACGAACGAATCAATGCCTCCTGGCCCGCGTATGAAGCCGCACTCAAGACCGCCGGGGTGCACTACACAGCCTATCAGTACCCCGGCACCCAGCATGGCTTCAACAACGACACCACACCGCGTTTTGACGCCGCCAGCGCCACACTGGCCTGGCAACGCACCATGGCGTTTTTCGACAAGAACTTGCGGGGCTAAGTGCTCAATCCCGCGCCCAGCCTGGAGCTCACGCCACCAGCCGCGCCACCAGCCAGCCGCGCACACTGTTGAAGAACGCCACTTCTTCGGCTCGTTGCAAGTCAGCCAGCGTCAAGACCTCCTCGGTCAAATCACCCCGTGCCAGCAAGTCAGCGCGGTAAGTGCCGGCCAGCAGTCCGCAGTGCAAGGCGGGGGTGCGCCAGCGCCCCGCTATCTTGAGCGCCAGATTGCCACGGGTGAACTCGGTCAACTCGCCGCGCTCGTTGCGCATCAAGGTGTCGAATATGCCCGGCGCGCTGCGCAGCCGGGTTTCGTAGTGCTGGCGGCGCGTGGTCTTGTGGGCCACGAACTCGTGCTCGCGGCCCATCGATTCGAGGGCCTGCGCGCTCAGGTTGAAAAACACGGGCTGCGGGCTCGGCTGCAGATCGAAGGCCTGAGCCTGGACCTGACCTTCAGAAGAACAAGTCAGCCGCACCCGATACACGCCCTGCTCGCGCCCGCCAAGCAACTGATCAAGACAGGCCTGCACGTCAGCGGGCCGCCACTCAAAGCCGAAGTAGGCAGCGCTGCCCGCCATGCGCGCCAGATGTTGTTCCAGCAGCCAGTAGTGCCCCGCTTCGAGACGAAGGGTCTCCAACAACTCGAAGCGCTGCGCAGCGCGCGCCAGAAAGCGCGTCTTGGCAGCCAGCTCGCGCCACTCGGCCAGCGGCTCGGCATAAAAGGTAACGGCGCTGCCAACACCAAAGTGACCGTGCCATGCCGGTGCGCCCGGCGCGACCGATTCACGCTGCAGCGCGACGGTTCGAATCGGCACGTTGAAAGTCGCAGCGCCACCGGGGTGCACCACCCCCACGGCACCGCAGTAGACGCCACGCGGCCCACGCTCCAGCGCAGCAATCCAGTGCATGGCGCGCGCCTTGGGCGCGCCGGTCACCGAGCCGCATGGGAACATCGCCGCAAACAATTCGGGCAAACCAACACCAGGGCGCGTGCGCGCGCAAACGGTTGAAGTCATTTGCCACACCGTGGGCAAGGCCTGCACCGCAAACAGCCTGGACACCTGCACACTGCCGGGCTGGGCGATACGCCCCATGTCGTTGCGCAGCAGATCCACAATCATCACGTTTTCGGCCTGCTCTTTGGCGCTCGCGCGCAGTTGCGAGCGGGCTTGGGCGTCGAGTTGGGGGTCGGCGTGGCGGGGCGCCGTGCCCTTCATCGGCTGGCAGGTCAACACGCCCTCTGCACCGTCGGGCCGCCAATCAAAAAACAGTTCGGGCGACAGGCTCAGTACCTGCTGTTCGCCCCAGTCGAGCCAGGCCTGATAGCCGCCGGGTTGGGCTGTGCGAAGCCGCTCGAACCAAGCCGCGATGTCGCGGGTATCGGCCGCTGGCCACTGCGCCCGCAGCGCCTCAGTCAGATTGACCTGATAACACTCGCCATCCGCCATCGCCTGGCGCGCGCGCTCGAAGCGTGTGGCGTAGTCCGCGAAGTCGCTCGCCAAGGTCCACTCCGGTATCGGATGTGGCGCAGCACCCGCACCGGGTGCGACCGGTGGCGGTGACGCAGTTGGCGACTCTGGACGCGGGCGGTCAAACACGGCAAATCGGGCCAGAGGCCAACCTGGGCGCGCCGGCTGCGTGACGAGTGCGGAATCGAACGCGCTGGCCGCCTCATACGCCAGCTCGCCCACACACCAGCGCCCGGCCCGGGCCTGTTGCTGAACCTGTTGCAGCACGGCTGGCACCTCGTGAAGCTGCCAGGCGGTGAGCACTTGCAAGGGGGATTCAAAGCGGGCGCTCCAGCGAGCCGACTGCACGCTGCCTGGCGCGGCCGGCAAACTTGCCGGGAAATCGATAAAAGCCCGCACGCCCACACTCCCAGGCTGTTTGAAAGGAGCTGGATCATAGCCCGAAGCCACCCCTGTTTTACTTCTATCAGCGCGACTTTCTGTGCGGCAGCCTCGGGTGGTCGGCCAACTGGCAGGCCCGGCGGTAGCCTTGCAGGGTCTTCTGGGCATGGCCCAACACAGTGTCTTGCGCGTAGCCGCTCGCGCCCATGGGCATGCCTGAGGAGAAGCCGGTGAGCAGCTCAATGCCTTCGCTGGCATATTCGGCGGTGTAGATGTGAAACAGGCCCTGCGACACCGCCTCGACCAGTTCGCGTTCCAGCATCAGGTGGCGCCGGTTGCGCTGCGGAATCAGCACCCCTTGTTGGCCATCGAGCCCGGCCTTTTGGCAGGTCCGGAAGTAACCTTCAATTTTCTCGTTGATGCCCCCCACCGGCAACACTTCCCCATGCTGGTTGACCGCACCGGTGACGGCAATACCCTGCTTGAGCGGCAGGCCGGAGAGCGACGACAGCACCGCATAGAGCTCGGCGCAAGATGCCGAATCCCCCTCGATACCGTGGTACTCCTGCTCAAACACGATGGAGGCATTCAGCGCCAACGGCGCTATGTGGGCGAACAGCGCCGACAGGTAGCTGTGCAGTATCAGCACGCCTTTGTCGTGGATGGGGCCGGACATTTCCACCTCGCGCTCAATGTTGAGCAAGCCCTCATTGCCGGCATAGGTGCGCGCCGTCACCCGCACCGGAAGGCCAAAGCGGTAATCGCCCAGGTCGATTTGCGACAGGCCGTTGAGCTGGCCGATCTTCTCGCCATGCAAGGTGATCAGCCACTCACCCTCGGTGATAGCTTCCTGCATACGCTGGTCCGGATAGTCATGGCGCAACTTGCGCGCCTGCAAGGCAGCCTCAACGTCGACGGCCTCAACCCGCGTGCCCGCGCGCATGCGGCAGACAGTGGCGCTTTCCATGACCAGGGCCTCGGTGCGGGCAAAGATGGCACTCTGGCGCAACTGGTCGTCCACCTCACGGTGCGAATCCTCCAGCAGACGCGCCACCGCTGGGGCCGAAAAATGGGGCAAGCCCAAGCGGGCCGCGGTGTGGGCCACAAACACGGCTGAGGCGCCATAGGTTTGGGCATTGGCCAGAAAGCTCTCAGCAAAATCCACCTTGACCCGAAAACGGCGGGCAAACTCCGGGTCGGCCTCCTGCAATTCGTAGTACTGCTCCGTCGAGCCAATCAGCACAATCTTGACCTCCACGTCCACCGCCTCGGGCTCCAGTGACACGGCGGCCATCGGCGAGAGCATCGGGCCGGGTTCTTCGATCTGCAAACGGCCGCTGCGCGTGAAACGCCGCAGCTTCTCCCACATCCATTCATCGGTCAACAAGTCGCGCAGGTGCAGCATCATGAAACCACCATGCGCCTTGAGCAGACTGCCAGCGCGGATGCGGGAGAAATCGGTCACCAGCACATCTTCGTCGGGCTGGTATTCGATGCTGCCAAACAGGGAGCGAAACGAGGGGTTGTTCTCGATGACCACCGGCGCACCCACCAGCCCTTCGTTGTCCACCAGCAGGTTCACCCGGTAACGGGACAAAACGCTGGCCAGTTCTTCCTGGCGCAGTTCATCATCCTCGTCCGACACCTGGAACAGCTCCAGGTTGTCCAGCACATCCTTGATCACCTGCTCCAGGTAGTCTGAGAGCTTGATGGCGTCCTTGATCTGCTTGTTCAAGCCCAGACGGATTTCCTGCACTTCGCGGTCCAGCAGCGGGCGGGCGACCTGACGCCGCAGGGCGGCCAGGCCTTCATTCATGACGCGCTCTATCGGGCGGGTCTTGTCCAGAAAGCGGGTGATTTCCTCGCGCAATTCCTGTTCGGCCTGGTCAATCCGGGCGCGCCGCTCTTTCGGCAGCGAACGCGCCTCGCTCTCGGTCAGTGCCGTGCCTTTGTCGCCCAGCAGGGTGAACACCAAATGTCCATTCTCCCGGTACAGGGCAAAGCTGCGGGCCTCGGCAAAGGCGTCGAGTTCGGCATAGGCCTTGGCCTGTTCGACCTTGTAGGTCTTTTCAATGTGCTTGCTCTCGGCCTTGAAGTCGGGGCCATCCAGGCGCTGGGGAATCTCTTTTTGCAGGGTTTTGCACATTTGGACCATGAACTGGCGCAGCAAACGTCCCTGCCCCGGCGGCAGGCGCAGGGCACGGGGCTTGTCCGGCGCATCGAAGTTGTGCAGATAGCACAAGTCGGGCGGCACCGCCCGATGAGCCGCCATCTCCTGCATCACCTGGCGCAACAAGGTGGAGCGCCCGCTGCCGACTTCACCCAGAACAAACAGGTTGTAGTCGGGCTGTTCCATGCCAAGGCCGAAGCGCGCGGCGATTTCGGCGCGCTCCTGCCCGATCCAGGGCAGCGGGAGCTGCAGTAACTCGGAGGTATCAGAGAACCCGAGGGACTCAGGGGCGACCGTGATGCGAAGCACATCGGGCGGCAGGCTGGAAATGGCCATTTTTTGTTATTCCTTGGACAGGTTTCAGACGATTTCTGGAGAACAGTGTTGTCCAGTTTTGCACAGTTGACAAGATGGAGTTTTGCAGGGCTCCCACTTGTCATTCATTTTGAATGACCTAACATGCTGCACATGATTCCCTTTTCAGTTCTCGACCTCTCCCCCATTGTGCAAGGTGGCGACGCGGCGCAGTCGTTTCGCAACACCCTTGACCTGGCCCAGCACGCCGAACGCTGGGGCTACCAACGTTACTGGCTGGCGGAGCATCACGGCATGCCGGGTATTGCCAGTGCCGCCACTTCGGTGCTCATCGGGCACGTGGCGGGCGGCACATCCACGATTCGGGTCGGCGCGGGCGGCATCATGCTGCCCAACCATTCGCCGCTGGTCATCGCAGAGCAATTTGGCACCCTGGAATCGCTCTACCCTGGCCGCATTGACCTCGGGCTGGGCCGTGCGCCCGGCTCGGACCAGACCACCGCGCGCGCGCTGCGCCGCAACCTGGCGTCGGACGCCGACGAGTTTCCGCGCGATGTGGTCGAACTGATGGATTATTTTTCAAAGGAATCGATCAACCCGGTGCATGCGGTGCCCGGCCAGGGTTTGAATGTGCCGATCTGGATTCTGGGCTCCAGCCTGTTCGGCGCGCAACTGGCCGCCGTACTGGGTCTGCCCTATGCCTTCGCCTCCCACTTCGCACCCCAGCAGATGATGCAGGCGATTGATCTGTACCGGACCAGCTTCTCGCCTTCGGCGCACTTGGCAAAACCCTACGTCATGCTTGGCTTTAACGTGTTCGCCGCCGATAGCGACGAAGAAGCGGCGCATCAAGCCACCTCCATGCAGCAGGCCTTTGTCAACCTGCGCAGCGGGCGCCCGGCCCGCCTGCCGCCGCCGGTAGCCGGCTACGCCAACCGTGTCGGTCCGGCCGAGCGAGCCTTGCTTGAGAGCGTTTTGTCATGCTCGGCCATTGGCGCACCGGGCACCGTGCGCGCCGGCCTGAAGGCGTTCATCGAGCGCACCGGGGCCGATGAGTTGATGATCACGTCGCAAATTTATGAACATTCGGCGCGACTGCGCTCTTATGAGATCACGTCCGGGATTTTTGCTGAAAAAAAAGAGAGACCATGAACGACTATTCGACTGAAACCGAGGCCCCGCGCAGCATCTGGATGCGAGGCCTGCTGATGATTTTGATGGCCCTGGCCTACCAGTTGGCCAGCACCCTGCTGTTTTTTGTGGCAATCATTCAGTTTATTCTGGCGCTGGTCAGCCAAACACCCAACCCGCGCTTGTCCGCGTTTGGTCGCAGTCTGGGGCGCTACCAGGCTCAGAATGCGAACTTCGTCAGCTTTGCATCGGAAGAGTTGCCTTTCCCATTTGCCGAATGGCCAAGCAGCGATTAGAGCCCGTTCGGAAACAGGTTGTGCAAGCCATTCTGAACGAGCCCTTGGTTCGAACCACCGTGAACACGAGGCGAATTGCGTCTGGACTGCTACCGATTCAAGCGGGGCTTTGACACCAGCCGGGTGCCTGCCAGCACGTCGTGCCAGAACTGTTGTTGCGGTTGAAGGCGGCTCAAAATAGCCCAGATCACCACCCAGCCGATCACGATCACGGCAGATTCAGCGCCAGACAACTTGAACGGCGCAACGGCCGCCAACGCTGGCAAAAACCAGAGCCAGCAGAGCACATAGCGCAGCAAAGCCCGCGCTTGTGTGATGGGCTGACCGGCACGATCCACCACCTGGATGTTCCAGGTTTTCATGGCCAGGGTCTGGCCGTGGGACCAGAACCAGACGAAATAGATGCCAAAAACGACAAATAGAAACGCCTGCAGGGCATGACGGTTGTCCATGGCATTGCGCGTTTGGCTCAGGGTGCCAAAGAGATAGCCGGCGATGAAGACCACGCCAAACATCAACATGCCCTCATACAGCCAGCAGGCCATGCGCCGGGCAAGAGAAGGAGTTTCCATTCAGTTTTGCTGCGTGGGTTTAGGCTCAAGCAGCGGCTTTGCACGCGGCAACAGGGTGTTGCGGTTCACCGCTGGATTGATTGCAGGTGCCTCAGACACTTGCTTTGTTGTTTGCTTGTGCAGGGGAATTTTCGTCAATTTTTCAGGAGCTGCAGGTTTGGTAGCCGCTGCCGCACCGGTCGGCCTGGGCGGTGCTGATTTGGCCAGTTTTTGTTTTTCTTCAGGACTGAGCGCTTGGTAGGCCTGCCATGTGGCGGCTTTTTGGGTCGGACTGAGTTGCTTGGTCTGGGCAAAGTTGAGTCGCGCCTGATCGCGCTGCTTTGGGCTCAGCGACGCCCATTCGGTCATGCGACTGTGCAGCTTGGCCTGCTCCACCGGCGCCAGGGCTGAATAATTCGCAGCAAGGGCGATCCATTTTCGCTTTCTGGCGCTATCCAGGGAACTCCAATGGGCCGCCAGGGGCCTGAGTGACAGCTGCTGCGCGGGCGTCAAATCTTGCCAGCTCGGTTGAGAAGACTTATTCGGGGCATTTGACGTTTTGGTCGGCGCCGCCGGGCTGGACCGTTTGACCGCAGAGGCTGCCTGCAGGGGCGTTGCTGGCACAGCTTGGGCCCAAACTTGTGAGGTGGCCATGCCGAGCGCCAGGAAGCAAGAAATGGCGCCAAAAACCAGCGCGCCAGCCTTGAAGGGGCGACTGAGTTGGTTGCCAACGAACGTGAAGATCGTCATGGTTTCAGTTTACCGATCCTGAGCGGCATTGATTTTGAGGAACTGCAAAAACCCCGGGTCTGCATAGGCCTCTGGTGGCAGGTCATCGGTCAGCAACGCTGCATCGATGTCGGCCAACTCGCGGTCGCGGTTGTCATCTTGAATGACATTGATGGCGATCAGGCCCACAACCAGGGCCAACAGTGGAATGGCCGCAGCCAACCGGCCCCACCAGCCGAAATGCTGCTTGCCAAACGTGACGCTCCCCTCACCACCCGACAACGCCAAGTCGCTCACGGCATACTTGAGCGCCATCTTGCGTTGGCCCACTGCCTGCACCCGAGCCGCGCGCAGACGCTCCGAAATATCATGCGGCAAACTGTCCGTGGCATCAGACAAGCGGGCTGTGATGCGAAAGCCCAAACGATCTTGTGCTAGTTGATTTTGGTACTGATACGAATTGGTCATAATTTGATTCCCCTCGCCCTCAATGCTTTGCCGAGGGCCCGAATTGCCCGCGAACAGTGCGTTTTGACACTGCCTTCTGAACACCCCATGGCCGCAGCAGTGTCTGCCACGTCCAACTCTTCCCAATAACGCATGAGGAAGGCTTCTCGTTGACGGTTTGGAAGCGCTTGAATTTCGCTTTCAATTTCATGCAAGGTTTGTGCCCGCTGTGTGGAACTCTCCGCACTTTCCGTTTGATCGGAATGGTTTTGGGTGTTTAAAGTTTCCAGCAGGTCAAATTCGCCGTCTTCTCCTGCCGATTCAAAATCACTCAGATTGGAGAAAAGTGCATTGCGGGTTTTTTGGCGCCGAAACCAGTCAAGCGTGCAGTTGGACAGAATGCGTTGGAACAGCATTGGCAACTCGGCCACCGGTTTGTCACCGTAGTGCACGGCCAGCTTCATCATGCTGTCTTGCACGATATCCAGTGCGGACTCCACGTTGCGAACGTGGTAAACGGACCGTTTAAAGGCACGTTTTTCAACGTCTTTCAGAAAATCAGAAAGTTCTTGTTCAGAGGCCAAGAGGTGTTTACCTTGCGGCAGTGGTGACGCGTTGAAGAGAGATGCAAACCGGTTGACGTGACATCAAGTGCGCGAATTATGGCACCCGCAAATGATCTTTCCGGCAGATGGCATGGCATCCATTGGCGGCAATGCCATAATGCGCCTTGCAAATTAAAAGGCAAACGGGTCACGGTCCGGCGCAAGAATCACTGCGCCCATGGCTTTGGCTTTAAGTTCCGACGCGGCCCCACAAGTGTTTGCGAAGGAGCACCCAAGGTTTTTCGTCAGAGAAATTCACAAAGGTTCATCATGGAATTATCAAAAGCCCGAATCGCGTCGGCAGCGGCAAAGACCGCGTTAGCCAGTCAAACACCCACGACCCCAGTCAAACAACTCGTTGCGACGTCAGACGAGAACGAACTTCGGGGTGCCGAGATTCTCATCAAGGCCTTGCAGGCTGAAGGCGTCAAGTACGTCTGGGGCTATCCCGGCGGCGCCGTGCTGCACATTTACGACGCGCTATATAAACAAGACACGATCCAACACATTCTGGTGAGGCACGAGCAAGCAGCGGTGCACGCAGCCGACGGCTATGCACGCGCCACCGGCGAGGTCGGCGTAGCCCTGGTCACTTCAGGGCCCGGTGTAACGAATGCGGTCACCGGCATCGCCACCGCCTATATGGACAGCATCCCGATGGTGATTGTGTCGGGGCAAGTGCCCACCAGCGCCATCGGCATGGACGCTTTTCAGGAGTGCGACGCGGTGGGTATCACGCGCCCAGTGGTTAAACACAATTTTCTGGTCAAAGACGCACGCAATCTGGCCGAAACCATGAAAAAGGCCTTTCACATCGCGCGCAGTGGACGCCCGGGCCCGGTCCTGGTCGACATCCCGAAAGATGTTTCGTTCAAAAAAGTGCATTACGCGGGCTACCCTGACACGCTGGAGATGCGCTCTTACAACCCGGTGCGCAAAGGCCATGGCGGGCAAATTCGCAAGGCACTTCAACTCTTGTTGGCGGCCAAGCGGCCTTATATCTACACGGGCGGTGGCGTGTTGTTGAGCAACGCCTCTGATGAATTACGCACCCTGGTGGACATGCTGGGCTACCCCTGCACCAACACCCTGATGGGCCTGGGCGCGTATCCGGCCAGCGATAAAAAATTCCTTGGCATGCTGGGCATGCACGGTACGGTGGAAGCCAATAACGCGATGCAGCATTGCGATGTGCTGCTGGCCATCGGCGCCCGCTTTGATGACCGCGTCATTGGCAACCCCAAGCATTTCGCCCAGAATGAACGCAAGATCATTCACATCGACATCGACCCCTCAAGCATCTCCAAACGGGTCAAAGTGGATATCCCGATTGTGGGCGATGTCAAAGAGGTGCTGTCCGAAATGATCGCCATGATCAAGGAGGGTGCTGTCAAGCCCGATGCCAACGCACTGGGTGCCTGGTGGGACACGATCGAAGGCTGGCGCAAGCGCGATTGCCTCAAATACGATCACGGCAAGAATGATGTCATCAAGCCGCAGTTCGTGATTGAGACGCTCTGGAAAATGACCAAGGATGCGGATACGTACATCACCTCCGACGTGGGTCAACACCAGATGTGGGCGGCTCAATACTACCGCTTCGATGAACCACGGCGCTGGATCAATTCCGGTGGCCTGGGCACCATGGGCGTGGGCATTCCCTACGCCATGGGCATCAAGCTGGCCAAGCCTGACAGCGAGGTGTATTGCATTACAGGCGATGGTTCGGTGCAAATGTGCATTCAGGAGCTCTCCACTTGTCTGCAGTACAACACGCCGATCAAAATCCTGTCACTCAACAACCGCTACCTCGGTATGGTGCGCCAATGGCAGGAAGTTGAATACGAAGGTCGCTACAGTCACAGTTACATGGACGCACTGCCCAACTTTGTGAAGCTGGCTGAAGCGTATGGCCACGTGGGCATGCTGGTTGAGCGCGCGCAAGACGTGGAGCCGGCGCTACGCGAAGCGCGCAAGCTCAAGGACCGGACGGTTTTCATGGATATCCGCACCGACCCGACCGAGAACGTGTTCCCCATGGTGAAAGCCGGCAAGGGCCTTACTGAAATGCTGCTCGGCTCTGAAGATCTTTAATCAACTTTAACTTTGGACGAATCTATTGTCTGCCAAGCTCTGCGGTTACCGCCCCAGGGGTAGGGCAACGAAAAGAGGAATCACATACCATGAAACACATCATTGCAGTCCTGTTGGAAAATGAGCCCGGCGCGCTGTCGCGCGTGGTCGGACTTTTTTCAGCGCGTGGTTACAACATCGAGTCGCTGACCGTGGCGCCAACAGAAGACGCCAGCTTATCGCGCATGACGATTCAAACCGCTGGATCGGACGAAGTGATCGAACAGATCACCAAGCACTTGAACCGCCTGATTGAAGTGGTCAAGGTCGTTGATTTGACCGAAGGGGCTTACACCGAGCGTGAGTTGATGATGGTGAAGGTGCGCGCAGTCGGCAAGGAGCGTGAAGAAATGAAGCGCATGGCTGACATTTTCCGCGGCCGCATCATCGACGTCACCGAGAAGAGCTACACCATAGAATTAACCGGGGATCAGACAAAAAACGACGCATTCTTGCTGGCTATTGAACGGGGTGCCATTTTGGAAACCGTTCGCACCGGGTCGAGCGGCATCGGTCGCGGCGAACGTATTTTGCGAGTTTAATTTTTTACAACGGAGAGAGAAATGAAAGTTTTTTACGACAAGGACTGTGATCTGAGCCTGATCAAAGGCAAAACAGTTGCGATCATTGGTTACGGCAGTCAGGGCCATGCCCACGCCCAAAATCTGAACGACAGCGGCGTGAAAGTGGTGGTCGGCTTGCGCAAAGGTGGCGCTTCCTGGACCAAGGTCGAAAAGGCCGGTCTCAAGGTGGCTGAGGTGGCTGACGCCGTCAAGGCCGCCGACGTGGTCATGATCCTGTTGCCTGACGAGCACATCGCAGCGGTCTATACCGACGACATCGAGCCCAACATCAAACAAGGCGCCTCGCTGGTATTTGCGCACGGCTTTAACGTGCACTACGGCCTGGTAACACCGCGCGCTGATCTGGACGTCTGGATGGTGGCGCCCAAGGCGCCGGGCCATACCGTGCGTGGCACCTATGTGCAAGGTGGCGGCGTACCGCAACTGATCGCCATTCATCAGGACAAATCGGGCCGTACACGCGACCTGGCCCTGAGCTATGCCATGGCCAACGGCGGCGGCAAAGCCGGCATTATCGAAACCACTTTCCGGGAAGAAACCGAGACCGACCTGTTCGGCGAACAGGCTGTTTTGTGCGGCGGCACGGTGGAACTGATCAAAGCCGGTTTTGAAACCCTGGTCGAAGCCGGTTATGCACCTGAGATGGCCTATTTTGAATGCCTGCACGAACTCAAATTGATTGTGGACATGATTTATGAAGGCGGCATCGCCAACATGAACTACTCCATCTCCAACAACGCCGAATACGGCGAGTACGTGACCGGCCCCAAGATCATTACCAGCGCCAGCAAAGACGCCATGCGCCAATGCCTGAAAGATATCCAGACCGGCGAATACGCGAAAAGCTTCATCCTGGAAAACAAGGCCGGCGCACCGACCTTGTTGAGCCGTCGCCGGTTGACATCCGAGCACCAAATTGAACAAGTGGGCGAAAAGCTTCGCGCCATGATGCCCTGGATCAAAAAGAACAAATTAGTTGACCAAACCCGCAACTAAGACGTACGACACTCCCGACAAAGGCCACTTCAGTGGCCTTTGTTACTATGAAGGTCTGGAGGCCAATTCTATGCATGACGGAAACGATTCAGACTTCACCGAGGTCGACGCCATCGTGGTGAGAAAGCGCCGCAAAGGCATTTATATTTTGCCCAACCTGTTTACGCTGGCGGCACTTTTTGGTGGCTTTTACGCCATTGTCATGGCGATCAATGGCCGCTTCGACCTGGCGGCCATCGGTGTTTTTTGTGCCATGGTGCTCGACAGCCTGGATGGCCGCGTCGCCCGCATGACCAACACGCAAAGCGCCTTTGGCGAGCAGATGGATTCACTCTCGGACATGGTGTCGTTCGGTGCCGCGCCCGCGCTCATCGCTTATGTCTGGGCGCTCAAGGGCCTGGGACGCTGGGGCTGGATTGCAGCCTTTGTCTATTGCGCGTGCGGCGCCTTGCGGCTGGCGCGCTTCAACGTCAACACAGCGGTGGTGGACAAGCGCTATTTTCAGGGTTTGCCGTCGCCGGCGGCGGCGGCCTTGCTGGCCGGGTTTATCTGGGTCATGACGGACATGGGCGTCAAGGGCGCCAGCGTGGCATGGCCCACATTCGCATTGGCTTTGTATGCCGGACTGACCATGGTGACCAACGTGCCGTTTTACAGCTTCAAAGATGTGCACATGAAAAAGAGCGTGCCGTTCATCGTGATTGTGCTGATTGCGCTCGGTATTGCCGTCATCAACATCGATCCGCCCATTGTGATGTTTGGCCTGTTTGTCGTCTATGGCTTCAGCGGCTACGTCATTTACGTGTGGCGCAAGACCAAAGGTTTGCAGACCAGCGTCATCA
>Ga0209343_10006045_pt1 | contig 14568 bp, 15 predicted proteins | sample RifCSPlowO2_02_FD_184026 | JGI IMG/M metagenome (GOLD analysis project Ga0209343, IMG submission 184026) | Groundwater microbial communities from Rifle, Colorado - Rifle CSP2_plank lowO2_0.2 (SPAdes) (version 2) | ecosystem: Environmental > Aquatic > Deep subsurface > Groundwater | place... | reverse complement strand
CCGCCGCTCAGACGGTACGGCATTCCGTACCGAGTGCGCGGCGAGCCCGCCAGGATCGTCTCTCGCCGACCCTGATGATAACGGTCAGTGCTCCACGATGCGACCTGGCCGCTGTGTGGCGCCTTTCTCGTCCGCAAAGACGAACTTGACCAGGACGAGGTCGCCCCGACTAACGCGTGTCATACGCGGCGTCCTTTGGGTTGTTCCAAAGGTCCGCCAGCACCGGACCGGCGCGCTCGTTGAGGGCAACCAAGCCGGCGGCCGACAACTCGTCGACCAGATCGTGCTTCAAGCGCGCCTCGACGGCCTCCCACACGTAGTCGCGGATGAATTGATCGCGCTTCGCCGCGGCGATATGAATGCGGCGCCGCGCTTCGCGTGGCACATCAATGCTGAGTCGCGCTCGGCGCGGTTGGGCAGCTGGCATCCGGTTCTCTCCTCCAAGTCACGTTGGCACAATACGTAAACGTGTCAATGTGGCATGGCTGCCCTGCATTCATATTTGTTCTGTTCCAAACAGCCTCGTGCCACGTGCGAATCGTCATCGGAGCGGCGTCAACACCGAGTCGTGGTGATGAGACTCCTTCCAGACACCACCTTGATTCGCCCATACCTCACTCACGCGCCGCGGGCGTCTATCCACAGTGCCATCTGCCCACGTCACGGAACCCTCCATAAAGAAACTGGCGACGGCTGTCCCGTCACCCAACGGCTGCACCTGAACGTCGCGGACCTTCCAGTCAGTCTTCGCAGTGGCAAACCGTTTGTATCCGGGGGAGTTCTCTGTGATGTTGCCGAGCCGAGTCGGCATGTCAGCCAAGAACATGCTGAAGTCGCTCGTGTGTTGGCGTCCAATGGTCTCTGAATCGCCTTTGTTGATGGCAGCCCAGTGTGTGGCGACCGCGCCTTTGACCGCCTCAACATCGCGCCCTGCAGTCGTCGCCACTTCGGCGTTCGTGTTCCACACATCGCGGATGATTCGCCACGCACCATCAGATTCCTTCTGCCACACCTCGATGAAATTGCCCGTTCCCACGTTCGCGTTGTTTCTTGTGAGCAAGTAGGCACCCCGAACGAATGCGACATCGCCACGCCCGTCGATTTCTGCCAGGGTAAGGGACAATGTCACTGGTCCTTGTGACTGAGGGGCGCTGAACCATTGAGCAATGGCTTTACGACCTTCGAGGGGTGCGTGATTCAACGGCATGAACACCGCGTTCTCGCTCACCTGCTGAAGCCATGCATCGACATTCTGAATGTTTGCCGCCTCAACGTACTTCTGGCTCGCGCTGCGGATGGCTGTCTTGTCAGCATCGCTCAGACCCGTCGGAGAAGACTGACAAGCGGTAAGTGCAACGATACCCACCAGTGACGCCAGCGAGAACATTACGCGCATCTGGCACCTCCTTCAGAGGCGGTCTTGAGGACCAGCGAGACCGGTTTTCGAGAGGAACCCGAGGCTAAAACGCGCCCGCTTTCCTCGTATCAAGTCGGAGACATCTGGTGGAGCAATCCCGAGTACGTCAGCCGCACGACGCTGCGTCCAGTTCTTGTCCTTGACGATGTTCCGAATCGATTGTCTTCTACCTCGCCAGCGGATCCGGTCGAAGCTGGAAGTGCACGACCTTGCTCGTGGTGCCTTTGCCGCCTTCCATGTGGAACGGCGCTCGCGTGCTGACGGTCGCCCACAGTCCGCGGCCCTTCCAGCCGCCGTTCGGATCGTCGATCCGACCGTCGAGCGACTTCGTGTAGAACCCCATGGGATACGGAACGCGGAGCACGACCCATTTCCCGTCCTTCAGCGCCAGGAGGCCATCCGACGCGTTACCGGTATCAATCGGCACGTTCCGGCCCAGGCCCAGCGTATCGAACTGATCGACCCACGTGAAGTAGCTCGCCTCGGCGCTGCCCGAGTCGGTCACGCCCCTGAGCTGCGGCAGCGGTTCCGGATAGAACGTCCAGCCCTCGGGGCAGTGTTGGCCGGTCGCCTTCGGTCCATTCAGCGGTCCCCTGCACTTGCGCCGATCGAAGCTGCCCATGTGTCCGCTCGCCATCGCCGCCCACACGACCCCGTTTCGGTCGATGTCCATTCCGCGCGGCGAGAAACCGTTGACCGGAACATCCGGACTGCTCATGGGCGGCTCGTACACCTCCGCAATTGCGGTCTCCGGCGGGTTCGATCCCGGCACGAGCCGGATGACGGCGCCTGGCAGACCAAGGTTGGAGCCCCAGACCGAACCATCGGGCGCGGGCGATACGGCGTAGAACGCGCCGCCGAACCGCTTGTCCTTTGTCGGATCGACCGGCTGGTGCGGCTCGACGTACGCGTCACGCCTGCCGTTGCCGTTCGTGTCCATGACGAGCGCGGTCCAGCCCTGTGACTTCTCCTCGTCTTTCGTTTCGAGGAACATCTTCGTGTTGAGCCACCCGACGACCTGACCGCCGCCGCTCGTCCAGAGCGTGTTGTTTGCGTCCTCGGCGAACATCAGGTGATGCGTGCCGAAGCAGGTGCTGATGTGCGTGAGCTGTCGGAGTGTCGGATCCCAGACCGCGAGGTGCCGGCCTGCGGTCGCAATGGGAAACAATTTCGCGGAACGGTGGCTCGACCCCTCCTTGCAGAAATTGGGATTTTCGGGTGGGCGTACAGCGGAAGTAATCCAGACCCGGCCCTGTCCATCGAACATCGGATTGTGGACGTTGTTCCTGCTGTCCCAGATGACTTCGCCCGCCCAGTACGGAGACGGCGCCGGCATCGTCGCCGCCGCCGCCGGCCGGGTGCTCGGATCGCGGACCGACAACTCGACGCGCGTGACGACGTTGCGCACCGGATCGAGCACGGGCAGGTAATCCTTGCTGACCTCCATCGAGCCATAAATCAGACCGTTCGCGTTGACCGTAGGATTCCGCCGGTCGGTCGACGCCTCGTCGTGGAGGTACGCTTTCGGGTCGGCCCAGTCCCACTGGGTGATGACGACATTTCGCTCCTGGCCCTGCGGTCGCGGCGGCGCCGGCGGCACCGTGCCGGCGGCAATGCGATCGGTCCAGTCCGCAAACGTCTTGAGAATCCGCTGCCGGCCGAAATTGTTGAGCGCGCTGCTCATGCCGGCGCCCGCTTGTCCGGACTGCACGCGCCGCTCCCACGAGGCGACCGGCGACGGAAAATTGCCCAATGCTTTCGGGATTTCCCGCGTCGCCTTGTTACCCAGCTGATGGCAGCCCCAGCAGCCGCCGTTCTTCAGACTTCTCAACCACTCCGCCTGGCTGCGCATGGTTGGCGAGATGCCGTTGCCCTGGTCGCCCGTTCCGGGAAACTCGTGCTTCCCCGGCACGTCGATCAGAGAGAACCAGTAGCCGGCCGGGTAGTATTCGGCCGCCGCACGCGCGTTGGGCGCGACAACCGCCTTCAGGTTCAGCACCTTGCCGGGCGCGCTCTGCACCTTGGGCGAATCCACGAGCCCGTAGCCGCGCACCCACACGTCGTAGGTGGCTTTCGGAAGATCGGGCACGACGTAGCGTCCCTGGTCGTCGGTGACCACGGTCTTCACCAGCTTGGTCTGGAGGCCCGAGGTTTCGGCGATGACCCAGACGCCCGCCTCCGGCCCTTTTGGGCCGGTCACGGTTCCGCCGATGTCGTTGTTATCAACGGCGACAGCCGTGCCCGTTGCCTGCTGAGCGTTGGTCGCGACTTGCGAGCCCGAGACAATGAGGGCGACGAGACCGAGGGCCACCACACCTGCGACCAAGACGCGATTGCTGCTCATTAACGTCCTCCCCTTACCGCGCAAGTTTCCTCGGAAACTACACCTCGCGTCTCATGAAGTCAACGCGTATCGCACCATGTCAAGGGCCATCGTCGGGCCGCAAATCGAGTGACGGACCATTCGCGGGACCCGACGGATTCCGGCCGAAACCGCGCGACCGATCTGACAAAGGAGTGGTAGCATTCGCAATACGACAGGCAAGTCAGTTCAATCCGGCTGTTCAAACACTGGAGATCGACGAGATATGGCTACCAAGATTTCCGTTGTTGCATTCCCGATACTCCTGTTGTTGATAGTTGCCCCGGCGGGGGTCGCCACGCCAGCGGCCAATCAAGATCCCCCCGGAGTTGTCACCTTCCACAAGGACGTGCTTCCGCTCTTCCAGAAGAATTGCCAGAGCTGCCACCGGCCGGGTCAAATCGGGCCGTTCTCGATGCTCACCTACAAGGCAACCAGGCCATGGGCGAAGGCGATCAAAGCAGCGGTCGCGTCGCGAAAAATGCCGCCGTGGATGGCCGATCCACGGTACGGGCATTTCGACAATGACCGGTCACTGAAAGAGGCCGACATCGACACCATCGTGGCCTGGGTCAATAACGGAGCGGCGGAAGGCGATCCGAAGGATGCGCCTCCCCCGATTGAGTGGTCCGCCGGCGGTTGGCAGATCCGGCCGGATGTGTCCCTCGATCTGCCGCCCTATCCGGTCCCCGCGCAGGGGATCAGGGAGTGGGAGCGCATCGCGTTTCCTGCTCCGTTCAAAGAGGATACCTGGGTCACGTCGGTAGAGATTTTGCCAGGTGTGCCGGCGGTGGTGCATCACATGTGCTTTGGTTTCCAGAAGCATCAACCCACAACGCCGTACAACCTGTATGAGTGGATGGACGTGCCGCGAGACGAGGAGGGAGTCACCATCAATCGCGATGGGACGACGAGGGGCCCCGGAAAAGGGACCGTCCTCACTCGAGAAGTGGGCCGCACCGAGGAGAAGCGTCGCCAGGGCCGCGCGATGATTCAACACGAGGGCACCAACGAGTTCTGCTACCTGCCGGGGTTGCCCTATGAAGACTACCGCGCGGTGAACGCCGGAGTGTTTGTGCCGGCGGGATCGGACATGATCGTGAGTCTTCATTACACGGCGACCGGTTTGGCGGTCATCGATCGGAGCAGGATCGGCTTCACGGTGACGAAGGTGCGCCCACCCAAGAAGTTCCTCCCCCAGGATGGGGCCGAGGAGGAGGATCCACCGGTTGGGCGACGACAGGCCAACATTCAGCTTGCGATTCCGCCGTATGAAGGCAGCTATCTGGGGCCTCCTGCCGAAATCACCTTCCTCAAGGATGTCGAGCTCGTCTGGTTCCGGCCCCACGCGCATGTGCGGGGGAAGAGCGTCCGATACACGCTGAGACATCCGGATGGGCGAGAAGAAATCGTGCTCAATGTTCCGCGCTACGACTTCAATTGGCAGCTCACGTACAGAACGTCGCTGAAGATACCGAAGGGCGCCAGGATGCACGTCCAGTTCACCTACGACAATTCGACAGCCAACAGGTACAACCCCGATCCGGGCAAATGGGTCTACTACGGGGGGCAGAGTTGGGAAGAAATGGGAACCCCAAACATGGGATTCCTCATCCCCAGTGACGCGGACGAGAACGACTTCATCAAGGAGCGCTAATCGGGGTTCATGAGCGGGTCACGAGGAGATTCGCGATGAAGACGCTGTGGTTGGCACCCATCGTTATTCTGCTCTTTGCGGCAGCATTGGTTGCAGAGAACAAAGACGTCAGCTTTAACGCCGCGGATGGATTCACGCTGAAGGGCACCTTCTATTCGGCAGAAAAAGGCGGGCCCGGAATTCTCTTGTTGCACCAGTGCAATGCCGATCGTCGGATTTACGATCAACTGGCCACGATGCTGAACGCGGCCGGGTACAACGTGCTGGCATTTGATTTCCGCGGCTTCGGTGGGAGCAAGGCAGGAGAGTACACGGACTTCCCGGCGCAGCGTCAGAACATCATGGAGCGCATGCCAGGCGATGTCGAGGCCGCCTTGAATTTCCTGACCGCGCAAACGACGGTCAACAACAGGGCGCTCGGTGTCGTTGGCGGCAGTTGCGGCGTGAATCAGGCCGTGCAGGCAGGCCGGCGCCACCCAGAAATACGAACGCTCGTGCTCCTGTCGGGCGGAACTGATGCGGCAGGCGAGGCCTATATCGAGACGTCACCCAAGACTCCGATTCTTGGGGCGGCCAGCGAGGAAGATACGAATGCCGCGGCGGCAATCAGAAGGATTGTCGGGCTCTCGACGAGCCCGTATAGCCGGGTGGACATGTTCAAGGATGTCGGGCATGCCGCATCGATGTTTGCGAAGCAGCCAGACCTGGAAGCGGACATCGTCATCTGGTTCAGGTCCAATCTGCCGGTTGGCGGCTACGGCCTCCCACCCGCCATCAGGTAATCACCTCCCTTTCGTTTTGTCGACGACGACCCGACCGGCTTTCATCACCCAACGGACATTGTCCCGGTTCGACACCGCGGTGATGTTGGCGAGCGGGTCACCGTCAACCGCGACGATGTCGGCAAAGAAACCCGGCGCCACGGCGCCGAGGCTCTTGTCCAGTCCCAGCATGGCGGCGGGTTCGGTGGTCGCCGTCTTCAGCGCCTGCTCGGGCGTCATCCCCATCTTCACGAACCAGTCCAGCTCACGCATGTTCAGGCCCCAGCCGTTGTAGACGGCATCCGAGCCGGCGACTATCCGCGCGCCGGCCTGAAACGCTCTCGTCGCGGTTTCAAGATTGCGCCGAATGTAATCGAGCAGCCGTTCTTTCGTGCCCGGCGGGAAGCGGTGGACATTGTCCGCATTTTCCACGTAGTACTGGTTGTGATCGATCGTCGGGACGTAAAAGACCCTCCGTTTGACCATTTCCCCAATCGTCTGATCGTCCATGTCCGTCGCGTGTTCGAGCGAATCAGCGCCGGCGCGAATGGCATCCCGCGCGGCCTCGGGCCCGTAAGAATGAATCGCGATCTTCTTTCCGAGGGCGTGCGTGACGTCGACCGCAGCCTTCATTTCCTCGAACGTGAACGTTTGAAACTGGGTGAGGTCGTCGAAGCCGCCGGTGGATCCGTAGACCTTGACCCAATCGGCGCCGGAAGCGATGACCTGGCGCGCGGCCCGCATGACGCCGTCCACTCCGTCCACCATGATGCCGACGGGCGCGGGCGGGCCGAGGCTGCGGGTGATCCGGATCCCGGTGCCCGAGACGAACATGCGGGGGCCGACCATCGTTCCCATGTTGATCAGATCGCGCATCGCCAGATCGTTCCCCTCGGCGGCATTCAGGTCTCGAATCGTCGTGACGCCTGCCTCGAGCGCCTTCCTCGCGTTCTCCTGTGCAAGAAAGACCGTCACCGCCGGATGGCGGGGCGGCTGGTTGCGCGGCGGCGTGTTCGGGTTCCCGTCCCAGTAGTACGTCATGTGCGTGTGGCCGTCGATCAACCCCGGAATGCCGGTGTATCGCGACAGATCGATCACCTCGGCACCACCCGGTATCGAGGCATTGCCGCTGATGACGCTGTGCACCCGGTCGTCTTCGACGATGACGACTGCGTTTGTGAAGACCCGTCCCGTGCCGTCCACCAATTTGCCGAACTTTACGGCCTTGGTCGCTGCAAGCGCCGTCGACGATGTCGCGAGGAAAACAAGGACGGCCAGTAGCCTTGCGATACGCATGGGCCCTCCCGAGGTGTGGCCAGGTTGGCGCGAGAGTAGTTCGGCGAACAGTCACTGTCAAGCCGTGAACAGCCGTGAGCAGCAGTGTTGACGATCAGCACGGCGCCGACACCGCGACCTGCCCTGCGCCTACGGCACCAAAGGATCTCACATCACAGGACAGGGGCGGAGCGGCCGAGACCTGGCCCCTACAGGCGCTGCATAAGGCGCTGAATTGACCAACACACAAGAATCTGCGATTCTTACACATAGAGGCACCGGCATGCGGACCAACATCGATATAGACGATCGCCTGATGCGGCAGGCCATGCGCCGCAGCGGCGCCCGGACGAAGCGCGCGGCGGTCGAGGAAGGCCTGCGTCTGTTGATCCAGACCAAGGGCCAGGGCGCCATCCGTCGTTTGCGTGGTCAGGTGGCCTGGGAGGGAGATCTCAACGCATCCCGTCTGGCACGGGTTGCGAGGTAGGCGGCATGGTCATCGTCGACACCACGATCTGGGTCGATTACTTCCAAGGCGTTGAAAATCCCGAGACGGACTGGCTGAACACAGAGCTGGACCGCCAACGTCTCGGGCTGACCGATATCATCCTCTGCGAAGTGCTGCAGGGCGTCCGCGACGAGGTGGTGGCGAAGGAGGTTGAGCGAAGACTGCTGACATTGGACGTGTGTGATGGGGGCGGCGTGGCGGTGGCACGAGAAGCGGCGCGACATTATCGGACGCTTCGGAGCCGCGGTCACACGGTGCGCAAGACGATCGACTGCCTGATTGCTACATTCTGCCTGCGCGGGCAGCACTCGCTGCTTCATCGCGATGGAGACTTTGACCCGTTCGAGAAGTTTCTCCAGTTGTCGGTAATCCACCCTTGATCAGCGTCGCTCGTCGTCGACCCGGGTAGCGCCAGGGTAGCGACGTGCGGGCCGTCACTATCTTGTCTTCGCCGAACACAACCGGCACTCAGTGCGTGCTCGGCTTGTCTTCTGCGTCCGCCAATGCTACCGACCGTCGTCCCACGACACTGAAGGCTCGAGTGAAGGCCGGGCGACTCGTCGTCGACGAGCCAACCGATCTGCCCGAAGGAACCGAAGTCGAGCTCTTGCCGCTCGATCCCGGGGACTGGCTCGATGAGGAAGATCGAGCCGCGCTCCATCAGGCTCTGAAGGATTCGGACGAAGACATCAAGGCCGGTCGCCTCGTCGACGCGGACGTGATCCTTCGCGAACTTCGATCGCGTTGAAGAATCGCCGCGTTCGCTTCACAGCCACTGCGCAGGCCCACGTTCGACGAGAGAAGGCCTGGTGGTTGGCCAATCGCGACCACCCCGACGGGTTCACCGAGGAACTCGAACAAGCGCTCCAGATCATCGCGGCGCTTCCAGATGCCGGAACCCTCTACGCTCAGTCTCTCGTTCCCGGCGTTCGCCGAACACGCCCGGTAATCAACATCGCTTGCCGTGCTCGCTCGCCTCTGCGACTCGAAGGCATGCCGGCGACGGCGTCGTGCCCAATCGCGAGAAACAGAGCGCAGTCGGCGACTTTCGCCCGGCGCGCCACTTCTGGGCTGACACCTTCAGGCATCAATCGCAGACAACGAAATATCAAGATGATAAGGGCCGGACGCGGATGTGAGCGGATGCGGAATTGCCTCCGGCCACTGAGCCTCCTCACTCCCACAGGCTCACGCCGGACTGCTTGGCGGCTTTTCGCAGGGGTCCATCTTTACAGCCCAACACGAGTTTTCGTCGCTGCGCCAGCTCGAGGTAGGCGGCGTCATAGACCGACAGCTGGTGAACAGAAGCCAGCTCTGACAGCCGCGAAAGGGCCAGTGACGCCATCTCATGGTCGATGCGGAGCGGGAGTCCGCGAAGCCATCCAAGACCGGTTTGACGCTCGGCCTCAGTCAGTTTCCGGCGGCGGACAAGAACTGTGAGCGCGTTGGCCACCTCCAGTGGCCAGAGTGCGGGCACTTCGACAGTGGCGCCCCCCGCAATGGCGTCCAACATTGCGGCCGTGTGGGTCGTCGCTTGACCGGGATGCACCCAACCGATAGCCACGGACGCGTCCGCGATGAACGTCCGCGTCACAACCTGCCTTCTTCGATCGCGGCGCGGGCTTCCGGGTCCGAGACCTTCGCCTTGGACCGTCGCCGGATCCGTCGCTGCAGCTCACGGAGCCCTGCCACGGTCCGTTGGACATCGTCGAGCCTCTGTGCACCTTCCGGCACCAGTCGCGCGACCGGCTTGTCGTGGCGCGTAATCACGACCTCTTCCCCCTTGGATACGCGGTCCAGCAGCTCTCCGAAGTGGGTCTTTGCCTCGAACGCACTCACTTTAGCCATCCGGCGCTCCCTCCACATCGACCAGTCGTTGACCAGTTTATCATACGGCTGGCGAGCGAGACGAGCGGGTGGCTGTGGCCCGATGGATCAAATCCCGAGCCGAACGTCCCGCGTCGATTCCCGAATGATATCCGCGGGTCTAGCAATCACCTTGCACGGCTCCTCGCCACAAGGTGACCGTATTCGTCACCACAGGCGATCTCTGCCGGGAACTGACCGCGCGCAGAATCCCGTCGAGCACTGCGTCCAGCTCCTTGGCCAGGTCCTCGGCAAGATAGCGCAGCACGAGATACCCGTTCTCTTGGAGCAGCCGATCCTTCCGTCGATCGCGGCGGTAGGCGACCGGATCCGCGAGATGCTGAGCGCCGTCAATCTCAATGACGACTCGCGAATCTGCGCACAGGAGATCTATTTCCATTCGTCCCCAACCGTCGAACGCAATGGGCAAGTCGGCGTTCACCTGGAATCGTCCTCGTGTCTCCGCCAACGTTTCCAGGCGTCGATAGAGAAATGCCTCGGACGCGCTTCGCGCCCGATTCGCGCCTTCGGCTTCCGGAGGAATCGGACGAGCCGCCGTCACGAACACGCTCGCGAGCGGCGTATCAACACCGTCACGGACAAGCCGACGCACGCTAGCCGCGTAGTCGCGTTGCCAGAGTGGATCAGCCGGCAATGTCACGTCTGCCGGCCAGCCCGGAATTGCGCTGGCCGGAAGGACAATCGTGTAGCCGACAGCCTCGTAGATGCGCGCGCCCGATGCGCTGCACGGTGGAGAGAAATGCCCATTGGTCGCGATGCGGTACTGCCTGGTCGTCAAGGAAAACGCTATTGCCGTCCCCTCGGGCGTGCTTTTGCAGCGGCAGCGCGATCAGATTGCCAAATCCTCCGCGGGGCAACGTGTCTTGATTCGGGAAGAATCGATCGTACGAGTCGAAGCCGATATCCGGCCGGCGCTCCATCGTCTCCGTTAAGATGTAGGAGCCGACCTTTCGCGCGAGCGCCGCAGGCACCGCCTCGTCAAACAACAGCCAGACATGTCCGCCGCGCCCCGAACGCGACCGCTCACGCGCAGCAGAAAGACTCAACCCCCGGCACGTTTCAATGTACGCAGTTGAATCTTCCAGCCAACCGCTCTTGTCGAAATCTACGGCCGGGAAGAAGGACGTCTCATCCAAGAGCATTGGATAGACGCCGGCCACGAAGCGCTGTCCGGCGTCGTCATGGCCGGACAGGTGCCACCGAATCACGTCGTCGGTCACCGGGAGGAAGCGACGATTTGGACACTCGGCGCACTTGATGCGCGGTTTCTCGCAGACGCCCCGCACCCACTCGTTGGCGCACGCGGGGGCGTAGGCGGACTTCCCTGTTTTCCGGCTCTCGAATCGACGTGGATACACGTCCTCTCGTCCGCGGAACAGCGAACGGAATAGGGCGATCTTCTCCTCCGATGAGGAGAGCTGATGCACGAGACGTCGAGTCTGATCCACTGATTCGCTCCGACCGGCGCGATGATGTCATCGTCACCACGACCTGATCAACTGATGGGATCGGGAGCGTCGCGCGTCGGTATCGGGGGACGTGTCGGGTAGCATGAATGGGTAGTACTTTGCCGCCTAAAGTCCGCGGGGCGGATTATCCCGATCCGACAGAGGTCAAGAATCTCGAACAATTTGGAGCGGGAGGGTGGTTTGGAGCGCCGAGCACTCGGTTCCGCGACGAGAATTCGCAGGAGGAACCGAGTGACCCGGCCGACTGCATTTCGCGAGTTTTCTTAGGACATTGGTCGGGCGAGAGGATTTGAACCTCCGACCCTCGGTCCCGAACCGAGGCGAGAAGTCCTGAGTTTCCGAGTAATCCGCGTCGTCAGCCATATCTGCCTAACGACAGCCTAACGATTGCGGACGCATCGATGCTGCCCTTTTTCGGTCGCAACGGCGCTGGCATTGCGATCGCCACGTTGAGCAGAACGTGCTCGCCCTGTGCAGCGGGTCTATGAAGCCGGTTCCTGCTGTTTGAGGCGACCTCGACGCGCCCACAATCGATCGATGAAGGCGTCCGCAAAGCTGGACCTCGCCCGGCCGGCAGGCGGCCCGTGACGTTGCGGTCCGGGACACAATAACTGGAGATGGCAGTCCACGACGAATCGTACCAAGCGGCACGCCGCGTAGCTCTCGCCGGCGTGGCGGTCAGCGGCCTGCTCGCCTGCAGCAACATCATCATCGGCCTTCTTACGCACTCCACGTCCGTGGTGGCGACCAGGGTTCGAGTTCGCGGGCGATGTGCTCGCATCGAGCATCGTCGTCGTCGGGATGGGCGTCGCTGCGCGGCCCGCTGATGCGAATCACCCGTACGGGCACGGACGCTTCGAGACCCTGTCCGCGTTCGTGGTCGGTGTGATTCTCGTTGCGGCTGGCCTGATGATCGGTTACCAGTCGCTTCAGGCCGTTGGAGCGAGGCATGCGCCACCTGGCCTGAGCGCAGCAGCAGCACTCGTTGGCGCGATCGTTCTGCGCGGGATCATGTCGTCCGTGAAGTTCCGTGTGGGTCGCCGCCTCCGCAGCTCGGCCCTGATCGCCGACGCCTGGAATGACGCAGTCGACATTCTGTCCGCGCTCGCAGCGCTTACCGCGGTCGGCCTGGCAACCTACGACCCAGCTCGGTTCCTCGCCGCCGATCACTACGGCGGGTTCGTGGTCGGAATCGTCGTCGTCATCACCGGCATCCGCGTCCTACGAGACGCATCGCTTGAGCTCGCTGACACGATGCCATCCTCGGAGCTAACCGGCGAGATTGTGGAGGTCGCGAGGTCCGTCGCGGGGGTTCAAGCCGTCGACAAAGTATTCGCACGAAAGACAGGTCTGCAATATCACGTCGACCTGCACATCGAAGTCGATCCTACGCTGACGGTCGCTGCATCCCACGCGATTAGTGGACATGTACGGGCGACCCTGAAACAGAAGCTGCCGTGGGTTGCAGACGTCCTGGTCCACATTGAACCGTCACACTGGCATTTGCCATCGCCACGCTGAGCTGAACTTGCTCGCCCTGTGCAGCGGTCTGGAAGCTCGCTGCGTGTTCGACGGGGTCAGGTGCCGTTTATGGAGTTGGCAGCTGTGCCGCATCTCGGCGCCCGCGAACACGTCGGATGCCGCTCCTTCTCGCGGTACTAGCGAAGAGTGGTCCAGTTCCAACGCAGCAGCACCATACTTCCTACGGCCGCGACCACCAGAGCGATCGAGATGGCGAGCGTCGTCGCGCGCCTCACATCGTCGGCGGTCTCAAGAGGTGAATCCGATGCGTCGCAGATCCAGAGATCGGTCACCAGCACTCCGTTGAGCCAGATGGGTCCGACGATCTGCCGCTGAAGGGCTCCGGCCGTCGCGGCTTCGCTCCAGCCAGAATTCGGTCCCAGCAGCAGGCCGTGTTGACGAAGACCCACGCTTCACGCTTTCTGACCCGAGTATCCTGGAAGCACCGCAGCAAGCGCAGTAATCACCAGCCACGTGGCTCTGGCTGGCAGATAGTTCATGACGTCATCGAGTCTTGCGCCGCACCAACCGAAGCGGAGGTAACGGGGAGTCTTGTACCCGACCATCGAGTCCATGGTGCTGACAACCTTGAAAAGCACGAGGCCGGGCACCCCGCCAACACGTACCAGAACACTGGGCTCACAAACCCGTCGGTCAGGTTTTCGCTGAGACTTTCGACAGCGGCACGCCGACACGCGCCGCCGTCCATGCGATCCGTATCGCGTCCCACGAGTGCAGTGACCGCAAGACGCGCGCGCGGCAGGTCGCCTGCGCGGACTGCGGTCTCGATCCGCGACACATGCTGGAGCAGATCGCCGAGGGCAAGCAGACTGTAGAGAAGAAATAGATGGATGAGCCACGCCAGTGCCAGGGAGTGTGCCGCACAGCTCACCAACATCAGGACGCCAAGCGACACCGCCGCAAGCCCCGCGAAGAGTAGAACGCCGCCGCCGTAGCCATCGAGGCCTGCTTCTCGAAGCCGCCCTTCCATCCACGTCAGCGTCCCACCGATCAGTCGCACCGGGTGCCACGCATAGACTGGGTCCCCCACCGCGATGTCGGCAACAACACCGACGGCCAGCAATACGGCATTCGGCGACAGCAGCGGGAGGAGTTGGATTATTGAGTCCGCCACTTTTCGGACCACCCGAGCGCGAGAGCCCTGAGCACGAGCGCCTTCACGTCGCTGTTCGCGTACGGTCTCAATGTCGAGCGAAACTCCGCCCATCGATGGACCTGCGCCGCCCCAGCCACGAGGTCGGGCGGGCGTGCTGATGTCTCGGCCGCGGTAGAAGTCAGTACGGCCATCAAGCCGCCAGCCGCCGTGCAGAGTGACGCCAAGGCGGCCTCCTCCGTCGTATGTCTTGTAGCTCGTCGCCGGGCGCGTGACGCCGTTGCCCATGCGGATGTCGTCTCGCTGATCGAAAACATTCGCAGTGGCGTCGAAGTCGACGTTGGGCGACGCGCGGCCGCCGACGCGGCCCGCACACTCCGTCGCGCCGAAGCTCCCGGGGCCGATCCGCACGTTGCCGCCGACCTTGCCTCGCGACTGCCGTGTGATCACGTTAATGACGCCGCCCATGGCCGAGGAGCCGTACACCGCCGACGCCGCTCCCTTCAGCACTTCGATCCGCTCGACGTTGTCGAGCAGCAGCGTCGCCACATTCGTGACGCCTGACGGCCGGCCGTCGATGAGCAGCAACGACCGTTT
>Ga0209343_10006040_pt1 | contig 14575 bp, 12 predicted proteins | sample RifCSPlowO2_02_FD_184026 | JGI IMG/M metagenome (GOLD analysis project Ga0209343, IMG submission 184026) | Groundwater microbial communities from Rifle, Colorado - Rifle CSP2_plank lowO2_0.2 (SPAdes) (version 2) | ecosystem: Environmental > Aquatic > Deep subsurface > Groundwater | place... | reverse complement strand
CTCGGCAGGTGGTGGTGGCTCGGACCGCTGCTCGGCGTGGCGGCCCTCGGCGCGGTCCTCGCCTGGCGCGGCGCCAGCTCGACCGAGGAGCCCGGGGCGCGCCGCGGGGAGGCCGGCGTGGCGCGCGTGGCCCGGCGCGAGACGCGCCCGACGCTCGACCCGGCGCGCTTCGTCGGCAAGGCCCGGACGACCCACCAGATCGCCCGCGACATCCCCGACGTGCTCGACCGGCTCTACTGCTACTGCGAGTGCGACAAGACGATCGGCCACAAGAGCCTGCTCTCCTGCTACACGGACGGCCACGCCGCCACCTGAGACATCTGCCAGGACGAGGCGCTGGACGCGTCTCGCATGGTGCAGGCGGGCCTGAGCGTGGAGCGGATCCGCGCCGAGATCGACCGCAAGTACGGCCGATGAGCCGCCGGCTCGCCGCGCTCCTCGTCGCGGTCGGCCTGGCGCTCGCGCCCGCCGCCGCGCGGGCGCACGGCGAGCACGGCGGCGCCGAGCGGCTCGGCGGGGGCGGCGTCGTCACGGTCGGCGGCTGGCAGATCGAGCTCCTGAGCCATCCCGCGCCGCTCGCGCGCGGCCAGCGGAGCCACGTCGTCGCGAAGGTGCTGACCGCGGTCGCGCAGGCGCCCGCCTCGGGCGGCGAGGTGGCGATCGGCCTGGCCCCCGCGGGCACGGCGCCGGAGGTCCGGCCGGCGACCGAGACGACCTGGGCGGGCAACTACGGGCTCGAGCTCACGCCCGCGGGCACCGGCGAGCACGTCGTCCGCGTCGTGCTCGGCGCGCTCGGGGGGCGCCGGCTCGAGCCACCGCTCGTCGTGGACTTCCCGGTCGCCGTCGAGCGCGCGCCGGGCCTCGGGCCGGCGGCGTGGACGGTCCTGGCGCTCGTCGCCCTGCTCGCCGCGCTCGCGGTCTACGCCGCGCGGCTCCGCCCGGCGCCGGCGCTCGACCTGCTGGCGATCCCGTGGCTCCGGCGGCTCCTCACCTCGCGGGCGTTCCAGCGCGGGCTCCAGGGGGCGGCGCTCGCGCTCACGGCGGTCGTGGCGTGGCTCGGCTTCGCCGACGTGCAGGACGGCGGCGTCAACCTCGCGACCAAGCTCACCTGGACGATCTGGTGGGCGGGCGTCATCTTCACGTTCGTGCTCGCCGGGCGCGTGTGGTGCGTCGCCTGCCCGTTCGGCGCGCTCAACGAGTGGACGGCGCGGGCGAGCGGGGCCTGGCGCCGGCTGCCGCGGCCGTTCAGGAACATCTGGTGGGCCACCGGCGCCTTCGTGCTCCTCACCTGGGCCGACGAGCAGCTCGGGGTCGTGCGCTCGCCGCAGGTCACCGGCTGGATCATCGTCTTCTTCCTGGTCCTCGCGGTGGCCGTCGGGCTCGTCTACGAGCGGCGGAGCTTCTGCCGCCACCTCTGTCCGATCGGCGGGCTGATCGGCATCTACTCGATGACCGCGCCGCTCGAGCTCCGCGCCCGCGACGCCGGGACGTGCCGCACGCACGCCGAGAAGGGCTGCTACCAGGGCACCGCGGACAGCGCCGGCTGCCCGATGTTCGAGTTCCCGCAGGCGATGGACCGGAACAACTACTGCACGCTCTGCGTCGAGTGCGTGAAGGGCTGCGCGCGCGACAACCTCGCGATCCGCTTCCGCGCGTTCGGCAAGGACCTCTGGGCGACGCGGCGGCGCGTGCTCGACGAGGCCTACCTCGCGGTCGCGCTGGTCGGCCTGACGCTGCTCGTGACCGCGCAGATGCTGCCGGCCTGGCCGGCCTGGATGTCGGCGCTCGCGCGCTGGCTGCCCGCCGCGGTGCGGAGCGGCCTCAAGCCCGTCACGTACCTCACGCTGGTCGAGTCGGCGGTGCTGCTGGGCGGCGCGCTCGTGCTGACGCCGCTCCTGGTGCTCGCGGGCGCGGCGCTCGCCGACCGGCTCGCCGGCCCGCGCGGGCTCGGGCCCCGGCGGACGTTCGTCGTGTTCGCGTACATGTTCGTCCCCGTCGGGCTCGCGGTCCACCTGGCCCACAACCTCGCCCACCTCCTGCTCGAGGGCGGCGGCATCGTCCCCGTGGTCCAGCGCGCCGTGGCGCTCTGGACGCCGTTCGCGCTCGGCGAGCCCGACTGGCGCGGCGTGGCGGCCGCGCCGGACTCCGTCGTGAGCGTGCTGCAGGTCGCGGTCCTCGTCGCGTTCTTCGTCCTCTCGCTCGTCGCCGGCCACCGCCTCGCCGCGCGCGAGTACGCCGACCCGCGGGCCGCGGGCCGCGCGATCGTCCCCTTCGTCCTGCTCTCGCTGGCCTTCACCGTGGCCGGCCTCGTCCTGCTCCAGCAGCCCATGGGCATGCGCCATGGCATGTAGAGCGATTGGACGGAAACCATGAGCCAGATGGTGCCGTCGTGCGGAAAACGCGCCCGGAACGCCTATCATGGGTGCAGCTGTGCCGACCGACGATCGAGGCGCTCGAGACCGTCGAGGCCCGTGGAGGGACTAATGCGGAAGAGCGGATGCACCTGGTTCGCAGTCGCCGCGGCGTGGGCCATCCTGGCCCTCGCTCCGGTCGCCGAAGCGGCGACGGTGGCGGTCAGAGGCGTCGTGCAGGACGGGTCGAAGCAACCGGTGGCGGGGGCGGCCGTGTACCTCGTCCCGGCGGCCGACGTCGCCAAGCTCGCCAAGCCGCCGTCCATCGAGATCCGGAAGGACGTCCCCAACGACGAGCCGCTGGAAGACAGCCTCGCCGCCAACAGGGACAGGTACGCGAAGGGGACGACCGACGCGACCGGCGCCTTCACGATTTCCGGCGTGGCCGACGGGAAGTACTTCGTCTACGTGGAGCCCACCGACCGGGATCACCTCCCGGGCGGTGACCTCGCCAAGAAGGCCATGGCGGCCGACGACCTGGCCAGGAAGCCGCTCGCGATCCAGGTCTCCGGCAAGGTTCCGGACACCGCGACGTACGTCGGAAGCACACGGTGCCTGGCCTGCCACAACGCCTACAGCGGCCAGGTGAAGAAGACCCTCCACAAGCTCGGAATCACGGTCGTGGGCAAGCCGAGCAAGCTGCAGGACTTCTCCCGCTTCCCCGGCTTCAACGACGGGCTGAACAAGCTGATGGCCGGGACGAAGCTCTACTTCTCCGGCTTCGACAAGAAGCGAGGGTTCGACAAGTACGTGGTCGCGGCAAAGCCGCCCGCCGATCCCGCCACGCTGAGCTTCACGGCGACCTTCTTCAAGGACACCGACGGCAAGCTGAAGTTCCGCACGGAGAACGCCCGGGACGCCTCCGATCCCCCGCGGACGTATACCGTCGAGATGACCTACGGCGGCGGACTCTACAAGCAGCGCTACCTCTACCGCGTGGACAAGGCGCTCTTCCCGTTCCTCCAGTACAACACGACGGGCAACGACGCGTACGGCGACCGGACGCGGACGCAGTGGCGCGACTATCACGGCGATTGGCTGTACGACGACGAGGCCAGGAAACTGAAGAACCCGCCGAAGCTGAAGACGTTCGAGCGCGAATGCGCCTCCTGCCACTTCACGGGGTACACGCTCACGACCACCGCCGCGGGCGACTTCGTGGCCGGAGCGGTCAACGACCGCAACGGGGAGGCGGACATCGACGGCGACGGCGTGCCCAACGAGCTGAACATCGGCTGCGAGGTCTGCCATGGCCCCGGCTCGGCGCACGCGAAGTCGGCGAAGGCGAGAAAGGCGGCCACGATCGTCAATCCGGCGAAGCTCGCGGCCGAGCGCGCGACGGTCATCTGTGCCCAGTGTCACACCAGGCCGCAGGGCAATCTGAAAAATGACCAGCCGGTGAGCAAGCAGAACAGGATGCTCGTTCCGGGGATCAGCCGGAACGAGTACCTGACGAGCTACACGATCAGGGAGGATGCCCCCAAGGGGGCCTTCTGGGGCGACGGCGTCCACTCCAAGGCGCACCACCAGCAGGGGACCGACTTCATCCGATCGAAGAAGTACGTCAACGGCACGCAGCTCCTGTCGTGCGACAGCTGCCACGACCCGCACGGCAGGAGTGAGGTCAAGCACCAGCTCCGGCTGGAGGTGCGCGACCCGGGCAACTCGCTCTGCGCGAGCTGCCACACGGGCGTGGCGATCAAGGCCCACACGGAGAAGGCCGTCGGGGTCGAGCACGAGAAGACCAACTGCGTGGACTGCCACGCGACGAAGACGGCGCAGACCGGGGCCGGGTGGAAGGGGCTCGCGAAGAAAGACGCGAAGAACTACTGGACGAACGACATCACCTCCCATCTGTTCGGCGTCCCGCGAAGGGCCAACACGGCGGTGAAGGGCGTCGAGCCGGGCAAGGCGATGCCGATCCCGTTCACCAACGCCTGCGCCACCTGCCACGACGTGGACGCGCTCTGAGTGGACGTCGGGGGGAGCGACCGCCGCTCCCCCCGACACCCCCCAACGCGATCCCGCGAGCCCGATTCGTTCACGCGCTCTGAGCGCTGGCACGCGGACTCAGAACGCCGGGCGGCGCGATCGATAGCGCAGATGCCTCAGCGGCGATCGCCGGGGGGCCTACGTCCTCCCGGCGATTGCCAACTCGCACGGCTCGCGCGTAGGATAGCCGGCGTCATGCGGCCCGTGCTCCGCGCCCTCGGCCTCCTCCTCGTCCTCGCCGGGCCCGCTCTCGCGCAACCCCTCTTCAGCGCCAGCCAGGATCCGATCGCCGGCTCGCGCGTGTTCGGCGCGCGGGGCTGCGTCAAGTGTCACGCGGTCGGCGGCGTGGGCGGCAAGATCGGCCCCGACTTCGCCAGGCTGCAGCGGCCGCACTCCTTCTACGACCTGGCGGCGGCGCTCTGGAACCACGCCCCGCGGATGGCGGACCGGATGCGGCAGCTCGGCATCCAGCGCCCGACGCTCGACGCCCGCGAGACGGGCGACCTCGTCGCCTTCCTGTTCACGCTCGACTACTTCGACCCCCGCGGCAACGTGGAGGCGGGCCGCCGGCTCTTCGGCGAGAAGCGCTGTGTCGTCTGCCACCAGGTCGGCGGCAGCGGGGGCGTCGTCGGGCCCAGCCTCGACTCGCTCCGGCAGTACGCCTCGCCGATCTACCTCGCCGCCCAGATGTGGAACCACGGCCCGCAGATGGCCGAGGTGATGCGGGCCAGGAAGATCCCGCGGCCCACGTTCAAGGACTCGGAGCTCCGCGACCTGATCGCCTACGTCGGCGCGGCCTCGCCGGTGATCGCGCAGGGACCGCTCTACGTGCTGCCCGGGCGCGCCGGCCGGGGGCGCACGCTCTTCGCCCAGAAGCGCTGCATCGAGTGCCACCGCGCCGCGGGGCAGGGCGGCACGCTCGGACCCGACCTCGCCGAGCGGAGCGTCAACGCGAGCCTGACCCGGTTCGCGAGCGCGATGTGGAACAAGACCCCGGCGATGCTCGACGCGATGAAGAGCCGCGCGATCCCGGTGCCCCAGCTCCAGCCCGACGAGATGGCGGACCTCGTCGCCTACCTCTACTCGGTCCGCTACTTCGCCCAGGCCGGCGACCCGAAGAAGGGCGTCGCGGTCGCGAGCGCCAAGGGCTGTCTCGGCTGCCACGGGCTCCGGGGCGAGCGGGGCAAGCCGGCGGGCGATCTCGCCCGGGCGAAGCACCTCGAGTCGCCGGCCGCCATCCTCGCGGCCCTCTGGGACCACTCCTTCATCCAGGACCCGCGGCCCCAGCGCGCGAAGGCACCGTGGGCGGAGATCACGCCCGACGAGATGGCCGACCTCGTCGCGTTCCTGCAGGGACTGCACCAGGCGCGATGACCCGCGCGCGCCGCCTCGCCCGCTTCGCCCCGCTCGTGCTGCTGGCGATCCTCACCGCCGCGCCGACGGCGGCGGCCCAGCCCGCCAAGCCCGCGGCGGCCCCGCCCGGCACGTCCGCGACACCGGCGGCGCGGCCCGCCAGGCCCGCGGCCGAGGGCTGCGTCACCTGCCACCTCGAGATCGGCGACGAACGGCTCGCGCAGCCGGCGAAGCTCTTCGACGGCGACATCCACAAGGCGAAGGGCTTCGGCTGCGTCGCCTGCCACGGCGGCGACGGCAAGAGCACCGACCTGGAGGCGATGGACCCGGCGAAGGGTTACATCGGCAAGCCGGGCCGGCAGCAGGTCGCCCAGGTGTGCGGCCGCTGCCACTCGGACGCGCGCTTCATGAAGCAGTACAACCCGGCGCTCCGCGTGGACCAGGTGGCCGAGTACGCGACCTCGGTGCACGGGCGCCGCCTGCGCGAGCTCGCCGACCCGAAGGTGGCGACGTGCGGGAGCTGCCACCCGGCGCACTCGATCAAGCCGCCGTCGGACCCCGCCTCGAGCGTCCACCCGCTGCGCGTGGCCCGGACGTGCGGCGCCTGCCACGCGGACGCCACGACCATGGCGGGCTACAAGATCCCCACCGATCAGCTCGCGAAGTACACGGAGAGCGTCCACTGGAAGACGATGTCGGCGAAGGGCGACCTCTCCGCCCCGACGTGCAACGACTGCCACGGCAACCACGGCGCGGCGCCGCCGGGCATCTCCTGGGTGGGCAACGTCTGCGGCCAGTGCCACACGGTCATGGCCGACCTCTTCGCGAAGAGCGTGCACGCCCGCGCGTTCCGCGACCTGGGCGTGCCCGGGTGCGCCGCCTGCCACGAGAACCACGACGTCCAGCCGGCGAGCACCGAGATGCTCGGCCTCGGAGGCCGGGCGATCTGCTCGACGTGCCACGAGGCGAAGAGCAAGGGCGGGCGCGCCGCGCTCGAGATGCGCGGGATCATCGACGGCCTCCGGAAGGAGCGCGACCACGCCTCGGAGATCCTGGAGCGCGCCGAGCAGGCGGGCATGGAGGTCAGCCAGGCCCGCTTCGACCTGAACGGCGCCAACGACGCGCTCGTCAAGGCGCGCGCCGCCGTGCACGCCTTCAAGGTGGACGCGGTGAAGAAGGAGGCGGACGCCGGGCTCGGCATCGCGCAGAAGGCGTACGAGCGCGGCGTACGCGCCCTCGAGGAGCTCCGCTTTCGCCGCACCGGGCTCGTCGTCTCGCTGGTCATCATCGTCGTGCTCATCGCCGGCCTCGTCTTGAAGCTCCGCCAGCTCGAGCGCCGCACCGGCTCGCCCGTCAAGGGCTGAGACCGCACCGGAGGCAGACACGATGGAGCAGACGCTCGGAGGACCCGGCGCGACGCGGCGGGGATTCGTCAACTGGGTGCTCGGGACGAGCGCGGCGGCGTTCGTGCTCTCCGTGCTCTATCCCCTGACGCGCTACCTGATCCCCCCGAAGACCGGCGAGTCGCAGGCGGCCTCGGTGACGCTCCCGATCAAGCCCGCCGACGTGAAGGCCAACAGCGGCCAGATCTTCAAGTTCGGCAACCGGCCGGCGATCCTGGTCCGCACGCCCGCGGGCGAGCTGCGCGCCTTCTCGGCGGTCTGCACGCACCTGAACTGCACGGTCCAGTACCGCACCGACCTCTCGCACATCTGGTGCGCGTGCCACAACGGGCACTTCGACCTGAACGGCCAGAACATCGCCGGCCCGCCGCCCCGCCCGCTCGACGCCTACGTCGTGAACGTGCGCGGCACCCAGATCGTGGTGAGCAAGGGCGCCTGAGCATGGCCGGGTCCGCCACGCCGCGCGGCCGCCTCTGGACCTGGCTCGACGAGCGCATCGGGCTCGCCGACCTCGAGAAGCTCGCGCACAAGAAGCAGGTCCCGGTCCACCGCCACTCGATCTGGTACTACTTCGGCGGCATGACGCTGTTCCTGTTCATCGTCCAGGTGGCGACGGGCATCCTGCTGCTGCTCTACTACCGGCCGAGCGCGGAGGAGGCGTACGAGTCGGTCCAGTTCCTGATGGCCGAGGTCCAGTTCGGCTGGCTGATCCGGTCCATCCACGCCTGGTCGGCCAACCTGATGGTCTTCGCGCTGTTCGTGCACATGTTCAGCGTGCTGCTCCTCAAGGCGTACCGGCCGCCGCGCGAGGTCACGTGGTTCTCGGGCGTCGGGCTCCTCGGGCTCGCGCTCGGCTTCGGCTTCACCGGGTACCTGCTGCCCTGGAACGAGCTCGCGTACTTCGCGACGAAGGTCGGCACCGAGATCACGGGCGCGGTGCCGGTCGTGGGCGCCTTCGCGCTGCGGCTCCTCCGGGGCGGCGACGAGGTGACCGGCGCCACGCTCACCCGCTTCTACGGGATCCACGTCGCGGTCCTGCCGCTGGTCGCGACGGCCCTGCTCGGGCTGCACCTCTACCTGGTCCAGAAGCACGGCATGAGCGTGCCGCCGGGGGTGGAGCGGCGCGGCGAGGGCGGGCGCACGATGCCCTTCGTCCCCAACTTCCTGCTGCGCGACGTCATCGGGTGGCTGTCCGCGCTCGCGGTCCTGGCCGCGCTCGCCGCGTTCCTGCCCGCCGAGCTCGGCAAGAAGGCCGACCCGTTCGCGCCCGCCCCGATCGGCATCAAGCCCGAGTGGTACTTCATGTTCATGTTCCAGACGCTCAAGTACCTGCCGGGCCACATCCTGGGCATCGAGGGCGAGATCGTCGGCGTCCTCGGCTTCGGCCTCGGCGGGGTGGTCCTCCTGCTCGTACCGCTGCTCGACCGGCGCGCCGCGCGCGGCCGGTCGAGCCGCCTGTTCACGGCGGCCGGCCTCGCCCTGATCGTCTACATGCTGCTGCTCACGTATCTCGGCTACACGGTGAGCCCGACCAAGTGACCCAGCGATCGGGGTCAAACGAACCAGGTGAATGGAATCCGAGGCGGGTTCGGTCATAGTAACGAGGGGAAGCGCATTCGGAGAGAGGAGGGGCAAGAGATGAAGCTCTCGCGTTCCGTCGTCTGGCTGGTCGTCGCAGCATTCGCCCTGATCCTGGTCGGCTCGGGGCCCGTCATCGCCCAGCCGAAAATCCCGGCCGACTTCGGCTTCGACCAGGGCAAGGACAGCCCGGGCAAAGTCACCTTCAGCCACAGCCTGCACAAGGAGAAGGGCGCCGAGAAGTGCACGGCGTGCCACACGAAGATCTTCAAGATGAAGAAGGGGCAGACCGGGAAGCTCTCCATGGACGTTATGAAGAAGGGCCAGCAGTGCGGCGCCTGTCACGATGGCAAGACGAAGGTCGGCACTGCCGTGGTCTTCACCGTGGACGACAAGGCGAACTGCGAAAAGTGTCATAAGAAGTAGCTGCTGCCGTCGCCCGTCCTCTCGCATCGCCGGGTGCCGAGAACGGCACCCGGCGATCGTATGTTCGCGTCCAGGGGAGTCTGCGCCACAGACATGCGACGACCGAGATCAGGCTTTTCTCCGGGTGATCCCCCGCCCCGTTGCCGCTACACTGTTCGCCGGTCGCCATGAGGCCCGCAGGGATCGCTTCGTGTCTGCTCGCGGGCGCGCTCCTCGTCGCAGCGCCAGCGCCGGCGCAAGCGCCGGGCGACGCCGCGCGCGGACGCGGGCTGTTCGCGGGCAAGCACTGTGCGCGCTGTCACCGGCCGAGCGGTCAGCCGGGCGCCGGGCCCGCGCTCGGGCAGCTTCGCCGGCCTCAGGGCGCCTACGAGCTGGCCGGACGCCTCTGGAACCACGCGCCGGCGATGTTCACGGCCCTGACGCAGGAGCGGCTCGACTGGCCCACGATCAGCGCCGCCGAGATGGGCGACCTGATGGCCTATCTCGACGCCGATCCGCGGCGGGATCCCGCGCCGGACCTCGGGAAGGGCCAGCTCGCGCTGGTCGGCAAGGGGTGCCTCAAGTGCCACAGCTTCAGGCGCGAGGGTGGCCGGGTCGGTCCCGACCTCGCCGCGCAGCGCGCGAGCTACGCGCCCCCGGCGACATGGGCGGCGACGATGTGGGGGCACACGCCCCGCATGGCCGCCGCCGCGATCCAGCGCGGCGTGCTGTACCCGCGCTTCTCGGGACACGAGATGGTCAACCTCATCGGCTTTCTCCGTAGCGGCGCGGGGGCGCCGTGAGCCCTCGGGGCACGGGCGTGGCCGGGCGACGCGCGGGCGTGGCGGGTCGTGCGGGCGCGGCCGCCGTGGCGCTCGCGTTGCTGGCCGGCAGCGCGACCGCCGCCGAGATGACGCCGCCGAAGGACTTCGCGATCCCGAGGGCCGAGAGCAGTCCGGGCGGGGTGACCTTCAGCCACGCCAGGCACATGGCGAGGGTCGGGCGATGCAGCGCGTGCCACATGAGAGACGTCAAGATGAAGCGGGGCGCGTCGGGCCCGATGACGATGGCGGCGCTCGAGCAGGGCAGGCTCTGCGGCGCCTGTCACGACGGCAAGACCAGCGCGGGCGGGAGCGTCGTCTTTTCGCTCGACCAGTGTGACGCGTGCCACAAGGACTGACGCGCGTCCTCGGCGGCATCGTCGTCCTCGGCGGCCTGCTCGTCGGTGCCGCGATCGTCTCTGCCGCCGACGCGCCGACGGCCGACGAGTGCCTGGCCTGTCACGCCGAGCGCGGCCTCAAGCGCGAGAAGCGCGAGCCGGGGCGCCCCGACGCGCTCTTCGTCGACCACGCGGCGCTGAAGGCCTCCGCGCACGGCGGACTCGAGTGTGTCGCCTGCCACAGCACGGCCACGGCGCCCCACGAGCGGCTGCCGCGCGTGCGCTGCACCGACTGCCACGACACGGTGCCGGCGGTGCTCGCCGAGGGCGCGCACGGGAACCGCCGCGCGAAGGCGCGCGCGGCGGCGCCGACCTGCACGTCCTGCCACGGCACGCACGACGTCCGGCCCGTGGCCGCGATCACCATCGACATCTGCGCGACGTGCCACGTGCCCCAGGTGAGCCAGTACCGGAAGAGCATCCACGGCAAGTCGCGCGGACGCGGCGACTCCGAGGCGGCGACCTGCCGCTCGTGCCACGGCGCGGCCCACGGCGTCCTGGCGAAATCGGACTCCCGCGCGCCGACGTACCACCTGAACCTGCCCAGGACCTGCGCGACGTGTCACGCCGATCCCGAGCTGGCGAAGCGCCACAACATCGCCGTCGGCGCCGTCTACCAGCTCTACATGGACTCGATCCACGGCCGCGCGGTCAGCCGGAGCGGCCTGCTCGTCGCCGCGAACTGCTCCGACTGTCACGGGGCGCACGACATCGAGCCGCGCACCGAGCCGACCTCGCGCGTGTTCCGCGCGAGCGTCCCGGCCACCTGCGGCGCCTGCCACGCGGGCGTCCAGAAGGACTACGTGCAGTCGATCCACGGACGGGAGGCGGCGCGCGGCAATGCGGGTGCGCCGGTCTGCACGGACTGCCACTCGGCGCACCAGATCCGCCGCACCGAGGCCGCGCCCTGGCAGCTCGACGTCATCCGCGAGTGCGGCACCTGCCACGCGGAGTCGCTCCGCACGTACCGCGACACGTTCCACGGCAAGGTCACGGCGCTCGGGTTCGCGCGCGTCGCCAAGTGCGCCGACTGCCACGGCTCGCACACGATCCAGCCGGCGTCGGACCCGCGCTCGGCGGTCTCGCCCGCGCGGATCGTCACCACGTGCCGTCAGTGCCACCCCGACGCCACGCGGAAGTTCACCGAGTTCCAGCCCCATGCCGACCCGACGAACAGCGCGCGGTTCCCCGGGCTCTACTACTCGTGGCTCTTCATGACGCTGCTGCTCGTGGGCACGTTCAGCTTCTTCGGCCTCCACACGCTGCTCTGGCTGCCGCGCTCGTTCGCCGAGCGCCTGGGCCGGAGAGGCGCGAACCCCCCGGAGGAGTCGTGAGCGCCGACGGTCGCTACTATTTCCGCTTCAACCTCTACCACCGCATCCTGCACGGGATGGTGATCGTGAGCTTCCTCGGCCTCGCGCTGACCGGGCTCCCGCTCAAGTTCTCGCACACCGGCTGGGGCTCGTGGCTCTCGCACGCGCTCGGCGGGCCGTTCACCACCGGCTACCTGCACCGTCTCTTCGCGGTCGTCACCTTCCTCTACCTCGGCCTGCACCTCGGTTACGTCGTGCGGCTCGTCCTCAAGCGACGGCCGGGGATCTTCTGGGGCCCGGACTCGATGGTCCCGCAGCCGCACGACCTCGTGCAGTTCTACCAGCACGTCCGGTACTTCCTCGGGCTCGGCCCGCGGCCGCGGTTCGGGCGGTGGGCGTACTGGGAGAAGTTCGACTACTGGGCGGTCTTCTGGGGCATATCCATCATCGGCGGGTCCGGGCTGCTCCTCTGGTTCCCGACGTTCTTCGCCCACTACCTGTACCTGCCCGGCTGGATCTTCAACATCGCCATCATCGTCCACAGCGACGAGGCGCTCCTGGCGGTGGGCTTCATCTTCACGATCCACTTCTTCAACGGCCACCTCCGTCCCGAGAAGTTTCCGATGGACCCGGTCATCTTCACCGGCCGCGTGTCGGAGGAGGAGTGGCGCCACGAGCATCCCGCCGAGTACGAGCGGCTCGTGCGCGAGGGGCGCCTCGCTGAGGTCGCCGCCGACCCGCCGCCGCTCTGGATGCGCAACTTCTCGCGGGTGGTGGGATTCAGCTCGCTGGCGATCGGGATCATCCTCGTGTGGTTGATCATCGCGACGGCCCTCAGATGAGCCCGGGAGAGCGCGTGGACGAACCACCGGCCCCGTCGCGGCGCAGCCGCCGCGGTGTCGCGCTCATCGTCGTCGTGGGCCTGGTCTTGGTCGTAGGCACCGCGGCGGGCGCCGGGCTCTGGCATCTCAGCACCAGCCCGCTGCTGTGCAACTCCTGCCACATCATGAAGCCCTACGTGGAGGCGTGGCGGACCTCCAAGCACAACAAGGTGGCCTGCGTGCAGTGCCACTACCCGCCAGGTTTCCGCGACACGATCTGGGTCAAGTACCAGGCGCTCGCCCAGGTGGTGAAGTGGGCGACGCAGACGTACAGCTCGAAGCCGTTCGCGGAGGTGGAGGACGGCAGCTGTCTCCGGTCGGGCTGCCACGACCGGCGACTGCTCCAGGGCAAGGTCACGTTCAAGCGCGGGATCATCTTCGACCACCGGCCCCACCTCGAGGGCGTCCGCCGCGGACGGCAGCTCCGGTGCACGAGCTGTCACTCGCAGATCGTCGTCGGCACGCACATCGAGGTCACGGAGGAAACCTGCTTCCTCTGCCACTTCAAGGGTCTCAAGACGGCACGCGAGATCCACCCGATCGCCGGCTGCACGGGCTGCCACCAGGCACCGAAGGGCGACGTCAAGGTCGGCTCGCTCACCTTCGACCACGCGGAGGTCGCGCGCCGCGGCGTGGCATGCCAGAGCTGCCACCTGAACGTCGTCCAGGGCGAGGGCGAGGCACCACGCGAGCGCTGCTTCACGTGCCACAACCAGCCGGAGAAGCTCGAGCGCTATCCGGACACGCCGTTCATCCACGATTTCCACGTGGCCGGCCACAACATCGAATGCCTCCGCTGTCACACCCCCATCAAGCACCGCCTGCCGCCGCTGATCGGCGTCCCGACCGCGGCGACGTCCGCGGGCGTGACGCTGGCGGCGGCACAGGGGCGCCGATGAGGCGGGCGGCGCTTCCGGGCGTGCTGCTGGCGGTCACGCTGGCCGTGGGCGGCGCGCAGGCGGCCGAGCCCTCGCGGGGGGCGGAGCAGGGTCCGCCCGCGACGCTCCAGCATCCGGGGCTTCACCCGCCCGTCCCCGAGGCGACGACCGCGCCACAGCGCCCCGGCGAGCTCGACTGTCGCGGCTGCCACCAGAAGAAGCACCGCGGCGTCGTCGAGATGTACCTGGGCATGGGCGGCCACGGCACGCCGATGATCCCGAGTCACATGTTCCAGGTCCGGGTGGAGTGCGTCGCCTGCCACATCGCGCCGAAGGAGACCGAGCAGGAGCGGATCGGGCTCGTCGGTCAGACGTTCCGGCCGAGCGAGCAGGCGTGCCTCAACTGCCACGGCGCCAAGTACCGCGGGATGCTCCACCAGTGGACGGACACCCTCGAGCGGATGGGCGCCGTGCTCACGCCGAAGCTCCAGGCCGTGCACGACGCCATCGCCCGCGCCGACGCCGGCAGCCCCAAGCTCGCGCGCGCGCGCAAGCTCACGGCGGACGCCGAGTACAACATCCGCTTCGTCGTCTTCGCCCGGGGCGTCCACAACGTCTTCTACGCCGCGGATCTCCTCAAGCTCGCCAACGGCTGGCTCGACGAGGCGGTCGCGCTGCTGGGGCGGACACCGGTCGGGGGCGACGATCAGCTCGTGCGCGGCGGGTACTGCGCGGTCCTGTGCCACAAGGCGGCCGGCGTCACGCAGACGGAGACCGTGCGGTTCGGGCGCGTGACCGTGCCGCACGTCCGCCACGTGAGCGAGTTCGGCGCGACGTGCACCTCCTGCCACTCGGCGGAAAAGCACAAGGCGGTCACCGCGACGGCGGCGACGTGCGCCTCGTGCCACCACAGCCCGCTGAACGAGCGCTGCGAGGGCTGCCACCGCGAGCAGAGCGCGTTCTACCGCGGGACGGCGCAGGTCACGCTCGCGAAGGTCGCTCCCAATCTCATGGCCGCGGCGGTCCCCTGCACCGGCTGTCACGACTGGTCGAAGAAGCCCTCGCGTGCGGCGCTCGCCGAGGCCTGCCGCGGCTGCCACGAGCCGCAGTACACCACGATCCTGCCCGAGTGGACCGGCGGG
>Ga0209343_10006038_pt1 | contig 14577 bp, 12 predicted proteins | sample RifCSPlowO2_02_FD_184026 | JGI IMG/M metagenome (GOLD analysis project Ga0209343, IMG submission 184026) | Groundwater microbial communities from Rifle, Colorado - Rifle CSP2_plank lowO2_0.2 (SPAdes) (version 2) | ecosystem: Environmental > Aquatic > Deep subsurface > Groundwater | place... | reverse complement strand
TCGGATTGGAGTCTGCAACTCGACTCCATGAAGCTGGAATTGCTAGTAATCACAGGTCAGCTAAACTGTGGTGAATACGTTCTCAAGTCTTGTACTCACAAATAAGTGCGCCCGGCAGCGCATAATACTAAGTGGTTAAAATCCACTCCCTCGACCTATGGTCGAGGCGTAGTTGAAAGATAGGTCCAATACCGCGAGGTATGGTCCGGAGGATCTGGAAACAAAACACAGCCTATGTAAAAAATGCGAATCGAGCTTTGAACCGACAAAAGGGTGGTGAGCAAAGCGAAGATTCATAGAAAAGCATTATAGGATGTGTGGAATAGAATTATGCGTGACCCGTGGGAGATCTCCTCTGCTAATGGAAAATTATGCCGAGGAGAAGTCAGCTGAGTCGTAGTATATGGAGGAAATTCCTCCGTAGAAGGACAAAGTCGGTAGTTTTAGGAAACTATCGAACTCGCGTAGTGCGGGAAATCCGCATGCTACGTGGGAACGCGAAATATTCCAAAAATCGCATTCGCCCGTCAAGTCAAGGGAGTCGGGAATACCCGAAGTACCTCTTCGGAGGTCCTACGGTAAGCTCGGTGACAGGGACTAAGTCGTAACAAGGCACGGCTAGCGGAAGCTGGTCGTGGAATAATTCAATTTGAAAACCGCCAAGCCCTTTTGGTTTTCCAAAAGAGCTTGGTTGATTGAGTCGATATTGTACGCCTCAATTGAGCGTGCAATGGACAATGATTCCATGTCCTAAAAAGAATCTGACACGAGGCAAAGACCCGAAGTTAAAGCCCCGCCTCGGCGGGGTAAAGGAACGAAACAAAACAAAGAACAGAGCCGACGTTGCAGTCGGCTTCCCGACCCGAAAGGCGTCGGGACAAAGCTCCAAGAACACCTCGCGCAAGCGGGGTGTTTTTTTGTTATAATTTACTCATGAAGCGAATCGGCGTATTGCGAGGTGGAATGGGTGATGATTATAGATTCTCTCTTAAAAGGGGCGGGGAAGTCCTCGGGCATATTTACGAACATCTGTCTCCGGAGTGGACAGCTCTGGATATTTTAATAGACAAAGCAGGAGTCTGGCATTTGAGAGGAGCGCCGATACTGCCCGCGCAACTAATGCATCAGGTGGATGTGGTTTGGAACGAAGCGCATTCCTCCTTCGCGCATACTCTCCGCCAGGTTGCCATTCCGCATATCAGCGCGCCTCATTTCGGCCACGGGATTGCTCAAAGCCGGGATATACTCCGGGAACATATTAAAAATATGCAAATTTCCGGAATAAAAATACCGCGAGGCATAATCTTACCGCTCTGGCAGGGAGATATAGATGGGGAGTGGGATAAATATTTAATCAAGAAAGCCAAAGACGCGCATGATAAAATTCCGCCGCCGTGGATAGTCCGACCGCTCGGCCGCAAGGACGTCGCGAGTCATACGGCCAATACTTTCTCCGAATTGGTGAGGGCCTTGGATGATATTATGGCGCATAGCGAGAGCGCGGTGGTGGAAGAGTTGATTGCCGGGGAGGAAGTAAGCGCTCATTCCGTGCCGGGATTCAGGGGGCAGAGCAGATATGTTTTTCCGCTGGGCAATGCGAACGAGGAGGACAAGCTCCAGCAGATAATTTCAGACTTGTATGACCGTCTGGGAGCAAAACATTACCTCAAATCCGACTTCGTACTAAGTCCTCGGCGGGGAGTTTACCTCCTGAACTTGGAATTTTGGCCGGATTTTGCGGCAGACTCCAGTTTCACCAAAGCTTGCGAGGGGGTTGGCGCCAAGCCGCATCATGTGATAGAACATATGTTAGAAAGCACTTTGTCTTTGCGCGTTTAGCTCAGGGGTAGAGCATTGCATTCACATTGCAAGGGCCGTTGGTTCAAATCCAACAACGCGCACACAATAAAATATGGGCCTATAGTCAAGTAGCACGACGCGTCATTCGCATTGACGAAGCCCGGGTGCAATTCCCGGTAGGTCCACAGGGTTATTAATTAAAAAAGTTTATGTGAAAAAATCCGGAAATGTGGTATAAATGTCGGGAATGGGCCCATAGTATAGTAGTAACACGCGTCCATGGCATGGACGAGTCCCGGGTGCGACTCCCGGTGGGTCCACAGCTTAAATATCATGATATATATATAATGATATAAATCAGTACCTATGTAATTCCCTAGTTTTTAAATGAGTTGGATTGTTTGGAAGAATGATACACGTTTGTCGCTGGGTGTGATGAGGCGGGGAGAGGGCCGGTGGTGGCCACTTTCATTTTTGGTGTTATAATAGTTACATGAATAAGAATCTTGGGATTGCGGTTTTTGTACTCCTTTTGGCCGGTTTGGGTCTTTATTTTATTTTGTCTCGTCCTGCGTCTCAAGTGAAGTCCAGTACCGAACTACTCTCCGGTGCGCGATATATTTACCAGATAGATTGGCCGCCCGAGACCCAAATAATAAATAAGCCCTTCGCTTGCACCCAGGCGGGAATTCCAACCGAGCGTGCTGGTGGTACAACGCTTCAGATGATTAATGGGCACACTTACTGCGTAACCGAAGTTGTTGAAGGCACCGCCGGGAGCATTTACAAACAGTATGCCTACGCATTTCCGCTTGCTGGGGGAACCGCGATACTTACTTTCAGTTTGCGATTCATCCAGTGCGAGAATTACAACGAGCCGGAAAAGTCCGAATGTGAAGCCGAACACACGGAACTGAGCATGGATAATTTCATCGATATAGCAGCGCAGAATTTAAAAGCAGCAGTGGACACCGAGTCTTTCGATATAAATAACTATGGCAAATAGTAAATCTACAAAGCGTAATATAAGAAAAATCACCCGGTCGGGGACAAGCTTGAATGTTTCCATCCCCATTGAAATTATCAGGAAACTCGGCTGGAGAGAAAAGCAAAAAGTAGTCGTCAAAAAAATATCCGGTGGCGTACAGATAAAGGATTGGAAGAAATAAATGCAATTTCCGGATTTTAAAAGCGAGTCGGAATATTTGGCCAAAGGTTATAAATATGTCGCCGGTTGCGACGAGGCTGGCCGGGGACCCCTGGCCGGCCCGGTGGTAGCGGCGGCTTGCGTGCTTGATAAAAACTCCATCGGCAAGTACCGGAGCAAAAACAAATGGTATGCCCGGGTTCGGGATTCCAAGACCACCACCGAAGAAGAAAGAGAGATATTGCTACAAAAAATTCTGCCTAACTGCCTGGCCTGGGGCGTGGGCGCAGTCTGGCCGGCAGAGATTGACCGATTAAATATTCATCACGCCTCGCTCCTCGCCATGCGTCGGGCAGTCGCGGAATTAATGAAAAATCTGCCGAAAAAACAAGGAAGGATTTTTTTATTAGTAGATGGCAGATTTCAAATACCAGAGCTCCAGATGGGACAACAGAGCATAATAGACGGCGACGCGCTCTCGCTTTCCATTGCCGCCGCTTCCATAATTGCAAAAGCGCACCGAGATGCTATTATGCGGAGACTGGACGCCAGTTTTCCGCAATACGGATTTGCGCGGCATAAAGGCTATGGCACCAAGGAGCACACAAGCGCTATCCACAAATTCGGTATTTGCGACTTGCACCGCAAATCGTTCATAAAAAATTAAAAGGAGTATCAAGACGGGCCGTAGTATACCGGTAGTACACACGCTTCGGGTGCGTGTAGACTGGGTTCGATTCCCAGCGGCCCGAATGAGACTTTAACAATATAATACCGGGCCGTAGTATACCGGTAGTACGCGTCCATGGGGTGGATGTAGACCGAGTTCGATTCTCGGCGGCCCGAAACATTGTTTAGACTTTATTTTTTGCTACAATATTAGAAGTGATAGAAAATTGTTTTCATCTGCGGCGGGTGGTCGCACTCACATAGGCACATATGTTGGAGTTTCGCCATCACCCGCTTCAAATGAAAATAATTTTCCAACAAGAGTTATCCACATATTTGGCGGAAAACTCTTGTTTTAGTTTTCAATATGCGAGATAATTAAATTGTGCATGCAATAAAAAATCCTAGGTCGTTTTATTGCAAACTATGATTAGCAGTTTAATTTCGTTTACGTTTTGGTGTACATCGAGACGAAGCGAATAAAAAAAAATGGCAAAGAAAAAGAAGGCAGCCAAGAAAGGCAAGAAGCGAGCATAGCCTCGACGCTCCGACTTTAGGTCGGAGGTCGGGGAGCCGACCGTAGCGTCGGCTTCTCTTTAAAAAACTTCCGAAAGAAATCGGAAGTTTTTTGATTTTATGTTAGGATATAAAGATGTCTATTTTCAGCAAAATATTCGGAGATGTCAGTTCTAAATTCATATCTGAAACTAGGAGCTTGGTGTCCCAAATTAACGCCCTGGAAGGGGAAATTGCCAAGCTCCCGGACGCGGATTTCCCCCAAAAGACCCGGGAATTTAAGGATAGACTAAACAAAGGAGAAACTCTGGACGCTCTTTTGCCAGAGGCCTTTGCCTTGGTCCGGGAAACCGCCAAAAGAAATCTCGGGGAGAGGCATTACGACGTCCAGCTTGTCGGTGGCATCGCGCTTCACCGCGGCAAAATCGCGGAGATGAAAACCGGCGAAGGCAAGACTCTGGTGGCGACCCTGCCTCTTTACTTAAACGCGCTTGCCGGCCGCGGCACCCACTTGGTGACGGTCAACGACTATCTGGCCCGGCGCGATGCTGTCTTGATGGGGCAGATTTTTAATTTTTTAGGGCTATCTGTCGGAGTGATTAACGGTGGCAATGTGTCGTATCTGTATAATCCCAAACATAGCGAAGCAGATGCGGAGCGGGACAAGGTCGGCGAATTTAAAATTGTTTACGAGTATCTGGAGCCCGTGGAGAGACGCGCCGCTTATCAGGCGGATATCACTTACGGCACTAATCATGAATTTGGCTTTGATTATCTGCGGGACAATTTGGCCGTATCTCTGGAAGGCGTGACGCAAAGAGGTCATCACTTCGCCATCGTGGACGAAGTGGACTCTATTTTGATAGACGAGGCGCGCACGCCGCTGATTATTTCTTCCCAAGCCGGGGACTCCGAGGATTTTTATATAAAATTTTTCCAGATTGCCAAGCAATTGAAAAAGGACGCGGATTATACCGTAGACGAGAAGCTCCGAGCCATAGCTCTCACGGACGAAGGCATAGAAAAGGCGGAAAATCTCCTCGGGGTGGACAATATTTACACCGAAAAAGGCATAAAATACGTGCATCATTTGGAGACGGCAATCAGGGCCCAGGCCTTATTTGAAAGAGATAAGGATTATGTGGTTAAAGAAGGCGAGGTGGTCATTGTGGACCCCTTCACCGGGCGCCTCCAGCCGGGCCGGCGCTGGAGCGAGGGGATTCATCAGGCCATTGAAGCCAAAGAAGGCGTAAAAATTGAAAAGGAAACCCGTTCTTCCGGTTCCATTACCTTCCAAAATTACTTCCGGTTTTATGAAAAGCTCGCGGGCATGACCGGCACCGCCGCCACTTCCGCCGAAGAGTTTGTGAAAGTCTACGGTCTGGACGTTATTGTCATTCCCACCAACCAGCCGGTTATCCGCAGAGACTTCCCCGACTTGATTTTTCAGACAGAGAAAGGCAAGTTCCAGGCTATTGCCAAAAAAGTTAAAGAACTCAATCAAACTGGCCAGCCAGTCTTAATCGGCACCATCTCCATAGAAAAAAACGAGCTTCTCTCCTCGTATCTTAGGCAGGAAGGCGTACCTCATGTAATTCTTAACGCAAAAAATCATGAGAAGGAGGGAGAAATTATCGCTCAGGCTGGCAAGCGGGGAGTGGTGACTATTGCCACCAACATGGCTGGCCGCGGCATTGATATTAAATTAGGAGGTAATCCGATAGTTCCGGCGGAATACGAATTTGTCAAATCCGTCGGCGGACTTTTTGTCTTGGGCACGGAGCGGCATGAAGCCAGGCGCATTGACAACCAACTCCGAGGGCGCTCTGGTCGCCAGGGCGACCCGGGAGCCACGGAATTTTATGTTTCCCTGGAGGATGACTTGATGAGAGTTTTCGGCGCGGAGAGGATAAAAAACATGATGGGCCGCTTCGGCATACCGGAGGATGTGCCGATTGAAAACCGTTTTGTTTCCAAAACTTTGGAGAACGCCCAGGCCAAGATTGAAGGTTTCCATTTTGACGCCCGCAAACACACCCTGGAATACGACGATGTGATGAATCATCAGCGGAATATAATTTACGCCCGGCGACAGAAAATGATGCGTGGCGACAAGGAAGAAATAGAAAATTTACTGGAGAACCTGGTGACTATAAAGGAGGGGGTGGACCCCGCCTTGGTGGCCGGGGCAAGAAAAATTATAGAAGAAAAAAGGGTCAAGCTCGGTGATGCGGCCTTCTTGGAAACTGTTCGGCGCATCGCGCTTTATACCACAGACAATCTATGGATGGAGCACTTGGAGGCGATGGATTACTTGCGTTCCTCGGTGAATCTGCGGGCCTATGGCCAGCGGGAGCCCATTGTGGAATATAAAAAAGAAGGCCTGGCGATGTTTAAAGCCATGGAAGAGACGTTCAAAGAGCAGGCGCTTTCTCTCATTGAAACCATTAACGAACCGGCCAAGGAAGAAATCGCTTTGCCAAAACAAACCTTGGTAACAAGTCATGCCGAACCGTCAGAAGTTGGAGGCAAGAAAGACGCCAATCTGCCTAAATCCGAGTTGAAAATCGGCAGGAATGACCCGTGCCCCTGCGGCGCTATCAATCCCGCGACCGGCGAGGTCTATAAATGGAAAAAGTGCGGCATGATTAACGCGCCTCAGCACCGCAAATCGCTGATAAATTAAGATTATAGAATGAAAACTCTTATTACCACGCTTTGCATAGTGCATCAGCATCCCCGGATACTTCTCGGTATGAAGAAGCGCGGGTTTGCGGCGGGGAAATGGAACGGCTTCGGCGGCAAGGTGGAGGTGGAAACAATAGAGGAAAACGCCAAGAGGGAAATGAGCGAGGAATGCGGTTTGGAAATAAAAAATATGGACCGGGTCGGGCTAATAGATTTTGAATTCAAGGACAATCCGGAGATAATCCAGGTGCATTTTTTTAAAGTAAATGAGTTTGCCGGCGAACCCACGGAAACCGAAGAAATGATGCCAAAGTGGTTTCATGTAGATGAAATCCCTTTCACCCAAATGTGGCCGGATGACTTGTACTGGATGCCGTTTTTCTTGAAAGGAAGGAAATTTAAAGGCAAATTCCTTTTCGGCGAAAATGATGCTATCTTGGAGAAAGAATTAGAAGAAGTGGCAGAAATATAAATGGCGAGAAAAATTGGAAAATCAAACGACGGGCGGGAGATGCATTTTTCTGCAGGGGTAATAGTAGAACACCAAGGCAGGTATTTGATGCTTGACCGTAAGAATCCGCCATTTGGATTTGCTTGTCCTGCCGGGCATATAGATGAAGGTGAGAGCCCAGAAGACGCGGCCAAGAGAGAAGTTTTAGAAGAAACAGCAATAAAGCTTTCGACCGTGAAGTTAATTTTAGAAGAAGAAGTACCCTGGAATTACTGCAGGAGTGCCACCGTCCACTATTGGTATTTATACAAAGCGAGCTCACAATCGGAAGAAATTATATTGAATAAAGAAGAAGAAACATCAATTGGTTGGTATGCGGTTGATGAAATCAAGAAACTTAATTTAGAGCCAGTATGGAAATACTGGCTGGAGAAAATAAAAATAATTTAGATTATATGAAAATATATGTTCTCGGGAGTAACAGTTTCGTGGAGAGGATGGTTGATGTAAAGAATCAACTATGTGCTTTAGGCCATGAAGGCTGGATTCATCCCGACTACGAAGCGCATTTGCGCGGAGAGAGACAGGCATTCCCGAAGGTTAAAGAAGACCATGCAGAAAATGCAGAATTCAAAATTGCTCATGATTACATTCGGGCGCATTACCAGCATATTTTAGCAAGCGACGCGATTATCGTGGTTAATGAAGAAAAAAACGGCATAAAAAATTATATCGGCGGAAATTGCCTGATGGAAATGGGCCAAGCATACGTCAATAATAAGAAAATATTCTTATTGAACGGCTTACCAGGCCAGGTTTCTTATCTGGCGGAGATAAAAGCGATGCAGCCGATTCTGCTTCATGGTAAATTGGCAGAAATAATATGAAAAATTTTTATAGGAAATTAAAGACTATATACTGGCGAGTTAAGTCGGTGCTCACCCGGCATTATTACGGCAATCCATCCAAGAAATTAAAGATAATCGGTGTTACTGGCACCAACGGCAAGACCACTACCGCCTCTCTCCTGTATCTGATAGCCACCGCCTTGGGTTACAAGGCTGGGCTGGTGGGTACGGTGGAATATCTGATTGCCGGGGAGCGCCGGCGGGCGACGCACACCACCCCGGATTCTTTGTCTCTTACCAAATTATTCAAAGAAATGGCGGATAGGGGATGCGAGTATGTTTTTATGGAAGTATCTTCCCACGCCTTGGACCAGGGGCGGGTCCGGGGTATCAGTTTTGCCGGCGGAATATTTACCAACTTAACCCATGACCATCTGGATTACCACAGGAGTCTAGAGAAATATTTCCTGGCCAAGAGGAAATTCTTTGAAATGTTGCCCGCCTCCGCCTTCGCTCTCTCTAACGCCGACGATGAGCATGGCAGAGAGATGCTCCAGACGACAAAGGCTCGCAAATTTTTCTACGGGTTCAAAGATTTCCCCGAAGTCGGACTTAGGGGAAATTCCCCTATGTCCGACTTGGGGGAAATCCAGGGAGAAGTTATAAAAATTGATTCTTCGGGGATTGAACTCCGGCTTGGCGGCGAAGTTGTCAAATCCAAACTCCGTGGCAAATTCAACGCTTACAATATTCTGGCTGTCTGGAGCGCGTGCAAGCTCTTGGGTTTTGACACAGAAAAAGTAAATAAAATTTTGGAAGAGGTTGAGCCGCCCCGCGGGCGGTTTGAGCATTTTTCGTCTCCTGGCGGCGTTTTGGTTATTGTGGATTACGCGCATACCCCTGACGCTCTGGAAAAGGTAATTCTCGCGGCTAAAGAAATTAAATCCGAGCCCAGCCGGCTGATTGCCGTTTTCGGATGCGGTGGCGACCGCGATCCTCTAAAGCGCCGGATTATGGGCAAGCTTGGCGCGTCTATGTCGGATATTGCCATCTTTACCGCGGACAATCCGCGGAGCGAAAGCCCGGAGAAAATTATTGAAGAAATGCGGACGGATTTGTCAGTCCGAGATTCCAAAAAAGTTAAAATAATTCCCGACCGACGGGCGGCCATCCGGGAATCCGTCCGGCTGGCCAAAGCTGGGGACATCATTCTCTGCGCCGGCAAAGGCCACGAGGATTATCAGGAAATCAAGGGAGTAAAACATCACTTCAGCGACATGGAAGAATTCAAGAAGGCGTTAAAGCAAAGCTAGCTTTTCGCTAAACATTCTGGGTACGGATTTGGAAAGTCCCAAGAGGGAGCCGGAAGAAACCAGGGCTACTATGTCGCCTTGCTTTACGATTTTTTTTAGGATAATAAGCGCTTCTTTTTCGGTCGTGGCTTTGTGTACTGGAACTCGCTTCTTTACTTCTTTGTAAATTTCATCAAAGCTAAGCTGGTTGTGTGTATCCTTGCCATGTAGAGGCGGGGGAAGCAATATCACAACGCCCACGCCGTTAAAGATAGTCTTGTACCATTTCAGCGCTCCGCGGTTTCTCCAAGAGAAAGTATGCGGTTCAAAAATTGCGACAATTCTTTTTTTTGGAAAATGAAGTTTTAGAGCATCGAAAATAACTTTTGCTTTTTCATACGATGAGCCGAATCCTTCGTAGACAGGGAAAAGGGATTTTGGGTTCTTTCCTGCCTGCGCAGACAGGAGCTCAATACGCCTTTTTATGCCACTGAAACTTGCAACCGCTTTTGTAAAATCTTTTACAACAATAACTTTACTTTCAAGTAACAATGCCCCTACCCCTATAATGTTTTCAACATTATGATTGCCTAAAAGTTTGGTTTTAATAGTTGCCACTTTTTTACCCCCGTGCATCAAATCAAAAGAGGTTTGCATGCCGTATTTTATATTTTGCGCATACCAATCAGACTTTTTATCATTCAGGGAGTAGCTGACTGTTCTACACTTCGCTTGCTTCACTAATTCAATATTATTTTTTCCTTCTGTGGAATAGACCAAGAGTCCTTTTTTCGGAATTTTTGCAACTAGTTTTTTGTAGGGCTTTTTATAAGACTTTTCGGTAGGGAATATGTTTATGTGGTCGTGTTCTGCAGATACTAAAAGCACCGAGTGGGGATTGAAATGTAGAAATTTAGAGGTATTATCCCAATTGGAAGATGGATACTCATCGCCCTCCAGCACAAATTCCTTGCCACTTCCTATATGTGAAGATTTGCCAAAATTTATTGGTACTGCACCGATGAAATAAGAGGGGTCATTTTTTGCCTTTGATAAACACCAAGAGAGAAGGGCAGTGCAGGTGGATTTACCGAAACTTCCAGCCACTACTAAATTATTCTTGCCTTCAGAAAGCTGGGCCAGCATCTCGGGAAGGGACTTTATCTCCACTCCAAGTTTTTTCAAGGCAAAAGCTTTTTTTACTTCTTCATTTTTGCTCGGCACGAGTTCGGCGTGTTTGCCTATCACTATTATGTCTGTGTTTCTCGGAATATTTTTAGCGGAATAATTTTTATTGAAATATATCTTATTCTTTTTTAGATAGCTCGCAACCGGCTCGTAGAAGCCATTGTCTGAACCTGTTACCTTAGAGCCAGACTCTTTGAGGAGTACGGCCAGAGCTGACATTCCTGCTCCGCAGATGCCTATCAAGTGAGCTTTTTTCCTTTTCTCTTTTTTTACCATAGGAGCATATTTTAGCACGATTACTTTCTTACTAAATTCATACTGTAGTTCTGGTGAAGGAGCACGTCTTTTATTGCAAGCAAGGCTTCACCAAAAAGGGCATTTTCATTTGGAGCGAATTTTTCACCCAGAGCGACATCAAGCACATGCAGGTTTACATCAAATGGAAATCCGCCGGTAGTTAGCCCAGCTTTTGATTTTTTGATATTGTATTTTTTCAAGAAAGGAAATTTAGCAAATTTATCTCTATACAAAGGTAGATATTCAATTTGCGCAAAAGAGCCCAAGCATTGAAAATGATTCAAAAACGAAAAGATGAAAAATCCAGTAATAAGTCCTGGGCATAATCTGCCTTTGAGCTCTCGCGCAAGTGTCTCCGGATCGAGAGAAATTTTACAGCTCGGACTTTCCAAGAAACCATCTTTCAGGAAGAAGCTCTCTGTCTCTTCATATTCCTTCTCTTTACCTTTTTTAACCGGAGCATAGAAGAAAACCATCTCCTTAAAATTTCTTATCGTCATTTTTCGTTCTTTATCGGAGAAAAATATTTTACTTATCGGATGCTTTGGGTCGCGGATTGCGAGCAGGAGGTAATTTGAGGCGACTTCATTGAAGTCAAAAAATACAGGCTTGCCGTGCAAAAATTTACCCTCAATTATCTTTGAAGATTTGAGAGCCCAAGCTGTATATGACTCTCCAACTTTTGCTTTTGGTAGGAACTTTTTTAATTTCGAAGGCAACCCTGCTATTACTGTTACCATTTTTTCTGGTATCTTGTTCCTATATACGAGCTCATCTTGCATATTTGATGGAATGAGATTTATGTCGCCCTCTTTTCTGCAAAGCCGTCCAGGGCGAGTTTTATTAGAAAACGGAACACCGGAGAACATTGCGACAGGGAAAAAATCCTGCTTGCCAAGGGAAAGAGAATTTAGCCAGTTTATAAAAAAGAATCTAGGCTTTCCGGCAGGGGATATGTGTGGAGTAGTTTGGAGGATTCTCCTGTGTTCCAAAGATTTTATTATCTCCCGCCTTTTATGTATGGGGTAGCGGAGTCTAAGGAGCTCTTTTCCAATAGCTTTCTTGAATATTTTCTCCATAGGCGCCCCGGGGCGGTAAGAATTTATTGTTTTTGAGTATTCCAGCAGAGTTTTCCGCCAATTTTTACTAATGGCCGTCGCCAGGCGGTTTTTACCCTCTTTTTTAAGGGCTTTTACCAAGCTGGTTATTGCCGGCTTTAGGTTTTCGGGCATCAGTTTATCTTACTTGCTTTCCCCAGTATTTGCAACTTATTGAATTGTGCCATTTTTAACTTTTTTGTCAATTATTTATATCTAAAATAACCTTATTATACAAGCTATTTTTGATTTGACAGACCTGAAAAATATGGTTTAACTATTGACTTTTTATTAAAAATATGCTAGTATGATAGTATATCCTTATTTATAGGCATTTATGTCTTAATTGTCTTATAAGTAAAGGGTTTTTTTAGTTTACAGCCAGTAATGAGTTTTGGGGAGCACAACCCCTAAATATGAAAAAAATAAAATTGATGCGTCTGGTAAGTTTGCGTTTAGTGAGTTCGTTCGCTTTTGTGCCGATAATGACAATGTCCATACCCGCGACCAATATTCCGGCAAGAAATATGCCGGTTGTCCGTCCAGGCATTGTCATGGCTTCCCGGACCGCGTCCCAAAAACTGAATATAGGAGAGGGTAAATTATTATCTTTTAATCCTACAGTCGAACCGATTGACCTTGCGGCCTTAAAAAAGGCGGAAGAGCAAAAGGTCAAAGCGGCAGCTATAGACGAGTATTTTCGGACCCGCAAAATGCCGCTTGAGGGTCAGGGCCTAAAAATGGTCCTGGAGGCGGAGAAAAATGATTTGGACTGGCGCCTCTTGGCGGCTATTGCTGTCCGCGAATCTACCGGTGGCAAATACGCCTGCCGTAAGGCGGAAAACAATCCCTTCGGCTGGGGTTCCTGCCGAATTGGTTTTGAAACGATGGAAGAAGCCATTGAGGTTGTCGCCAAAAATCTAGGCGGCAATAATCCAAAAACGGAGCGGCATTACGCGGATAAGGAAACCAAAGAAATTCTCCGCGCTTACAATCCGCCCTCTATCGTGCCACGTTATGCGGAAGAGGTGTTAAACATCATGAATGTAATGGGGCCTCTGGAATATATCACTGAAGTTGCGACTTTGTAAAAACAAAAAACGCCAATCATAATTTTGGCGTTTTTTGTTTTATTTCTTTTTGATAAATTCCTCAATTTCTTCCAGGCAAAATGCCAGCCACTTTTGACCCATGCTATTCCTTAGGTCCATGAGACTAAATTCCTTTATATTGTTTTCAATCAATCTACGTATTGTTCTAGGGTTCAAGGACAATCTCTTGGCTATTCGCTCTGTCGCTGCCCAGTGTTTGCCGGATGGGTCTATGTAAAAATTCCGCCATTCGCCGCTTCTTTCTGTTTGTGGTAATTTGATAAATATCATGAATTTTCCATTTGCCTCTAAGTCCTCAAAGCAAAAAGCATCACTAATTTGTCCTTTGTTATTTTTTATCCTTATGCTTGTTAAACTGGTAATATCAACATAATGTTTAATTGTTATTTCTTTAATTTGAAAATATGACGCCAAGGTATGAATGTTCGCCCAATGCCCTCTTTCTTCATCCGTCCAAAAGCCCCGCCAGGGGTCCAGTTCGCCCCTGGATGTTTGCCTTGTTACTCCACCCTCTTCATTCTCCCGTGATTGGCTAGGAATTTTTTCTGGCCGTTTTTCCGAATCCAACCCAATTTCTCTTAAGTATTCGGCCATATTTTCTCTCCAGTTCGGGGATTGAACAAGTCTGATACCGATTCCGGGATGAAGGGTGATGAGCTGTTTCTTTTCTTCTTTATTTTTTTTCCTCAATTCTTCCGAGGTCAAGCCGATTTTTTCCAATCTTTCCGTGTCAAATATATAGCTGGCATTGCCTTCTTCTTCGCAAAGATAGACCACTCTTTGCAAGACGGGTATTTCCACTCGCGCGTAAGGCGTCTTCCGCATCATGTCCGGTTCTATATCGCCCCAACTTATCGGCACATCGCTTGGGGAGAGGGGTATGTCAAAGTCATGTTCTAAGATATAAAGCAGAGTTAAAAGCCTGGGGAATATTTTTTTCTCCTGCCAGCCTCCGGCTCCTTTTTGAATCTTTACGCCAGAACCTGTCGCGGGGGGCGTATTTACTTCAGACGTTTGTTCGGTCTGACGCCCGAGATATTCTTGTAGCGACTCAATTTCTTCTTGGAGATTCATTATAGAGTCAAGTATTTGAGAAATATCCGGCAAGTCAAAAACTTTGAAGGCCGCATCTTCTTCTTCGGCACCGGAGAGGCCTGTCGCAGAACTGGCCGGATTGCGCCGGTATTCCGTCAAAATATCCTCGGTTAATTTAATCGTTGTTTGAAGGGCCTCGGAGGCGAACGCTTCTATATTTTCCACGGTTAATTGCACGCCCAAAATGCCAGCCAGTCTTTGCTGAAATGTTTTTTTCAGGGATTCTAGAGAAGGAATTGGCGCGACCCTAGCAGTTAGAGAATTTTCCTGAGGCATGTGGAAATTATATGTCCTAAGAAGCAATATCGCAAGAGATTGCTATTCCAAATGCACCAGGGTCATCTTGTGGTCTTTGGGCTCAAACAGGGTAATCTGGA
>Ga0209343_10006037_pt1 | contig 14577 bp, 12 predicted proteins | sample RifCSPlowO2_02_FD_184026 | JGI IMG/M metagenome (GOLD analysis project Ga0209343, IMG submission 184026) | Groundwater microbial communities from Rifle, Colorado - Rifle CSP2_plank lowO2_0.2 (SPAdes) (version 2) | ecosystem: Environmental > Aquatic > Deep subsurface > Groundwater | place... | reverse complement strand
AAGTGATCGGCAACGAAACGCGGGTGAAAGTGGTGAAGAACAAGATGGCGCCGCCGTTCCGCGAAGCCCTGTTCGACATCCTCTACGGCGAGGGCATTTCGCGCGAGGGCGAAATCATCGAACTCGGCGTGAAGCACGGCATCGTCGAGAAGTCCGGCGCCTGGTACGCCTACAACAAGGACAAGATCGGCCAGGGCAAGGACAATGCGCGCGATTACCTGAAGGAGCATCCCGACCTCGCCATCGAGATCGAAGCGCGCGTGCGCGAGGCGGTCGGCGTGAACAATCCGGGCGCCAAGCCGGCCGCCGCTCTGAGTGTCGTAGCGGGGTAATACCCGGGCGCAATACCCATGGTGAAAAGGGAAATCTCGCTGCGCGGGCGGGCGCTGGCCATGCTTGCGCGGCGGGAGCATACTCGCGCCGAAATGCTGCGCAAACTCTCCCCCCACTCCGAATCTCCCGAACAGGTCGAACAACTGCTCGCCGCGCTCGCCGCGCGCGGCTGGCTGTCGGAGGCGCGCTTTGCCGAGTCCCGCGCGAATACGCTGGCGCGCAAATTCGGCAGCCGCAAAATAGAGCACGACCTCAGGCGCCGCGGCGTATCGGCTGAGGTCGTCGAACAGACGCTGGAGCGCTCGCTCGCGCAGGAACTGGAGAACTGTCGCGCGGCTTGGCGGAGGAAATTCGGCGTGCTGCCGCAAAGCGCCGCCGAGCGCGGCCGGCAGATGTGCTTTCTCGCCGGGCGCGGATTTTCGGCCGAAGCCGTGCGCCAGGTCCTCAAAGCGGGAGATGCGGATTGATGTCCGATAGCGAACATTCCCAGGAAGGCTTGCACGAGGAAAAGCGTTCGTCTTACCTCTACCGCGTCATGGCCGAAGTCGAGTCCGGGACGCCGCGCGCCGCGCTGTTTAGCGGACTTGCCGCCGAAGCCGAAAACCAGGCGGGGATCTGGGCGCGCCAAGCCGGAGTCGCCGTGACCGAGTACGCCCCCGACCTGCGCACGCGCATGGTTGCCGCGCTGGTGCGCCGTTATGGCCCGCGTGCGCTGCGCGCGGTGCTAGTGGCGATGAAAGTGCGCGGTTTGTCGGTCTATTCGCACGCCGCGCCGGGGCATCCGCTGCCGACCACCCTCGAAGAGGTGGGCAAACGCCACCGCGGCGTCAGCGGCGGCGGCAATCTGCGCGCCGCGGTATTCGGCGTCAACGATGGCCTGGTCTCGAACGCGAGCCTGATCTTGGGCGTGGCCGGCGCTTCCGCCAACAACTCCCTTATTCTCCTGTCCGGCGTCGCCGGGCTCCTGGCCGGCGCATTTTCGATGGCGGCGGGCGAGTACGTGTCGGTGCGCTCGCAGCGCGAAATGTTCGAGCATCAGATCGGCCTGGAGCGCGACGAGCTCGCACAGTACCCGGAGGAGGAAGCCGAGGAACTGGCGCTCATCTACGCCGCGCGCGGCCTGGCGCGCGAGGATGCGCAAAAGCTGGCCAAGGCCATCATCGCCGATCCGGCCCAGGCGCTCGATACGCTTGCGCGCGAGGAACTGGGGCTGAATCCGGAGGATCTCGGCTCGCCCTGGGGCGTCGCGATCTTTTCCTTTCTTTCGTTCGCCGCGGGTGCGCTGGTGCCGCTGCTGCCGTTCTTCGCCCTGGGCGGGGACGCCGCGCTCCTCGTTTCCATCGCCGTCACAGCCCTGACGCTGTTTGGCGTCGGCGTCGTCATCAGCCTGTTCACCGGCAGAAGCGCCCTGCGCGACGGCCTGCGCATGCTCAGCATAGGCGCCGCGGCGGGCGCTCTGACCTACGCCATCGGTAAGCTGCTTGGGGTCAGTCTTACGTAGCGCGGATTTGCATGCGCGCCTGATTCAAGCGAAAATTCAACTTTTTACCTCTGGACAGTTGGACTGGCCGGCGCCTCGCGTCCGGCCCGAAGCGAAACTATGAAATCAGCAGAAATCCGCAGTAAGTTCCTCGAATTTTTCGCCCGGCGCGGGCATGCCGTGGTCGCCTCCAGTCCGCTGGTGCCGGGCAACGACCCCACCCTATTGTTTACCAACTCGGGCATGGTGCAGTTCAAGGACGTCTTCCTCGGCAAAGAGCCGCGTCCCTACCAGCGCGCCACCACTTCGCAGAGATGCGTGCGCGCGGGCGGCAAGCACAACGACCTGGAGAACGTCGGCTATACCGCGCGCCACCACACTTTCTTCGAGATGCTGGGTAATTTTTCTTTTGGCGATTATTTCAAACGCGACGCCATCCACTATGCCTTGGATCTGCTCACGGACGTGTACAAACTGCCCAAGGAAAAGCTGTGGGTAACGGTCTACCAGACCGACGACGAGGCCTACGCCATCTGGGCCGACGAAATCAAAGTGCCCAAGGAGCGCATCGCGCGCATCGGCGACAAACCCGGCGGCGGCTCGGACAATTTCTGGCAGATGGGCGAAACCGGCCCGTGCGGTCCCTGCAGCGAAATCTTCTACGACCACGGCCCCGGAATCGCCGGCGGGCCGCCCGGTTCGCCCGACGGCGACGGGGATCGCTATATCGAAATCTGGAACCTGGTATTCATGCAGTACAACCGGGACGACGCGGGCAAACTGCATCCCCTGCCCAAGCCCTCGGTGGACACCGGCATGGGGCTGGAGCGCATCGCGGCGGTGATGCAGGGCGTGCACTCGAACTACGAAATCGACCTGTTCCAGGACCTGATCAAGGCGGCGGCGCGCGAGACCCACGTCAAGGATCTGGCGAGCAATTCGCTCAAGGTTATCGCCGACCATATCCGCGCGACATCCTTTCTCATAGTAGACGGCGTGATCCCGGGTAACGAGGGGCGCGGCTACGTGCTCCGGCGCATTATCCGGCGCGCCATCCGTCACGGCTACAAGCTCGGCCAGACCGAGCCCTTCTTTCACCGCCTGGTCGAGGACCTCGCGCGCGTCATGGGCGAGGCCTATCCGGAACTGACCAAGGCGAAGGAGCGCGTTACCCGGGTGCTAAAGACCGAAGAGGAGCGCTTCGCCGAGACGCTCGAGCACGGCATGAAAGTGCTCGAGGGAGCGCTCACGCGCGAGGATCGTCTGCTCGACGGGGAGACTGTATTCCAGCTCTACGACACGTTCGGCTTTCCCGTCGATCTCACCGCGGACATCGCGCGCGAGCGCGACGTGCGCGTCGATTACGCCGGCTTCGAGGCGGCGATGCAGCGCCAGCGCGCGCGCGCCCGCGCCGCGTCCAAGTTCACGGTATCCGCCGGCGTGGAGTATTCCGGCCGGCCGACGGAGTTCCATGGCTACGATAGCCTCACGCTCGAATGCACCGTGGCGGCGCTGTACCGCGAGGGGGCGTCGGTCGAGGAGATCGGCGCCGGCGACACCGCGGTGGTGGTGCTCGACCGCACGCCGTTCTACGCCGAGTCCGGCGGCCAGGTGGGCGACCGGGGGGAACTCGCCGGCGTGAACGGCAGCTTCAGCGTCGAGGACACGCAGAAAATCCAGGCCGAGGTGTTCGGCCACAAGGGCGAACTCAAGGCCGGGCGTCTGCGCATCGGCGACCGCGTCATGGCCGCGGTGGACAGCGTGGCGCGCGCGCGCGCGGCGTGGAACCACTCGGCCACCCACCTGATGCACGCGGCGCTGCGCAAAGTGCTGGGCGCACACGTGCAGCAGAAGGGCTCGCTCGTCGATGCACAGCGCACGCGCTTCGATTTCTCGCACAACGAGCCGATGATCGACGCGCAGCTGCGCCAGGTCGAGGAACTGGTCAACCACGAGGTGCGCCGCAACTGCGAGGTCTCGGTGCGGGTGATGAAATACGACGACGCGATCAAGGCCGGCGCGATGGCGCTGTTCGGCGAGAAGTACGGCGACGAGGTGCGAGTCGTCGGCATGGGCGAGTTTTCCACCGAGCTGTGCGGCGGAACCCACGTGCGCCGCACCGGCGACATCGGCTTTTTCAAGATCGTGTCGGAGTCGGGCGTGGCGGCGGGCATACGCCGGGTCGAGGCGGTCACCGCCGACGGCGCCCTGGCCTGGGTGCAGGAGCAGCAGGCACAACTGAGCGAGCTTGCCGGCGTGCTCAAGGCCCAACCGCAGGAAATAAGCCAGAAGGTTTCCCAAATCATCGACGGCGCCAGAGCGCTGGAGAAAGAGCTCGCGCGCTTGAAATCCAAGGTGGCCTCAGCGCAGGGCGACGATCTCGCGCTGCAGGCGGTCGAGGTAAAAGGGGTGAAAGTGCTCGCCGTGGCGCTCGAGGGCGCCGATGCGAAAGCCCTGCGCGAGACCCTGGACAAGCTGAAGGACAAGCTCAAGCCGGCCGCCATCGTGCTCGCCTCGACCGAGGGCGGCAAGGTGAACCTGATCGCCGGGGTCACCTCCGATCTGACGGGGAAAGTGAAAGCCGGGGAACTGGTCAATTTCGTTGCGCGGCAGATCGGCGGCAAGGGCGGCGGACGGGCCGACATGGCCCAGGCCGGCGGCACCGATGCAGCCAAGCTGCCCGCCGCGCTTGCATCCGTGCCGGCATGGGTGCAGCAAAAGCTTTCAATCTAGGGGTAGCGGATGTTCCGGCTAAGGAGGGCAATATGAGCGAGCGCTTTTGTCCGCGCTGCGCGTCGCCGCTGGCGCAGGTCGATCTGGGCGGCGCAAGCCGCATGGCCTGCCCGGAGGCGGTTTGCGGCTACGTCCATTGGGACAACCCGATTCCCGTGGTCGCGGCGATCGTCGAGCACGAGGGCAGGGTGGTGCTCGCGCGCAATCGCAGTTGGCCGGAGAACACGTACGGACTCGTCACCGGCTTTCTCGAGCGCGGCGAGTCGCCGCGGCAGGGCGTGGCGCGCGAAGTGAAGGAGGAGCTCGACCTCGACGCCAAGGCAACGAGTCTTGTCGGCCTGTATCCCTTCGAGCGCAAGAACGAGCTCATCATCGCCTACCACGTGGAGGCGGCAGGGGTGATCAGCCTGAATGAGGAACTGGCCGACTACCGCGCGATCAAGCCGGCGCGGCTGCGGCCGTGGAAGTTCGGTACCGGACTCGCGCTCGCCGACTGGCTGCGCAGCCGCGGCCTGGAACCCGATTTTTTCTAGCTCGGGACCGGCGCGGACGAAATCCGCGAAAATCCGCGGCTAGAACCCGATACGCTGTTTCTGCTTTCCCCCCGACTCGGCGATGTCGGCTTCCTCGACTGCGTCGCGCCCGGCCAGCTTGGCGTTGCCGAAAGCGTTGAACATCACGCGGCGCATCTCGCGCGGCGAAAATTCCGCCAAGCGCTCCAGTATCTCAGCGTTCGGCTGCGCGGGGAATCGCCGGCCCCATTCGCGGCTGTTGCGGATGTCGCTGTAGATGGCCTGGGCGATGCGCATGGCGCCTTCGCGGTCGGGCGGTTCGATGTGGTAAACATTCATGCGGTTCAGGATCGGCTCGGGGATGCGCGCGCCGTCGTTGGCCGTGGCGATCCAGACCGCGTCGCCCGCGTCGATGGGGATCTCGACGAACTCATCGATGAACTGGGTGGCGGTATCGTGCTCGAACAGGGTATAGAGCGGGCCCAGCGGGTCGTATTGGGTATCGCCCCCGGCCTTGTCGATCTCGTCCACGAGGATCACAGGGTTGGCGTAACTGCCGTTCAGGAAAGTTTCGAACACCTTGCCCGGCTTGGAGTTCTTCCACTGCGAGGATGATCCGGACAGGACCCAGCCCGCGGTCATCGAACTCATCGAAACGAAGCCGAAGCCGGTCGAGAGCAATTGCGACAGGCGCTTGCCGAAATGCGTCTTGCCTATTCCGGGCTTGCCCAGGAGCAGCATCGGCGGCAGTTCCATCGCATCGCGGCTGTCGCTCACCAGCGCGATGTGTTTCCTGATGTCGTCCAGCACCTCGGTGAAATTCGGCAGATCCTGATACAGCGCATCCATGCTCGGCACGCCCGCCGGCTTTACCGTCAGGCGCGCGCCGCCAAGGCGCAGCATTTTCTCATAGGTGGACTTGAGCGCCTCGCTGGCGGAGGAGGTCATCTGCTGCAGGGCGTTTTCCACCGCGGCAACGTCGTACACCTCCTTGAAGCCGGCGATGGGTATCGACGGGGAGATGGTGGCCGGAAAATTCACCGCAGCGCTCATGCAGCCCTCCTGCGAATATTGCGATGGAACAAAGCTAACACCGGCATGCCGGAGTTGCAATGCCTTAATTACGATAACGGCACAATACTGGCAGGGTTGACTCCGTCACCAGCAGATATTTCTGGCACACACGCGGCGGGAGTGCCAACGCGGCCGGCGTGGCGGCGGCAAGTCTGGTTGCCGCCAGGGCAGTGCGCGGCGCGACGAGCAACGCTTGCCAATGTGGGGCGAATCGTGTTTGAATGAGCCTTGGAGACCTTTGCAATGAACCGCGCGTACGCCTTCTGGTTTGGCTTTTATCACTTTCCCCAGCCGCTGGCGGAGGGATTGAGCTAAGTACTCGCCCGAACATTCCTAGAAAACCGCCAGTGCCGAAAGCCTGGCGGTTTTTTTTGCGCCTGGCAGGACGCACTCACTTGGGGTCCACACAATGACCATCGCCGCCCTAACCAGTTTCACCCATCCGCCGACGCGGGCCGACGCGACCGACCGGCCGCGGACTTACCGCTATCAAGGAGAAATCATGACCTACAAGGTTGACGACGTCCGCATCCGCGAAATCAAGGAACTCGCACCGCCCTCGCACGCGATCCGCGAGTTTCCCGTATCCGAGGCCGCCGAGCGGGTTACCTACGAAGCGCGCCAGGGCATACACGCCATTGTGCACGCCGCGGACGACCGGCTGCTGGTGATCATGGGGCCTTGCTCCATCCACGAGCCGAAATCGGCGCTGGAATATGCCCGGCGCCTGGCGCGGGAAAAGGCGAAGCACGCAGCCGATCTGCTGATCGTGATGCGTGTTTATTTCGAGAAACCGCGCACCACCGTGGGCTGGAAGGGCCTCATCAACGACCCGCGCCTGGACGGCAGCTTCCACATCAACGAGGGCTTGCGCCTTGCGCGCAACGTGCTGCTCGATATCAACGAACTGGGCGTGCCGGCCGGGGTGGAGTACCTTGACATGATCACGCCGCAGTACATCGCCGACCTGGTGAGCTGGGGGGCGATCGGTGCGCGCACCACCGAATCGCAGGTCCACCGCGAGCTCGCCTCCGGATTGTCCTGTCCGGTCGGATTCAAGAATGGCACCGACGGCAATATCCGCATTGCGGTGGACGCGATCAAGACCTCGCGCCAGCCGCACCATTTCCTTTCGGTCACCAAGGGCGGGCACTCGGCCATCGTCTCCACCAACGGCAACGAGGACTGCCATGTGATCCTGCGCGGCGGGCCCACGCCCAACTACGACGCGGCGAGCGTGGCCGTCGCGGCCAAGCAGTTGGCCTCGGCCGGGCTGGAGCAACGCCTGATGGTCGATTTTTCCCATGCCAACAGCTCCAAGAACTATCTGCGCCAGATCGATGTGTGCGCCGACGTGGCGGGTCAGATTGCGGCAGGCGAGGACCGCATCATCGGCGTGATGGCGGAATCGCATCTGCATCCGGGGCGGCAGGACCTGGTGCCGGGCAAGCCGCTCGCCTACGGCGTATCCATTACCGATGCCTGCATCGGCTGGGACGACAGCGTCAAGATGCTCGAGCGCTTGGCCGAGGCGGTGCGCAAGCGCCGGCTGGTGCACGAGGCCGAGGAATAGCGTCGCGCGTCCGCTGAGCTTGAGGCTTTTGTACTTGGCGATTTAGATCGCGCCCGGTTGTCGAAGAGTTTCGCCATTGCGCGGACGAGGACCCGTCCGCGCGGATCACCGATCGCGCACGGACGAGAAGCCGTCCGCGCGCAATCGGCGATCTTGTATAAAAGCAAACCTCGAAACCGCTTTGTTTTTATCCAGAACCGTGTTTTCTGTGCGGATACGCTTTTCATCCGCGCGGAAAACACGGTTGGCGCGCGTGAGCGCGCAATGGCCGCTGTTGGCATGCGTCGGAATTCGAAACGCCGTATATAGTGCGCGCCGTGTAAGCCGGCAGCACCTATAATCGTACCCATGCAACATTTTTCCGGGCAGCCCGCTGCGCCGCTGCGCGCCGCCTTCTACGTCGCGCTGCTGCTGACGCTGGCATTCAAGTTCTGGCTCGCCATAGCGCTGCCGATGACCGGCGACGAGGCCTACTTCATCTACTGGGGCGTCTATCCCGACTACGGTTTCTACGATCACCCCCCCATGGTCGGCTGGATCCTGGCTCTGCTGCTAAAGTTGTCCAGGGCCGAATGGGTGCTGCGCCTGCCGGTGATCGTCCTGCCCGCGCTGGTGGCTTTCGCCATGCTGCAATATCTGCGGCCGGCGGACGAAAGCAAAGCCTATCTTGCGGCGCTCGCTTTCCTGCTGCTTCCGGTGAATGTCTGGAACGTGCTCATCACCACCGATACGCCGCTGGTGCTGTTCTCCTTCCTTTCTGCTCTATGCTTCGCCGCGGCCTCGCGGCGCGAATCGAAGCTGCTGTATGCAGCGTCCGGCGCCCTGCTGGGCCTCGCGTTCCTGTCGAAATATTTCGCTGTCCTGCTGGGGCTGGCGTATCTGGCGTTCGTCCTGATCCAACCCGCCGGCCGGCGCAGCTGGCGCGGCCTCGCGCTCGCATTTGCGCTCGTGCTGCCGTTCGCCGCGCTCAACGCCTGGTGGAACTACAACCACTGCTGGGCCAACCTGATGTTCAATGTGTACAACCGGCACGGCGACGCAGGCTGGTCGCTGCGCACCCCGGCGCTGTATCTGCTGAGCCTCGCGTACATGCTGTCGCCGGTCGCGCTCTACCAATTCTGGCGCGGCCGCGTTGCGCTGAGACAGAAGCTCGCCGATTCGCGCGCACGGTTTTTCATGCTCGCCTGGATGGCGCCGCTCGCCGTGTTCGCCCTGCTTGCCTTGGCGAAGCAGATCGGCCTGCACTGGCTGCTTTCATTCGTGCCGTTTTTCTTCATGGCTGCGGCGCTCGTGCTCAGCGCCGCGCAGTTGAAGAAGTCTGTTGTTTATCTCGCCGCATTCTCGGCGATCCACGTGGCGGGGATCGTGGGCGCCAGCCTGCTGCCGCTCGAGGTGTGGAAGAACAGCCGGCTCTACGATGGCATCGTGTTTCACGTCAACACGGCCGAGCTGCTGGCCCGGCTCGAACCTTATGCGGGAAAGTACGCATTCTCCGCCGACGGGTTTTCACCGGCGGTGACGGCGTCCTACGCCTCGGGCAAGTATTTTTTCGTGTTCGGTAGCGCGTCCTCGCATGGACGCCACGACGATGTCCTTACCGATTTCAGGACGCTGGCGGGGAAGAACATCCTGGTGCTGCGCAAGAACCCGCCCGATCCGGCCGATTACACGCCTTATTTCGCCGAGGTGGAGTTGCGCCGGTTCGAACTGCACGGCGCCGCCTTTTATCTGGTGCTCGGTCAGGGCTTCGACTATCCGAGATACCGCGCCGGGGTGCTGCGGCCGCTGCGTGAGCGTTACTATAGAATGCCGTCCTATCTGCCGCTGGGTCATTGTTACTTTTGCGAACGCTATTTCCCCGATGAACCTTGTTCCACCCGCTAGGGCCACCGCGCTGCCGCTGGAACTGCTCAGACTGCTGCGCCCGCATCAGTGGGTCAAGAACGGCTTTGTTTTCGTCGGCCTGCTGTTTGGCGACGTCGGCGACGATTGGAAGCTCAGAGGCAGCGTGCTTCTTGCCGCCGCCGGATTCTGCCTGATGTCCAGTTGCGTCTATGCACTTAACGATGTGCTCGATCGCAAGGCGGACCGCGCCCATCCGCTGAAGCGCAAGCGGCCTTTGGCCAGCGGTACGGTGAGCATGGGTCAGGCATACGCGCTCGCAGTCGTCTGCGGGACAGCGGGACTGGCGTTGGGCGCCGCGGCCTCCGCTAATGTGGTAGCCATCCTCCTGGCTTACCTGGCGCTCAACCTCGCCTACGGCGCCGGCCTGAAGAACATCGCCATCCTCGACGTGTTCATCATCGCCGCCGGCTTCATGCTGCGCATTTTTGCCGGCACCTGGGGGGTGAATATCATCCCCTCGTACTGGCTACTGCTGTGCGGCCTGTTGCTGACCGTTTTTCTCGGCTTTGCCAAGCGCCGCGCCGAACTGATGGCGAGCGGCGGCAATGGTTCCGACGGCGCCGGCCAGCGCGCGGTGCTGTACGATTACACTCCGGCGCTGCTCGACACCATGATGGCCATCAGCGCCGCCGGCGTCATCGTCAGTTACAGCCTGTACACCGTTAGTCCGGACACCATTGCGCTGCACCGCACCGACAAGCTGATCTATACCCTGCCGTTTGTTCTGTATGGCCTGTTTCGATACATTTTTCTGGTGCACCGCCGCGGCGGCGAAGACCCCGCGTGGACGCTGCTCGGCGACGTGCATATGCTCGTCGTCGTCGCCCTCTGGCTGGGCGTTACGCTGTGGCTGATCCGGTGAGGGAAAATTCGATTTGAGCTTAGCCCCCGGTTTCGGCATAATCTCAAGGACGCCGGGTTCGCCGGCGGTGCCTCCCCGGAGCCGCCCGATCCGCCTGTCTCGGACCAAGACCTTATGGCTGAAACTGCCGGACGCGATCGCCTGGCGCACCTGGAATACATGGGCGACGCGACCCAATTCGCCGGGCAGATGCACCGCATGATCAGCTATTCGCCGCTGTTCGAGAACTTCAATATGGCGGAAATCCGCCTGATGAGCCACTTCATGGACGCCTACCGCGCCGGACCCGGTCAGGAGATCATCCACGAAGGCGAGCAGGGTGATTTCATGCTGCTGATGATCGAAGGCAGCGTGGAAGTTTTCAAGCAGGACCGATGGAACACGCCCAAGCTCATCGCCACGGTCGAGGCCGGAAAAACGCTGGGCGAAATGTCCATGATAGACGGCGAACCGCGCTTCGCCACCTGCGTCGCCGCCGAGCCTTGCGTGTTCGCGGTGCTGGCGCGCGAAAACCTGGCGCGCATCATTCTGGAACAGCCAATCCTGGGCGCGAAAATTCTGATGGAGCTGGTGCTGATGCTGTCGCAGCGCTTGCGCCAGACCAGCGTCAAGCTGGTGGGGCTGATGGACAAGAACGAGGCCTGAAGCCGGCAGCGCCGGTCCATGCCGATAAACTCTGACGCTGTTGCGCCGCGAATGTGGCAGAATGGCGGGCGGCACCGATTGGAGGAGGAGGAGGTAATGCATATAAAAAACGGCAAGGATTTCTGGGCCGGGCTGATGTTCATCGGCTTTGGCCTGTGGTTCGCGGTGGTCTCGCAAAACTATCCCATGGGTTCGGCGGTGCGCATGGGGCCGGCGTATTTTCCCACCGTTCTGGGCGGCATGCTCGCGGTCCTGGGCGCGATGGTTTTCTTCCGCGCATTCGTCTCCAAGATTGCGCATCCGCTCAAGGTATTTCTATTCCGGCCGGCGCTGCTGGTGGGCTCCATAGTGGTCGGAGGGGCGACTTACCTCGCCGAAAGCCAGTTGAAGGGGGCGCCGATGGTCCAGTATGCGCTCGCCGGGCTGTCGCTGCTCCTGTTCATCGGCGCGTTCGGGCCGCGGTCGATGTTCCTGATCCTGCTTGCGGTGGTGATTTTCGGTTACGCGCTCAAACCCCTGGGCTTGGTGCTGGCGATCGTCATATTGATCGCGCTCAGCGCGGCCGGCGGTCACGATTTCCGCAACAAGGAAATCGCGATCCTGACCATCGTGCTGGCGATTTTCAGCGTGTATGCGTTCGTCAAGGGCTTGGGACTGCCGTTCAATCTGTGGCCGGGAGAATAGTCATGGACTTTGCCCTGATTCACAACCTGGGTGTCGGCTTCGGCGTCGCGCTGAGCCTGCAAAACCTGATGTACTGCTTTTTCGGCGTGCTGCTCGGCACGCTGGTCGGGGTGCTGCCCGGCATCGGGCCGATGGCCACCATCGCCATGCTGCTGCCGGTGACTTTCAACCTGTCGCCGATTTCGGCGCTGATCATGCTTGCCGGCATCTATTACGGCGCGTCATACGGCGGCTCGACCACCGCCATCCTGGTCAATCTGCCGGGCGAATCGTCCTCGGTGGTCACCTGCCTCGACGGCTACCAGATGGCGCGCCGGGGCCGCGCCGGTCCGGCGCTGGCGATAGCGGCGATGGGCTCCTTTTTCGCCGGCTGCGTCGCCACGGTGGTCATCGCCTTGTTCGCGCCGCCGCTGGCCGAAGTCGCGCTGAAATTCGGTCCGGCCGAATATTTCTCGCTGATGGTGCTGGGACTAGTCGGCGCCACGGTGCTGGCGCACGGCTCGCTGGTGAAGGCGATCGCCATGACCATCCTGGGGCTGCTGATGGGCCTGGTCGGCACCGACGTCAATTCCGGCGTCGCGCGCTTCTCCTTCGGCATCTCGGAGCTCTCCGACGGCATCAACTTCGTCGTCGTCGCCATGGGGCTATTCGGCTTTGCCGAGATCATTGTCAACCTGGAGCAAGGCGAGGCCCGCGAGGTGTTCGTCAACAAGGTAACGGGCCTGATGCCGACCTGGAAGGACCTCAAGGACAGTTCCGGCGCCGTACTGCGCGGCACCGCCATCGGTTGTGTTCTCGGCATCCTGCCCGGCGGCGGGGCGCTGCTGTCCGCTTTTGCCGCCTACACCGTGGAAAAGAAAATCGGCGACACGTCGATGTTCGGCAAAGGCGAAATCCGCGGCGTCGCCGCGCCGGAATCGGCCAACAACGCCGGCGCGCAGACGTCCTTTATTCCCCTGCTAACCCTGGGTATTCCGTCCAACCCGGTGATGGCGCTGATGATAGGCGCGATGATGATCCAGGGCATCGCCCCCGGGCCACAGGTGATGACCGAACGGCCGGAACTCTTCTGGGGCATGATCGCCAGCATGTGGATGGGCAACCTGATGCTGGTGGTCCTGAACCTGCCGCTGATCGGCATGTGGGTGAAACTGCTGACCGTGCCCTACCGGCTGCTCTACCCGGCCATCCTGCTGTTTTGCTGCGTCGGCGTCTACAGCCTGTCGAACCAGCCCTTCGACGTGATGCTGACGGCGGTCTACGGGCTGATTGGTTACGTTTTCGTCAAGCTCGAATGCGAGCCGGCGCCGCTGATCCTGGGCTTCATCCTCGGGCCGCTGATGGAGGAGAATCTGCGCCGGGCGATGCTGCTCTCTCGCGGCGACCCTACAGTGTTCTTCACCAAGCCGATCAGCGGCGTGCTGCTCGGCGTCGCCCTGGTGCTGCTGCTGATCACCCTGGCGCCCGCGGTCCAAAAGACGCGCGAGGAAGCGTTCCTGGAATAGTGTTCCAGCCAAAGGCGAATCTCAGAGCAGAGGACGGCTTGTGTCCTCTGTTGTTTTGGGACCGCCCGCGCGTTGCGCGGGCTTGTGTACCCGAGGCAGGAGACAAATGCGACAGAGCCCGCGGTGTTACTTCTCGCGCCCGCCTTTTCCCTTTTCTATTGTTTTTCCGCGCTGCCACAACACATCGCTGCCGCCGCCGGCGCGGTTCAGCACCCGCCCCAGAACGAACAGCAAATCGGACAAACGATTCAGATATTTTCGGGCCGCAGTTCCGACCGGCTCGGCGCGGGAGAGCGACACCAGCGCACGCTCGGCGCGGCGGCAGACGGTGCGCGCCAGGTGGGCCAGGCTCGCAGCGCGCGTCCCGCCGGGCAGAATGAATTCCTTGAGCGGGGCGAGGTCCCGGTTGTAGTCGTCCAGCAGCGCTTCCAGGCGGCTAACCTGGCGCTCGCTCATGCTAGTATGTCCCGGAATGCAGACTTCGCCGCCCAGGTCGAACAGCTCATGCTGAATGCAGGCCAGCGCCGCGCGCACGCCGGCGGGCAGTTCCTCGGCGAGCAGCAGGCCGATGGTCGAATTCAACTCATCGACTTCGCCCAGCGCGTGCACGCGCTGGCTGTCCTTGGACACGCGCGTGCCGTCGCCGAGACCGGTGTCGCCGGTGTCGCCGGTTCGAGTATAGATTTTTGTGAGACGGTGGCCCATGCGCATCCAAGCGAGCGTTACGGCAAGGATTGTACCGCAAAGCGCCGCAATATCTGCCGGCGCGGAACCAGCGGGGTATTGAACCGCGCGCCGGTCGCGCGCCGAGAGCAATGACAACTGGATGGGGTCGTTTGCTCGAACGCGGGAACATCTTTTTGGATGGGCGAATATTGTGCGTGCCGGCCGATTCGGCTGCAGTTGAATGGTAGTAAAATGTTTGCCCTGAACAAATCCGCGGGCGGCTCCGCGCCGGCGCAGACAGAGGATCGAAGGTGACAATGCTAACGAAGTTGCGCAGCCGGCTGGCCGCCATGTCCTCGGTCGAGTACCTGCCGGAACGCGTCTCCATGTTGTACCGGCTGTCGGGTACCGATGTCCCGATCATCCTGGTGGCGGCGAGCATCACCGCATTTGCCTTGTGGGGCTACGTCGGTGTCAACCTGATCGTCATCTGGTTTGTCTGGCTCGGCGTGGCCAGCATGGTGCGCTACGCGATGGCGCGGATCTATCGCCGCCACCAGCCGGCGGCGGAGGACGCAGCGCAGTGGGAAAACTATTTCTGCCTG
>Ga0209343_10006032_pt1 | contig 14586 bp, 11 predicted proteins | sample RifCSPlowO2_02_FD_184026 | JGI IMG/M metagenome (GOLD analysis project Ga0209343, IMG submission 184026) | Groundwater microbial communities from Rifle, Colorado - Rifle CSP2_plank lowO2_0.2 (SPAdes) (version 2) | ecosystem: Environmental > Aquatic > Deep subsurface > Groundwater | place... | reverse complement strand
CGAGCCGGTAATCAGGGTGGGTTTCATTCACTGCGAGCATCCGCGCGTTCCGCCATGGCTTGAGCCGTGCGCGGTATTCCTTTTTATCCTCGCCAATTACCTGCTCAGCGCCCCGCGCGGAGTCGTGCTGGACGACGACGGCTACTTCATCCTCGCCGCCTGGTACGGCGGCGTTGCCCATCCTCCCGGCTATCCGCTGTACACGTTGGTTGCGAATCTGTTCACCCATATTCCCGCCGGAAGCGTGGCGTTCCGCGTGCACATGTGCAGTGCAGTGTTCGGAGCGCTGGCCTGCGCGGTTATCTGGGATCTGGTGCGGCGGGTTAAGGGGTCACGCATGGCCGCGTGGACTGGCGCCCTCGGCTATGGTTTTTCCGGCACGTTTTGGTTGCAGTCGACCATGGCGGAAGTGTATTCGCTCAATGCGTTTTTCTTCTTTGTGCTGTTGTGGCTGTGCGCAATACCCGGAAAGCGTGCATCCCGTGGAGTCTGGATCGCTGCCTTGTCCGGCCTGTCCCTGACCAACCATTGGCCGCTGATGCTGCTTTCCGCCCCGGCACTCGCGCTTGCAGCGTGGCCACATCGTCACGCATTGACGAGGCGGCCGTTGCCGGCGCTGACCTGGTTCTGCATCGGACTGCTTCCCTATGCCTGGATGGTGTACCGATCGCGTGTTTCGGAGATTGCATTCTTCGGCCCCATCGAGAGCCTTTCCGACTTCTGGTTCTATGTGAGCCGCGAGGCGTACACCAGCATCGATCAAAGCGCCGCCGCCGGGTGGATGGACAAGCTCCGCTACGCCACATTCTCATTGACGGATGCCGCGCGTCAGTTTGGCTGGGTGGCGGCGCCGTTCGCGCTGGTGGGCCTGGCCGCGCAGTGGAAAGTATGGCCGCGATCCCTGTGCTGGGCACTGGTGGCGGGGTTTGCCGGGAGCACGCTGGTGCTGGCGATGCTGCTGGGTTTCGATTGGGATCTGATGCATCGAAACGTATTTGCACCGTATCCGCTCGTGGCGCACGGCATATTTGCGGTCTGGGTGGCGCTGGGCGTGACGGTGATGGCGGACTGGCTCGCGCGCAGTTTCCCGGCCCCGGCACGAACCCGGATCGTGCTGCCGGCGCTGGCGCTGATGGCAATCGGCAGTGTCTGGCTCAGTAACGCGCCGGCAAATTATCGGCCCGCTGCAGGGTGGGCCAGTGAGTTTGCCACCACATTGCTGGAATCACTGAAACCCAACGCAGTCCTGATTGTGTCGGGAGACTACGCGGTCGGACCGGTTGCGTACCTGAACCGGATCGAGCGCCTGCGGCCGGACGTGGAAGTATTCAACGTCGCCGGCCAGCTATTTACCAATCGCGTGGTATCGCCCCGCAGCACCGATCCGCTGGCAGCCCGGGCCGCCTTTGAAAATTTTATTGCGCAAGAGCAGCGGCCGATTTATTACCATCTCAATCTGCCGCACCAGCGGCCCGTCACATTGCATGGGCTCTTCTATGAAGTGGCGCGCGACCTCCCCGCCGGCGACAACAAGGTAATTCTGACGCCGCGCATTGAGCAGTTCTTCTCGCGCATGTTTGCGCAGGACGAGCCGAAGGACCTCAGCGAGCTGATGCACCACCGTCAATTGGGTGCGGTATATTGCCGTACCCTGGCGGCCCTGACTGAGGCCCTGGAAAACACGAAGATTTCCACCAGCCTGGAAAGGAATTGCGCGGGATATTACGGGCTGCTGGAGCGCGCCACTTTCCTGCTCGCGCGGGAACACCCTGATCCGACACAGGCTCTGGCGTTGCTGCGCCTTGCCGGTGCGCGACAGGGCGAGGCAGTGAGCATGCAGAGTATTGCCATGCTGGATAATTTGTTCGGGCTTGCCTACGATCAGCTCGGCGCATCAGACAAAGCGAGCGAACATGTTCGCCGTTCGCTGGCGCGCTGGCCCGATTCATCCAATCCCGCTCATGCCATGATGCGCGCGGGCCAGTCCGGACAATGACGCGACTCCCGCCGAACCCGGCATCCACGAGAACCCGCCGCGTGAGTGAGAATCTGAAGCAGACGGAGCAGATGGCCTTGAATACGGCTGGACCAGCGGAATTGCCAGGCAACAATCCGAACCATCGGCGCCACGCCGTGACGTCGCTGATAATGCTCGCGGGCGGCGCGCTGTATTTCGAATTGGCGCTGATTCGATTCACCGCCGCCGAAGTCCTGTATCTGGGCTATTTCAGCAATTTCATGCTGATCACGGCATTTGTCGGACTCGGCGTGGGGTTTCTCGCCGCCGGCCGGCAAATGGACCTGGGCCGCGTGTTGCCATTCACGCTGCTGTTCCTGTTCGCGCTCGTACTCGTATCCAAATTCGATGTGGACCTGCTGCGCAATCATTTCGGCCTGTTCTTTTTTGGCAATGTCACCGGGCAGGCCGGGGCGCCGGCGGCATTGTTGCTGGTGGTGCTGTTCTTGGCGACGGCTGCCTTTTTCGCTGCTGTCGGCGCACGCCTCGGACAGGCCTTTGCGGGCTTCACGCCTCTCAGGGCGTACACCTGGGATGTATTGGGCAGCCTGTTGGGGATTGGGTTGTTCTCGGTGCAGAGCATGGTCGGAAGCGGGCCAATCACCTGGGTCTTCACTGGAACGCTGCTGCTGGGCGCCGGTTGGATCGCCGATGCCCGCCCCGGAACGCGCGGCACCGCCGCGGGACTGGTAGTCGCCAGCATGTGTGTGGTGTTGCTGCTGCTCAGCGCGCGCACCGGCATGCCGACGCAGTGGTCGTCCTACCAGAAGCTGACACTGGCTGAGAATGATTCCGGTCTCAGGGTGGTATTCGCCAACGGCATCGCGCATCAGTTCATGCATCCGGCGGCCAAGGCCGGCGTCACCTATTATGGTGAGCCCTATCGCCAGGCGGCCGCTGCGGGTCTGGCACTGGATAATGTGCTCGTCATTGGCGCCGGTTCCGGGACCGATGTCGCCGTGGCACTGAACTTTGGCGCCCACCAGGTGGATGCAGTGGAGATTGATCGCGGTATCGTCAATTGGGGCCGGATGTATCACCCGGACCAACCGTATGCAGATCCGCGCGTACAGGTACACGTCACCGACGGTCGCAAGTTCCTGCAGAACACCACGCAGAAATACGACCTGATCGTTTTCGCGCTGCCGGATTCGTTGATGCGGTTGTCCACGCTGTCCAACATCCGGCTGGAGTCCTACCTCTTCACTACCGAGGCGTTTGCCGCGGCGCGCTCGCGGTTGAAGGACGGCGGGTTGTTCGTGCTCTACAACCAGTACCGCTGGCCGTGGCTGATAAACAAGATCGCGGCGACGGCTGAACAGACGTTTGGCGCGGCCCCGGCAATCATTGCCTTCGGCGACACCACGGTGATTGCAGCAGGTGGTGCCATCCGCGGCGCGGCGATAGATCGGTCGGATTTCGAGCGACTGCCCACCGACAACTGGCCGTTCGTTTACATGCAGAAACCCGCCATTCACTGGCTGTATATCGGAATGATCGCGCTGTTTCTCGGTACGTCCATGCTTGCGGTCCGGGTCCTGGCCCCGGCGGGCACGCTCGGGCGCCCGGCTTTCCCGTTTTTCTTCATGGGCATGGCCTTTCTGTTGCTGGAGACCAAGAGCCTGGCGTTTTTTTCGCTGCTGTTCGGCACCACCTGGCTGGTCAACGCCATGTCGTTCGCCGGTATTCTGTGTTCCGTGCTGGCAGCCAATCTGATCATCCAGCACTCCCGCTGGCGTAATCGAAATTTGATGTTTGCCGGGCTGTTCGCGGGACTGGCACTCGCTTACCTGTTGCCTGCGCAGGTATTCCTCGGGCTGCAGTCGGAGCAGTTGCGCTACGGCGCCGGCGCAGCATTGATGTTCGCGCCGATCTTTTTTGCCAACCTGGTATTCAGCCGTTCCTTCATGGAAACCGAGGCCAGTGCGAGTGCGTTTGGATGGAACCTGCTCGGTGCCGTAGCCGGGGGCGGGCTGGAGTACCTCTCGTTGCTGACCGGATATCGGGACCTGTTATGGATCGTCGGCCTGTGCTACCTGTTGGTTTTCCTGATGGTTCGGACCAGTCCGCAGCCCGCGGTCGGTCAGGTTCCCGCCGGTGCGCCCAGGGTCACTGACTGACGTCGCGTCGGAACGCCTGGCGGCCGGCGCTGTCGGGCTGAGTACGCTGCTGGTCTACCTGTGGAGCGCCCCGCGCACCGTGGTGCTCGAAGATGATGGTTTTTTTCTGCAGGCGGCGTGGTTCAATGCCGTCGCCCATCCACCGGGCTATCCGCTCTATGTAGCGTTGTCCCATCTTGCCACGCTGGTGCCGCTGGGGTCGGTGGCATTCCGGGTGCACGCGCTGTCCGCAGTGTTTGCCGCCAGCGCCTGTGTGTTGCTGTTTCGACTCGCGCGCGGATTGATGCTGGCGCGGGAGGTCGCGACGGTCGCCGCAATGACGTTTGGTGTTTCCGCGGCATTCTGGTCCCAGGCCATCATCGCCGAGGTGTATTCCCTGCACGTCCTGTTGTTCCTGGGCTGCGCCGCTATCTGCGTGAAAATCGGAGATCAACCTGGCCCGGTGGCCGGCCGGGACGTTGTGCTGATCGGCATATTGTCCGGCCTGGCATTGTCCAACCATTGGCCATTGTTCGTTATGTCGACGCCGATGTTGCTGCTGCTGGCCTGGCCGGCCGGCGCCAGTCTCTGGCGCAACGGCATTGCTCTCGTGGCCGGCCTGTTGCTGGGGCTGTTGCCGTATGCCTGGATGATCTGGCGCACGCATGTGGTGCCGGAATTTTGCTTTGCCGGACCCATTACCAATTGGCAGGAGTTCCTCTCCCACGTGGGACGTCAGGGCTACGCCGCCCGCGATCATAATCCGGGCGCGGGGTGGTGGGACCGGGCGCTGTTTTCCTGGTTTGTTGTGCGCGAGACGGCGCGCCAATGCACCTGGGCGGGTGCCATGCTCGGGATAACCGGGTTCATCTGCCAGTGGCGATACTGGCCGCGGCGCATTTGCTGGGCCCTGACGCTCGGCTACCTGGGCAGCACGTTTCTGCTGATCCTGTTACTTGGATTTGATTACGACGAGTTTCATCGCCACACGTTTCGCGTCTACCCGCTGATCAGTTACACGGTGTTCGCGCTCTGGATCGGGTTGGGACTGCAGCGGCTGACTGTTCTGCTGCCCGCGTCGTGGGGGATGGCGCTGCGCGGCATTCCTTTGCCGTATGCCGCAGGCGCGTTATTGCTGGGTCTGACATTAATCACGCACCTGCCCGCCAATTATCGTGCCCGGGACACTTGGGCGGAGGTCTACGGCCGTGCCATCCTGGGCAGCCTGCCCGGGAACGCCGTCTTTTACAGCAACGCGGACACCGTCAACGCGCCAGTAGGCTACCTGCACCATGTGGAAGGCGTGCGTCCGGACGTGCAACTCGCCAGCGGGCATAGCCTGGAATTAAATGGGCGCCTGATCCGCCCCTACACATTGTCCGCGCCGGAACTGCAACGGGTGATAGCCGCATTTGTGGCCGGGAGCTCGTGGCCGATCTTCTACCTCAACGATTTTCCCCACGCCTACGGGGAGGATTTTTTCGGACTGTACTTTCAGGTCAACCGGGAGGCACCCGCAAGCCACGCGCGCGCCATCCTGACACCTGCAATTGCGCAATATTATCGCGCCATCGCTGCGCTGCCGCCGCCAACGGACGGCTGGGAGAATATGCATCTGCGGCTGCTGCGCCAGGATGAGTGCCGGCTACTGGCTGCGTTGATCGCTGTGACCGAGGTAATAAAAGATCCGCCCACTGCCTGTCTTGGCCTGCACGGGCGACTTGTATTGGCGCAGCAGGCCCTGGCCCTCGATTCGAACTCGGGTAGCGAGGCAGCACGAAAATTGCTTCAGAATCCCGAGGCATTGCTGAAGGAGGCGGTGTACAAGAAAGATCGTGCGCTGTTTGAGGGGCTCTATGCGCTGGCGCATCAGTCCCCTGGGCGCAAGGGCGATTAGGGTCAAAATATGACAATAATTGCCTTCTGCTAATGACGTGGCTTCCCGGCGCGATCCTTAATATTGATGATATTCATGCCAATTTTCGGCGTAAACTGCGGTTGTTTGCCAAATCGACCCATTGGCGCGAAAATTGCCTTGTAATAGGCGCCAGTGATTCCCGTCGATGGTTCGCTCCATGGCACGGAGTACCGTTCAAATAGTGGTTTTCAAAAAAATTACCCACAGTCAGGAGAGATTGCACATGAACAAGATTCAACAGGGCTTTACCCTTATCGAGCTGATGATCGTTGTCGCCATCATCGGCATTCTGGCCGCAGTCGCCATCCCGTCCTACCAGGACTACACGGCCCGCGCTCAGGTGACCGAGGCGATCAGCCTGGCGTCCGCGTACAAGGTGACGCTGGCGGAACTCTATTCCTCCCAGGGCGCGTTTACAGCTGCCAACACGGACGTAGTTGCTCTTGGTGGCACCACGGCTGGCAAGTATGTCGCGTCGGTTCTGACGGACAACGCAAGTGGCGGCACGGTCTCCGTGTACGCAACCATGCGCGCCACGACCCCCGCAGCGGCGGCCATCCAGAGCAGCACCTTTGGTATTGCCACCACTGACGGCGGCAAGAACTGGGCGTGCGGGGCTACGGTTGCTGCTGCCCTTCAGCCTGCGGATATGGTGCAAAACAAGTATATGCCGGGTAGCTGCAAGTAATAATCCCGGTAGCGTAGTGAAAAAAGGCCGGCTTTGCCGGCCTTTTTTTTGGCGCTACAGTGAGTTCGGCACTGACATCACCCCTCCACCCATGCCCGAACAGGATCAGAACAGGCACCGGTTCCTGCCGGCAGCCGCGCTAATTGCTTTATTGCTCGCGGTAATCCTGGTGTATCTGCCGGGGCTGGGCAGCGGGTTGTATGTTGACGATTACTACAACCTTCATCTCCTCAGCACGGTCAAGGATGAGGGCATCCTTGCCTTCGTCGGCAGTGGCGTGTCCGGGCCTCTCGGCCGTCCGTTGTCCTACCTGAGTTTTGCGCTGCAGGCCGGGAGCTGGCCGGCGAACATTGCCGCCTTCAAGTGGGTAAATCTCCTGCTGCATCTCGGCAACGGCCTGCTGGTCTTTTTTATCTGCCGTGCCTGCGCACCGTTTCTCGGGCTGTCGCCACAGATGCGGGATGTGTTTTGTATCTTCTCCACGGGAATATGGCTGGTTCACCCCATGCACCTCACCACGGTGCTGTACGTCGTGCAGCGCATGGCGGAACTGTCCGCGCTGTTCGTGTTTCTGGGGGTATTGGGGTACCTGGCGGGGCGGCGCGCCGTGGAAGCGGGAAGGCTGCGCGCGGGGTATGTGGGGATGACGGTGGCCGTTGGCGCCGGCACCCTGGCCGCGATGCTGTGCAAGGAGAACGGGATATTGCTGCCGGTACTGGTTCTGGTGCTGGACTGGACGTTGCTCCAGGACCGGCCGCGGCCGGCCGCATACCGGATCTGGCGGTTTATCTGTCTCATTCTCCCGGCCGTGCTCATCGGTGGCTGGCTTCTGTGGCAGGCATGGGGATCCCAGGACACGTTCCAGTGGCGGCCCTATTCCATGTACCAGAAGTCGCTGACGGAAGCCGCCGTGCTGCTGGTGTATATCTGGGACCTGTTCGTCCCCCGGCCTTCCGCCTTTGGGCTGTTCCATGACGATTTCCCCGTGGCTGCAGGATTGCTGGGGCCGGCCTGGGTTCTCCCTGCCGTGGTCGCGATCGTGGCGATGATCGTGTGCGCGTTCCTGCTCCGGCGCCGCCATCCCGTGTTCGCATTTGGCGTGCTGTGGTTTTTCGGCGCACACCTGCTGGAATCCACGCACCTGAATCTGGAGATCTACTTCGAGCATCGCAATTACCTGCCGAGCGTGGGTCTGCTGACGCTCGTGCCGTGGCTGCTCGCGCGCCAGGCGCCGCGCCTCCAGTCATCAAGTCCCGTCGTGGCGGCGCTGTGTCTTTATCTGGTGCTCACGGGATGGGTGAGCGTGCAGAATTCGCTCCTCTGGCGCCAGCCGCTGGCGTTAGCCGAGGAGGCGGTGCGCATACATCCAGAGTCGCGCGGGGCCCTTGCGCAGTTGGGTTCGCGTTACATCGGCGCGGGAAATCTGGATGCGGCCCGCGGGCTGTACCAGGATATGGCGGTCCGTTATCCGACAGCGATACTTCCCGCGCTCCGGCTTGCCGCCATTTCGGGTTGTATCCGCAATGAACCGGTCGCGGCGGAGGAATGGGAACGATTGGAATCGCTCGCAGATTCGGGCGGCGTTACCGGCTTCGAGTTCCTGGCAGAACTAAACACGCAGGTTTCCGTAATCAGTGCCGGAGAATGCGGACACCAGTACGCGGAACGCCTCACCGGGATCGTCGAGCGGATGACCACGAATCCAAATCTGCCCAGGGAGCGCGGCGCCCTGCACGAACTGGCCGGCGCATTGCGCCTGACAATGGGCGATATTCCAGCGACGCTGCGGCATTACCGCCTGGCAAAGGAGACCGTACCCACACTGCACAGGCACTGGCTCTATATTGAACTGCTGCTGAAGCTGGGTCGTCCCCGCGCGGCCGGAGATGAAATGGCCGCGTTTCGCGCCACCCTTAAGCAGCAACCGGTGGCCTGGCTTGCTTACCGCGATAAACTGGCGGTCGCCAGGAAATTGCTTGATACCATGAACGGACCGAAGGGCGAACAACCTTGAGCAGTTCTGAATTCAGCATCGTCGTCCCTGCGCGCAATGAGGGAGTCGCGCTCAGGACCTTGCTGCCGGAATTGCGACGCCTGCATCCCGGCTGCGAGTTGCTGGTGGTCAGCGACGGATCCGCTGACGACACCGTTTCCGTTGCACGGGACTGCGGGGCGCGCGTGGTGGTCCTGCCGCATTCCCTCGGCAACGGCGCCGCGGTCAAGAACGGCGCCAGGACGGCGACCCGGGATACGATTGTCTTCATGGACGGCGACGGCCAGCATGCGGCGGCGGATGTGCAGCGCCTGCTGACGGCATTGGATGGCGACTGCATGATGGCGGTTGGAGCCAGGGACGGTAAATCCCAGGCCAGCGTCTTCCGCCTGCTGGCAAACCGGTTCTATAACCTGCTGGCGAGCTGGATGACGGGGCAACGAATTGAGGATCTGACCTCCGGTTTTCGTGCCGTGCGGGCGGAACAATTCCGGGAATTCCTGCACCTGCTGCCCAACGGATTTTCCTACCCGACCACGATCACCATGGCCTTCCTGCGCGCCGGCTACCCGGTGCGTTACGTGCCCATAATCGCCGCACCGCGCGTCGGCCGGAGCCACATTCGACCCTTGCGAGACGGGGTGCGCTTCGCCCTGATCATTTTCCGCATCGGTACGCTCTATTCGCCGTTGAAGATTTTCTTTCCGATCAGCGCTTCCCTGTTCCTGGTCGGGATGGCAAATTACGCCTACACGTATCTGATTGCCGGGCGCTTTACCATCATGAGCGCCGTGCTGATGCTGGCGGCGCTGTTCGTATTTCTTATCGGTCTCGTGTCAGAACAGATCACCGCGCTGATCTACCAGCGCAGAAACTGAATCCCCACGGTTCAGCGGGGCGTCTGCACATGCCAGAGCAGGATCCGCGACCCAGGATACTGGTACTCACCTCGACATTGCCGCGCTGGCATGGGGACGCGACACCCGCCTTTGTGCTGGATCTGTGCCGCGAGTTGGCACGCGAATTTGATGTGCACGTGCTGGCGCCGCATGCAGCTGGGGCGCGGCGCCGCGAAGACTTGAACGGCGTCAGCGTGCACCGTTTCCGCTACCTGCCCGAGGCCTGGCAGACGCTCGCCTACGATGGCGGCATCCCGGAGCGATTGCGGCGCCAGCCTCTGGCGCTGCTGCAGGTACCCTTCTTTCTGATCGCCCAATTCTTCGCGACGCTGTGGCTGGTCTGGACCCTGCGTCCCAAGGTAATCCACGCCCACTGGATTCTGCCGCAGGGCGTAGTGGCGTTGCTGGCCAGCGGCATCAGTCCGGGCCGGCCGCCTACGCTGTGCACGGTTCACGGCACGGACCTGTACGGCCTGAATGCCGGCCCTTTGCGCTGGCTGAAACAGTTAGTGCTGGACCGCATGGCAACTGTGGCGGTGGTCAGTGAAGCCACGCGCGCCGGTGTCGTGGCGCTGCCTGTTTCCCCGGTCAAGGTGCAACTGGCGCCCATGGGAGCGGATACACATGCCGTGTTTTACCCGCCGCCCGAAGGGTCCCGCCGGCATGACACCGCGGTATTTGCCGGCCGACTCGTGGCGGGCAAGGGCGTGGATATCCTATTGCGGGCATGGGCGCGGATTTCCACGGCGGGCCGGCCCTTGCGCCTGGTTATCGTTGGCGACGGACCCGAACGTGCGGCGCTGGAGTCGCTGGTCCATAAGCTCGATCTGCGCGCACGGGTGGAGTTCACCGGCGCACTGCCCCCGGCGGCGGTGGCTGATCATTTCCGGGCAGCAGGCGTCGCGGTGTTTCCGTTCACCGGCGCTGAGGGACTGGGTCTGGTGGTGGCCGAGGCGCAGGCCTGCGGCTGCCCGGTCATTGCCTCGGACATACCGGCGATGCGCGACCTGATCGTGCCGGAGGTCACTGGCCTGATTACACCGCCGGGAGACCCAGCGGCGCTGGCGCGAGCCCTGGAGCGGGTGATGCAGGATGCCGGGCTGGCGCAACGGATTGCGCGCGCCGGGCGCACCGCCGCGCTGCAGAAGTTCAACTGGACTGTCGCTGGCAATCGTTATCGCGAGTTGCTACGGGTGTTGATACAGGCTGGCTAGCCAGTTGAACTAAAACTTTTGCATCAACCTGTTGGGGGCGGGACGCATCTACCAGTCAACTGTCAAGCAATTGACCGTGATTCTCGTAGACCAACTGTTGATTCATTTTTCGTACCCACGGTAGAACGAACGGCAGCCGCCAGTCGGAACGGCCTTGCCATCGATCGTCGTAGCTGATGTGCTCGCGCCGGCCGGGTGCGTCCCGATTCGGATTGCCCGCTATGATGTGGCTGCGGCTGGCCGACAGGTTTATCCCGGCGCCCTGGTCCACACCGATGAAGGACAGTATCCGCCGCATTTCCTGTTCCGGCGCACGGGTGAACATTTCGTAGGAGGCGAGGTATCCGGACACGCCCAGCGCCTGCAGGCGGCGCAGCAATCGCCACTGTTGCAGATGCCACAGGCAGCCATAATAAAGCGGTGAGCGCGTCAGCCACGGAATCATCCAGGCAACGGCTGATGCGGTGCGGCCGAAATGGTAGTGAAGATTGCGCACGTAGACTCCGTCGGTCGAGAACTTCGCCGGGTTGCCGGCGCGATCATCCAGCCGCGATACGATCCACGCGCGCACGTCGCGGACCAGCAGGATCACCCTCAGATCCACATGCTCAATTTGTTTCAGGATCTGCACCGAACGAATGCTCTTGGAGGAATCCACCAGCACTGTGCCGGCACCGAACTGGTCCTGAAACATGCGCAGGCAGAGTCGGTATTTTTCGTCGGCATCTGCGCTCGCGTGGCGATCCAGCAGCGAGCGCATGGGGGCCCAGAAGTTGCACTGGGTTTCGACCTTGCCGCAGGTGCATGACGCCGTGCGCGGAATACCCGCAGTGTCCGGTCGCAACACGGTCGCGATCTCGCCCAAGCCGACGATGCCCGGCTGCGTACCCAGTGCCAGGTCCAGCAGGGTCGATCCGCAGCGGGTCAGGCCAACGATGGCCACAACCTTTTGCCGCTCCCGTGCTGGGTTAGGGCTAGCGGTCATGGATGGAAAGATACACGATCCGGCTGCGCTGGCTAATCTTGAGGCCGGTGCTAGTCACAGGGCAAGGTCGTTGATCTTCCAAAGTCCCAGGCACTTGTCGGCGTATGCGCCTTCACCCTCGGAGCAGCCTTCGTCCAAAATCTGCAGCGGGTTCGGGAACCGGAACGGCGCTGCCTGCAGGTTCAGCGGGCGCCAGTTCCCCGTAGCAATATCGGTGTTTCCGGTTCTGGCAGGAAAGGTCGTGGTCAGCAGGTACCTGCTGCCACTTGCGATCATGACTCTCAGGGCGCGGCGGATGTCTGTATAGGAAAAATGCACCAGGCAATCGCGGCAAAGGATCAAATCCGCGCCGGGCAAGGGTCCCTGCATCAGGTCCAGATGCTGAAAGCGGATGTGGCCGCGCCCGAACAATTGACTGTTTCTGGCGATGAGTTCGCGCACGATGTCCGCCCCGGTATATTCAATCCCGGTCAGGTCCACCTTGCGCATCCAGTGAAAATCCCCGCACGGAATGTCCAGCAGGGTGCCCGCGTTCAGCCCCCTGAGGACGCTTGCCAGCCCGGTGACCAACACGTCCGTTTGCGGATCGTCAGAACCCGGGCCGGAAGCGGAGTCCCGGCCACCCCAGTGTTTCTCTTTGTAGATGGAGGTAAAAACTTCCTCGGGTGGCTTTCCGCGCCAGCGCAATTTCCCGCGCAGGCGCAGATAGGGAGCGGTGATCCAGCGCGGGAGTAGCCGCGCCATCGAGTGTCTGAAGGCGAACACGGTTGCGAATGCCCCGGAAAGGATGCAGGTCTGACCTTGAGCGACGGGACATTATAGTGAGAAGAGCAGATTGTTACGGCGCCATCAACCACGCCAACGGAACCTGACACCTGGCAACCTGCCACAGTTACAATGTGAACTCCGTAACGGTTAAAATATTCAGTCTTATCAAGGAGTAAGCGTCACATTTGGTGGGCATTCCCGGGGCTTTATTTAATCTCTCGGGAGACGGATAATGTTCTAGAAAGTAGAACGTTATAGGTGTGCCCTTGAATACCGTCTTCGCCGGATTAATCACTTCCAAGATGCGCGTGCGCATCCTAATGCGCCTGTTCCAGAATCCCGGACAGCAAGCGTACCTGCGCGAACTCGCAAACGAGTTTGCCGCCTCCACCAGCCAGGTGCGGGAGGAATTGCAGCACCTTTCCGCCGCCGGCCTGCTGAGTGGTGAACGCAACGGGCGTCAGACCTTGTACCGCGCGAACGAAACCCATCCCCTGTTCCCCGAGTTGAATTCAATGGTCAGAAAAGCACTCGGCATGGACCGCATTCTGGACAGCATTCTTGAGCGGCTGGGGAACCTGGAGCTGGCCTTTGTATTGGATGACTACGCCATGGGGCGCGACAGTGGCCTGATCGATCTGGTCCTCGTCGGCGCGATCGATCAGGAGAATCTCTCGGATCTCGTGCGCAAGACCGAGGGCTACATCGGCAGGAAGATCCGCGTGCTGTCATTGACGCGCCCGGAATTTACGCGCTTGCGTCCCGAACTGGTGCGACGTCCCAGGATTCTGCTGTGGGGCACGGATGAGGAATTGAATTCGACTGCGCGGGTGGTGGCATGACTGCGCCGGCCGCAGCCGCTTTGACCGGGTTCATGGATGCATTTGGCCTGACCGCGGAACAGCGCAGCCGGATCACGGTGCAACGGGAGTGGCAATCGCCGGCCCTGCCCATTTCCCTTTCCCTGCTGCTGCCGACGCGCCTGCGCCCGGACCTGTTGCGCAGGTTCCTGGACAGCGCGGCGGAAATGGCGCGTAACCCGGAGCAAATCGAGGTGGTCCTGTATATAGATGACGATGATCCAGGCACGACTGGCATTGGCAGCCCACGGCTCAACCTGACGCGCTTGCGCGGACCGCGCATGCCCATGAGCCAGCTGAACAGCGCCTGCGCCGAGTGCAGCAGCGGGCAGCTGTTGATGTTGACCAATGACGACGTAATCGTGGAGACGCGGGATTGGGACCAGGCGATCAAAGATCTGCGCGCGCAGCATGCGGACGAAATCTTCCTCGCCTGGCCCAGGGATGGCGTCATGGACGCACGGCTGGCGACGTTTCCGATCCTGTCGCGCCGCGCCTGCAGCCTGCTATGCGAGCCGTTTGGCAGCGGCTACCGGCGTCTTTTTATTGATGCGCACGTCATGGACATATTTATCCGCTTGCGCGCAATGGGGCAAAACCGGATGCACTTTCTCGGGGATGTCGTGTTTCGTCATTGTCACGCGTCGCCACCGGCTGGACGAAGAACGGATCTCACCGACGATCTGGAGTTTCTCCGGCAGCGGGGATTGCGCCAATGGCAGGCCGCCACATTAAATGCCGCGGTCCGTGGCCAGGATCGGCCGGCAAATTGCCCGCTGCCGCAGGAAATCCAGGAGCCGGAGAGTTTGTGGCTGGCATTGCGGCTTTTTTCAAGCACCCTGCTGCTGGATCGCGGTTTGCCGTGGTGGAGCCGGTTGAACTGGTGGCTCCGGTTCTGCGGGCATTACTTCGTGACCCGGGGCGCGGTGGCGGCATGGCTGGCTCGATGCACCGGACCCGCCGGGGCCGAAGGCTGACATGCGCACCATTGATCAGACATCCGCAAGCCGGCAAAAGGTGGACGTGCTGTTCATCAACCCCGGCAGCCTGCAGGCGGTGTATCAAAATCTGGCCGGGGAGTTCTCGGCAGTCGAGCCGCCGAGCCTGGCGGCGCTGTTCGCTGACTACCTGCGGCGCAAGGACCT
>Ga0209343_10006029_pt1 | contig 14593 bp, 8 predicted proteins | sample RifCSPlowO2_02_FD_184026 | JGI IMG/M metagenome (GOLD analysis project Ga0209343, IMG submission 184026) | Groundwater microbial communities from Rifle, Colorado - Rifle CSP2_plank lowO2_0.2 (SPAdes) (version 2) | ecosystem: Environmental > Aquatic > Deep subsurface > Groundwater | place: Rifle... | reverse complement strand
GAGCGCGCGCAGTCTCGAGGCGATGGGTTCGACACCGAGGTGCGTCTGCAACGTCGCAGTGGTGAGTACATCTGGCTGCATGTGCGTGGCGAAGTGGTGGAGCTGGATGCCGAACGTCGCGAGCTGGTCGGTGCCATACAGGACATCACGCAGGCAAAGGAGGCGGATAGTCTGATCGAGTATCAGGCCAACTTCGATGCGCTGACCGGCCTCGCCAATCGCTCGCTGTTCCGTGATCGTCTCGACAACGCCCTGGCACAGGCCCGACGTGGCAGCACCAAACTGGCAGTGCTGTTCATCGATCTCGACAATTTCAAGTCCGTCAACGACAACCTCGGGCACGACGTGGGCGACGAAGTGTTGATCGAGACGTCGCGGCGCATCCGCAACTGTGTGCGCGAAGTCGATACGGTGGCGCGCTACAGCGGTGACGAGTTCATTGTGGTGCTGCGCGATGTGTTCTCGGAGTCTGCCGTGTGTCGCATCGTGGACAACATCGTCGCGGCGGTGGGCGATGCCTATACACTGCGTACGCATCAGGTCTACTGTGGTGCCAGCGTGGGAATTGCCTTTTTTCCGGACGATGCGAGTGATGCCGATACACTCATCATCAAGGCCGATCAGGCTATGTATGAAGTGAAGAAATCCGGACGCAATGGCTGGCAGTTCTATACCGATGAGATGCAGAAGAAGTCGGAGCGTCGCCATCACCTGTTCAATGAGTTGGTCACGGCGCTGAACGAGGGTGACCTGAGTGTCTACTATCAGCCCATCAAGTGTCTCACCAGCGGGCAGATCAGTGGTTGTGAAGCGCTCGTGCGCTGGCGTAGGCGCGATGGCACGTATGTTCCGCCCGACATGTTCATTCCACTCGCCGAAGAGAGCGGGCTGATCATTCGCATCGACTATCTGGTGCTGACTTCCGCACAGCAGTTCATTCGTGCGCTGAATGCGGAGCTGGGAACCCGTGTCGGTCTCTCGGTGAATGTCTCGACACGACTGTTGTACATGCGTGATGAATCTGCTCAGGCCTGGTTCTATGCCATCAAGGCGCCCGACAATGTACCAATGACAGTGGAGATCACGGAGCGTGTGCTCGTGGAAGACGCGACACGTGCTCGACATGTCCTCGATGAACTCAGCGCCGCCGGAGTGCGCATCACCATCGACGACTTCGGCACGGGCTACTCCGGATTGAGTTACCTGTCCAGATTCCCTGTTCAGGGCATGAAGATTGACCGCTCATTCGTCGCCAAGATTGGCAAGGTGAAGACAGAGGAAGCGTTGATCGAAACCATGCTGATGATGGCAGAGAAACTGAACATTCATGTTGTGGCGGAAGGTGTCGAGACGCAGCAGCAGCTCGACTTCCTGAGTGCTGCACATTGCGACTACGTGCAGGGATACTTCATCGGCAGACCCATGCCTGCGGAGGAATTCCGCGACTATCTCATTGCCACTCTGGTGCGATGACACAGCACTCACCCTGGATAGATTTTCGTGCTATCTTCGCCTCAAAAATCAGGATGGCAAGGTGATATCAATGCATTCAAGACGCTGGTTTCCTCTCGCGGTGATGTGTCTCGGCAGCAATGCCCTTTCCCAGACGGGGACGGTCGGCAACCCGCCCGCAGTCGCGCAGAATCAAATTGATCAAGACGTGATTGAGGAAATCATTGTCAGCGCTCGACGTCGCGACGAGGACAGTCAGCAGATCGGACTCACGCTTGCCACAGTGAATCGCGAACAGCTGCAGCGCGGGCTGCTGCGCAATCTGCCTGATCTTGCCGACAGTCTGGCGAATGTCGAACTCTTCGATGACTATGGTGGACAGGGTCTGCCTGTCTGGGTGATTCGCGGTGTCGGTCTGCAGGACTTCAATGCCAACAATACTCCCACTGCTGCCGTGTATGTGGACGAGGTGTATCAGAGCTCTTCAGTGCAGGGCGGCAGCGGACTCTTCGACAGCGAACGCGTTGAGGTCATCAAGGGGCCGCAGGGCGGACTCTATGGTCGCAATACCAGTGGCGGTGTGATCAGACAGCTGACTCGTCGAGCCAGTCTGCAAGGCAATGAAGGGTATGTGAGCGCCGCGACCGGAAGTTGGGATGAACAGCTGGTTGAGGCGGCTACCAATCGCGTGCTCTCGGACACGCTGGCAGTGCGCGTGGCCGGACGCGTCAATCGCAGTCAGGATGCCTGGCAGAAAAGTATTCCGTCCGGGCAGGAGCATGGCCGCAAGGACGTCTGGGATCTGCGCAGCTGGTGGTTGCTCGACATATCCGAGCGCACACGAGTCGAACTCAAGTTGTATGGCGGTGCCAATGAATCGGAGTTGCCGCTGACACGCTCCATCGGTCTCTATGACGCGACCGGCAATTTCTGTACAGCGGTGCTGGACGGGAGGCGTGACGATGCAGCCTGTCTCAATTATGCGGGTCTGGTCGACGTATTGACTGGCTCCACCACGCCTTCACTCTCGCCTTCGGTGCAGAAGCGTGATGGCTCCACATCACTTTCCAGTCCGCTCAATCGCCTCGACAACCGTCATGCGGGAGGCACGCTGCTGCTGACCATCGACACCGGTTGGTCAGCAATGGGCTCTCCCCAGTGGCAGGCGATCAGCAATGTTGAAGAATTCGACTACGGCCTGCGTTTCGACTACGACGGCTCAGGCGCGGAGCTGGGACATCAGATCACCAGCAGCGAGATCAGCACTGTATCGCAGGAGCTGCGCCTGGTCTCGACCGCGCAAACTGCATTGAGCTGGCAGATTGGCGCGTTGCTCAGCCGTGAGGAGTTTGTCGAGGACAGACAGTTTCGTCTGCGGGACAACATTCCGGTCGGTCTTGTGCACGGGCAGCTCGATTACACACAGGTCACACGCTCGCGTGCGGTCTATGCGCTGGGCGATTACGCCTTCAGCGAGCGCTGGTCCGCGAATGGATCGCTGAGGTACACCCGGGAGTGGAAGACTTATCGTGATGGAAGCGTGCGTGCACCGGCATTTCCTGCACCTTTCGACGTGGTGGTCAGCAATCTGAATGGCGATTATTCGCTGGGCAGCCGCTGGTCCGGAGCGCTTGGGCTGAACTGGCAGATGAATGACAACAGTCTGATCTATTCGTCACTGTCACGCGGCTTCAAGGCGGGAGGATTCTTCGGTGGTTTCATCTTCGATCCGGCCGAGTTCGCCCCCTACAAGGAAGAGACCGTGCTCGCATGGGAAGCCGGCATCAAGACGCAGCGTGCCGACAATCGTCTGCGTCTGAATGCAGCGGTGTTCTACTACGATTATCGAGACGTGCAAGGCTTCGCCAATGTCGAGACCGGTCCGACCGGCGGTCCCAGCGTGGTGCTCGAGCGCCTCGCGACACTGGGCGATGGAGAGCACTCCGGAGTGGATATCGATTTGACGTGGCTGCCTGGCGACGGCTGGAGCGTTGACGCAAGTCTGGGTTATCTCGATGCGCGGATTACCGGCAATGGTGGGGAAACGCTCAATATTCTGAAACAGCTGGTCAGCACCGAAGGTGAGCGAGCCTATGCGCCGCATGTCAGTGGCAGTCTCGCGCTCAACAATACCCGTCAGGCATTCGGCAGCTTCACACTGGAAAGCGGTGTGTCCTGGCACTATCGCAGTGACTTCTCCGGCACACTCACTTCTCCTGTGGACAAGGCGGTCAGTCGTCTGGATGGCTATGGTCTCATGGATGCATATGTGACACTTAGCCCCGTAGAAGGTAGCTGGTCTCTTTCTCTGCTTGGGAAAAATCTGCAGGATAAAGTGTATTCTCCGCGCAAGGTCTACGATTCTCTTGGCAGCTACGTCGAGATAATGGGACAACCGCGCTCCTGGACTCTGCAGGCAAGATTCGATTGGTAGCGTGTAGGAATTTTCCCACACGCGACTCTTGTTCAGAAAAATTAGTAACTGTAATTTCCTCAGTATTTTTCTTGAGATGTAAAAAAATACCTGTTTTTACCGCATATTTCTTTCTCTGAGAATATGTATCAGGTCTCCTTTCATTCACTTGTAAACCATCTATACCGAAATGGTTGCGTTGCCAGGATTCTGTAACTATTCCTGGTGTATCGTATTATCATGTTCGCGCTGTCATTCTTTTCAATCCCGCTTCAGCCTGAATCAGATCCGGCGTCGAAATACTCAGTGTCCTCTGCTTCAGGTGCTAGTCATCGCAATATTCACTGATTGGCACTTCGCCGGGCTATCTCACTGGTCCGCGCAGCGACCCATGTTGCGATTCAACTTTCAAAACCCGTCACTACCTGAACTGCAAGTCAAGGAGCAATACCATGGAACTGCGAAAAACCGCCGACTCTGACACCCGTGTCAACCACATCAGGAACTTCCCGCTTCCGGTGAAGCAAGGTTTGTACAAGGAGCTGATCTACAAGGTCTTCGAGCAAAGTGCGGAGCAACAACAGCTCGCTCTGCTCAACAGGACTGTCAGAGAGAAGCTCGGCGAAGACTATGAACTGAAGACTTACTGTGGAGAGGAGGTGCTCGACATCAGCGAAGCTACCTTCGATGCTTTGGCCATCTGCTACAAGACGGTGTTCAACGAGAGTTGGGGAGAGTCCTGGACCGAGGCTTCCGCGAAGCAGGAGATCAAGGACAGTCTGCGTTGGGACCCGGAACGTATTCCCTTGCTCTCGTTGTTGTACAAGGGGCAGGACATCATCGGCTTCTGTTGGGTACTGCTGCTGGACAAGCAGGCCCTGAGCGTCGACCGCGACATGCCATGGGAGTTGTCTGATGCGGAGAAGGCCAATGGCATGGCGATTTCCGGTTACTGGATGGAAGAGGTGGTCAAGAAGGACAAGATCATGTTCATCAAGGAGCTGGGTGCCCTCAAGGAGCATCGTCAGAAGGTGTCGCCATTTCTCTCCATTCCGCTTTTTGAGCGTGCGGTGAAGTTGGGCTATGATGTCGCCTTTTTGTGGACCAACGTTTACAGCAAGGCCTTCAAGTGGGGGCTTGGCGTCGGTTTCTCCCCAGTGCATTTCTTTATCACGAACAACCTGCTGTTGATGTATGGCAGTGTCAAAGGCTCGCTGGACACACTGAAGGCCGTCGTGGATGCCTCTTTCAGCAAGCAGAGCCAGTACTTCATGATAAAGAACATCAACAAGTATCTGCTCAAGGGAGAGGCACGCAACTGAAGAAGCCAGGAATATGAACAAGGGAAGTCCATGAATTACATCTTCGTGCCCAATGCCATCGTACTGGTACTGCTGGGTCTGTACACATGGCGACAGAATCCGGGACGTCTGTCGCAGTGCTACCTGGTGACCAACATAGCGGTGGCAATCTGGGCACTGTGCTTTCTCGCCCTGCACGAATTCCAGACCGTTGTGCCAGTGAATCCGATCTCACAGATTCAACTGGTGACAGCGCTGGTATTTGCCAATGGTTTCTACTACACCAGTGTTCTCTATCCCAATCCGGCGAACCTGCCGGGAAGGACGGTGAACGTCATCAATGCACTGATCATGCTGACGTTCAGTGTGCTTGTGCTGTTCACCGACTATGTGTCGCGTGCGGTGTTGGAGGACGGTGTTGTTGTTTTTATCGATGGTGCCGGGTATCTGTTCTTCTCGCTTTATCTTGTGCTGCTGGGTTCTCTGACGATCGTGAACCTTGTTCTGAGCTACAGGCGTTACCCGGAGTATCGCATCCGCGTCGCGTACATGCTCACAGGACTCGGCCTGTTCATCCTCATGGCGATCATCTTCGATCTGGTGCTGGTGTTGATAGGCAACTACGAGCTGCTCGTAGTCGGACATCTGGGTTCTGTATTCCCGTCTCTGTTCTTCGCCTATGCGATTACCAAGCACGATCTGCTGGATATCAAACTCGTTGTGCAGCGCAACACTGCCAAGATAATCGTTGCAGCATTGGTGGTCACCACATTGGTGCTCGCCTTCGAGATATCACTCATCAGTCGCCCGTGGAGTGTTCTGTTCATCTGTGCTGTGGGTGTTTTCTGGGCCTTTGTTGCAGGTAAACTCGAACTGCTTCTTGTCACCACAGCGCGCCGCAGGTTCGTGCGCAACTGGTACGACGCCGAGGGAATTCTCAATCGACTCGCCGGCAAGCTGGAGCTGGAGAAGAACCGCCGCGACATCTTTCGCAAGCTTGTAGAAGAGCTTGATGAGACGTTCGAGCTGGAGCGTGTGCATTCGATAGTCGCCGTGCGAGGCGATGATGATCGTCTGCAACGCTATGAACTCCTCGACGGAGAGGCGCGGCAGAAGCCGCGTGAATTGCCCGTCGATGACGAGTTCATCGAGGAATGCAAGAGCAGATCAGAACCCACCGAGCTCGCAGCATTCAGTACGGGTGTGCAACAGCGATTCGCCGCACTGGGGCATGCCGATGCGGAAAAGTGCCTCGTGGTGCCATTCTTTTCTCCAGAGATACTGGAAGGCATCCTCGTGCTCGGAGAGCGCAGCAATCAGGATGCCTTCAGCAGAAACGACAAACAGTTTCTGGTACGGCTCGTGAGCTATGTGTCCGCGATACTGTACCGCCTGACGCCTTTCGAGAAACTCGAAAAACTGTACTTCGAGAACCAGAGGCGTCTGCACGAGGCAGAGATACAACTGGTGCGTGGAGAGAAGACCCGGGCGATTGCCCACGCGACACGCCAGGCGCATCACGAAATCAGAACGCCACTGAACATCATCCGCTTGAGTGCGCGACGCATCAAGGACATGGAGTCGGCGGCAAAGTACAAGGAGATCATCGAAGCACAGATCGAGCGCGCAATGGAGATCGTCGAGGAGACGCTGGCAATCACGGATGCCGGGACTGGCGACGAGGAGCGCTTTCAGGCCGTCGATATCAATCACGTGGTGGCGCGCTGCCTGCGGCTTCTTCCAGAGTCAATGCACGAACGGCAGCTGGAGTTTCAGGAGGGCCTGCCCGCCGTGCAGGGAATTCCCAGCGAGATGCAGGTGCTGTTCTCGAATCTACTGAAGAATGCGCTGGAGGCGATGCCGGAGCGAGGCCTGCTCAGCGTGCGTACCTTCGAGGTCAGAGGCGAAGTCGTGGTGACGATCAGTGACACGGGCAACGGCGTTGCGCCGGAGCTGCGGGAGAAGATCTGGGAGCCCTACTTCAGCGGCAAGGTCACCGCTGCGGGCAACCTTACGGCAGGGCGGGGGTGGGGGCTGACTATCTGCAACAGGATTGTGACCGAACACAAGGGGACAATTCAGTTGACGAGCGAGGTGGGCAAGGGCACCACGTTCACCGTACGCCTGCCTGTCGATCTGCCAGCCTGATCTCTTTCTATTTGCGTACTATTTACGTAGTTCCTTGACCCAGCGTGCCTCACGCTCGATCAGGATCTCGCGTAGTATCTCTGCTTCCCTGTGGATGATGATACGTTTGAGCAGCGTGAGCAGTTCCTCTTCCTCGAACGGTTTGACAATGTAGCCGGAGGCGAGCCCCAGCGTGGGGTCCTTGGCCAGTTGCAACCGCTCCTTGTCACTGTAGGCAGAGAAGATGACGATGGGGATGTGGCGCTTGAACGGGCTGCCTCCTTCCTCGGCGCGCAGCCTCTTGATGAAGACCTCACCATTCATCTTTGGCATTTGCCAGTCGAGCAGAATGCACGCGATGCCATTGCTGAGAAAGTTGAAGCCGCGTTCATGACCCTTGAGAATGCTGAAGGCGTGTTCGCCATCGTAGGCAGGGATCGCCTGGTAGAGCCCGGTTTCGTTGATGATATCCACGACGAGATCGGATTGATCCCGGTCATCTTCCACGACCAGCACAATGGGTTTGGATTTCATGGTCACGAACCTGTTTGCAGAATATTCTGCCAGGCGCCCCAGGTCTTTCTGAACACGAACACCGGTCCCTGGAAAGCCCCCATCAACAATGCGAAGGGTAACAGCACCAGAGCGATCAGTGTGTTGACCACAATCACGAGAAATGGAAAGGGTTCGCGTTTGAATTCTGTCTGGATCTGACTGTTGGTCAATGCGATCAGTTCGATTGGCTTCGACTTCATGCGATGGGCGAGAATGGCAGAAGTGAATTTGTTGTAACTGCGCAGCGGATAACGCTTCCATTGAATGATCTGCAATCGGTTGAGATTTATCCAGTTTTCATACACTGCGAGCAACTTGAAGAAAATTCCGCCCAGAACTCCGTAACATACACTCCAGACGATAATCAGGGGAAAGAGCACGATGGTCAATAATCCGTTAAGCATGATGAAACTCCATGTCCGTGTTGGCGTGATCCATATTGGCGTTTGTCATCTCAGTGTTTCTGCTTTGTCCCGGCACTGATATACACTAACGCCTGCTTGCCCCAAACCGCAACCATTGAAATCAGGAAATCGGCGTTATTGTCCCTTTTTTTCACCGGAAAAACGGCGTCGCGTCACAGAGACTAGTGCATGACAACCAATACACTCGTAAAGGCTCTGCTGGGAGTCGCGTACTCGGCGCTGTATGGGCTGATGATCTGGATGCTTGCCGGTACTGTTAATGACCCGTTGTTCCACGCTTTATTTCAGATCGCGTACATCACCTTCATTTGCCTGACCTACGATCTGTTTTACCCCTATATGCTGATGGGTTTCAAGTCCACGCGTGGCAGTCTGCCGATAAATCGACTTGGCTCCTTCGTCGCAACCATGGATGCCATGCATGAGCACACGGATCTCGACTCGCTTCTGGGTCATGCATCAAAGGCGCTGACAGATCTGCTCAACGTTGAAAGTACCACGATATTTGTGTGCGACATTCTTGCCGGAATGCCGGATGCCCCACAAAAACAGATGATTCAGTGGCGTCATGGTGGCGCGGTGACGACGGACAGTGACGACACATCGGGTGCCGCAGATCCTGTGATTCTTGATGAGCGCAGTGCGCTGCAAGGTTTCGCGCGACAGCACAGGGGCGTGTTGCTTGCGGCACGCAGTCCCCTTGCAGTTGCGCAGGAGATGCGCGAGTACGGTGGCGAGCTGGCGGTCTCTGCGCACAGCGAACAGCGATTGCTCTGCCTGTTTCTCCCTGGGCCACAACTGCCCAACAGCGCTCATGAAAAAGAAGATCTGCACCTTCTGCAGTTCTTCAGCAGACAGTTGAATATCGCCATCGATCGCATTGATGCGTTGCGCAGGCAGCAACTGAGAAAGGAAGCTGCGTACGCGGAGAAGATGGATCTGCTCGCCAATCTCAGTGCCAATATCGCGCACGAAATGCGTACACCGCTGTCTGGAGTGCGTGCCAGCATCAGCGGTGTCGAATCCTATCTTCCCGATCTTCTGGAAGGCTATCGCTGCGCGAGCGCACTCGAACCCGGGCGATTTGCACAGATTCGTCCAGAGCATCTGGAGATGCTGGAGAACACACCGGCCCGCATCAAGGCGATGGTGGATCAGGCCAATACCGTCATCGATCTTCTGCTCGTCAATCTGCGCAATCGCAAGCTCGATCGTGCAAGTTTCACGGAATGTTCGATGGCGATCTGTGTGGTGGAAGCCGTGCAGACTTATCCCTTCAAACGCAATGAACGTCAGAAGGTCAGTTATTCTGTCGAGAAGGATTTCGTGTTTCAGGGCATTCCCGCGATGATGATCTATGTCCTTTTCAATCTGATCAAGAACGCGCTATACAGCGTGGAAGCAGCCTGCAAGGGGGACATACGGATCACGCTGGAGCGTGATGCGAAGAGTAATCGTGTAGTTTTCACGGACACCGGTCTTGGCATGGATGCCGAAGCGCTGCCGCGTATATTCGAGGGATTCTTCACGACCAAGAGTGAAGGCACGGGAGCTGGCTTGCCGTTCTGCAAGCGCACACTGAACAGTTTCGACGCGCAGATTCATGTCAGTTCGGTGAAAGGCGAGTACACCACATTCACGTTGGAATTCCCGATTGCGGCAAACGGTGCAGGGGGTAACTCGGGAATTAGTGCAGGAACTTCTGTGCGCCAACTGGCGCATTGATATGCGAGCTGTAGGGAATGATATCGTCGGGCCGGTACTTGCGCAGCAGACTCCTGGCCATTTCCGCTGGCAGCAATGCACAGTAGTACGGAGCGCGATCCGAGATGCGTTCGGTCGGCACATAGTACTTCTTCCAGTTGTCGAGAACGGCGCTCTCCACTTTCTCGTTTTCGTTCGAGACGTTGAACAGGGGCATCATGGCACCTTTGTTCAATGTATCGATCAATTCCTTTGGCGCTTTCGCTTCCATACACTGCTGCGCATGATTACGCAGGCGTGACTCAGGCAGTACCAGCAGTATCGACACTGTCCCTCTTTCATCCAGCAGGAAAAAACCCGAGTAGGGTTCGTCGATCAGGTAATACTCGGAGATCTTGCGTTTCGCGAGGATTTCGCGGAAATAATTCACGAACTCGGGATTGTTGACGAAGCGACTCTGATTGTTGGCAATCACCGGGTCCGTGATCAACTTGAACGTTCTGCTGAAGTAATGCTGCTGCAGGTTGGCGATGGAGCGATTGAGCTTGGCTTCGAGATTCTGGTCTTTCTTGCTGATGTACTGATCGATGAGGCCATCATTGAACGCCTGCACCGCGAGGTCTGTATCCGCCTGACCGGTCAGCAGGATCTTCTTGACGTAGGGATTGGTGAGGCTCATGCAGTACTCCAGGCCATTCATCTCCGGCATGGAATAATCCACGACGACAACAGTGGGCGTGGAGAAGCGTGCGGGGTTGTAGACTTCCTTGTAGATCTCGTTGATATCGATATGGTTCAGCGTGTCGGAATCGAACGGGCCGGTCTTGTATGAGGAGTAGCAGCGGCGGATCATCTCGATGTGCTGGTTGGAATTGTTGACGTGATCGAGGGCCTGACTGGCAGACTGGAACAGTCGATAGCTGAGATTGCGCCTCAGCAACAGGCTGACTGCGTCGAGAAAATCCGGATCGTCATCGACCAGAACCACCTGGGTCGGGTAGTAGAAGAGGTGACAGATCGGGAAATTGATGTCCATTACAGGGCTCCATGTGCTGAATCTGCAGCGATCAGCGACTGACGAGGATGTTACTGGTTACCCCGTCATGTTGCAAAGTCAGAACGTCATTTCCTGTGCAAGCAGGTGCTCGACCTGACGGCTGAGCAGGGCCTTGTAATTGACCATGGGCTCATTCACCAGCCAGGTCTTGATGAACTCTCCGTTGCTGTCGTCCACCACCTCGTTGAATTCTTCGGTGATCAGCCGCGCGCCTGCATCGGATTGCACATAGGCCGCCTCGCTGATGATCAACGTGCCATCCGGACCTTCCTCGCAGATCTGTCGAGTCAGCGCCAGGTTCTCGCCCGCGACGGTGTAACTCTGTTGCTCCAGTGAGAGCAGCACGCCGGTGAGCAGCTCCCCGCAATGCAGTCCGGCCTTGAACTGCAGAGAGGGCAGTGACTGAGCCTCCAGTTCCCGACCCAGTGTCTCGCTCAACTCGAGAAACAACAGGGCGGCACATACCGCGTGGAAGCAATGGTCTTCATCCGTTTGCGCGGCGCCGAACGTCATCAGGATCTCGTCGCCCGCACATTTCTCGATATTGCCGTTGTAGAGCTGGGAAACCTTGTGGATATAAAAGTAATACGTGTTCAGCAACTCGACGGTTTCCAATGGCTCCTGTTCGTGGAGTGCAGTGCGATAATTGCTGATGCTCAGGTGCAGAATGCTGACCACTGTACTGCCTGGTTTGCGGTAGGCAGGAGGTGTCTGCACGACGGTCGGCGCATCCGGCTCTTCGCCAAAAATGGCCTGACGATTCTCGGGATCCTCAAGCTCATAGATCATGCGATTGTACTGACGAATCAGCACTCCCATCTCATCGCCACGCTCGCCGTAGGGACAGGGTTCCGGTTCACCTTTTCTGACACTCTGCACAGAGGCCGTCAGCATCCGCATGGGGAATGTGATGAAGTATTGGGAAATCGCCAGTGTCACGCTCACCGCGGCAAGGATCAGCAACACCAGCGCGACCAGCATGAAAAGGAAATTTCGCGTCACCCCCTGCTCGATGTAACGCTGATCGAGATGAATCCTGACGTAACCGGCCAGTGAGTCCTGCAGGGCAATCGGTGCCAAATAGCTGCCAAACAGATCCGTACTGGCGGGTGTTGCGGAGGCGCCAGAGATGGCAATCACCTGATCATCAATGCTCAGGATCGCTACCTGGGAGATCGCGGCCTCGCGGGTCAACTGATTGAGCAGGACATTCATGCTGATGAGGTCGTTGGCGAGAACCAGCTCAGTCGCCAGAATCGCGGTCTGTCTGGCGAGAGTATTGCCCAGACTGTCGGCCTGTTGACGCAGGATGTTTTCGGTAGTGAGGTTGGTGACCAGCCAGAATACGCACATCGCCAGCACGACCAGCACGGATGTGCTGATGGCAAGCTTCTGTCCGATGGTCAATTGCGAGGCGTGCTGGGCGTAGAGTCTGGACTCGTAGTCCTGGTCTCGTGACAGATTATCTGTTGGCAAGATTCTTCTCTTCTGACTGATTGCAGCCATGTGATCGCGTCAAGGTCGCGCGCTGTTGGGAGGCAAGTGTAATCAATCGGAGGGGCTCAACGGAAGGAATCCAGTGTCAATTCTTCGTCACGCACAAAGCTGAAGTCCATCTTGTCGGTGGGCTCCTGAAGGAAGTTGCCCTGCACGAAGTTGACGTTCGCCTGCCACAGCAGGGGCAGAAGATTGATCTGATCGATCATCGGAGCGATGACCAGCAGGCCCTTCGCATGCAGCGCATTCACTGTCGTATTGAGTTTGTCGCGTTGAATCAGATTCAGGCCGATATCGTCCAGCAGGGACTTGTCCAGCTTCACGTAGGCGGCGCTTTCGTGGGGCAGGTATTTGAACGGGGTCAGTGTGCAGCCAAAGTGTGTGACCGAGAGATCGATGCGCAGTTGCTGCAACTGCTGGCAGAAGTGTTTGACTTCCTCGGGCGAGCTGACGATGTCCAGTTCGCTGATCTGCAGCACGATATTGTCAGATGCCTGGCGTCGCTCGTGCATGCGCCGCTGCAGCCAGGGCAGAAAGTCCGGGCTGACGATGGAATTGTGAGTCAGATTGACGATCAATTGCAGGTTCGGATTGCCGCGCTCCTGCAACACCTGCAGGGATTTCTCTGCCACCCAGCGATCGATCTTTTCCCCCAGGCCATGCTGGTTGGCCAACTCGAGGAAGCGCGGTGGGTAGATCATGTAGCCCTTGTCCTGCAGCCTGATCCTGACCTCATAGCGCTGAATGCCATCTTCCTTGAGGCTGACAACCGGCTGGAAGACCAGCACGAAGTCTTCGTTCTCGAATGCTTCCTCCAGTCGGTGGAACATCTGATCTGGTGTGGCGTAAGCATCTATTTCGAGATCGCCGTTGCTCTTCATGTCGCGCATGGTCAGATCGTGACGCGCGCGTGTGATGACGATCTCGGCATCGGGAGATAGTTCGTTGATGGCGGCCAACCCGGCGCTGATGGTGATCGCACTGCCTGCCGGAAGGAGGCTCTGCAAACCGTCGCTCAGGGCGCTGCGGATGGTACTCAGCAATTTCTCGTTTTTGGCACTGCGGGTTGTCTGCAGCAGGAGTGCGAATTCGCTGTCGCCGCAACGTCCGACCACGGTGCCTTCGGGAGCGGTCTCGCTGAGCAGACGAGCGGCATCTGCCAGCAACAGGTTCGCGGCAGCGCGTCCGGCCAGCGCGGAAAAATCTTCAAAGCCTGTCAGTGCGACCAATAACAGGGAGCCATGCTGGTGCTCGTATATCGCGTTGGCAATGGCCTGGTCGACTCGTGCCAGCAGGCTGCTGCGATTCAGCAGATTGGTCACCAGGTCCTTGCCCTGTTGATCCTTGATCCTTGATTGCAGCTCGATGTTGCCGGTGGCCGGACGCACGATCACCTGCTGGCTGCGCTCTTCCTCGTAAGGAATCACGGAGCATTCCATGTTCAGGCGGGTTCTGGTGCCCGCGCTGGTCATGCCGTGGAAGAGACAACTCTTGCCCGCACTCTGCGGATCGCGCAAGAACTGTCTAACTGTTTCCACATCCTGATCATCGACCAGATCAAGAAATGCCACGCTGCGCAGTTCGGCAGACGTATGGAATCCGAAGAGGTCGGCGTATGCCTGATTCGCGTAGATGTGCAGTCCGTCGTGCAGATAGCATACGGCGTCGGAGGCACTGTCGAGCAGCAGCTGATAGCGTTGCTGCAAGTCCTTGAGAGCGGCAGTAGTCTTGCGCAGAGCCCTGCGCATGTCGAGGTTGTGCAATTCGTTGTGCGTGATCTGGACCAGTTGCGCAGACTGCTGGTGATCGTGCAGATTGCTGACGTGGGTGTGGAGTACATGGTCCGGGAGGCTGATGTTCTGGGTAGTGCCAAGCGCCAACGCGGGCAGATCCTGATCCATCTCTTCAAGCACGGCGTGCAGACGGTCGGGAGACAGGCGTTTGTTGCCGACGAAAATGAAGAGCAGATCCCAGGTCTTCAGATGGAGGCGTTCGCGCAGGTATTCCTCATTGCGCACAGCCTCGGCATGGACGCTCAATCCGGCCTTGCGCAGAATGTTGA
>Ga0209343_10006028_pt1 | contig 14594 bp, 10 predicted proteins | sample RifCSPlowO2_02_FD_184026 | JGI IMG/M metagenome (GOLD analysis project Ga0209343, IMG submission 184026) | Groundwater microbial communities from Rifle, Colorado - Rifle CSP2_plank lowO2_0.2 (SPAdes) (version 2) | ecosystem: Environmental > Aquatic > Deep subsurface > Groundwater | place... | reverse complement strand
TGGGGGACGGGGATTTTCGTAAAAACCTTCCGCGCTTCAGCGCACAGGCCGAGACCGCCAACCGCCCTTTGGTGGACAACCTGCACCGCTTTGCCACCGCCCGTGGCATGACGAACGCCCAAGTGGCACTGGCCTGGATGCTGTGCAAGCACCCGCACGTAGTGCCGATTCCGGGCACCCGCCGCAGCCGCTACCTGGAAGAAAACACCGCCGCGCCAGGCTATGCGCTTTCCGTCGAAGACGTAGCCGAGCTGGATCGGATTTTTGTGCCCGGGCGGGTGGCAGGCAGCCGCTATACCGCGGCCGGCATGGTGGGGGTGGAGTGAGCCGTGGGTCAAGGGGATGGCTCGGTGGCATCCTCGCCGTCGGCCGCTGGGGTGGTGAGCTGCCGAATCGTCAGGGCGCAGCGTTGTTCAATCAAGGCCATGATTCGCTCCACCACGGCATTGCCAGCAAAGCCGCGTCCAGGGTCGGATTGAAGCTTGCGCGCGGTGGAGGGCAGTGACTTTGCCAACTCCAGAATGCGCCTGCTGGCCGGGGCCTTGGCCAGCCCTGCGCCTTGTGCAAACTGGTCCCAGTGCCGCTTTTCAACTTCGCTGAATTTGTACTTGCTGCCGATCTTCATCGCCATCTTGGGCGTCAATGTGGGGTACACCGCTGTCGAGAGCGTGTCGTAGAAGGGTGCCAAGACGGGTGTCTTGCCCGAGTACAGCAGTGAGAAATTCTTGGCATGCGCATCGTGGTTGCCGATTAGTGCGTTGAAGACCACGTAGTCCAGCAAGCGCAGGATCTGCGGCGCACTGGGGCGCGTGGCACGGCGCACCAGATCGAAGCATTGCGCCAAATCGGGCCCACCTTCGTTTTGGTACTTCATTTCGGGCACGGTACCCAGTGCCTGGCAAAAATCCTCTTGGTGAAGGCGCCGCCGGTGCCCTTGCGCGTCCGTGACCCGGTCGTAGCGCTCGACCAGCAAGAACGGATGGTCTCCAATGGTGTGAATCTTCGATTGGGCGGGTTTGAGTTGCAAGGCCTCAGCCAGTGCCAAGCAGAAACCCTCGTTGTTCACACTGTCCTCCACGGCATGGATAGCGGACTTCAGGATGTGGGAGCTGGGTGTGCCATTGCGGGGCAGGCCTATGCGCTCGCCATCAAAAACCACCGGCAATTTGTCTTGGGCTCCGGCCAGGGAAAGCCGCAAGCCGTCTTTGCCTGCGAGCATGGGGCGGCGCGGCAATTCATCCAGAATGGCAGGGACTTCCGCGTCGCTGAGCCATTGAATATCGTCACCGTGGGTCGGCACAGGCAAAGCCTGCCCGGGCTGCAGAAACGTTACCGCCCCGGCGCATTCGCCGCCGATCCGGTCCAGCAGCGCAAAGTCGTTCTGACCCGAGACCTGGAATTGCTGTGCGATCAAGCGGCGCATCTGCCCTTCCGGCAGCAGGCCGGCAAAGAAGGGGCGCGCCTTGTGATCGTCGAACGGCTCCCCTTGCAAGGGCAGCGAGGTGGACAAGGCCACCGCGTTGGGCTGCGACAGCCAATCGGAGGCATAGCAAAAATTCAGCCGTCCATCGACCAGCGCCAAGGTGCCGACACGCTCGGTGAATAACCAGACTTCCAACTCATGCGCCATGGTCATGGCCCTCGCCTTGGCCTGCGGCAACAGGAGATGGCAATTCGCCCAGCTGCATCTCCCCACCCAAGGCATCAATGACCCGCAGAACATGTTCCAGCCGCACGGTGGGCTTGCCCGCTTCAAGATCGACGATGAAGCGCACACCCACCCCCGCCGCCAGCGCCAACTGGGGCTGCGTCAGCCCGAGCTGCTTGCGGGCAGCACGCAGTGCATGCCCTAGTTGTTGAGGTGATCGAATGGATGTCATGGTTTTTTGGTTTCCCGTTCGGGAAATTATCGGCTGGGATTCAGCTCTGCACAAGCTATATTTCCCGATTGGGAATGTTTTGTGTTTTTGGGATATTGTTTTGAATTGATTTCCCGAGCGGGAAATTAATACAAATTCTGCATCTGCAAAAACTACGGCAAATAGATCGGCGCAACGGTATCGCTTGGCTCGCGCGTTGCGCGTTCATGCGCTCCACGAAAACACCAAGCCGTTCCACCCGTACTCCGGCTTTCAGGAATCACCACTGATGCAGTCCATTCTGTGCACTTGCTGCAACGATTGCAGGCCTGCGATGCCTCACGCCCGGCCATAATTCGATGAAATAAGGGGGGCGAAGCTTTTAACCCCCCATCGCGACTGCCTCAGCAGGCGGTTCAGTTCAATAGGGGTTATCTGCCACGGGAGGTGTTTATGGTTTTTACGCGCATTGCAACGTGGCAGATAAACGCTGATCGGTAGGCCGCAGAGAACGTAGTTATGCGAGTACAACTCGAACCCCCAAACCAGCCTGAAGTCATTGCGCTCATCGCGGAGTTGGACGCGTACCAGGACACCTTGTATCCAGCCGAAGCGCGGTACGCGCTGGACCTGACCACCCTGGAACAGGGGAACGTGTTGTTCGTCGTCGCCAGAGACGACGACGGGACGGCCATGGGTTGTGGCGCAGTGGTGCTCGGTAATGAAGCGGGGGAGCTAAAGCGCATGTTTGTGTGCCCAGCCAAGCGCGCGCGGGGTGTGGCTGCGAAGGTGTTGGGGCAACTCGAAGTTGAGTCTGTGAAGCGCGGTTGTCGGCTGGTTCAACTTGAAACTGGACCCTACCAAGCGGAGGCGCTGGCGTTTTACAAGAAGCATGGTTTTCAGGTCTGCGGTGCGTTCGGGGACTACCCTGAACATCCGTTGAGCGTGTTCATGCAAAAGAGGCTCCAGCAGGATGCTGCTGCGTTGCAGTTGCCGCGTGTCGGGCAGCACCAACCTTAGACGCCAAGCCCCATGCGATCCAGCCTCGTTGCCGCCATCCTCGCCTTAGGCGCGTGCGGTAGCGCGCTCGCGACCAGTTCCGTCTCCTTCGAAGCACAAGGCTACCTTCTGGATTTTGTCGTTGGGAGTGACAGTCGGCCAACCGTGGCAGGTCTCAGCTTTGCCGGGCCCGGAAGTGTTCGCGGCGTGGAGATCCCCATGCGCCATCTCAGAATTCAGACTTTCGACACCACGCAAAAGATACTGTTGCTCCGCTTCACGAATCCTGGAGATTCGAGGCTCCCCAAAGATTTCTCCCTTACCGTCAGAAACGATGCCGGAGTTCTGCAAATCGAAGGGAAGGCAATGGCAGGCCGCTTCTCCTGGGGAATGTAGGTCGTTGTTGCTGGCACGATGGCGCCCGGCGGACAGGCCCGGGGACCGGATGGCATCCCGGGGAATTTCTGGGTGCCGATGGCCCTTGCCGCTCCACGGGGTGGTGGGGATGGTTCTTGTGTTGCTACTGTTTTTATAGCTGCTTGCGCTTATTCCATAAGGGCTAGAGCCTGTTTTTGTTCAGGAATGTGAGCGCGGTGGCATTCTGCGCAGCCAATAACCGTAGCCGGGGTGCCGCCCGCTGAAAGCGGCTAGACTTCTGTGCAGACCTTGTGTGCGGTGTCCGAGTCTGGGCGGCGAATCGCGGGGGACGGTACTGGTCTGGTGCACTAATCTTCAGCGGGACACAATGAACAACAACTTGGTCTTTCTCGTGGTGGACGACATGGAGGGCATGCGCCGCATCCTGACCAACAGCCTGACCCAGATGGGGATCAAGAACGTGGTCACGGCCGTCAATGGCGCCGAAGCCTGGCGCACGATCCAGGCGCAGCCCATCGACGTGGTGATTTCGGACTGGAACATGCCGGTGCTGTCGGGGCTGGAGCTGCTCAGGAAAATTCGGGCCAGTGCCCAGTACAGCAACCTGCCGGTGCTGATGATGACCGCCGAGACCGAGCGCCACCAGGTGCAGGTGGCCATTGAGGCGGGGGTGTCCGAATACATGGTCAAGCCCTTCAATGTGGCCGCGCTGGAGGTCAAGATCAACAAGGTGATTGAACACCCGCGGCCCAAAGCGCTGCTGGCCAACCGCAGTGTGCCGGTGGTCTTGCGCCCCAAAGGCGCTGGTGCTGCGATCAAGGTGGTGCGCAATGAAGCGGCTTTTGGCGACGCCGCAGAGGCGTCGGGCAAACCAACCCTCTTGGTGGTGGACGATGTGGCGGACAACCTGGATGTGCTGGTGGATCTGCTGAGCGACGCGTACCAGGTGCGGGCCGCCAACAGCGGCGAGCGCGCCCTGAAGATTCTGGAGTCCGGGAAAACTCCCGATCTGATCCTGCTGGACGTGATGATGCCGGAGATGGACGGTTTTGAGGTGTGCCGCCGCATCAAGGCCAACCCGGCCACGGCCGACATTCCGGTGATTTTTCTCACGGCCATGAGTGAAACCACCGATGTCACCAAGGGTTTTGACGTGGGTGCGGTGGACTTTGTCACCAAGCCGGCCGATCCGCCGATTTTGAAAGCGCGCATCGCCACCCACCTGAAACTGCGCCGCTCTTTTGCCGAACTCAAACGCAACCGCATTGCCCTGATCGAGCAAAACGCCGTGTTGCAAGACAACCTGCGCTTGCGCGATGACGTGGAGCGCATCGCCCAGCACGATGTGAAAAGCCCGGTGGCCGGGATCATCAGTTTTTCCTCCAGCCTGCTGAGCGACAACTTGCTGGCCCAGCAGCACAAGGAGATCGTCAAGTACATCGAGCAAGCCGCCTACAGCGTGCTGAACATGGTCAACCTGTCGCTGGACCTGTACAAGATGGAACAGGGGAAATACGAGTTCCACCCCCGGCCGGTGGATCTGTCGCAACTGCTGCACCGCATTGTCAAGGAGGCGGCGTCCGAGCTGGCCTCGCGCCAACTCAGTGTCCAGTTTTTAAGCCAGGGGGCGGCCACACCCGCACTGGCCCAGGCCCACGTTCTGGGCGATGAGCTGCTGTGTTATTCGATGTTCAGCAACCTGTTCAAAAATGCGATGGAAGCGGCCGGGGAAAACACGGCCATTCATATCGACCTGCGGCAGGGTGAAGAGAAGATCGCGGTCTTGCTGACGAATGACGGTGTGGTGCCGCCGGACATCCGGGAGAGTTTCTTTGACAAGTTCTCCACCTCGGGCAAGCCCGGGGGGACTGGGCTGGGAACCTTTTCGGCCCGGCTGATTGCGCAGACGCAAGGCGGCGCCGTGGCCATGGAGACGTCCGACACCGAAGGCAGCACCACCCTGCGTGTCAGCCTGCCTTATGCACTGCATGCCGAGATAGCCGACCCAACATCTTCACCAGAGCAAGGAAAAATCAATGCCGATCAGTGAGCCAGAAGTCCTTGCCCGAGTCCTGACCATGGTCGCCGCACTGGCCGGCCTGGGCTGGGCGGTGTTTGGGTTGAAGCTGAATATCTCCCGGGTCGCTTCGCTGCACTTTGGCACCGCCAACCTGTTGCTGGTGAGCGGGGCCGTGGTGGCCTCGTTTCGCGCCTCCGATGTCAGCTTTTTCCAGTTTTACCAGACCTTCAGCATTTCGGACCTCTTGATTTTGGGGGGCACCATGCTGTTTCGCTCGGGCATGCGCGACCTGTATGGGCTGCGATGCACCTCGATGCGGGACCACTGCATGGTCGCCGTGGTGGTGGTCGCGACCATGGTGGCCGCGCACGCCACGAATATGCAGAACGCGGCGGGCGTGGGGGTCTACCTGACCGCGGCCTGGTTTGCGCTGAAGGGGTATTTTGAATGCAGCACCGTGCTGCGCAAGAGCTTCAGCCGCACCACCGCGTGGGTGCTGCTGTGGCCGGTGATGGCGGCGGGGATTCTGTTTATCCTGCGGGCGCTGGACGACACCCTGGCCATGTGGCACACACCTGGTGACTTGAGCGACACCATGAAGGTCAAGCACTTCACCCGCTATATGTGGGCGCAGCTGCTGGTGCTGATGTTGCTCAATGCCTCGCTGATTGGGCTGACCTTGACTGCGCTGATCAACAAACTCAACGAGCAGGCCACGCGGCTGCAGAAAATCCTGGACACGGCGCCGGTCGGCGTGGCGGTTAGCACCGGCGGCATCATCCGATTTGCGAACCCACGCGTCGCTGAATTGCTGGACATGAAGGTGGGCGACCCGGCGACCAAGGCCCTGGTGTGGCCGGAAACCCGGGAAAAAATCGTCATGGAGCTCAAGACGCGTGGTGCCGTCAGCAATATGGAAGTCCAGATGTACTGCCCCCGGCATTCGGTGCGCGATCTGCTGGTGACCTACCTGCCCACCGACTACGAGGGACAGCCCGGGATTTTGGGCTGGATGGTGGACATCACCGAGCGCAAGCGGGCCGAACAGGCCATTCGCCAGGCCAGTGACGAGCAGAGTGCGATCTTCGAGTCGGCCACGCTGGGCATCGCTTTCATCCGGGACTGGACCATTGTCCGGGTCAACCACCGCCTGGAGGAGCTGTTTGGCTGGGCGCATGGCGAGCTGGTGGGCCAGTCACCCCGCATTTGGTACCCCCCGGGCGCCGAGCAGGACGACGGTCCCTACGCCGATATCCAGCGCGGCGAGACGCACTACAGCACGCAGGAGATGTTCCGCAAGGACGGCTCCAGCTTCTGGTGCCGCCTGAGCGGCAGCGCCATCGACCACGACGACCTGTCGCGCGGCACGGTGTGGATGTTTGACGACGTCACCGCCGAGCGCAAAGCCGCCGAACTGATGCGTGAGGCCCGGGACCTGGCCGAGGACGCCACCCGCATGAAGTCCGACTTCCTGGCCAATATGAGCCACGAAATCCGCACGCCCATGAACGCCATCATCGGCATGTCGCACCTGGCGCTGCAGACCGACCTCAGCGCCAAACAGCGCAACTACATTGAAAAGGTCGATTCGGCGGCCCGCAACCTGCTGGGCATCATCAACGACATCCTGGATTTTTCGAAAATCGAAGCCGGCAAGATGCGCTTTGAGGTGGCGGAGTTCCACCTGGAAGACGTGATGGAAAACCTGGCCGACCTGTGTGTCATCAAGGCCCAGGACAAAGGGTTGGAACTGCTGTTTGACGTGGGGCCGGAGGTGCCAACTGCCCTGGTGGGCGACCCGCTGCGCCTGGGGCAGGTGCTGATCAACCTGGTGGGCAACGCCATCAAATTCACCGACCGGGGCGAGATCACCGTGGGTATCCGCACCGTGGACGCGGACAGCCAGCCCGGCAAAATTCACTTGCGCTTTGACATCAGCGACACCGGTGTGGGCCTGAGCGAAGAGCAGCGCCACAAGCTGTTCAGTGCGTTTACCCAGGCCGATGCCTCCACCACCCGCAAATACGGCGGCACCGGCCTGGGCCTGACCATTTGCAAGCGCCTGGTGGAGTTGATGGACGGTGACATCAGTGCCCAAAGCCAGGTGGGCGTGGGCAGCACCTTTACCTTTACCGCCCAGTTTGGCGTGCAGGCCGAACAGCGGGTGCGCACCACGCTGGACGCCGACGTCACCGGCCTGCGCATTTTGGTGGTGGACGACAACGCCCGCGCCCGCGAGATCATGCTGGCCATCCTGGCCTCACAAAAATTTGCGGCCACGGCGGTGCAAAGCGGCTTGGAGGCCATCACCGCGCTGGAAGAGGCGCAGGACGCGGGCCAGCCCTATGGCCTGGTGCTGATGGACTGGATGATGCCGGGGCTGGACGGGCTGGCCACCGTGCAGCGCATCCGCGCCGACCCACGTTTGAGCGGGGTGCCGGCCTTTGTTATGGTGACCGCCCATAGCCGCGATGAACTGATGGAGCAAGCCGGAGCCACCCGCATCGACGGCTTGTTGCTCAAGCCGGTGGGGCCATCCGCGCTCTTGGACAGCATTTTGTGCGCCCTGGGCAAGGAGGTGGTCACCCGGGGACGCAAGCAGCAGCGCCAGGAGGCCAGCCACGAGGCCGAGCAGCGTGTGCGTGGCGCCTATGTGCTGCTGGTGGAAGACAACGAGGTCAACCAGGAACTGGCCTTGGAAATTTTGCAGGGGGCGGGCATCCGGGTGGATGTGGCCAACAACGGGGCCGAGGCGGTGGGCCAGGTCAGCCGCAATACCTACGACGGTGTGCTGATGGATTGCCAGATGCCGGTGATGGACGGCTTTGAGGCGACGCGCCAGATTCGCGCCGATGGGCGTTTCAATGACCTGCCCATCCTGGCCATGACCGCCAACGCCATGAGCGGTGACCGGGAGTTGTGCCTGGAGGCGGGCATGAACGACCACATCGGCAAACCCATCGATGTGAACCAGTTGTTCACCAGCCTGGCGCGCTGGATCACCCCCAAGGACCCACAGGCCGCCGCCCTGGACGCGCCCGAGGGATCACGGCTGGCGCGCGAGGGTGAACTGCCCAGCATTGCCGGGCTGGATTTGAACCTGGCCATGCGCCGCATGGGCGGCAATGGCAAACTCATGCGCAAGCTGATTGGCCGCTTTGCCGAAACCCAGGCGGATGCCATGGTGCGCATCCAGCAGGCCATGGACCGCAAGGATCTGGAAACCGCCACGCGCGAAGCCCACACCACCAAGGGCTTGGCCGGCAACATCGGGGCCACGCAATTGCTGGCCCGCGCCGGGGCGGTGGAAAGCCTGCTTAAACATGCGCAATGGGACGATTTACCGCCAGCGCTGGAGGCCATGGCGCAAGAGCTGACGACCCTGCTGGCACAGATTGCACAGGCTTTGGGGCCCGCGCCCGCACCCACCGCTGGCGCTGCCCCTGTGGCCGCTCCCCCGGTGGCCGTGGACCGTGACGTGCTTGGCATGGAATTGCAGCAGTTGGCCGCGCTTTTGGCGGATGACGATGCCCGCGCCGCCAAACTGGTGGAAGGCATTGCCGACAAACTGCGCAATGTGGGGCAGGGCGCGCAGGGCAGCCAAATCCAGAAGCTCATTGGCAAATATGAATTCGAGGATGCGCTGGCCAAGCTCAAGGAAACCGCCCAGGCCCTGGACCTGGCACTTTAATTTCACTTCTAGGCAACACTATGAATGCGCTACACAGCGGCCCCGCCCAGCAGACTATTTTGATCGTGGACGACACGCCCGACAACATCGATGTGTTGGCGGAAGTTCTGGCACCGCACTACCTGATCAAAATTGCGCTCAACGGAGAAAAAGCCCTCAAGATTGCGGCGGGAGAGCACAAGCCCGACCTGATCCTGCTGGACATCATGATGCCCGGCATCAGCGGCTACGACGTGTGCCAGCGGCTCAAGCGCAACTCCGACACGCACGGCATCCCCATCATCTTTGTCACCGCGATGAACGAGAAGGAGGATGAAAAAAAAGGCCTGGAAATGGGCGCGGTGGACTACATCACCAAGCCCATCAGCCCGGCGATTGTCTTGGCCCGGGTGCGCACCCACCTGGCGCTGTACGACCAAACCCGGGAGCTGGAACGGCTGGTGGCCTTGCGCACGGCGGAGCTGGAAAAAACCCGGGGCCAAATCATCCGGCGCCTGGGGCGGGCGGCGGAATTCAAGGACAACGAAACCGGCAACCACGTCATCCGCATGAGCCACTATGCGCGCCTGATTGCGCAGGCAAGCGGTATGCGTGCGGCCAGTGTGGACATCCTCTTCCACGCGGCGCCCATGCACGACGTCGGGAAAATCGGCATCCCTGACAACATCCTGCTCAAGCCCGGAAAACTGGACGAGGTTGAATGGGAAGTCATGCGCCAGCACCCTGCCATGGGCGCGGAGATCATTGGCGAGCACAAAGACGAGCTGTTGCAGGCCGCCCGCTGTGTGGCCATCACGCACCATGAAAAATGGGATGGCAGCGGCTATCCGAACGGCTTAAAAGGCGAGGAAATTCCGATCTTCGGTCGGATTGTGGCGGTTGCCGATGTGTTCGACGCCTTGACCACCGTGCGACCGTACAAAAAGGCCTGGACTGTGGAGGCGGCCCTGCAGATGATTGAAGAGGGGGCGGGCAAGCACTTTGACCCGGGCCTGATGCCCGCCTTCAAAGCGGCTTTGCCGCAGATGCTGAAAATCAAGGAGCAGTACTCCGAAGAAAACGGAGCGCTCCCGGATTTGGACTTTACAAACTAACGCTTACTTCTTGGCGCTGCCACCCATGTAGTCCGACACAGCCTTCCACTTGCCGTCCTGAATTTGCGACAGACGGGAGGCGTCGCTGCCCAGGCGCTTGGTTGGGGAGAACGTGGCTTGGGCGCTGCCAAAGATGTCCGGCGGGATCGTCAGGGTGTCCATCACCTTGATGAAGCTTTCGGTGCTCAGGTTTTTACCGGCCTTGGTGGCGGCGTTGGCAAAGGTGTTGATGATGTTGTAGCCATACACCGAGAACACGGTGGGCTCGTCGGTGAACTTGGTCTTGTACTTGTTGGCCCAGAAGCGGATGGGCTGGCTTTGCTCATCGGTGTAGGGGTTTTGCACCGTCATGGTGGCATACAGGCCGTCCATGGCCTTGCCGCCAATCTTGTGGATCAAATCGGTATAGGCCGCGCTGGAGCCCAGGAACACCGGGTTAAAGCCCAGTTTGCGGGAGGTTCCGATGGTGCCTATGGTTTCGCGGATGATGGTGCCCAGCACAATCATGTCGCAGCCACTGGATTGCATTTTCGAGACTTGTGACGAGAAGTCGGTGGCGCCGCGCTTGAACGAGGTTTTCTCGGCAAACTCCATGTTCAGGGTCTTCAGGCCTTCTTCGCCGCCGCGCAGAACTTCCAGGCCGAAGTCGTCGTCCTGGTAGATGGTGCACACTTTTTTAGCGCCTTTTTCTTTCACTACCTTGGGCACGGCGTTGCGCATCTGGTCAAAGTAGGTGGCGGCAAAGGAGTATTTGAGCTTGTGGAAGGGCTCGTACATTTCGCGTGCAGCCGTGATGGGGAAGAAGTTGATCACGTTCTTCTCAAACTGCACCGGCATGGCGGCCATGTTTTGCGCCGTGCCGATGTGGCCCACCATCATGAAAATCTTGTCCTGGTTGACCAGCTTTTGCGCTGCCAGCACCGCCTTTTTTGGGTCGTAACCGGAGTCTTCCACCAGCAACTTGATCTTGCGACCGTTGATGCCGCCTTGTTCGTTGATTTCGTCCACGGCCAGCTGCATGCCCATGCGGGCCTGCTTGCCAAAGCCCGCCAGCGGCCCCGACAGATCCTGGATGGAGCCCAGGGTAATTTCATTTTTTTCGACCCCTTGCTGCTCGGCGCAGGCGAGGGTGGCGGCAAAGGCCACGGTGGTGAGGGTGAGCACGGACTTCAGTTTCATGGACAGATCTCCTACAAAAAAAGCGTGGTGTTGCGAATACGAAAGGGCCGCAGGCGGTGTTGCATGATGCCGCAATGCGGGGCCCTTGTCTTGTCTTTGGGGGGCTCGGGTCAAGGCGCTTTGTACCCACTGACCACCTTCCATCGGCCGTCCTGAATTTGCGACATGCGCGACGCATTGCTGCCCAAACGTTTCGAGGGGGTGAATTTGAGCGGCGGGCCGCCAAAAATGTCACCGGGAACCCGGATGGTTTCCATGGAGCGGATGAATTTGCTGGTGGTCGGGCGTGGTCCTGCGTCACGCATGGCCTGGGCAAACACATTGAGGGTGTTGTAGCCAAACACCGACATGGCAGACGGGTCTTCGTTGAACTGGGTCTTGTATTTGCTGGCCCAAAAACGCACTGGCTGGGACGCGTCGTCCACATAAGGAATCTGTGCGGTCATGGTGGCGTACATGCCCTCCACCAGTTTGCCGCCCAATTTGGGAATCAACTCGGAGTAAGAGGCGCTGGAGCCCAGAAACACCGGGCTATAGCCGCTTTTACGGGCTTCCCCGATGACGCCCACCGTCTCGCGGATGATGGTGCCCAGCACCACCAACTCGCACCCGGCGGCCCTCATGCGTGCAACCTGGGACGAAAAATCCGTGGCCCCGCGCTTGAAGGTGGCGGTGTCGGCAAGGGCCAGGTTCCACATCTTCAGCCCGTCCTGGGCGCCGCGCAGCACTTCCAGGCCAAATTCATCGTCCTGGTAAATGGCGCAGGTCTTGGCCGTGCCCTTTTGCTTGACCAGCAGGGGTAGGCCATCGAGCATTTGCTCGTAGTAGGTGGGGTTGACCGAAAACTTGAGCCGGTGAAAGGGTTCGTACATTTCACGGGCGGCGGTGAGGGGGAAGAAATTGATGACCTCACGCTCAAACTGGATGGGCATGGCGGCCAGGTTTTGCGCGGTGCCGATGTGGCCCACCATCATGAAAATCTTGTCCTGGCTGACCAGTTTTTGGGCCGCCAGCACGGCTTTTTTGGGGTCGTAGCCGGAGTCTTCCACCAGCAGCTTGATCTTGCGGCCGTGGAGGCCCCCTTGTTCGTTGATTTCGGCGATGGCCATTTGCATGCCATTGCGGGCCTGCTTGCCATAGCCGGACAAGGGGCCTGACAGGTCCTGGATGGTGCCCAGCAGGATTTCATTGCTGCTGATGCCCTGCTGCACCTGTGCGGCGGCCAGGGTGCTGAGGGTGGAGAGGCAGGCCCAAGCCAGTAAACGGAAAAATTGCATTGTTCTTATCGGTTATCGGTGTGGAGTGGAGGCGGGGGATTAGCGGTACATGGCCTCAATCTGGGCCGCGTATTTGTGTTCCACCAGCTTGCGCTTGAGCTTCATGGTGGGGGTGAGTTCTTCGTCTTCGGCGGTCAGCTGGTTTTCCAGCAGGAAGAACTTCTTGATCTGCTCCACCCGGGCAAACTTTTGGTTCACCCGTTCCAGTTCGGCCTGGATCAGCGCCTGCACTTCGGCCGCACGGGTCAAGCTTGCATAGTTGCTGAAGGGCACATCTTGATCTTGCGCATACTTCTCCACGTTTTCCTGGTCGATCATGATGATCACGGTCAGGTAGGGCCGCTTGTCGCCAATCACCACCGCGTCGGTGATGTAGGGCGAGAACTTCAGGTCGTTCTCCAGCTCGCTGGGGGTGACGTTTTTGCCGCCGGCCGTGATGATGATGTCCTTCATGCGGTCGGTGATGCGGAAGAAGCCGTCGCCGTCCACCACGCCCACGTCGCCGGTGTGCAGCCAGCCGTCGGCATCCATGGTTTCAGCGGTTTTTTCGGGCAGGTTCAGGTAGCCCGCAAACACGTTTTTGCCCCGCACCAAAATCTCCCCCGTGGCGGGGTCCAGCCGCACTTCATTGAAGCTGGCCGCCGGGCCGATGGAGCCCGGTTTCATGCGGCTGGCCGGCACACCGGTGGAGGCGCCGCAGGTTTCCGTCATGCCCCACACCTCCAGCATGGGCAGGCCCAGCGCCAGGTACCAGCGCACCAGGTCGGGTGAAATGGGGGCCGCGCCGGTCACCAAAAAACGCGCGCGGTGGATGCCGATGAGCTTGCGCACATTGTTCAGGCACAGCCACTGCGCCAGTGTGAACTGCACCTTGAGCCAGTTGCTGACGGGCTGCCCGGCCAAGACCCGGTCGGCAATGGCCGTGCCCACCCCGATGCCCCAGGCATAGGCCGCCTGCTGGATGGCGCCCGCCTCTTTGAGCGAGATCATCACGCCGGAGTAAAACTTCTCCCAGACCCGGGGCACGGCCGTGAACACGGTGGGCGCGATCTCGCGCACATTCTCGGGAATGGTCTCGGGGTTCTCGACAAAGTTGAGTTTGGCCCCGGTGTACAGCGCAAAATATTCACCGCCCATGCGCTCGGCAATGTGGCACAGGGGCAAGAAACACATGCGTTCGTCACGCTCGTCCTGCGCCACCAGCGTGTTGTAGCCACGCACGGTAAACACCAGGCCCTGGTGCAGGTGCATGGCCCCTTTGGGTTTGCCGGTCGTGCCCGAGGTGTAGACCAAAATCGCCAGGTCCTCGGGCTGGCAGGCGGCCACGCGTTGCTGCAGTTCCTGGGGGTGCTGGGCCAGGTGCTTGCGTCCCAAGGCGCGCAGGGCGTCCAGGCTGATGACGCCGGGGTCATCCAGGTCGCGCAGGCCTTCCATGTCGAACACCACGATCTTGCGCAGCAGGGGCAATTGGTCACGCACCTCCAGGGCCTTGTCCAGCTGCTCGTCGTCTTCGACAAACAGGAAGGTGGTGCGCGAGTCTTCACACAGGTACTGCACCTGGGTCGGGGCGTCGGTGGGGTAAATGCCATTGGACACACCGCCTGCGGATAACACCGCCAAATCGGCCCACACCCATTCCACGACGGTGTTGGCCAGAATGGAGGTGCATTCGCCTTTGGCAAAGCCCAGGGCCATCAGCCCGCCGGCAATTTCGCGCACGGCCTCGGCCGTCTGGTTCCAGGTCCAGCTGCGCCACAGGCCCAGGTGTTTTTGGCGCATCCAGACGTTCGGCCCGCGTTTTTCAACGGCGTTCCAGAACATCGCCGGAATGGTTTCGCCCGCCATGACGATGGCGTTGTTGGGCTGGATGTTTTGAAGATCCCAGAGTTGGGTCATGCTGCCCCCACGCTTGTCGCTGCGCGTACTGCGCTGCCCCCCAAAGGGGCGTTCACTTGCTTGAGACGGCTCGGCGCTGCGTTCATTCTTTTTATCTCCAGGTCTTTTTCTTTTTCCAGCGGCGTTCACCGCGCACGCCGTCTTCCTTCATGCCGAGGTAGAACTCCTTGATGTCGTCCTTCTCGCGCAAATGGGCGCAGG
>Ga0209343_10006027_pt1 | contig 14598 bp, 10 predicted proteins | sample RifCSPlowO2_02_FD_184026 | JGI IMG/M metagenome (GOLD analysis project Ga0209343, IMG submission 184026) | Groundwater microbial communities from Rifle, Colorado - Rifle CSP2_plank lowO2_0.2 (SPAdes) (version 2) | ecosystem: Environmental > Aquatic > Deep subsurface > Groundwater | place... | reverse complement strand
GTTGCGGTAATGGATATGGATGCACAGACTGTCAATGGTCTTGGGCAACTGCGGGTTGAGCCAGAGCACGCCTGCGCGCGCCTCTACCCCGGTGTAAGCACGCTGCATCATGTCCACTGTGGAGGCCATGGCGCCCAGATGGATGCCTTCCGGCGTGGTGCCGTCCTGGATATCCTCCACGTCGCTCATCAAAGCCTGGGCAAACAGGCGCCAGGAACCTTCGCGATCAGAGCGCGCCAGCACCCAGGAATGCGTGACACGACTGAGCGTGGAGCCATGCGAGGTCCGCTGAAGGTAGTAATTGATGTTTTTCGGGATGGTGTCGTATCCAAATGGGTAGCCAAGACGCTCGAAGAGCGCGCTCAATTCTTCCGACGAGAATAGATAGAACAGCATCAGCACATCGGCCTGCTTGGAGACCTGGTAGCGGTTTGGCGTGTCGCCCTCCGCGTCAAGGACACGATCCAGACGCTGGATATCACCATATTTTTTGCGGTAGCCTTCCCAGTCAAAGTCATCCAGGCGGTCGTAGTGTTCAAACTGACTGATGATGCCGTCACCGTGAAAAACCACACGCAACCTGCGGCTGACATGGTCCCAACGTGCCAGTTCCTCCGGGCGCAGTGCAAGTGTGTCACTCAATTCCTGGCGTCGTTCCTGCGGCAGTAGTTCCAGCACTTCCAGCGCGCGGCAAAGCACCCACACGGCCATGACGTTGGTATAGGCGTTGTTGTCCAGCCCCGGCCGTTCACTGTCCGCATAGGCGTCGTGGTATTCATCCGGGCCCATCACGCCCAGAATCTCATAACGTCCCAGGTCCTCGTTGTAAGTGGCAATACTGGCCCAGAAACGGGCAATTTCAAGCAGCATCACCGCCCCATAAAAGGAGAGAAATTCCATGTCCTGGGTGACCTGGAAATACTGCCAGACGTTGTAGGCGATGGCCGCGTTGACGTGGCGCTGCAAATGACTCTTGTCCGGGTTCCAGCGGCCCGACTTCGGATTAAAGTGCAGGCGCTGGGCTTCCTCGCGCCCATCACTGCCGCTCTGCCAGGGATACATGGCACCGTCATAGCCGGCCTTGCGCGCGGCAGCACGGGCCGCGTCAAGGCGGCGGTAACGGTACATCAGCAGCGCGCGGGTGATCTCTGGCACGCGCAAATTCAAAAACGGAAAGATAAACAGCTCATCCCAGAACACATGGCCGCGGTAGGCCTCGCCATGCAGACCGCGTGCAGGAACTCCCGCGTCCTGGTCCATGGTGTGCAACGACACAGTTTGCAGCAGGTGGAAAATATGCAGCCGCAGCACCAGCACCGTCGGCAACCCCTGCTCAGGCTCGCGCGTCCCGATGCTTATATCGAAACGCCCCCACAAGTGCCCCCAGGCCAGCACATGACTTCGCAACAGATCCCGAAATCGCCCGGCGCGCGCAATGCTCTCTTCTGCTGCCAGTCCGCACTCTGAAGTGGCCCTGTCCTTCGAACTGTGCAAACTGACGATTTTTTCAATGGTCAGCGGTGTTTCTTCTGTGATATCCAATTCAATGTGCTGGGCAATATAGCCAGGCTCCTGCAATGTCTTGCGCTCACAGGCAAGGGGCTGATCATTGGCCCATAGCCGTGTGGCGGCAGCCTGCACCACCTCAATGCGCGACTGGCTGGTACGCACCCTGAGAAACAGGGTCTCTGCGTCGAGCGTGCGGGTTTCCAGCAACTCCAGATGCCGGTTGCCCAGGCCCCGGTAACGCGCAACACCATCATTGACAACCCGGCCATCCAGCGCCGAGCGGATTTCAATGCGCCCGGACCAGTTTTCGGCGGTGAACGTTGTTTCCAGCGCCGCAAGGTGCGGCTGCTGCATGTGCACCAGGCAACGGCTGGCCAGCCGCGTCACGCGCCCTTGGCCATCCTTGAAACGCAGGCTGCGCAGCAGCACACCCTGTTTGATATCGAGTTCCCGCCTGTATGCCAGGATCTCCAGCCCTTGTAAATCAAACCACTCGCCACCGGCAATTCGGAACGTGAGGGCCAGCCAGTTCGGCATATTGACCAGATCTTCGTTTTCCACGTCGCGCCCACCCACCTGGCTCACAAGCCGGTTGTAGCCGCCCGCGAGATACGTGCCAGGATAGTGCACGTCGTCTGCATCCGCTTCGGGCGCAGCGCCGCGAGTGGCGAAATAGCCATTACCCAGGGTGCACAGGGCTTCGCGCCGCTTTTCCTGGGCCGGCTCGAAGTTTTCATAAATCAAGGACCACTGACTCATGCCATTTTCCCCTCCGCCAGGGTGACAAGTTCACTCAGAAAACGTCGAACTTCTTCAATGCTGCCCAGGGCGTACTGCGCTGCGGTGTCGCGGGGTTCGTCCCGCACCAGGATGCCGATGCCGTTGCCTTGCGCGTTCAGCGACCTGAACGCATCCTCGTCGGTGATGTCGTCCCCAAGATAAAGCACGAATGCATCGGATTGCGCCAGGCCGAGCTTTCCGAGCAGCCAGATCATGGCCCGGCCCTTGTCCCAGTCGATATCCGGCTGCACTTCAAAAATCTTCTTGCCGTGGGTCTTGCGCAGACTCGGATGTGTTGCAAGCACCGCATTCACAGCGGGCTCCACGGCCTCCAGGTCTGTCTGCCCGACCAGGCGGAAGTGGACTGCGATGGCGTATTTCTTGCGCTCGACCAGAAGGCCGGGAATGTGCCCAAGTCGCTCCCGCAGCGCCAGCTCGGCCTGGTCGAGCTGGGACAGAAATTCGCTGCCCTGCTCCTGCTCGAAGTGCATGCCCTGGGGGCCGCAGATTTCGAAGCCATGGCTACCACCATAAACAATGTCTTTCAAACCCACCTTTGCCTGCACATCGGGCAGATCCCGGCCACTCATCACGACCACCGTGCAGCTTCGGGCCAGTGTGCGCACCGCATCACGCATGTCGTCCGACAGCAGTGCCAGCTCGGGGCTTTGCACAATCGGCGTCAACGTGCCGTCATAGTCAAGAAAAACCGCCAGGCTCCTGCCTTTCATGCGGGCCTTGATGTCTTCAAACGCCACCATGGCGGAAGGCAGGCCGTCACTGCGCTGGCGGGTAAGAACGGTTTTCTTCGCTACGCCGACTTCCACCAGGTCGGCGACCACCACGTGCGCGCCCGCGTCTTTCATTTCTTGTGGATGACCGCCGCGGTCCACGCCGATGACCATGCCAAACCCACCACGCCGGCCCGCCTGCACACCGGCAAGCGCATCTTCCACCACCACGCTGCGCGCCGGTTTCACGTCAAGTTGCCGGGCCGCTTCCAGGAAAACATCAGGGGCAGGTTTTCCGGCCAGGCCCAGGCGTTGTGCCACCACCCCATCCACCCGCACGTCAAACAGACCGGTGATGCCGGCGGATTCCAGCACTTGCGCGCAGTTGTTACTGGCGGAGATGATGGCGGTTTTGATGCCCTGCGCCCGCAATTGATGGATGAGCCCAATCGTGGAGTCATACACTTCCACCCCCTGCTTCAGCCTCTGCAGGTACAGCAGGTTCTTGCGATTGCCGAGTCCGCACACGGTCTCCCGTTCAGGCGGATCAGCCGGATCGCCGTAGGCAAGAGCGATGCCGCGCGACTGGAGAAAATCGGCGACGCCGTCGTAGCGCGGCTTGCCGTCAACCAGACGGCGGTAGTCTGTTTCCACATCGAACGGGCGAAACGGCTTGCCGGTGGCGTCAGCCTGCTGTTGAAGAAAGGCGTCGAACAGCGTTTTCCATGCTGCGGCATGGACTTTGGCCGTGCGGGTGACCACTCCGTCGAGATCGAAAATCACGGCATCGAACACATCCCTGGCAAGGATGAGACGCGGCGATTCAGAGCTTGGGTTCTTGGCGTTCATGTCCGCTAGCTCCTTACTTCGTGGCGGGAAAAATTACGTGCGCCCTGCCAAGGCCCCACCAGACCTGATTGCCGCAAGGAGGCAGCTTCAGAATTTAAGAAGCAACCTGCTGCCCCTTGCCTGACTTGACGCACCCCGGCTGTCAGTGCCGGGACCAGACTTACTCTTGCGCAGCGCGGATGGTGTCGCGCCCGTTGCGGTCCTTGACGCGGCCCAGGTCGGTGTCCAGCGCACGTGCAAGCTTGTCCACAGCGCCGATGAAGGCGTTGTTCATATTGTCGGCCTCGGCCGTCACAGTAAGCGGCTGGCGATTGACCACGCGGGCTTCAAGGCGACAGCGTTTGTTGTTGACACCGGATTTGCCACCATCCACGTCGGTCAGAAAAACCTCCAGGCGGGTGATATGGTCTTGAAACCGGCCCAGACGGCTGCTCGCTTCGTCTCGCACCCATTGGGCCAGGGATTCGCCACCCTGGATGTGGTCGTCGGTATTCACTTGTATTTGCATGCTGTCTCTCCTTGGTTGGGCTTTGCACATTGGCCGAAACAGGCCATCAAATATAAGTTCTTTATAGCACGCCCTGGCCCTCACAAGTAAGGCGAGAGCAGCCAGACCAGCCGGTCGCGCAGGCGCCCCGCCAGAGACTGGCCCGCCAGCTCAGCGGCAGTGAGGCGGTGCGCATGGCGGATGCGTTCATCGACAAGGCCATCGAGTTGCTGCACCAACTGGGCATCGTGACATTCCAGGTTGTATTCAAAGTTCAACCGCAAACTGCGCGCGTCCCAGTTGGTGGAGCCGATCAGCGACCACGCGTCATCCACCAGAAACAGTTTGGTGTGGTCAAACCCGGGTCCGCTCAGGTGCACGCGGCAGCCGCTGGAAACCAGGCCGGCGAACTGCGGTCGCATCGCCCAGTCCATCAGCGGCAGGTTGCTGTGGGCGGGCAAAACGATGTCCACCACCACGCCGCGCAGCGCAGTCACCTGCAAGGTGGTGAGCAACACCTCGTCGGGCAGGAAGTACGGCGTGACGATGCGCACCCGGCGCCGGGCGATGGCCAAAGCGCCAAGAATCACCTGACGCATGTGGTCGATGTCGGCATCCGGGCCGTCGGTCACACCGCGTGCCAGCACCGGGCCGCTGGCTTCGTTGGCGGCAACCCAGGGACTGCCGTGTAATGCCTCGCCGGTGGTAAAGGTCCAATCGGTGGCAAAGGTGCGCTGCAAGTCAGCGACCACGGGACCTCGCACGGCGAAATGCAGGCATTGAACAGGCCGCTTCGGCTGGGTTGACAGCCAATGCACCGCGCTGATATTCATGCCGCCGGTGAAACCGAGCTCACCATCAACCACCATGATCTTGCGGTGGTTGCGCAAATTGGCCTGAGCCAGCAGGCGGGTCAGACGCGGCCGCAGGAACGCCGCAGCAGGCACACCCGCATGGCGCAGTTGTTTGACCATGTTGCTACGGCTGTAGCGGGCCCCGACCGCATCAATGAGCACCCGCACCTGCACGCCGCGCGCCTGCGCCAGCGCCAGGGCGTCCACAAAGGCGCTCCCGGCCACATCATGATTGAAAATGTAACTGAGCAGCGTGACCGAGCGGCGAGCCCCCTCAATCGCGGCCAGCATGGCTGGGTAGGCTTCATCGCCATGAACCAGCGGCGTCACCGCATTGCCAGCCAGCAAGGATCGCCCTGTGATCTCACGCGTCAGCCGGTTGATGCCCGCCAGTTCAGGCAAACAGATGGCATCGGCTTCGACGAAAGCATCAGCGCTTCCCTCCTCCCCCCGCCAGGTGTCCTTCAGCCCCAGTGCGACACCGGCACGCTGAATACGGTTCACGCCGAGCATCAGGTACAGCAAGGCACCCAACAGCGGGGCCAGCCAGGCCAGCGCGATCCAGCCGATGGCGGTCTGCACGTGCCGCTTGTTAAGCAAGGCATGCACCGTCACAGCCGCCGCGCACCCCAAGTGCAACAGGGACGCCAGCAAGGGCGCAAGGCCGTGCATCACCTGCAGCACGGATTCGAACCAGGAAGAGGTCATGCCCGCATGTTAGCCGTGCGTCTCCGTGGCTTCACCCTTTCGGATAAGAAGCAGTTTTGCAGACCCTGCATAGGGGTCGCATTGACAGCCTGGCGTGGGATCGCAAGTAGCTACTCATTTGATAGCTACTAACGGTTATTTCACGGGGGCTATAGCCCTAAAAGGCTCAAATATTATTCAACTTTTGCGGCCACCGGACTTTCCATCTTGACTTGGGACGGGCTGCGATTGAGGTACAGCGTCTGGGTCGGGAATGCGAACTCGATACCGTGGTCGGCAAAGTGGCGCACCAGTTGCAGGTTGATCGCCTGCTGGACATCCATGAAGACGTTGTAGTCCGGCTTCAGGACGTAATAGACCGCCTCATAATCGAGCGAAAACGCGCCAAAACCCTTGAAGTGGGCGCGGTCGAAGCGGGCGTCGGCCTGCGCCTCGATGGCTTGCTGAATCAGAGCCGGAATTTGCTCCAGTTTTCCCGCTGCGGTGTCGTAGGTGACACCGATGGCAAACACGGCGCGGCGCTCCTGCATGCGCTTGTAATTTCGGATGCGGCTTTTCAGCAGATCATTATTGGAAAAGATGATCTGCTCGCCGCCCAGGCTGCGAATGCGCGTGGTCTTCAGGCCGACGTGCTCCACGCTGCCCATCATGTCGTCGACAATGATGAAGTCGCCAATCACAAAAGGTTTGTCGATGGCGATCGACAGCGAGGCAAACAGGTCGCCCAGGATGTTTTGCACCGCCAGTGCGACGGCGATGCCGCCAATGCCCAGGCTGGTAACCAGGGCCGTGACGTTGAGCCCCAGGTTGTCGAGCATCAACAGCAAGACCAGTACCCAGACCACCACCCGGCCCAGGAAGGACAGCAGCGACAAGGTCATGGCGCGCGCGCCCTCGTCTTCCTTCTCGCCTTGGGCAAAGCGGTGTTTCAGCCAGAAAATCAGGCCCCGGCTGAACCAGAAGCCCGCCTGCAAAATGATCACCGTGATGAAGGCGCGGTCAACGAATTTTTCCAGACTCGCGGGCAGCGTCAAAAAATGCGTGCCCAGGTACAAGCCAGTGGCGGCGACCAGCAAAATGCGTGTGGCCGACAGGACTTCGATCAAGAAGTCATCAATCACCGTATCGGTGGTCTTGGCAACGCGCTCCAGATGGTGCAGGACCATGCGCCGCAGGGTGTGCAGCAGCAGCATGAAGGCGCTAGCGGCCAGCAGCGCGTAAGTCCAGTCTTGCGGGCTGTTGTTGGTTATCAGTGAATGAAACATCTTGATCATGTTCAGAGGTTGATCTAACAAAATTTGGCTGTCATCAACACATGGCGCAGGCGCACAAAAAATATTTCAATGGGTTTGTGTGACTTTGCGTAGCGAAGGGTGTTCATCCGGGTTGATACCGGAGCGCTCGGCCAGGCTGGCGCACGTGAGTTGTGCAATGAAAGCCAGCAGGGCCGTGCGTGCCCAGCGAGCCCCGGGAAACGGCAGCGGCAATTGTGCCTCATGCGTCTGGTCGCAACCCAGACATATAAACGGCACACCACGCGCCAGCAAGGCGGTGGTCACGGCCTGCTTGCTTTCCATGGGCTCATCTGCGCCTGAGAAAACCACCACCCGGTCCTGTGGGCTGGCCGCCGCAATCGGGCCATGCAAATACTCGGCCGTGGAGTACGCAAAGGCAGGAATTCCGACGCTTTCCTGCAACTTGAGCGCCGCATCCAGCGCGCCCCCGATTGACGGCCCACGGGCCAGCCAGGTGACCGTGCGCGCACCTGCCAAAAAAGTCGCCAATTGATCTGGCACGCCGGCCGCGTCAATGGCAAGCAGGCTGGCTGCGGTCTCTTCGGCCGCCTGCGTGATGTCATAACCGACCAGGGCCGCGGCGACGAAAAGCTGCGCGATCACACTCTTGGTGGCGGGCACCGCCAGCTCCGCACCACAGCCCAGACGAATCACGTGGTGTGCGGGTTGCAACAGTTGTGCATTGGAAAAGCCCGCCTCGGTCACAGCCACCACCAGCGCACCGCGCGCGCGCAACCACTCGGCACTGGCGGCAATGTCGGTCGATTTGCCGGAATAGGAAAACGCGTACACCACGGCATCAGACCAATCGACATCAGGCAGTGACTGGGTCGCCAGCCATGGGCGAAATTCAATCGGCGGGCGACCGGTTTGCAGCCCAAACAAGTAGGCGGCAAAGGTGCACACATTGCCCGAACTGCCCCGCCCGAGCAGCACCGCGGTGGGGCGATCAGCGACCAGATGACGAATGGCGCTGGCCTCGTTCTGCCAGCGCGTAGCCTCAGAACGCAGCACCTGCGGCGCTTGGCGGGCCTCTTTGGCCATGATGCTATTCAACATGAAGATTCTCCTTGCGGGGGTAAGTGGTCGGCAGCGACAAAGCCTGCCAGTAATACTCGCTGGGCACGGGGCCATACAGGTGGCTGGCGATACGCGCGCGCATGCCGTCGTCGTCCCCGAACAACGCAGGCACCTGGCTGGCGTAGTGGCTCAGCAGCGCCATCTTGGCTGCCACATCGACCGGCATGACCAGACGCTGGGCCGCAGCCAGGTGCAGCCGCGTCAGCGCCTGCGCCGGATCGTCCTGATCGCCCCGACCCATGTGCGGGTCGGCCACATAAGGGAAATCTTCATAGAACAGCAGCTCGGCACCTGCATTGGCAGCCGCCATGCGCACTGCCACCTGGGCGGTAATCTGGTGGTCCACATGGTGGCCGACACCCATGGGACTGAGCAGCAGGATGCGGCCAAGGTCCAGGCACAGGCGGCGCAGCACTAGGTAGAGCTCCTCAATATGCGCCAGATCTTCGATGCGCGGCAACACCCAGCGCTCGCGCGCATTGCGGTAGATCAGCCGCCCGGTCAGAGGGCTGCGGCGGTAGACGCCATCGGCAAAGCTAAGGTGAACAAAATCGGTGTCGACCGAATGCATGGCCGCGATGTCTTCGCGCCGGCGGGTGCGCGAGCTCACATGGCCGCGCCGAGTTGATATCTTGCTGCTGCCGTCAGCGTGGAGGATGCGCAAGCTGCCGCAACAAATGCTCACCACCAGCGTCGAGACACGCCCCTGCAGGGCATGCAACAACCCACCGCAGCTCAAGGCAGCATCGTCCAGGTGCGGCGACAAAATCACCACGCGCTCAAACTCATTCCAGTCGAAACGCTCAAGCAAGGGCAAGGTCTTCATGCACAGGCCGGCAGCAAACTGCCATAGGTGTCACGGGCCAGGACCAGCATGCGCACGGCGATTGGTTGCTGGCCGACGAGAGGATTGGCGGCGAGCGCGGCAACCAGCCCATCAAAGTTGCCGCCAGCAGCAGCGCGGGCCGTGAGCCGCTGGTAGCGTTCAAGCTGCGCGGCCAGCGCCTCAAAAGATGTGGGCAGCGCCGGCGCGGCCAGACGCTCGATCCCGGCGCGTGAGACCCGCACGCGCGTCTCGGTGACGGTGTCAGCGGCGAAAGCCTGCGTGCGGCCATGGTTGGGCAGGTTCAGCACCAGTTCATGCGGTGTGGCTGAGGCCAGCGCCCGGATCACATTCACCGCCAGATCGCCGAAGCCGGCCGAACCGCGGTAAAAGCGCAGTTGAGGTGTCGCGCTTTTTCCCTCAGCCTCGAAGTGCGCGTAGTACTTGTCAAGCGACGCCGCGACCACATCGCTGCGCGGCCCGACGCGGCGTGCTTGCGCCACAAAAGCATCAGGAAAAAGATAGTAAGGCAGGTAAGAGTTGGGCCAGTAGCCTTGATTTTCACGCGCCATCGCCAGCGAGTACTCAAAACGCAGCTTGTGCTCTTCGTCGTAGTCAGCGGGTGCCGCCAGCAGTTCGGGCATGTCGCCCAAAGGCGCACCGTCAATCAAGATGTCGCTGTACCAGGTCGCATGGTTGAGGCCGTTGCAACGAAACGCATAGCGCTGCGGGCGACCCAGCGCATGGCAGATGGCCTGCAGGTCTTCATCGGACTGGTCGCACATACCAATGACATTCACGCCGCCGCGATCGACCAGCGCTTGCGTGACGATGTTGCTCGGGTTGGTGTAGTTAAGCAAAGTAGCCTTGGGTGCCAAGGCTTGCATCATGGCAGCTACCCGCAAAGCCTGCGGCACCGAGCGCAGCGCAAAGAAGAAGCCGCCCGGCCCCACCGTTTCCTGACCGGGAATGCCAAATTCCAGCGGCAAGGTTTCATCGATACGGCGCGCTGCCAAACCGCCCGGACGCGTCGAATTCAAAACCAGGTCGGCACCCTGTATCGCCGCCTCAAGCGAGTCGGCAACTTCCACCTTGAAGGCGCCGGCATTCTTTGCCATGGCCGCAGTCAGGCGTGCGACGATGGCCAGGTGGCTCGCATCGGTATCGTACAAACGCACGGTTTCAAGCGGCAATTCGCCGGCGTGGGAAATCAAAGCCTGCAGCAGACCGGGGGTGTAGGCGCTGCCGCCGCCCAAGATGGTCAGGATTTGCATGAGTTCTCTTTGCTTAATCCGGCCATGATTTTGGTGTCTGTGACCAGCCCGCCGGTTTGGTTCAAAATTATGGCGGCTGCGCGCGTGCCGAGCTGCAGCGCCGCCTGCGGCGCCGCACCGCGCACCAGGCCCGCGATCACGCCGGCACAAAAGGCATCACCTGCACCGGTCGGGTCAACCACCTGCGCGGGCGCAGCAGGCACTCGTACCGGCACTTCGTTGAGCACGCCGAAAACGCCATTGGCAGCGAGCGTGACGAGCACCGAGTGTGCCGTTCCGGCCAGGCGCGCGGGAGCGGCCACGGGGTCGCCGCATGCGGCCAGCGCCTCTTTTTCATTCAGCACCAGCAGATCCCATGCACAGTCCTGGCGTCCTTGCAGCCGGCCAAGCTGGCGTGGGCTCCAGCTGCCGCTGACCGAAATGCGCGCGCCGTCCTGTCGCGCCTGGGCCAACGGCCCGGCAAGGCGGGCGGCCTCTTCCAGGCCTGGCACATGCACCCAGGTGCTTGCGGGCAGACGCTTGACGCTGGCCAGCACATCCAGCTCGGCCGTGCTGACGAACGCGCGATCATTCGCATCAGAGAACACCAGCGAAATGGCGGGGTTGTCACGCGAGGCAAAGGGCACCAGCGTGATGCCCAGGCGCTGCGCCAGCAGTGCCACCGCCTGATCCACAATGCCGTGGCCCATCGGGACGCACAGCGTGACCCGAAGCCCAAGCGCCGCGGCCACCGTTGCGGTGTTGAGCGCGCCGCCCAGCGCCAGTTGTATGCCGTCAACAAACAGCTCCTCACCCGGCGCCGGGCGGGCGTGCGGCGGCACAAAGACTTCAAAGTAGGCCAGACCCACGACAACGAGGTCGGTCATCCGCGACGTCCCTTCTGCTCTGCGCAACGCGCTCACCAACCCCAGACCAAGCGGCGCGAGATCCAGCCCTTGAGTCCACTGTCGCGTTGCACCTTGACCCAGTTACTGCGATGTTCCAGTGTGCGTAGCACTTCACCGTAGGGGGCCTTGCCAAGAATTCGGCTGCGGGTGCTGGGCGCACTGCGAACATTGACAATGCCTGCGTTCACAATCACATGGGGTGTCTTGTTGACCAGTGGGCGATATACCCACCCGGTATCCTTTTCGAAGTCGCGCACCTTCAGCCATTTGCCCCTGCGTGCGGTCACTTCCAGCGGATAACCCTTGCTCAGCGCCCAGACCACCGAATGCCGGGTGCTGGCGCCTGTTCGCATGTTGATCTCGGACTTGGCCACACTCACCATGTCCCTGGCCTGCAACGCAGGGGCAAACCCCAATGAAATCAACGCGACCAACAATGTAATAAGGTATTTCAAGCTAAACATGAGACTCCAATGTTGAAAATTTAAGTCAAAGCCAGGGGCGAAGCTAGGCTTCCTGCACGGCGTGCATGAATTCGTCACCCCAGCGCACCACGTCGTTGTCGGCGACGATGGCTGCCATGCGCTGGCATCGGTACGCCGTCTCGTCAGCGCCCATGGTGAGTGCCTGATGCAAGGTCTTCGACATCGAATTTGCGTCGTAGGGGTTGGTCAGCAGCGCACCGTGCAGCTCAACAGCGGCACCTGCGAATTCCGAGAGAATCAGCACACCGACAGTCCCGGTGGCTTTTTTGGTGGCAACAAATTCTTTGGCAACCAGGTTGAGCCCGTCGCGCAGCGGCGTAATCCACGCCACGTCACAAGCCGCGTAATGCGCGATCACATCCTCAAACGGCAATGAGCGGTAAAAATAGCGAACAGGCGTCCATTCCAGGGTTGAGAAACGGCCATTGATGCGGCCCACAATCCTGTCGACCTTCGTGCGCAGGGATTCGTAAATCTCCATCCCCGGCGCGGCGGGTGTGATGATGTTCAGCAAGGTCACACCACCAATCAATTCCGGGTGCTCTTCAAGCAGTCGCTCGAACGCTTGTAACTTTTCCAGCGAGCCTTTGACGTAGTCGAGCCGCTCGATCGAGACAATGCCTTTGACACCGTGCAAGAGCGCCTCAACCCGGGCAATTTTCTTTTGCACCGCTGGTTTGCTGACAATTTGCTCGATAAGCCCCACATCGATGCCGACCGGGTGCGCGCCCAGCGTCACACGGCGACCGGCGACCTCGATGACCGAGGTCATCGTGTCAACCCCCAGAGCGCAGCCGTAGGTGACAAAACGCGGTGCGCAGGGCACCGTTTTCAGCACGTCCAGTGGCGTGTACGAGCGCACGGCATCGACAAAGTTCTCGACATAGCGCGGGATATGAAAGCCGACGTAATCACACTGCAGCAGGCTGCCAATGATCTCGCGCCGCCACGGGAGAATGTTGAACACGTCGCTGGATGGAAACGCGGTATGGTGAAAAAACGCGATGCGCAGGTCGGGCCGCAACGGGCGCAAGAACGCCGGCACCATCCACAGGTTGTAATCGTGGATCCAGACCACCGCGCCTTCAGCCGCCTCACACGCAGTCTGCTCGGCGAAGATTCGGTTGACTTCCAGGTAGCGTTCCCAATGCGCTTGGCGGAACTCGGCTTTGTCGGGAAACGAGAAGATGATGGGCCAAAAAGCCTCTTTGGAGAACTTTTTGTAGAACACGTCCACGTCATCTGCCGTGAGCGCAATACGGGCGACCTTCAGCTTGGGGTAGCGTTTGGGGTCAACCGGCACATGCCGGACAAATCCCTCAGGCGCGCGATTGGCCTGCATCGACCACGCCACCCAGGACCCTTGGCGCGTGCCCGCAAAAAAGCCCAGCAGCGTCGGGATGATGCCGTTCGGGCTCTTGGGCCGCTTGTGTTTGACCACGCCGTCTTCCAGCACTTCGTCGAACGGAGGCCGGTGGTAAACCATCACCAGATCGGCCACGCCGCGCTCGTCCATGCGGCGTTGTGCCTTGGGAGAGCTTTCGACAGCCGTGCCGTGGTGCGCCAGCCCGGCCAGAATGCCGCCGCATCCTTCATCTTCGGCGATAAATACGCGCGCCATCTTGCGCACCCGCTCCACCAGCGCGGGTTCGGCACCGCCGACGACGATGCCGCGAAGGCCGGTCGCATACATGGAGAGATCATTCAGTGTGTCGCCAGCCACGATGACGGTTTCAAGGTCAAAGCCTTCCGCTTTGGCGAGGCCACTCAGGGCAGCGCCCTTGCTAACCCCACGCGGCAAGACGTCGAGATAACGGCCTGCCGACCAAAGCAGATCACAGTCGAGCGCTTCAACCGCTGCGCGCAATTCATCGGTGATGCCGCCCTCGCTCAGGAAGAACGAGCAGCGCCGCTCCTGCGGCACGGTCTGACGCTGCAAGGCCGGAAAGCGGGCAAGGTGTTGCAGCACGATTTGCGCGCCGGGCCAACGCGCGGCGATGTCGTGGTGCAGGGGATCAACCGGACGCAGGTCGCCATACAAAATCGTTGCACCGACGTCGGCAATGATGTAGTCGGGCCGCGGCAGTGTGGAGTCGCTCAGCAAGGGGATGATCGACTCCAGACCGCGGCCGGTGACATAAATGAGTTTTGCGCCAGGCAACCCCCCACTGAATAAATCACGGACGCGGCGTCTCATCTCTTGCGTGCCGGCCAGCAGGGTGCCGTCCAGGTCCGTCGCCAGTACCAGCTTATTGGAAGTGGCGGTGGTCAGCGGCAGTTGTTGGTCTGTCAAAAACAAATTGAGTCTCCTTCAAGTGAATTCATCGTGCAGCATGGTCATCCGGTCAACGCACTCAAACTGCGACTCAAAACGGTTTACCCACAAAATATTAGGTTTGCACAAATGTATTTTACGGCTTTTTTATACCATATCAAGAATATAAACTTCAATTTATATTCATAAGTACGTATTTTGATTTGAATAGCGTTGATCGGCAATTCAAATATTGGCCCTGGGAACAGACTTGCTGCACGGTCACACTGTCAATCTGGGCGCTGGGTTTATCCATTGGCAAGATGGCGCACCAGTCACTCACCCCACACCCAAAGTCGACTGGTTTGAGCTTCTTGTTTTGCTACCAAATCGATAGCTACTAACGCTTATTACACGGGGGCTAGAGCACCAAAATGCTTAAAAATAAATCAGCTGTCGCCGCCGCCGGCTAGCCCGGCTTGCCTTGGGGTGCGCTGCGATTGATACAGCGTCTGGGCCGGGCGCGCGCGGATGTGCTGGTCGTCGCACAATGAAGCCACCATGAAATTCATTTTTGAAGTC
>Ga0209343_10006025_pt1 | contig 14600 bp, 14 predicted proteins | sample RifCSPlowO2_02_FD_184026 | JGI IMG/M metagenome (GOLD analysis project Ga0209343, IMG submission 184026) | Groundwater microbial communities from Rifle, Colorado - Rifle CSP2_plank lowO2_0.2 (SPAdes) (version 2) | ecosystem: Environmental > Aquatic > Deep subsurface > Groundwater | place... | reverse complement strand
CGCTGGCTGAAATGTTGGATTGTTTGACCTGATCCACTGCCATTTCCTATTTAACGAATGGCCACAAAAATCCGCGCCGCGCAAGATATCTGCCGACGATCTGAGCCTCACTCAGTTATCATTTATGCACCGTCCGAACTAAACGATGCCAAGCGAATACCACGCCACGTTGTAAATCTCCTGTGGCTATGCGACCAAGCAAGGTCGCACCACCCCCCCAAACCACACCCAAGGGGTGCGGCAATCTCAGAATAGGGGTAAGTAGCAGGCGAAATAACCAGCGCTCCCCAAACCGTGCCTTAAAACATACATAGACACTCTCATCATCGCCGGTTTGTGCCAACCGTTGGCGCAATAGATAAAACGGGTAATACCCCAATAGCATTCGAGTTTCAAAAGCCCATATAGCCGAAGGCTTCAGTCCCATGGAACGATACTGATCCAGAATACGCCCAAGCTCCTCGACGAACACGCGAGAAAAATCATAGCCCCCCGAGTTGTTCCGCTTGCAAGCAATCAGATAGCGTTTGAGGAATAATGACGGCTTGGCAGCCAGTGCAGCACGAATCACCAGGTGCACCTGCACTAGATTACCCCCACAAAAATCACGAGCATCGACTTGACCCAAAAGCTTCTTATTAATAACGCAAGCAGAAATCAACGTAACCAAGGGTCCTATCTTTGACAGGAACTTACCTCCATCCTCAAACACCATTTCCCTGCCTGAACCGCCCGGATACTCCTTGCGAAAATCATCGTCGTATCCATAAGGTCGCATACACAGAACACCAAATTCCTGGCACTCAAGGCGTTTGACCAGCCACGGCAGTGCCCCATCCACCAGCAAATCGTCGTCCCCAAGAATCAATACATATCGCCCTGCAGCCTCATTGAAGCACTGAGCAACATTGCAATCCGAACCAATATTTTCAGCGTTTTTGATATAACGTATAGGCATCCCCCTTTGCATAAAACCAGCCACCACTTCAGGTGATTCATCGGTAGAACAATTATCGGAAATCAGAATTTCAACCTGATTTGTTGCCACCTCCATTAGTTGAGGCACAAGTTGCTCAAGGTTCTGCCGAAGGTATGCTGCCCTATTCCAGGTTGGAATAGCGATAGTCAGGAGCGGAAAGATGATACTGTCAGTCATACTGCCTCACAATGCCACTTCCTTCGCAAACGTATCCACAACCACAGCGCAATGGGGAAAAAGAAAATAGCATTGATGACGACAAGAACGGTGACGATGCCTGCTGATCCCCATTGCAGTGCGGCCCAAATGGCGGCAGCTGCGGTCAACAGCGCCCCGGTCAGTGACAGCCATAAAAAAGGCTCCCGCAAATGTGCCCGCAAATACGCAGCAAACAACCCTGAGACATGATAAAACCCCATCGCTAATAACAACCCCGCCGTTTCCGCCACTGGGAGAAATCTCCCGCCATATGGAGTCCACTCGAGAGCTAGTCTTATGATAAAAAACAGAATCGCGCCTGAAACAAAAGCCAGACACGACTTACGAAATGCTTGCCAGAATAGGTGATCGAGATGTACCCAATCCTTCATCGATATAGCTCGCGTCATAGCAGGAATACGTGCCGTCATCCAAGATAAAGCCAGCAAACTCAACATATTGGCTACGGTCATGGTCACCCCCATTTGGCCCGCCACTACTGGCCCTTGGGTGCGGAACAACAAGGGAACGTGCATTAGCACCAACGCATATCCAGCAAGCCAACTGGCCCCGATCCGCCATTGGAGCGGCCACACCTCAATGCCCCAATGAAAATTACCAATCTTTTCCTGAAACGCTTGCATAACCATGCGGCGACGGCGCGCAAATAACCAGACACACGCAACCAGCACACTTACCGCTGGTATCATCGCAACCGCATAAAGCCCGCCGCCCATAGTCAGCACTAACCAAGCTGCCAACGCACCCAGCACCCCTTGAGCGAGACGAACCGCATACGCCTCCGCCACGTTGCCACTTCCCTCGGTCAATGCCAAAGCGGGAAGAAATACCAAACCAGCGGCAGTTGCACCCACAAGCAACGCCCAAGATCCGCGCCAGTCATAACCAAGGTCACCATGGCCATTAGCGAGAAAAGCGACTCCGGCCGGATAAGCGAGCAGAAATACGACTGCCGCTACGCCATACCACCTGAGTGACAACTGAACAAGTGAAAGAAAGCGGGACGGCTCGGCTCCCTCGACTCTTCCACCCCCCCCCCAGGAAAGCCCGATGAATTCCCGTGCCGCAAACTGAACAAGCACCGCAGACAGCCCCATATCGAGCACCATATACAGCGCTGCGATACTCGCCAATGTATAGAAATATCCCTGTTCGGCCGGAGTCAGAAAATGGACCACGAAAGCCAAGGTAGCCACACCGGCTATGGCTTGCCATGCCCGCTGGGCGAGCACCATAACAGATCCACTATCTTTCAAGATCAAATCCAATTTCCCTCGGGTGGCAGAGAACAACTTATTAGCAAATAGCGCAATCCAAATTGAAATATTACGTTGACTCATCTAAGGATAAGGAAATCAAGGTAATGAACAAGATGTGTAACGGTATATAGCGATAAGTGATCGTAATCTTTATAAATAGGTTTACCATTTTCTGATAATGATGGGCAATCTTCCCGGTTACATAGATACTCATACGGATCTATAACGTTAGCACCACTTTTTTTTGCAATATTCAGGATTCGGGTGCGTATGGGCTCATCTCTTAGAATGGCTTTATGTTTTGGCAACGGAGTTAATTTGATTTGAACTCCATCGAAAATACTTCGACTTACCATGCCCTTGGGTGCCAATTCTTCACCAAATGGATTATCCAATATGAAATATACCTCCTTACCTGATTCTATTAGAGATGATGCGGCACTTTTTAATTTGTTATCAATCTCATTCATTTGCTCAGTCGTTAGTGGTGTATGTTTGGCATCGCCACCTACTGAGCCCCCAAGCGCATTGCCACAGCAACGGATTGAATAGTTAATTTTATCGCTGCCGTAAGTAAGCGCCCAGAAATTAGAAAAAACTACGGTTTTTATTGTGCTATCTGTGAGAACTTCATTAGACACTCGTAACAAGTCATCAGGGCCTAAATATTCCAAGCTATACATCACTTGGGGTAGAGAGCGGTTTTTTGAAACTTGACTGTTTATTAATTTGGCAAACGTATTTCTATATTGCTGCGAGTGGCTATCACCCAACAATAAAACCTTATTTTTTTCGTTATACCCCAGCGCACCAAATTTATATTTTTCGTCAATATACTCACCTTCTGGTTCAGGGTAGCCTCTGAAATCAAAATGCTGCAAAGCCACAAGACTTTGAGAGCTTGGAAAAAAATATTTCTTATCTGCCGCAACGCCAGCACCAAAAACAATACACATTGGTAAAATTAACATGATCATTCTTGCTTTGCTATACTTGCCGAAACGAATTGGCTTTTCTATTAATTTGTAGGTTAGCCATGCAAACACAATTGAAATCAGTACCGCCGCAATACGAATATTTTCTGTAGGCGTTTCACCTTCAACTATTCGTACAAACGATAGTAAGGGCCAGTGCCACAAGTACAATGGAAAACTGATTAATCCAAACCAAACCAGTATGCGATTTGATAAGATCGCTCTGTTTATCCACGCTTGTGAACCAGCCGCAATAATGAATGCCGCCCCTATTGTAGGCAGCAATGCCCATGTGCCAGGAAAAGGCTTGTCTTTAGTAATAAGAGCCAAAGCAACAGCAATTGCCAAAAACCCCGTTAACGAAACTGCATTACGTAATGTATTTTCATTAACCACTAATTTTTGTGCATAAACAATATTCCCTAACCAGCCAATCAATTTATTCCTAATCGTTGTTAATACATTCCGCCAATACAGGGTTACATAGGCTAGCAATGAGCCAATTAACAGCTCCCAAAAGCGCGTTTGAGGCAAGTAAAAAGTAGCAACAGCAGCTGTTCGCATGCCTTGTATATTTAATGCAAATGAAATGACTGCAATGATGGCAGCAATTGTTAGCCAATTAAATTTTTGTTTCCATGCAACCCACAATAACAACGGCCACACAATATAAAATTGCTCCTCTATTCCCAAACTCCACAAATGCAAGAGTGGTTTTGTATCGGCGGCATTATCAAAATAGCCGATTTCACGCCATAAAACAAAATTAGAAATAAAGCCCGCGCCACCAGCAGTATGTTTACCTAACTGCTTGAATTCGCCAGGTAGTAATACAAACCAACCGATTGCAAAGCATGCAATAAACACAACTATGAGTGCGGGAAATATGCGTTTAATTCGGCGACTGTAAAACTCTACAAAACTAAAGCTACCGCGCTGTAGATTTTCAAAAATAATAGTCGAAATGAGAAAGCCAGAAATAACAAAAAATATATCTACCCCAATAAAACCGCCCTGAGCCCACCCTGGAAATGCGTGGTAGCTAACTACAGAGAGAACTGCAATTGCACGTAAACCGTCTATGTCAGCACGATATTTGGGGTGTGTTAATTCAGCATGCGGGGAGCGGGGGTTTATCATCATGAATTTCGCAAACTTCAAACATATCTATTCGCATTGCGACGTAATAATCAGAAAATGACTGCATCTGATACCGTTATCCAAATACTAGCGGGGCGTCAGCTTTGAGTTTGGATTTGTTCATGCTCGTTCAGATTAAGGAGCGAGACAAGATGTCTGCCTGACTCTGCGCAATTTGTTTCACATCTTCTGCCATACCGGGATGCTCGGCTACTAGGCGCCAGTAATAAATCGCCAGCGGCAACATTTCTTTCCAAACGTCCAGCGGTGCCAATGACATGGGTAGCATGTCATACACCGGGGTGAGCGTATACTCGGACTGCGGTTTGGTCACATCGTCCACAAAGAACGATAGATTGCCAATCTGTTCAACACACTTACCCCTGACCTTCCAAGGCGTTCCGCCTCAACCTCGTTTCGGCTGAATGACAATCGATCAGTCAGCTGCTACCTGAGTAGTTACGGATTTGCATTGTAATGAAACAAAGCCAGTTAACGTGACCAGCTGTTTCTGTCTATCGTGACCGCTGCTTGAAGGATGTTGTGCGAGGGTTAATCCTACCTCAATCGGTCACGATTTTGGATGCGCCAAGGACTGCAACGAAGATGTGCGCCTGACTGATTTCACCTGAGTGGGTCGATTTTTGGGCATCTTATAACAAGGCCAATAGGCTTGCTGTTATCTTTTTTACTTCCCCTTCAACGCCCAGCCACAAAGGCAAGCGCAGCAACTGGTCGGAAAGTACTTCAGTATTCTTCATCAAACCATTCACCCGGCCAAATTTCTGGCCTGCCGGCGAAGCATGAAGGGGAACATAGTGAAATACCGAATTAATACCCTGTTGCTTCAACCCATCAATTACCCTCTTCCTTGTATCCAAAGAATCCAGCAGGACATAGTACATGTGGGCATTGTGTTGGCAGTTTAAAGGAACGATGGGGCGCCTTAATTTGCCAGCAACTTCCAACGATTCCAGTGCCTCATGGTACTGCTCCCAAATAGCCAATCGGCGAGCAGTAATAGATTCTGCCTTTTCCATTTGCGCCAAAAGGAATGCAGCCGTAAGCTCACCCGGCAAATAGGAAGAACCGATATCCACCCAAGTATATTTATCCACCTGCCCCCGGAAGAACCGGCTCCGGTTAGTTCCCTTTTCCAAAATGATCTCGGCGCGCTCCGCATACTCGGGGGCATTCACCAACAACGCCCCCCCCTCGCCGGAAATAATATTCTTTGTTTCGTGAAAACTCATCGCAGCTAGATGGCCGATACTTCCAAGTGGGCGCCCCTTGTAAGTCGACATGACGCCTTGGGCCGCATCCTCGATGACAAGTAAATTATGGCGACGAGCAATATCCATGATCGCATCCATCTCGCAAGCCACTCCAGCGTAATGCACAGGTACTATGGCTTTGGTTCGGGAAGTGATCGCCGCCTCGATCTTTGATTCGTCGATGTTCAATGTATCAGAACGGATATCAACAAATACAGGAACTCCGCCACGCAAGACAAACGCATTAGCCGTTGAAACAAACGTATACGACGGCATAATGATCTCGTCGCCGGGCTGCACATCGATCAGCATGGCGGCCATTTCCAGGGCGGCAGTACAGGAATGCGTTAACAACGCCTTGTGACAACCGATGCCCGCCTCCAGCCAATCGCAGCATCTCCGCGTGAAGGCGCCATTCCCCGCCAAATGCCGATTCGCGTGCGCTTGGGCTATATAGGGCAACTCGTTGCCCGTCATATATGGTTTGTTAAAGGGGATCTTCATTCCGTACTCCATAATCAGATGGGTATAGGGAATGCGAAGCAGATCATGATGCACGCCAACATTAACATGCTCAAACACTGCCCGCGCCAACGTTTCGTAATCTTCCCAACGACGGACATGATGCCCGCGGTCGCGCGATACAATGAACCGCGACATCAGCCATGCCGTTGTCGCGCCGCACTGATGTAGGCGGGGTCCATATCGAAGCCGACATAATCCACGTCCGGCAGAAAATCCAGAATATCGCCCGTGCCGCATCCAATATCGAGTACACGTTGCCCCGGCTGTGCACGAATATACTTCTCGGCATACTGGCGTCGCACCGAATCCCGTCCAACGAACTTTCGGAAAAAACTGTAAATGGCAGGCACGCCTAATAATTTGCAGGGGTCCATGTGTAACCTTATATCAAATTTTCTTGCTAACCAGTAATAAAGAGCCGCCTGCTGGTAACGAAACACCCCAGCGTATCAAGGCTGTTTCGACACGCATCAATAAATAAAAAATGTGATTGAGCAGTGGCGAAATATCGAGTTCGCGCTGCGGTTCAAATTGGGCTGGAGTACGTTCCCACAGTCGCGAAAAATACATCAGCGGAAGCAGTAATGAAACAAAAGAGGTGACTGTCGTTACCCGGAATCCGGCAGCGGACACTTTTTCCAGCAATTTCTTGCGGCAATAACGGCGTTTGTGATGCGCAAAGTCGTCCTTGTAACTCCAGAGCCACTGATGCTGGGGGACGGTAATCAATATTCCGCCACCGGAACGACAGGCCTGATACATCTGGGCAAGCACCTTATCATCCTCTTCAACATGCTCAATCACATCGAATGCGCACACCACGTCGAACTCGTCGGCGAACGGGATCGCGCGCGCATCCATTTGCATGAATTCGGCATCCGGCAAGCGTTGCCTGCAGAACGCCAGTCCTTTCACGTGTATCTCCGTGCCAACCAGTCGCTGAACGCGCATGGTCGCGTGGATGTTGTCCAGCACCTGTCCGGTGCCGCATCCCACCTCCAGCAATGAGCGTGCTGCCGGAAAATTCTTTTTCAGCGCCCACATGATCAGGTCGTTCCGGCTTCGAAACCAGAAGTGCTTCCGTTCAATGGCGGCAACCGACTGGTACCGTTCCGCATCGTAACTTTCGACAGTCTCGGATAGTTTGGGGGCAAAGCTTACAAATCCGCCCAGTTGCCGGGGTGCATGCCCGCAGTTAGGGCAGTCCCATCGCTCGCTTGTGAACAAATTGCCGCACTTCGCGCAACGCTTCATAACCGCCTCCCGTCTTCAAGCGAACCGGTAGCGCGGACTTTTCCATACCGGCTCCCCCAGCCGAGCAACATTCCCCCGATCAAGGAGGACACCAGGATCGGCAAAAGCGACAGGAGTGTAGCTGCCACAGCAATCTGCGGGTCGACGCCAAGGTGCTGGAGCACGTAACTGAAAGTGCCCTCACGCAGGCCCAGCCCGTTCAACGAAATTGGCAGGAGCGCCACGACAAGCGAGAATGTGGATGCCGTTAGAACGGGAACGAACGGCGCGTTTGCGGATAGTGCACAAAGCATGATCCATTGCGACACCGCCCAGCTCAATTGAAACACCAGACTGAAAGCTAGGGTGCGCCAACGCAAGGTACTGGCACGCAACAGTTTCTGCAATTCGCCCATGAATACCGAAATGCGCTTCACCAACATCTTGGGCAGTATGTGCAGGATACGCGCGTAGCTGATATCTGAAGCGATCAACCACATCGACAGTAGGAAAAGTAGACCGCCCATGATGGCGTAACGAGCAAAGCCCCATTCGCCACGCATCGCTCCAAGCAACAAGGTGCCAATGATCATCAGGATAAAGATGGCAGCCAGCCCGAAGATGCGGTCGTAGACAACCGAAGCGATCAGGAATGAGCGTTGCATGGGATAGTCACGGAATAACAGTGCCGATTTGGTCAGATCACCGGTCGCCATGCCAGGCAAAAAATTTCCAGCAAAGGTTCCGATCAGGTTCATGCGCAATGTGCGCTTTAACGGGATGTCGACCCCATCGTTTTGCAGTATTTTCCGCCAGCGTGCCGCCGCCACCACCTGACCCGACAGAAACACCAGCACGCCCAGACAGACCAATAATGTATTCGCCGCGCTTAATGCGGACAGTACCGGATCGATATGGACAAAATGGAACAGCAGCGCAAAAGCTGCCGTCGCCCCCGCCAGTTTTAACGTCAAGATAGCAATAGAACGCATAGGGAATCCGGCTCGGCAGGCTGGCTACAGGCCAAACAGCGCTACGTCAAACGCCGGTTGAGGTATTCGACGATCTGTTTGATCGTGTTCAGATGATCGGAATCTTCATCGGGGATATCGATGTCGTATTTTTCGCTGATGACCAATAGCACATTGAATATCTCCAATGAGTCGATCCCCTGATCGGACAACTTCACATCGTCCCGCAACTTGGTGACATCCTGCACGGCTTTCGCTATATGGATCGCCGCAAGCACATCTTCTCTGGTAACTGGCATTAATGTTCCTCCAAACGTTTCAAAACGGTGCTCGCCCAAGAAAACCCAAGACCAAATCCGCTCAACAAAATCGAACGGTTAGATTTATTTTCCATGGCTTCGGCAAGAATGATCGGTATCGAAGATGAAACGGTATTGCCATAATCCGCCGCGTAGAATTTCGCTTTGTCGTGCGGCACACCCAGACGATCCGCGATGGTATCAACGATGTAACGGCTACCCTGATGGAGAATGAAGCAATCCACCTCCGCCAGCGTCAGTCCGTTCTTCTGCACGGTCGTAGCCACGTCTGCGGGTACATATTTGGCCGCAAAATTGAATACTGCGCGACCGTTCATGAACAGCTTCCCGTCATTGCATGCCAGGTTGTCGGCCTCCGAGCCCATGGTGCCGAGGTTATATGCCCCGGCAACGTACACCGGGTCTTCGGTCAGTAGCGTCGCGGTCGCCCCATCGCCGAAGATCAGGCTGGTGTTCTTGTCTGCAGGATCCACGATGCCGGAATATGGATCGGACGTGACCAGAACGCCGCAGTGCATTCCATTGGCGGACATGAAGGCGGACAAGAGCGACAGTCCATAGACGTAGCCCGAGCAACCCAGAGAAATATCAAAACAGGCGCAGCCCGGCGAGAGTGCCAATTTGCCGTGCAGCTCAGCAGACAAATGCGGGATGTTCCGGTCCGGGTTCTGTGTGATGACCGCTACCGCATCGACCGAGGCAAGATCAAGCCCTATCATGTCCTGCAGATTCCGGAATGCCGATACAGCGAGAGACAAGGTAGTCTCATCGCCGCCTTTCACTGCCACCTGCCGAAATCCGATGCGATCGTTGAGGGAAGCCTCGGTGAGGCCGAACTCCTCAAGTCGCGCCAGATTGGAGACACGGCCTGCCGGCAGATAAGTGCCAATGGCCTTGATGCCTATCATGGTTCCACCCTGGCGCTGAAGTACACCCAGCCGATGCGCTCTCCGCCAACGGCAACGGCGGACTTGGTGAGACGGGAGCCCAGCGTCTTGCTCAGCATGACGGAAAGTCCGCTTGCCGGAATCGTGATGGGCCAATGTTCGCTTTCCCAGCGGCAGAACACCCATTTGCCGGGCGCATCGGGATAAAGTGCTTGATGCAACGCCTTGGTCATCGCCACCACCACCTCGATCGGCGTGAAGTCGGTCTCTCCTTCGAGGGAGATGCTGCGCCCGCTCTGGTCGATCCGGCACAGCGCGATGATCGATTCCTCATCATAGGGATAACGGCAGACAGGCTCACCCGATTCCTCCGCCAGCGTGCCATGCCATGACTGATCGTTGGCTTCAAACGACAGCGTTGCGACTGGCGGCTGGGCGGCAGCCGCACGCGTTTCGCCCTGCTCCAGATCCACGCTCAGATTATGGGGCGTCATGCGATTGATCATGAAATTGAGACGACTGATGCCGTCTGAGCCAGTCTGGCGCATCGCTGCCGCGCAGACGGCGTTCAGCATGTCGCCTCCTTGTATATATGTGCGCTTCCCTTTGAAGCATATCTCCAAGGGCAGTTTCATGACCGCATCAATCCAAGGTGATGTTTCATGTTCACATTATGCGGCAGAGCAAAATTGCCCGAGACTACCTGACCGGGCGCGACGTCGCTGACGACGATGCTGCCCATCTTGATCTGTGCGTCCGCGCCGATCTCCAGCCCCGGCGCAACCGAAGCGGATACGCCCATCCAGACACGATCGCCCAGCGTCGTCCGGCCTGTCACGACGCAGTTGCCGGAGATGACGCAGCGTTCACCGACACGCACGCCATGACCGATGTTGGCGAGAATGCCGATCTGGCAGTAATCTCCGATGCTGGTGAAACTGCGGTAAAGCGATTTGGCGATCACAGCGCCGGCGAGGATCACCACATCGCGACCGATAGTCACCCCACCGGCGTGCTTGACAACCAAGGGCGCTCCATCCTCTTCCCACACCGTCATCATGCCTTCCGCACCAATCACTGCGTTGGCGCCAATGTAGGTGTTGTCACCGATTTCCACAAAATCTTCGATGACCGCATTGGCCGCGATAGTGACGCGGTCGCCGATGCGCGTGCGGAGGGACACCACGGCGCTGGGGTGAATATCGCAACCTTCTCCCCTCCCGAATCTCATGGGCGGGTATGCCACCCCTGCAGCGACGAACTGCCGATAAAGGCGGAAGAAAGCCAGACGAGGATTGTCACTGACCGCCACGCCGGGTGCACTCACTTCGGCTGCCAGCTCGGGAGTGGTGATCACCGCCGTCACATTGAGGTTTGCGTTGGCCGTTTCCAGAAATGCCAGATTCTGGCAGAACACCAGCGAATCCGGCTGTGTCGTTCCCGCCTCGTCCAGATAGGCGAAAGAGCCGTCCCGAAGTACTTCGGTAGTTGAGAAATGGTCCGATAGTCGTTTCATGGATTCAGGCATCTGCTTTCCGCATCCAGCTCACACTTCTTCACGAAAGATGGTGAATTGCTCCACGGTAGAAGCTTCCTCCACCAGACGTCCCAGGTATTCGCCGACGATGCCGAGCGAGAGCAAAATGTTGCCTGAAAGGAACGCGATCAGTACAGCTAAAGAAGGCCAGCCCGCTATCGAGTGGCCAAAAAGAAAAACTCGCAATGCGACCCAAAGCGCAAAGAGAAAACTCACACAGCTCAGAATGACGCCCCAAACTATCATGAACCGCAACGGTAGATAGGAATGGTTGACCAGCAGATACGATATCGTTTTGACCAATTTGGCCATGGAGTAGGTGCTCGAGCCTCCATCGGCTCGCGGCTCGTGCTCCACATCCACGTTGGCGATATGGCGGTGCGGCACCGACTTGAGAAACAGGGCTGCGATATGCGGGTGAGCGCCTTTATAAGCAGTGACCTTGTCCACCGCATATCGAGAGAACCCGCGATAGCTGGATAGATACAGGTCACCGGGTTTACCAAGGATGCGCCCGGCAAGATATTGGTTCACGGCTGAACCAAGGTTGCGCCACCATTGATGCTTCTTCTCACCCTTGTTGATGCGACCGATCACGACATGCATGCCGGCTCGCAACTGGGTGAGGAATTTGGGCAGGTCTTCGGGCGCACATTGCAAATCGTCATCCAGCGTGATGATATAACGCCCCTGCGCATAATTCAGTCCGCATAATGTCGCATGTTGCTGACCATGGTTTCGTGCAAGCTGGATTATGCGAACACGCTGATCACCTTTTCGCAGCTTCTGCATAGCCGTGAAACTTTCATCCGGACTGGCATCATCTACTAGGATAATTTCCCAATGGGCCGATAAAGTTTCCAGAACCACACGAAGGCGGCCATATAGTTGCGGCAGCATGGACGCACTGCGGTAAACCGGTATCACGATACTAACGTTGACCTGAGATAAAGTATTTGACGGCATTTAATTTCTACCAGTTTCGAGTGACTGCGTTAGATTTCAATTTGGCTACCAGACTCCAAATTTGAGCTGGTAATGTTTGTTAATTGAAAATTGATTTTTAGAGATGCCCTTAAATGAATTTCCCCGCCACCTGAGATTAAAGGACAACTTCCTTCATTTCTTATTAAGATATTCAGCACTCAAAAAATTTACCGCGCAAAACTGATTGCGTGTCTTTTGTGGGGTTACGCCCCATGAGCGTAAATAGTCGCATCTGACAATGGCATAGTTCGGGCGAACCCGGTTAATTATTTCCGTGCTTGTTAATTTGGAGAGGCTTCCCGACAGATCTAAATAAGTCACTGGATACAAAAGCGGATAGCGCTTCAAGCTGTCATAGGTCATATCGTCCACTATAATTCTACCCTTTAACAAGTCCATGCCACTATCTTGAGCCAGACTCATCACGTCACGACTAATTCCGTCCCAGTCCTTGTTAATGGACATTGATGGCCCCTCAAATCCAGCTTGAAACTTGCCCGTGAACCACCACACATTAACAATTAGTGAAGCCAGCACCGCCGCACCACACAAAACGAAATAGGCGATAACTAACGTGCGCAGCCTACCCAAGTACAATCGTGACAGAAACATGGTCAACATGATGCCCGTCAATAGGTTTATGAAAAAAGATCGATAGAAATTTTGATTTGCGTCGTAGAAGAACAGGAAGATTATCGGAAACGCAAACAACATTACTGCTTGAGCTTCTTCTAATCCTTTTGTGACGGTTCCGCCTGTTCCGCGCAGTTTGTACTTCGCCACGTATTGTTTTATTGCAAAGATAAGTGCGGCGACAGCGGCACAAACAAAAAGAATCAAATTCACCATCAAGATGATATGAATGCTTTGATTGAGTCCAGCCAAAAGGTTTTTCAGCCAACCCTCACCCACATTGATTCCTGGTAGATAGTTGACTTGGTAATTATCTTTGAAATAAAAGGACTGAAGATAATTATGGATATGTGCTGCCAGCCAATCTGTGAACTTGACCGACTCAAATTCTCCAGGGTTGAAGACCATCTTGTTAATTGCTTGTGCAATTCCGGGATACTCTACACATGTGGTACCTTTAAAAGTGATAGTGGTTTTAACCGCCAGTAAAAACAATCCGATTATTACAGTGGCAACTGTTCCTTTCCACCTGCTTGAGCTGACCAGGCGATAAATTAGGTAGAACGTCAGGGGTAAGAAAAGTAGACCCTGCACGTGTGAATATATTGACAGCAAGCAGCTTAACAACAGCAGTGCTGATAGACCATAGCGCATGCCAGTGTGCGTATTTCGCTCAACGTGACCAGTGCGTAGAGAAGCTGACTCCAGATGGGAAAATATCCACACACAGCAGGCAACGTTCAGAACTTGCCAATATTCGGCGCGCGCGATAATCAGTCCAGAGCCAGACACACCAATTAGCGTGATTGTCGCTCCTATGGCTGCTGCAGGATTCCGCCCCTTTATGGCAAACCAAATGGTTAGAAAAATAGCCGCCAGTATCGTTACAAAAGGGAGAATGCGTATCTCAACTAACGAAAGATGCAAATCTAGCCAAGAAAGAATCCAAGCAGGAATTACAAAAAGCAGTGGGGTTTCTCTAGCGTTGGAAGGGCAAATGTAGAACAGCTTTTGCGCTAGACCATTATCTTGAATATACCGCCCTGACAGTAACCGGACTGCAATTTCGTCGGGAAAAATTGGTGAATAGTACCAAGCGAATAATGCCGCTATCGAGAGCAACATCAGCACTCCCGCCAATATTAATCTGCCCTTATCATACCGTTCGCCCCATAACTTTTTAACGAACATAAATTCTTTCTTAACCGGCCACTTCTTTTTGAAGCAGTTTCAGAATCTGCTTCAACGTAGAGTGACCATCAGACCAATAACCTTGTCATTTACGCGTAGGCGGGAGCGACAGAACTAAGGGATAATCCGCTTTTAATAAATGGTTCTTCATCAAATGTACTGTGAATTTTCTCTTAAAGTCAGAGAATTCCGTTTTTCAACCACACCGATACCATCATGAAAGACACCGCCCTTTACGAACACCTTCTTGGACTGAAAACGCCGTGGTCGGTGAAGTCTGTTGACCTCTCCTTGGCGGATCAGCGCGTCGTTGTTGAGGTTGTTCTCAAGACAGGTCAAGTGTGGACGGATCCTACGGACAGCACGAAACGTGCTCACATCAACGGCTGGACTGAGCGCCAGTGGCGGCATTTGGATACCTGCCAGTTTGAGACACTCATCAAGGCGCGTGTACCCCAACTCAAATACAGC
>Ga0209343_10006024_pt1 | contig 14600 bp, 12 predicted proteins | sample RifCSPlowO2_02_FD_184026 | JGI IMG/M metagenome (GOLD analysis project Ga0209343, IMG submission 184026) | Groundwater microbial communities from Rifle, Colorado - Rifle CSP2_plank lowO2_0.2 (SPAdes) (version 2) | ecosystem: Environmental > Aquatic > Deep subsurface > Groundwater | place... | reverse complement strand
GGTCGGAAAAATATACTCCGCGGCTTCAAGTCCTGACGCAAGCAAAATTGTTTGCTTGCTCTTTGCGTATTTTACTTCGTAAAATCCGCCCAGCAGGACTTGAACCTGCGGCCATCTCCTTAAAAGGGAGCCGCTCTACCAACTGAGCTATGGGCGGAATATAAAAGAAACTATACAATATATTAAATCTATGTTCAATTTTTAATTTATTTCATATACTTAAAATAAATCTTTCAAGCGCTATATCTATTTTATGAATTCCTTTTCGCGCGTCATGATACAAAAAAACAAGTTCTCTTAAAAGTTTTTTAAGTTCATTATATGAGTAATTTTTTGTAAATCCCAGTGATTTTCTAAACACAAAATCATTAAGTCCAGCGGCTTCAGCATCTTTAGCGTCAAATGAAAGAAGCATATTTTTAATTTGCCAAAATAAAATTCCGTGCACCTCTTCGTCTGACACATTATTTAATTTTGCTTTTTGATACAATACCCAAAATCCTTTTTTATCTCTTCTGCCTAATGCGTCTGTGAGCGTAAAAATATTAAATTTCTTTTTAATGATTGTTTCGTTAAGTTCTTGGATTTTCTCCGCGTATTTTTCAAATTTTTTAATTTCTATTTTATTCAGTTTTTCTTCAATAAAAATAAAAATATTCCGCGAGGTGGAAATTTCTTTGATATTTTTAAGTAAAATTTCTTTAATGTCTTTGTCTGAAAACAAACCGTCAAAAACAATTATGTATTTATTTTCAAAAAGTCCCTGTCCTCCTATAAGTTCTTCCACTTCGCTTTCGTCAAAATTTTCTTTATCAATACGAATATATGACGCATTTGGTTTTTTAGCGAATATATTATTCAAAAGCGCGCGTGATTTTTCTCGCGATTTGAGAGTATCTGTCCCGTATAATAAATAAATCATAGTCTTCTTTTATGTTTTAATTTCAAAGTTTTAGTTTTTTCATCTCTCCCCAATTATCTCCGACCGATACATCCGTTAAAAGTTTAATTCCATAAATTTCTTCGGGTTTTATAACCGACTCCATTATATTTTTAATATTTTTAGAAATATCTTCAATCTTATCGTCTTTTATTTCATAAATAAGCTCGTCGTGCGCTTGAAGCAAAAGAAATGCTTCGTTTTCTAAATTATTTTCAACAAGATATCGGTCAATTCGTGACATTGCTATTTTTATAATATCGGACTGCGTGCCTTGAATGGGCGCGTTAATGGCCATCCTCTCCGCCATTGCTTTTATATACGGAATGCTTGAATTTATGCCTTCAAAATATCTCCTTCTACCAAAGAAGGTTTGTGTATATCCGTTTTTCGCGGCATCTAATTTTATCTCGCGGATATAATGCGCGAGTCCTGAGAAAATTTTAAAATATTCATTGAGATATTTTTGCGCTTCCGCGCGGTTTGTTTTAAGATTTTGCGCAAGCGCGCCGACTCCCATACCATATTGGATACCAAAATTAATCACCTTTGCTTCTCTTCTCATTTCGTCATCAACCATATCAATCGGCGCGTCAAAAATCTCCGATGCGACTTTAGTATGTATATCTCCGCCATTTTTAAAATTTTCAATAAGTTTTTCGTCTCTTGAAAGAAAAGCGGCGACTCTTAATTCTATCTGCGAGTAATCAAGCGCGACAAGTTTAAAGCCTTTTGCCGCCACAAATGCTTTTCTTATATTCCTGCCGAGCTCCGTCCGCACCGGTATGTTCTGCAAATTTGGATTTTGCGAAGACATTCTCCCTGTTGTTGTTCCTGTTTGCAAAAATTCGGCGCGCAACCTACCGTCTTTATCAAGAAGAAGCGGTATATTATCAATGTATGTTGAAAGAAGTTTCTGCAATTCTCTATACGCAAAAATTTTATCTATAATCGGATGCAAGTCCTTCATCTTCTCAAGCTCCGACTCGCGGGTGGAACGCGCTCCACCGCCTGTCTTTTTGTGATTTTTAACAATAAGTTCAAGTTTGTCAAAAAGAATTTTGCCAAGCTGTTTTGGAGAGTTTATATTAAATTCAGCGCCTGCGTATTTGTATATTTTTTCTTCCAAATCGGCGAGTTTTTTGTGATAATCATCTGACAATTTTTTCAAATAATTAAAATCAATTTCTACGCCTCTTTTTTTCATTTTTTCAATTATGGGAATAAGCGGAAGTTCAATATCGTTATAAACTTTTTTAAGTTTGCTCTTTTCTATCTCAGACAATATCTTTTTTTTTGCGTCTTCAAGTGTTTTGGTGTTCGCGAATTGTAAAATATCTTCGGGTGTCGGATTTGTAATATCCGATTTCAAAAGCCATAATGCTATCGCTGTCTTTTTTAATTCATTGTTATCAAATGATTCTCTTTCGGTATTCGCGGTATCTTCATCTTTGTTCTTTTGAGAGGTCCTAAAAGTATCGCTAACTCTCTGAGACAGCGTTCTAAAACCAAGCTCTTTAAATAAATCAAGAACGCCTTCTATATTAAAATTTTCTCTCCAATATTTTTTTGGTATCTCAAATTTTATCGGAACATCAAGACGAATTGTCGCGAGCATTTTAGAAAATTGGGCCTCTTCTTTGTTCTTTTCAAGTAAATCTATTATTCGTGGTTTTATACCTATTTTTTTAAATTTTTCTTTATCTTTTTTTAATATTTTATATATATTCTCAATCGCGCCGAATTTTTGTATTAAAATTGACGCGGTCTTTTCGCCTATGCCAACAATTCCGGGAATGTTGTCAGATGGGTCGCCTCGCAGTCCTTTATAGTCAGTAAGAAATTTCGGCGCAAAACCAAACCTTTCTTTAACGGCATTTTCATTATAAATAATCGTGTCTTTAATTCCCTTCTTTAATGTATATACGCGAACGCGGTCATTGTCCACCAACTGCATTGTATCCATATCACCCGAAGCAATTATGGTTTCAATACCTTTTTTATTTTTTACTTGTTTAGCTATTGTGCCGAGTATATCATCCGCTTCAAAACTGGCTTTTTCATAAATCGGGATATTGAATGCCGTGAAAATATCTCGCGAGCGATTGATTTGTAAAATTAAATCATCGTCCGCTTTCGCGCGTCCAGCTTTGTAGTTCTCGTATACTAAATGTCTGTATGTCGGCTCTGGCAGGTCATAGCAAGCCGCCAAATAATCCGGTTTTAGGTCGGTGATAATTTTAATCAGCATAGCAGAAAGACCGTAGAGCGCTCCTGTCGGCTCGCCTTTGTCAGATGTGAAATCGGGCAAAGCGTGATATGCGCGATGCAATATAGCGTGAGCGTCAAGAAGCACCAGCTTTTTTTTCTTTTTTTCCGTCATATTCATATTTTATCATATAAGAAGGTAATATTCGCTCACACCAAAAAGATGCGTGGTGTCGGGTGTTGCGCATCTTTTTGGTGTATTCCTAATTTATGGTTCCTAATTCAAAAATGTTATTTCTCTCACATTCTCGTCAACAAATCTGAACTTAATCTTCTCCACGTCGCTTGGCAATATATCATTCACATTCTCCGGCCATTCTATAAAAATGATGTTTTTGGGATTTTTTGAAATTTCTTCCCAGCCAAGACTTAAAAGTTCGTCTCCGCTTTTGAGGCGATACGCGTCAATATGAATTAAATTATCCAAAACCTGATTTTTAAGTTTATAAATTTTTTCAATTACAAATGTCGGGCTTGTTATCGTTTTCTCAAGTCCGAATACTTTTGCAATTCCTTTAACAAAGGTCGTTTTCCCGGAGCCTAAATCGCCATATAAACCAACAATTAAAGCATTTTGATTATTTCTTCGCGCGCGCTCCGCGCGCGTGATTTCTTCAACAAAATTCTTCGCTACTTTTTCTGTTTCTTTTATACTATTTGTCTTTATTATCATAAAGATATTTTATCACAAAACGCCATTCTCCCCTTTCTCTTCTAAAATTTTTTGTCAATTTTCATCTCAATAAAAATTCATAGAAAGAAAAGAGGCAAAAGATTTTTGTAAAAACAAATCTTTTGCCTCAAAACCCCTATTATCGACACCATCTATTATGACTATGCCGATGGTGGTGGTGGTGCCTATTATCCCCAAACCATGAGCGAAAATAATTCCTTCCGCTCAGGTTATAATAGTAATTACTACTATACCAATCGTCATACTGACGTATGACGGTGTATTGTAACGGTCGCTGCACCGTTACAATGTGCATATTGATTATAGGAGGAGAAACGTATCTGCTACTCCCCCTATTATAATTATAATCTTGATACACACACCCGCTTCCAGCAAAAGCCAAAAGGAGTGTTCCCAAAAAAACTAATATGGTTTTTTTTAGAACTTTCACAATACCCCCCTTCGGCTTCTGCCGAAAAAATTTTTGAATTTAAGTTTTCAAATCTATTTTAATTATATCATATCTAACAACTTTGTCAATCTTTTCAAAATATGTTTGAGGTGTGGTCTTAATTATAGAGCGCTCTTTTGTTTTTTTAATATTTTTAGAGAAAAGGAGTGTGTATTGTGTATAAAAAATTTTTAGTAGCGATTATTGTATTTTTTGTTGTTGGTGTGTTTTTTTGTAGCGTTTCAAGTGCCGATGAACCTGCAAATAATTTGAAAAAGGCTACCGCCAATATATTTGGCGGATGGACAGAAATAGCTACTTACCCCGCACAAGAAGCCGTAAAATCGGGATTGTTAGAGAAAATAATGTTCCCAGTAAATATTTGCCTTGGCGCTGTCAAGGGCGCGCCGCAAGAGGTCGTGGGGGCTGTTGACCTCGTAACCTTTTTTAAAGAAAAAAATATTATTAATAGCTGGCCTGGCGAGGAGGAATTATTGTAGTTTTTTTTAGTTATTACTTATTTTGAGCACTCTATGGCGTAATTTTCATTTATAAAAATTACGCCCATTTTTATAAATCAATTATTATTAAACATCGGATGTTTAACAATGTTTAATATTTAACAATTAAGAAATCCTTCTCTATATCGTATGATTTTTTATCCACCAACTGGCAGATAAACAAAAATCAAAAGTTAAAATACAAAAGATAAAAGTTAATAACCGTGTGGCATCGGATGTCGCGCAGTTGCCAGAGCGCGCAAAAAACGCTATTATGAGGTTAATATGGTTACTTTTGACGAAACAAAGTCAAATAAGAGAATAGAGGAACTCCATAAAAAAGAAGAGGAGGAACTTACAAGCATTCTTTCAAAAAAATATGGCATTCGGTATATAGACCTGTCTCGCGTATCAATAAACGCGGACGCTCTCGGACTTATAAGCAAAGAAGTCTCCGAAGAAGCGGGGATGGTTATTTTCAATAAAATTGGTAAAAAAATATCAATAGCCGTCCGTTCTCCGAATAATCAAAAAACAGTTGCGCAAATAAAAAACTTGGAAGAACGTGGGTATAAAACCACCGTCTTTATGGTTTCATCAAACGGCATCAAACGCGCGGTTGAAAGATATGATGATATATCTTTTGCAACGGAAACAAAAACAGGGGTTTTAGACATATCGGGAGATGAAATAAGAAAAATTTTAAGCGAACTTAAAAACATAGATGACGCGAAAAAAATAATAAAGAAAACAATGGCGATGAAAAAGGCGTATAAAATTTCGCGCATACTTGAAGTAATTCTCGCTGGCGGTCTTTCGTCTGACGCTTCTGACATACATATTGAGCCGGAAGAAGCGTCCGTAAGAATACGATATCGTTTAGACGGAGTACTTGTTGATATAATAGAGTTTGATATTGAAACATACGAGCTTCTTCTTTCAAGAATAAAACTGACTTCCGGTCTCAAACTTAATATTAAAAATAAAGCCCAAGACGGAAGGTTTTCTGTGCGTCTTGACCAAAATGATATTGAGATAAGAACCTCTGTTCTTCCTGGCGCTTACGGAGAATCAATAGTTTTGAGAATTCTAAATCCAAAAACAATATCTCTCTCTATGGAGGAACTTGGTATAGAAAAAAAACTCTTTGATATTCTTAAAAAAGAAATATTGAAACCAAATGGTATGATTTTAACGACAGGTCCGACAGGTTCCGGAAAAACCACCACACTTTATGGTTTTTTGAGAAAAATAAATACTCCGGAGAAAAAAATTATCACTATAGAAGACCCTATTGAATATCATCTCTCCGGCATCGTGCAAACGCAAGTAAATGAGAAAAATTATACTTTCGGGAACGGTTTGCGCTCGGCACTAAGACAAGACCCCGATATAATAATGGTTGGGGAAATCCGCGATGAGGATGTTGCGTCAACTGCCATCAATGCCGCGCTCACGGGGCATCTTGTGTTTTCAACGCTCCATACAAACAATGCCGCGGGCTCTTTTCCCCGTCTTATTGACCTTGGTGTAAATCCGAAGGTTATAAATTCCGCAGTGAACATATCCATAGCTCAACGGCTTGTGAGAAAACTTTGCGCTCAATGCAAAAAGCAAATTAAACTTGACGGTGATAGAAAAAAATTAGTTGATAAAGTTCTTGAAACGATTGTCAGTAAAGAAAACATACCGAAGGACGCGTTAAAAATATGGAAAGCCTCCGGGTGCGCTGACTGTGGCAACACGGGCTATAAAGGAAGAATTGGCGTATTTGAAGCGATACTTATGAATGAAGAGGTTGAAATGCTTGTGAAGAAAAGTTCAAGCGAGCGGGAAATAAACGATGCCGCAAAAAAACAAGGAATACTTACCATACTGCAAGACGGCATATTGAAAGCGCTGAGAGGTATTACATCCATTGACGAGCTTAAACGAGTTATTGATATGGAGGTTCTTTAAAAATATGCCTCGCCACGAATTTAAAACCCGCGGCGCGGTATAATTCCAGAATATAAATCTCTAAGCAACGCTTTTAATACTGAAACTAAAAGTAAGTGTCGTCTTTGAGGATAACCCGAGCGAAACCAGCCAAGGCTGGAACCAAAGTGTCCTTAAGAAATACTTTAAATTGCTTAGAGATTTATGCTCTTGAATTAAATACCGATTGCAAAATTTTTTCGTATTAACAACGTAGCATACAAAACATCTTATGTCAAGTGTCTCAAAACATATAAATAAACAAAAAAACTCCGAGTTAAAGGCGTCTCTTGACAATACTCTCCGTCCGAAAGAGTGGCGTCATTATATAGGACAAACAAATATTAAAGAAAATCTGCGAATACTTCTTACGGCGGCAAAAGAACGCAAGCACCCGCCTGAGCATATATTATTTTATGGTCCACCGGGTTTGGGAAAAACAACTCTCGCGCATTTGGTTTCAATAGAGCTTGGAGCTCAAGTGCGAATAACATCGGGTCCCGCCATTGAAAAGGTCGGGGATCTTGCCGCCATACTTACAAATCTCGGCTCCGGAGATATTCTTTTTATAGACGAAGTGCATCGTCTTAATAAGACAATTGAAGAAGTGCTCTATCCTGCTATGGAATCCGGAATGATAGATATTGTCATAGGAAAAGGTCCGTCCGCGCGCATTATACAACTTGAGCTTCCGCCATTTACGCTTATCGCCGCGACGACGCGCATAGCTCTTCTTTCTTCCCCACTTCGCTCAAGATTCTCAGGGGGAACATTTCGTCTAAACTTTTATACAAAAGATGAAATAGGTAAAATATTGGAACAATCCGCAAAAATACTCAATGTTAATATTGATACTCAGGCTATTGAAGAAATTTCTAAACGAAGCCGTTTTACACCAAGAGTCGCGAACTATCTTTTGAAACGATGTCGAGACTTCGCTCAGATAAACAAAAAAACTCTTTCCCTGGATATTGTAAACAAAGCTCTTTTTCTTCTTGAAATAGACGAATTAGGACTAAACGCTTCTGATAGAAAAATTCTTGAAATAATAATTACCAAATTTAGCGGTGGACCTGTTGGCCTTTCAACAATAGCGGCCGCGACATCTGAAGAACAGGCGACTATTGAAGAGGTGTATGAACCATACCTTCTTCAACTTGGGCTTTTGCAAAGAACGCCACGTGGAAGAGTAACCACAGAACATGCGTATAAACATTTGGGATATAAAACTCCGAAAAGTGTTCAAGAAAAATTATTGTGAAATCTTAAATCGCTTTGTTCAAAATTTAAAAAGCTTCCTGAAAACCGATTTTGCGATTCAAGGCATAAAATTCATAATTCTAAATATATGTCGGGTCATAATAAATGGTCAAAAATAAAACATAAAAAAGAATCTGCGGACGCGGAAAAAAGCAGGGTGTTTTCAAAATTTGTGAAACTTATTCAAGTTGAATCTAAAAAATCGAAGGGTGACAAAAACTCGCCCGCTCTTCGCTCGGCTATAAACAAAGCAAAGGGCGAAAATATGCCTATGGATAATATTGAGCGCGCAATCGCAAAAGGAAAGACGGGTGCTTGCACCGATATGGAATATGTGATTTTTGAAAGCTATGGTTATGGGGGCTCCGCAATAATAATTGAAGGGCTAACTGACAACAATAACCGCACCGCGCCTGAGATAAAACACATACTCGCAAAAAGAGGGTTAAAACTTGCCACGCAGGGCTCTGTGGTATGGGCGTTTGAAAAATTGGACGAAAAATGGAGAGCAAAAACTCCGTGCAAAATACCCGCGGATGATTTAGAAAAAACAGAAGAGTTGATTAAAGAACTTGAAGCCCACGACGATATTCAGGGAGTTTATACGAATGTAAATATTCTTGAATTACGAAACACAAAAATTTATGGTCTGGTTGAGCAAAAACATTTAGAAGACAAAGAGATTTTGCGACCCGAGGACCTAAATTTTTGCGTTTCGTAATTCACAGTAAATATGTGAACACGCTGACATTGTAAATTTGACACAATCTATACAGGTAAGGTTTTGTGGCGGGTGCCACAAAATGATATAGTAAATAAAAATATCGTAAGCCAACGGGACGTTTTTTTATTGATAATTTTTAAAGTTGTATTGTGTATATTTGTTCTCGCGGGGTATTATGTGATTATGAAAATATTAGCCATAGACCCTGGTTATGAGCGGGTTGGGGTTGCCATGCTTAAAAAAACCGCGAGTGGTTCGGGGGGAGAAAAACTTATTTATTCCGACTGTTTCAAAACGTCGGCAAAACTTGCTTTTACGGAGCGGTTATATTTAATTGGAGAAGAAATTGAAAGAATTATAAAAAAATACAAGCCCAAAGCGTTTGCGATTGAAAAATTATATTTTAATACAAATCAAAAAACGGCGACTATGGTAAGTGAGGCGCGAGGTGTATTTATTTACATAGCGCTTAAAAATAAACTTAAAATTTTTGAATACACGCCGCTTCAAATAAAAGCTGCTGTCTGCGGGGACGGGCGCGGTGATAAAAAACAAATTATCACGATGGTAAAAAAATTAATAAAAATAAATAAGCTGATTAAATATGACGATGAGTATGACGCCATAGCGGTGGGTATTGCCTGTTTCGCATCAGAGAGAAATTTTTAAGATTTATAATTATCCACAGACAAATTTTGGGTATATTGCAAAAAAAAATAATTCTGATAAAAATATACTGCTGGGTCAAATGCCGATAAAATGGATACTGACAGGTCGTTTAATTAAATAATAATATATTTATCAAATATGTACGACGAGGACACAATAATTCGCGATGGCGAATTAGATAATATGGTTGATATGGAAGACGAAGAAGATGTAAATACCGTTGAGGAGGAAGAAGAGGAGGAGGAGGGTAATGAAAATGGAGATAGGGATGAAGAATAGTTTTTAAACAAAAACACCCGTTGCCTTTGACTACGGGTGTTTTTGTTTTATTTATCTTGAATTATGAAATACAAAAATTTAATGTCTCTTTGAGCAAAAACATTTAGAAGATGAAGAGATTTTGCGATTCAAGGACCTGAATTTTTGCATTTCGTAATTCATAGTTATTTAACTTTAATTTTTAAAAATCTTCTCTTTCCTATTTTTAGAACCGTATCTTTTTCAATCCTAAAATATATGTCGTTTATTTTATTTCCATTTACTTCAGAAACCGCGCCGTCATTGATAAGTCTTCTTAGGTCTGTTTTTGATTTAACCAATTCTGAAACGGCGTCGTAAATATTTGTTCCTTTTTTTGTGATAATTTCTTTGATGTTTTCTGGGACTCCGTCTTCGGTAAATGTATTTATAAAATTCTCTTTGGCTTTCTTCGCTTCCTTTTCTCCGTGATATGTTTTTACAATTTCCTCCGCTAATATTATTTTAATATCTTTTGGGTTCGCTCCGTTCTTAAGTTTTGTTTTTATTTTATTAATTTCTTCAACAGAAACGTCTGTCGCCATCTTAAAATAATTTAAAATTATATTATCGGGGATTGACATAATCTTGCCAAACATATTGTCGCTATTGTCTGTTGTGCCTATATAATTATCTAATGATTTTGACATTTTATTTTTACCATCTGTCCCAACCAGTGTAGATACTGTAATAATAGATTGAGGTTCCTGTTTAAATTTTTCTTGATACATTCTGCCGAAATGTTCATTAAATAATTGGTCGGCATGCACGGCCGCATCCGCTTTTAGAACAACAGAGTCATACCCTTGTAAAATCGGGTATATCAATTCATGCGCAAAAATCTCCTTTCCTTCTTTAATTCTTTTTTGAAATGCTTCTCTGTTTATTATTTGCGAATGTGTTACAAAAGTAAGAAGTTTTATAAAATCAAACATTGACATTTTATCAAACCACTCTGAATTATGGCGAATCTCTATTTTGTCCGTGTCTAAAATTTTTTCAACTTGCGCTATGTATGTTTTGGAATTTTTTTGAATTTCTTTTTCAGTAAGTATGGGTCGTGTTTTGTCTCTGCCACTTGGGTCGCCTATTCTTGTTGTAGCGTCGCCGATTAAAAAAATTACCGTATGCCCTAATTTTTGAAATTCACGCAGTTTACGTAAACCAACGGCATGCCCGATATGTATATCTGGTCGTGTTACATCAACGCCGAATTTTATTCTTAATTTTCTGCCCGAGAAAAGTTTTTTTCTTAATTTTTCAACACCAATTATTTCTTCAACATTATTTGTTAAAAGTTTTTCAATTTCTAAACGGTCGGTGATTACACCGCTTATTTTTTTCTTCCAAAACATAGTTCTATTTTAACATAAATGTTATTGTGTAATAATATTAAGTATGTCTAAAAAAAACAAAAGGGGGGTAGGTGGCAGTAATTTGTTTAAAATCTTTATAAAACTGTTTATTATAGCAATATTTTTGCTATCGGGAGGTTTCGCGCTGTGGGCGTCGTCTTTGTCTGTCCCCGAACTTGATTCTTTGGAAAAACGAAAAATAACGCGGTCAACAAAAATATATGACAGAACTGGAAAAATTCTTCTGTATGATGTGCACGAAAACATACAAAGAACAATTGTTTCGTTTTCTGAAATCTCAAGAAATGTTAAAAACGCGGCGGTTGCCATTGAAGACGCTGATTTTTACAAACATAAAGGAATTAAGCCGTGGTCGATTGCTCGCGCCATACTTATAAATCTTGGGGCGTTTGAATTTAAGCAGGGGGGTTCAACTATTACACAGCAGGTTGTAAAAAATTCTATCTTAACCTCTGAGAAAAAAATCTCAAGAAAACTTAAAGAGTGGGTTTTGGCTCTTAAGCTTGAGCGAAAGTTTTCCAAAGAGAAAATTTTGGAATTATATCTGAATGAATCTCCTTACGGTGGAAGCATATATGGTATAGAAGAAGCAAGTAATATGTTTTTTGCAAAAAACTCCGCCGAGCTCACGCTTGCTGAGTCCGCGTATCTTGCCGCGCTTCCGCAAGCGCCCACTTTTTATTCTCCATACGGTAACAATAAAAATAAGCTTGAAGAAAGAAAAAATTTAGTTCTTCAAAGAATGTTTGAAAATAGTTTTATAACGAAAGACGAATACGATAGCGCGCTTGAAGAATTTGTTGGGTTTAAGCCCCAGCGTGATATTGGCATAAACGCTCCGCATTTTGTTTTTTTTGTAATAGAATATTTAGAAAACAAATATGGAAGACGCGCCGTGGAAGAAAAGGGATTTAAGGTTATAACAACCCTTGATTTTGAACTTCAGAAAAAAGCTGAAGAGATAATATTTAAATACGCTCACGAGAACGAAGAAAAATTTAACGCTGAAAACGCAGGGCTTGTTGCAATAGACCCAAAGACGGGTCAAATCCTCGTAATGGTTGGTTCTCGCGACTATTTTGACGAAGAGATAGACGGTAATTTTAATGTGGCAATTAATGCAAATCGTCAGCCGGGTTCCGCTTTTAAGCCCTTTGTGTATGCTACAGCGTTTAGTAAAGGGTATACGCCGGAAACAACGGTATTTAATCTAAAAACACAATTCCAGACAACCTGCACCCCTGAAAATCTTACAAGTGACGATGGGTGTTATTCTCCTGAAAACTACGACGGGGTGTTTGGTGGACCGATTTCGTTTAGAAACGCCCTCGCGCAATCTGTAAATATTCCTGCGGTAAAAGCGCTTTATCTTGCGGGACTTCAAGATTCTCTTCGGACCGCAAAAGATATGGGAATAAAAAGTCTCTCTAATATAAACAGGTATGGATTAACATTGGTGCTTGGTGGCGGTGAGGTTTCTCTTTTGGATATGACAAGCGCTTACGGTGTGTTTGCAAATGAAGGTATGAGAAACGAACCCGTAAGTATATTACAGATTGAAGACGGGGAGGGAAACATTATAGAAAAATTCTCGCAAAAAAACGAACGGATTATCCAGAAAAACACAGCTCTTCAAATATCGGATATATTATCGGATGAAGACGCGCGAGCCCCGGCATTTGGCAGACATTCGTATTTATATTTTGAAAATAGAGATATTGCTGTAAAAACAGGAACGACAAATGATTACAGAGATGCTTGGATTATAGGATATGGTCCGAATATTTCAGTCGGGGCGTGGGTCGGAAATAATAATAATAGCCCTATGGAAAAGAAGGTTGCTGGTTTTATTGTCGCCCCGATGTGGAATGCTTTTATGAATGAAGTTCTTCTTATTACTAATGATGAAAAATTTAAAAAACCAAATGACACAAGCTTGTCGGAACTTAAACCCGTATTAAAAGGCGAGTGGCGGGGTGGTATTGAGTATGTTATTGATAAAATATCAGGAAAACTCGCGACAGAACATACACCCGATGAAACAAAAGAAGAGAAAGTTTTAACCGACATACATTCAATCCTCTACTGGGTTGATAAAAAAAATCCAAACGGAGAAAATCCAAAAAACCCAGAGGAAGACCCTCAATTTAAATTCTGGGAATATCCTGTAAATAAGTGGAAGGAAGAAAATGGTTTTGTTTCGGAGGTTGGTAATATGTTGAATGATATTGATGATATTCATAAACCTGAATTTTTTCCAAAAATAACAATATTAAACCCAAAAATAAATATTGATTATGAAGAAAACAGTAAAATAACTGTGAATATAAAAAATTTATCCCGCTTCCCTCTTATTAAGGTTGACTTTTTTGTAAATGGCGTGTTTGTCGGCTCGTCAAAACAAAATCCTTTTTCTTTTTCATTTATTCCAAATAATCTTGATAATATAAATAAACAAAATACACTAAAACTAATTGGATATGATAGTGTTTTTAATAAAGATACTGTTGAAATGATTTTTAATGTGAATATATAAAAACTCATATTAATATATATTTCTTATTGTTTTCTTATAATTATTTAGATTTTTTGTAAAATGTTTCATAATCTTGTTTTTTTGTAAAAAAATTTCGTTTTTTATAATTTGGTCTGTTGATATAAAAATTATTCCATTTCTTACATCTATGTCGTCTTTTTTAAGAATAATGTTTGTGGTGTTTTTCACAACACCAATAAAAACCTCTTTAATAAATTTATTTGGTGGAGTAATTTTTTTAAACTTTTCTAAATAATTACCAATGTTAAACATATTTATAGACCATTTGTTAAATTTCTTGAATTACGAAACGCAAAAATTTAGGTCCTCGGGTCGCAAAATCTCTTTGTCTTCTAAATGTTTTTGCTCAAATAGACCATAAATTTTTGCGTTTCGTAATTCACAGTAAATTATATCTAACCGTTCTTTGTTTTTAATAATTTTTAACTTTATAAACTTTGTTAGACTTTTAACTTAAACTTACTTATTCATAGGCATCATAAGATAAAAAAAACTATTGTCTCCGATGCCGCGCACTATAACTGGTTTATTTAATCCACTAAATAATAAAGAAACACTGTCTGAATATATTGATTGAAAAGAATCTGATATGTATTTATAATTAAGGTTAATATCTATAATTTCTCCAGACAAAGCGGCATCAATGTTGTCAACTATTTCTCCTATATTTTCATTTTTTGAACTTATTTTAAATGTTTTTTCTTTTGGGTTTATATAAAAATTAATTTGATTAAATTTATTAGAAAAAACATTTATATTTTTAAGTATGTTTACAATATCCTGTTTTAAAACAACAACTTCTGTTGTGTGTTCTTTTGGTATTATTTGTTTATAATCAGGAAACGAACTGTTTATAAGCCGTGATGTTAGGTATATTTTATCTGATATAAAAAATATCTGATTGTTTT
>Ga0209343_10006023_pt1 | contig 14600 bp, 11 predicted proteins | sample RifCSPlowO2_02_FD_184026 | JGI IMG/M metagenome (GOLD analysis project Ga0209343, IMG submission 184026) | Groundwater microbial communities from Rifle, Colorado - Rifle CSP2_plank lowO2_0.2 (SPAdes) (version 2) | ecosystem: Environmental > Aquatic > Deep subsurface > Groundwater | place... | reverse complement strand
GAAGCGCCGGGCGGGAAAGCGCTGGATCGAACCCGCTAGATCCGTGCGACGGTTAACACCTCCGGCGCGAACAACTCTTCTACCGAAAGTGGCCTCTCGAAGACGTCCTGCTCATGGGACCATTGGCAGAACGCTTCCAGCGTCTTGCGGTTGGGCTCGATCCCGTAGGGCCAGAAATCCGCGCCCATATGCGCCTGTGCAAGAGCCACGTGATGCGACAACCATGGGATCGGGAAATGGGAGCAGGCGGAATCCTTGATCCGGTGAAATGCCCGGCGTTTGGCTTCTTCAAACGCCTTCACCAAATTGACCGCGATCCAGCGGTTCTGCTCGTAAGCGTCGCGGCGCAAGACGATCAAGTGCATGATCGGGAAAACTCCGGTAGCGTCGAAATAGGCGACTTCTTCCCCGAATACATCAGTCCAGGCCCGCTTGATACGTTGGTGTCCTTCCAGGTACGGTTGCAGTACGCGAGCGCTGATTACGGCGTCGAGGTCTCCGGCAACCAGCATTTCCGACAGCGAATGGGTAGGCGTCGGCGTAACCGAAAAACGGGGAAGCTTAAGGGCCATCTTGTCCACGCGGCCGGCCTCGTTTACGCCGGCCTGGAACCACTTGATCGACCGCAGGTCGACGCCATAGGCATGCTGCAGCAGAGCTCGAACGCAAATTACCGCCGTCATTGCCCATTCCGGCACCCCGATTCGCTTGCCGGCGAGGTCGGCAGGAGACTGGATGCCCGCATCGGTGCGCAAATAAAGTGACGCGTGCCGGAAGACCCGGGAGGTAAATACCGGGATGCCCACCATGTCCTTGTGTCCGCGCGACAGCAGCGAAGCGAACGGTCCGATGCCCATTTCCGATACCTGCCATTCGCTGTGTCGTACATAGCGCAGCAACAGTTCCTCGATCGGGGTCCGCAGAACGGTCAGGTCGATGCCTTCGGCGCGCACGTCGCCGGAGGCCAGATCGCGAGTGTGTTCATAGTCGCCGACGGCGAGCGTCAGGTGAACATTTGCCATACGATCTAATGCCCAATAAAAGAAAAGCTAAGTTCAATCAGTCGGTGTTTTCGCATGGCGCTGCGCGGCGTCAACAGCCGGACAGTGAACATCAAGAATGTCGCTGGCTTTGCGCGAACGCCCGACTATTCCGGTTTGATCCCCGCGTTCCTGGTCACGTTGCCCCACCGCTGGAGATCGTCGCGGATCACGGCTGCGAATTCCTCCGGCGTGCTGCCGACCGCCTCGGCGCCCTCGCTGATAAAGTGTTCCTTGGTCGCGGGATCTTGCAGCGCGTACCGCGTGCCCGCATGGAGCTTGGCGATGATGTCGCGCGGCGTGTTCGCTGGCGCCATAAGTCCAAACCACGGCACTACCTCGAAGCCGGTCACGCCGGCTTCGGCGATGGTCTGAAAATCGGGAGCAATGGCTACGCGTTTGAGGCTGGTTACGCCGTATGCGCGCAGCCTGTCAGCTTTGACGTGAGGCAATGCGCTCAGGACGTTAGCCATCATCAGGGGCACATGACCCGCTATCACATCGACCACGGCGGCGCCCACGCCTTTGTACGGCACATGGACCATTTTCAGCCCGTTCGTGTAGAGGAACAGCTCCATCCCCAAGTGTGGGGTGCTGCCGACACCGCTGGAGGCGTAGCTGAGCTGACCGGGTCGCGCCTTGACGAACGCGATCAGCTCCTGCATCGATCGCGCCGGCAGCGAGGGATGCGAGACTAGGATGTTGGGCACCTTGGCCACCAGCGAGACCGGCGCGAGGTCCTTCGCGATATCGAAGGGGATGTTCCTCCGGACATAGGGGTTGATGGTGAGCGATGCGATGGCCATCAGCAGCGTGTAGCCGTCCGGGGCCGCCTTGGCGACCTCGTTGGCGCCGATGCCGCCGCTCGCTCCGCCGCGGTTCTCGATCACCACCTGCTGGCCTAGGTACTCGGAGAGCTTGGGCGCGATCAGGCGCGCAGTGATGTCGGTGCCGCCGCCCGGCACCGAGGGCACGATGAGCCGTACCGGTTTGGTAGGATAGCCCTGCGCATAAGCGGCAGCCGATGCGGCGATGAGGCACGCGGCGAACGCACAATGCGCAAGTTGACTTGCCTTGCCAACAGTCTTCATATTTTCCCCAGGGACGGAGGATCGACACCTGATCACGGCACGCATCTCGTCATTCAACCTTGATGCCAGCCGCCTTGATGACGCCGCGCCAGCGCTCGATTTCCTGCCTTAGGAATGTCGCGGTCTCCGCCGGCGGCGAGGCGACGACGATCATCGACTGCGCACGCAGCTTGGTGCCGACGTCCGTCGTCTTGAGGATATCCACCATCGCGGCCGAAAGCTTGGCGGCGATCTCGGACGGCGTTTTCGGCGGCGCCATCATCGCATACCAGGTCGCGGCGTAAAAACCCGGGAAGCTCTCCGCGATTGCCGGCACGTCGGGCAGCTGAGCAACGCGCTTTTCGGTCGCGACCCCGAACGCTTTCAATGCGCCGCTCTTTATGTGGACCAGCCCGTCGGAAATGTTTATGAACATGGTGTCGATCCGCCCGCCGAGAACGTCCACCAATACGGGTGCGGTCCCCCCGCGATAGGGGATGTCCCGGAACGTCGATCCGCTGGCCATTTGCAGCATCTCCATGCTGAGCCGCGGGGTCCCGCCCGGGCCGGTCGTGCCGGAGGTGAACTGCCCCGGCTTGTTCCTGGCGAGCGCGATCAGCTCCTGAAGGTTATTGGCGGGAAGGTCCTTGCGTCCCACGAGCAGGTTCGGAACCACGGCCATGAGCGATACCGGAACAAATGCGGCCGGGTCGAAACCGAGATTGGGATAGAGGCTCTGATTGATCACAAGAGGCGGCGGGGCTGTCGAAAGCAACGTGTACCCGTCGGGATCGGCCTTCGCCACGATGTTCGCACCGATGTTGCCTGTGGCGCCGGGACGATTCTCGATGATTATCGTTTGTCCCCAGCGCGCCGACAGTTTTTCCGCGACAAGTCGGGGGATCTCATCCGCGGTGGTTCCGGCCGGGAACGGTACGACAATCTTGATCAAGCGACTTGGATAGCCGTCTTGCGCGCTCGAGACGGCCGGCACCGCGGCGACCGCAAACAGGAAGGCAAGACCGAGCCAGATTCCGCGTCTGCTCTCGGCGACATTCAGGAATGGCGGCTCCAAGGAATCCCGACCTCCAGCCCGCGTGCGTGACCGCCCGGTCGCCTCACCAAGTATTCCGGACTGCGGCAGCGCTTCATTGGTCTTGGCCATCGTTTCCTCCTTTGCCTTGAACCGCCTGTGTCTCCGCTACTCGCCAAGTATATTCTAGCGCCGCATCGAACGCGTCGATTCGGTGTGCCATGCCGGTGGTGTACGGCTAGATCGCGATGGCCATCACGCACGATATACTGTTCTTGCCTGAGCGCATGGGCAGAAAAAGCGATGCGACGAAAACTTGGAGAGGAACGCTTTTCATGAAGCAAGCCGCAATCGATGTCGGGGGGACCTTTACCGACTGCCTGGTCATGGACGAATCGGGGGAAGTCCGCCAGTTCAAGGTCCCATCGACGCCGCCTGACTACGCTTCCGGGCTGATAGCTTCACTGGAAAAAGGAGCCAGGTTCTACGGGCTGTCCACCTCGGAATTTATGGGCCAACTGGAACTGATCCTGCACGGGACCACCGTAGCCAGCAACGCGATATTGACCGGTGATGGCGCCCGGACAGGCATGATCACCACCGAAGGTTTCCGCGATATCTGCGAGATACGCAGGGGCATGAGACTCAGCTCCATGTACAACCTGTTCGTCCCCCCTTACCAACCGCTGGTACCGCGTTACCGAAGGCTGGGTGTTGCAGAAAGGACGCTGCATACCGGCGAGATCATGACGCCTCTTTCCGAAAAGGACGTAAACAAGGCCGCAGAATCCCTTCGCAAGCAAGGTGTGCAATCCATAGCCGTATGCTTCTTGCACTCTTATGCCAACCCGACGAACGAGCGCCGCGCCGTGGAGCTCTGCCGCAAACTGTGCCCCGGCGTCTTTGTTACGGCATCCCATGAAATTCTGCCCGTTTGGCGGGAATACGAAAGGTTCAGCACCACGGTGGCCGCGGCGTACATTGGACCGGTTGTAGACAGATACCTGAACACGCTGGAGGCCCGGCTCAAGCAGGCCGGATTCAAAGGCGCTTTGCTGATCGTATTGAGCAACGGCTTGGTGCAGACGGTCGATGAGTCGCGCAAACGCGCCATATACATGATCGGGTCCGGACCGGCGGCGGGGCCTTCGGCGGCGGTGTACTGGGGCTCCAGGGCCGGACACAACGACATCATTTCACTCGATATAGGCGGCACGACCAGCGACATCGCTCTGGTCGCCAATGCCGAAATTCCGACGACCTCCGAAGCCTGGGTCGGAGACGAGCGGGTTGCGGTAAAAAAAGTGGACTCGAACAGCTTCGAGGGAGGCGGCGGCAGCATCGCCTGGATCGATGCCCTGGGGGTGCTCCGAATCGGCCCCAGGTCATCGGCGTCCGTCCCCGGGCCGGTGTGCTATGACCGCGGTGGAACTGAACCCACCGTTCTGGACGCAACTCTCCTGCTCGGCTACATCGCGCCGGACTATTACCTGGGCGGCGAAATGCCCCTGAAAATGGACCTGGCGCGGGAGGCGATTGCCAGGCTCGGACGTCAACTGGGCATAAAAGACCCGGTTCAAATGGCCACGGCCATTTTCAGCCTGGCAAATACCGTCATCGCCGGGCACATCACGAAAATCTGCACCAAGCGTGGATTTGATCCAAGGGACCATGTCTTGATGTCGGCGGGCGGAGGCGGCGGACTGCATGCCGCCTGGATTGCAGACAGGCTCGACATTCCGGTCTCGATTGTCCCGCGCTTCACCTCCTTCTACAGCGCTTTCGGCATGTTCACAGCCCAGGTCGGGATGGAGTTCAGCCGGTCCTACCCATGCAGCGCGCAGCAGATGGATCTCGCCAGGTTGAACCAGGTTTTTCAGGAGATGGAGACCGAGGCGACAAACAAGCTGATGAAGGTCGCGGATACCAAGGAAGACCTCATCATGAATCGAAGCGCCGACATGCGCTACCACGGTCAGTTTCATGAACTTGAGAGCGATATGCCCGGCGGCAAGCTGGGGCAGGCCGAGATTCAGTCGGCATTGGCCGCCTTCGACAAAAGGCACGAGCAATTGTACGCTTTCGCAATGCCCGGACGAGAGGTGGAGTTCTTCACGTTCCGATTGCGCGCCCGGATCCGCCCCAAGCAGCCGATCAGAATGACTCTTCGCGCCGAGGGCGATGCGGATCCCGCGCATTCCCTGAAAACCCGGCGGACCTGCTTCTTCGAGGGGAAGCCGATAAGCACGCCCATATACGATGGCGAGCGGCTGAAGCACCGGGACATGATTCGCGGTCCGGCATTGATTGAAGAATCGACCACGACGGTCGTTGTTCCCGAACGATTCCGCTGTGCCGTAGACGAAACCGGGACCTACCAGTTGCGGCATTCTTGAGGACACTTCGAGTAGGGGAAGTCCCTTTCATTCGTTAGTCACTTATGGAGCAAGCGTTGACGAACGAGGTGAGAATTCGGTTTTCAAATACGTCTCCCCTTTTTACGCAGTTGCAAGCAACTGCGTAAAAAGGGGAGATTGATAAACGGCAAAAACAACATCGATGATTCCCGCTGGAGTGGGTTGCAAGGAAGCGACTTAATGGCCACTGCAATTGACGAAACAACCCTGAGCACGGTCTGGTACGACATGCAGCAGACCTGCTATGACATGCGGTATCTCGTGGAACGGACCGCGCAGAACTACCTAATGGGCGTTCTCCACGATCTTTCCACAGGGATATGGGACGCGACCGGACGTACGGTGGCGGTGCCGGTGGGGATCGCCGTACACTTTCTGGCGGGTTCATTCGCCGTGAAGTCAATCGCCTCCAAATTCGAAAATAACCTGCGCCCGGGCGACGTCATTCTGGCCAATGACCCCTACCACGGCGGCTTCAACTGCCATCTTCCGGACTGGGGATTCTACCGGCCAATATTCTACAAAGACGAACTGGTCTTCTGGAGTCTCACCAGGGGACACCAGCAGGATACCGGCGGCGCGTATCCGGGCGGCTATTTCCCCGACGCCTACGACATCCATGCCGAGGGACTCATTATTCCGCCGACGAAAGTCATCGATGGAGGCAAGGAGAACCGGGAAATCATGGAGCTTATCTGGGCCAACACCCGGTGGCCGGACGGCGTTCGCATCGACAACTACGCCATGATCGCCTCAACCAGGCTCTGCGAACAGCGGCTGGTCAAACTCATGGACAGGTACGGGAAAGACGTGGTTCTGGCCTGTGTCGATGAGATGATCAATCGTACCGAGAAAGCCGTGCGTGCCGAGATCCGGAAAATACCCGACGGGGTCTACCACGGTGAATCGGCTACGGACGATGACGGCACAACGCTGGACGAGATCGTCCCCGTCCGTGTCGACATGACGGTGGACGGTGACCGGATAATCCTGGATTTCACCGACAATCTGCCCCAGCGAAAAGGGTTCATCAACTGCGTTTATTCGACTACCTATGCGAATTCCGTGGCATCGGTGATCCTCGCCCTGGACCCCGAGCTTGCCGATTTCCACAACGAGGGGACCATGAAGTGCGTGCAGCTCATGGCACCGGAAGGAACCGTGGTCAACGCGACCTATCCGGTCACGGTGGGGGATTCGCCCAACAGCCTCGGCGTACCCATCATGGAGGCGGTGCTCGTGGCGTTGTCCAAAGCCCTGCCGGAGCGCGCCATTGCGGCGGCGGGAAGGAACCGGTCCGACTTCGCTTTTGGTTACGATCCCAGGTCGAAGAGCCGCTATGTCCGCGTTTCCTTCAACTGCATAGGCAGTCTCGGAGCCGTCAATGGCTATGACGGCTATTCCGGGCCGATCCTGATGCAGGGCCGCGGGTCGATCTACCGCGGAAATGTTGAGGAGGAAGAGGTGCGCACGCCCTGGCGCACCGTCAAATATGAGTTTGCCACCGACCTGATGGGTGCGGGCAAATACCGCGGGGGCTGCGGTATTCACTTCGAGGAAGTCAACGAGGGCGTAGACGTCGGCTTGAGCACGGGTGCTTCCGACGGTGACCGGACGGCAGCGCCCGGCGCACTGGGTGGTCAGGACTCGCCCCTTTCCCGTACGCTGCTGCGGAGGGGAAACAGGAAAATCCCGGTCAAGACGCACCGCATTACATGGCTGCGGACAGGCGACGTTCTGGCCAAGTTCAGCGGCGGCGGCGGCGGGGTAGGCAATCCTGGCGAGCGTGACCCCGAGAAAGTCCGGGAGGATGTCAGGAATGAGATCGTGTCTGTAAGAGCAGCGCGGGAAGTTTACAAGGTAGCGCTCAAGCGCGGCAGTCTGGAGATCGACTGGCCGAAGACCAAGGAACTCCGCTCCGCCGCAAAGTCGCGAGCCAAGAGGTCCGGGTAACTCCGACGAAGTCCTGGTACAAAGCTACGCAGTGTCGATGCTGTAATTCAACGAGGAGAAAACCATGCACCTGTTCCGCTCGCTGTTGCGCCTGGCGCCGATCACCGGAGTCGTCTCCGAGGGAGGCGGGGAAGCGGGCACGAAGCCCGCTTCGGGCGGGCCAGTCGATGCGGCGCTCATAGAGGATCTGGTCGCCGCCAACCGCATTCTCGCCGACCAAGGCGTGCTCGACGGCTTCGGCCATGTCAGCCTGCGTCACCCGAAGAATCCGGACCGCTACCTGCTGTCGTGCTCGCGCGCGCCGGAGCTGGTTTGCGCGGACGACATCATGGAATTCGATCTGGACAGCAACCCAGTGGACCAGCGCGGGCGCGCCATGTACCTCGAGCGATTCATCCACGGCGAGATTTTCAGGACGCGGCCGGAAGTCAACGCCGTGGTGCACAGCCATTCGCCATCGGTCATCCCGTTTTCCGTGTCGAGCGTGCCGATGCGGCCGCTCTATAATATGAGCGGCTTTCTCGCACGCGGCGTGCCGATCTTCGAGATCCGCGATACGGGCGGGATGACCGACATGCTGGTACGCGACCCGGCCCTGGGCCGCGCGCTGGCGATGTCGCTCGCCGACAAGTCGGTGGTGTTGATGCGCGGTCATGGCAACGCGGTGGTGGCCCCGACCCTGCCGCTCGCGGTATACCGCGCCATCTACACCGAGGTGAACGCGAGGCTGCAGGTGCAGGCGATCGGTCTCGGCGGCAGCGTCACCTACCTCGATCCGGAGGAGGGCCGAAAAACGGAGCTGGTCACGAACTCCACGGTCGTGCGCCCATGGGAACTGTGGAAAAAAAGGGCGCTTGCGAAAAAGTAGGCGGCGTCACGCTGCCCATTCGACCCGGTATCGGGTTGCAGTCAGCCAAGGAGGTGCACATGAGAGTACCAACCATTGCCGTCGTCGCAGCACTGATCGTCTCCGGCATTACCATGGAGGCGCGCGCCGCGTGGCCCGAGCGGCCGATCACGTTCGTCGTGCCTTATGCCGCGGGTGGTGCAAACGACAACTCTGCGCGCATCACGGCACTATGGGTCGCCAGGGCGCTCAAGCAGAACGTCATCGTCGAAAACCGGACCGGCGCGAACGGCGCGATCGCGGCGGAATTCGTCGCGCGTTCTCCCGCGGACGGCTATACGCATTTCATGACGGCTTCGCCGACCATGGTGATCGTTCCGCACATGCAGAAAATCAATTACGACCCCTTCAAGAGCTTTGCGCCGATCTCGATCATAGATGCCGGTTCGATAGCGATTGCAGTCAACCCGACGCTTCCCGCCAGGACGTTTTCCGAACTCGTCGCCTATGCCAAGCCGAGGCCGAACAAACTGGATTACGCAACGGGCGCCGCCGGCTCGACCGGCCACCTCAGCATGGCACTTCTGCTCAAGCAAGCCGCGATCACGATGACCCACGTGCCCTACAAGGGGAGCAGTGCGGCCGTCGTGGCCGTGCTGGGCGGGCACGTGCCCGTGTACGTCGGTACGCTGTCGGACGGTATCGAGCATCACAAGAGCGGGAAGCTCAGGATAATCGGCGTATCCAGTAGCAAGCGATCAAGCGAACTGCCGGACGTGCCGACCATCGCCGAGCAGGGATACCCCGGGTATACGACCGCGTTCTGGAACGCCCTGTTGGCTCCGGCAGGAACGCCGAAGAACGTGATCGCGACGCTTGCCGAAACGCTCAGGGCTGCATGCAGGGACGCGGGATTCAACGCAAAGTACCAGGCGCTCAACGTCGAGGCGCTGTGCACCACCCCCGAACAATTCTCGGAAAGACTGCAGGCCGATTCGGCGCTGTGGAAAGAAGCGGTGAAGGCATCGGGCATGGCTGCGGAATGAGCATTATTCGGCGAGCGGCGAGGGGCCAGGCATCGCCGGACGCCGGCGTGGACGGCGCGAGCCGGACCTGAACACGGGGGAGCGATGGCAGGAGCGCTGCACGGGATCAAGATCCTGGAGATAGCGAATTACATTTCCGGCCCGTTTGCATCCGTGCTGCTGGCAGACTTGGGCGCCGAAGTGACAAAAGTCGAAATGCCGGGGCATGGAGATCCCTTCCGCGGGTGGGGTGACAACGCATACAGCCCGACGTTCTGCAATTTCAACAGAAACAAGCGGAGCCTCTCGCTGAACGTGCAGTTACCTGAGGGGAAAGAGATCTGCATGCGCCTGGCGCGGAATGCCGACGTCCTAATCGAGAACATGAGGCCGGGTGTCCTCGACCAACTTGGCCTCGGCTACGAAGCGGTGCGCGAGGTCAACCCCAGGGTCGTGTACTGCTCCATTTCAGGCTTCGGTTCGGACGGCCCTTACAGTGATCGGCCCGGGTACGACACGATCGGACAGGCCAGGGGAGGCTTGCTCAGCCTGCTTACCGATCTTGACAAAGGCGTGGGCTCACCGCTGTCGGATCTGCTGACCGGACTGTATGCCTGTTACGCGATCCAGGGGGCACTCGTCGGGCGGGAGCGCGGCGGGACGGGACAAAAGGTGGAGACATCCCTGCTGCAGGCCACGGTGGCTTTCGTCGGCGAAAATGCGGCCCGCTACCTCGCCTCGGGTGTAATTCCGAATCGGGATAGCCGGCTACGTGAGGCTCAGGTACACGTATTCGCGGCTGAAGACGACCAGCCATTCGTCATTCACCTGTCTTCACCGCAGAAGTTCTGGCACGGAGTGGCGAAAGCTATCGCCCGACCGGAACTCAAGGACGATCCCCGTTTCATCGATCGCCAAGCCCGCCTCAGGAATTACGGGGAACTCCATGAAATCCTGAAGGAGGCGTTCAGGGCCGCTCCGCGAGACCAATGGCTGAAGCTACTCGAGCAGCATGATGTTCCCGCGGCGCCGATCATGAACCTGAAGGAAGTGCTGGAAGATCCGCAGGTGGCTCATCTGGGCATGCTCGTGGAGTTGACCCATCCCAGCATGGGCGCCGTGCGCCTGGTGGGCAGCGGTATCCGCATGAGCGAAACGCCGCCACAAATGAACCTGCCCCCGCCAGCCATGGGCGAAAACACGCGGGAGATACTCGCTGCCCTCGGGTATGGCGAGGAAGCCTTCAAGAGCCTGCGGGAAAAGGGCGTGATTTGATCTTCATGACGGACGTTGCCCATCGCACCGTCATTCCCGCGCAGGCGGGAATCCAGATTAGTTCAGCAAGAAACACTGGATCCCCGCTTTCTCGGAGATGGCGAAAATTTGTCATTTGGTTTCGTAACGCTCAATAGTCCATTTCAATCCGGGAAAACAAATGAATGAAGTGAATTTCGTCGACACGACGCTGCGGGACGGCCATTCATGCCTGTGGGCGAAGAGCATGAGGATAGGCATGATGCTTCCGGTCGCCGCGACGATTGACCAGGCCGGATTCCATGCGTTCGAGATCATCTCCAACACCAACCCGAAGAAAATGGTCCGCGACCTGCGCGAGGATCCGTGGGAACTGCTCGACCTGATCGGGCAGCGCATGCCGAAGACGCCGATGCGCGTCATCTGTGGCCGCCATCTGCAGGCGTTCCAGCTTACTCCCCTCTCGATCGAGGAACTCTGGTACCAGAGGCTGGCGGCTCACGGCGTGCGTCAGGTGCGGATATCAGATTCCTCCAACACTCCCGCCGGCTGGCGGCTTTCGGTCGGCTTTGCGCGCAGAGTGGGAATCGATGCCATCGTCAACCTCATTTTTTCGCTGGCCCCGAAATACTCGGATGAATACTATGCGCAAAGGGCCCGCGAGGCGGCGAAGCTGGATGTTCTGCGGATCTGCCTGAAGGATCCGGGCGGGCTGCTCACTCCCGAGCGCTTACGGACGCTGGTGCCGGTGATCCTGCAGAATACCGGGGGAAAGAAAGTGGAACTGCACACTCACTGCAACACCGGGTTGGGCGCTCAGTGTGCGGTGGAAGCCATCAAACTCGGTATCCGGTACATCAATACCGCCATCCCGCCGCTGGCGGATTCCAACTCCAACCCTTCGGTGTTCAACGTGGCGAAAAACGCGCGCGAGTTGGGTTACACGACAACGGTGGACGAAGAGTCGCTCAAACCGGTCGAGGCGCATTTCACGTCCATCGCGCGCCGCGAAGGCCTGCCCCTCGGCGCTCCGGCGCCATACGACATTTCTCCTCATATCCACCAGGTTCCCGGTGGAATGGTCTCGAACCTCCGGCACCAGCTCGAAACGGTCCGGCTGGGGCACACGATCGAGGCTGTCAGGGAGGAAATCGGCAGGGTGCGGGTGGACTTCGGCTGTCCCATCATGGTTACCCCCTACGCCCAGTTCGTCGGAGTCCAAGCGACCATGAATGTCCTCACGGGCGAGCGCTACAAGGAAGCCTCCGATGAAGTCATCCAGTTCGCCCTGGGGTTATGGGGAGACGAAGAGAGTTCCTCAATGGATCCGGACGTCAGGGACCGGATACTTAACCGGCCCCGGGCGAGGGAACTGGCGGGCTGGCAGCCTCCCGAGCCTTCCTTGGAAGAAGTGCGGAAGAAATACGCGGGCCCGGGCGTGTCCGACGATGAACTCCTGTTGCGCTATCTCGCAGGGGAAGACCAGGTCGCCGCCATGCGCGCCGCAGGGCCGTTCAAACAGTATGACGGTGCGGGGCGGAGTCTGGTGAGCCTGATCGAGGACCTGACCCGACGCAACAGCATCAGCTACATTCAGGTGCAGAAAAACGCAATGTCGCTGACCCTTCGGAGCAACTGAGTCCGCGGACGAATTCGATTATTTGGCAGTCCCAGGAGAAAACCATGACAGAGGGCAAGAAAGCAAGGGGAAAGACGGCGATTTGCTACAAGACGCGCGATCAAATCATCGTTCGGGGGAGCGACCTTTGTCGAGATCTGATCGGCAAGGTCGGTTTTACGGAATTTTTTCTGTTTCTTCTGACCGGCGATCGGCCCACACCCGTTCTGGTCAAGCTCGTGGATGCATCGATGGTGGCAATCTGCGAACATGGGCTCGTGCCCTCGGTTCAAGCTGCGCGTATGACCCTCCATGCAGCGCCGGACGCTCTGCAAGGCGCCGTCGCTGCCGGCCTGCTGGGCGCCGGGTCGGTGATGTTCGGAACCTCGGAGAATGCAGGGCGTGTTCTGGCCGACATTGCCGCGATTGTCGCAATGCAGAAAAGACCACTTGACCACGTCGTATTTGAAAAACTGACTCAGATCCGTCAAGCCAAAGAACCCGTGCCCGGCTTCGGCCATCGGACCCATTCGAACGGCGATCCCCGCGCGACGCGGCTGATCGAGTATGCCGACGAGCTCGGCGTGAGTGGCACTCACTGCGCGGCGCTCAGGGAAATGGCCCGCCAGGTCGAGAAGGTCTTTGGCCGCAAGCTGCTCCCGAATATTCAGAGCGCCATTCCCGCGGTGCTGCTCGACGGGGGATTTCCAGCCGAGGTATTGCGCGGCGTTCCGATCGTCGCACGGGCTGCGGGACTGATTGCGCATCTGGCGGAGGAAAATCAGCGCCCCATCAGCAGCGACCTCTGGTATTCGGCCGAAGCCGCAATCGATTACGACGGTGCTTTGGCGAGCTGAGGACTGCCGTGCACCGGGGCGCGCCAGCTCGGCACCTTGCTTACCGCCATCCCGCCGGCGCCGAGGCGGAAAGTGCCGCTTCGGCAGGCGTGAGCGATTCGTCCCATTTTCGCGCCGCAAACCTCCGGCCCGTGACACCGTCGGATTGATTCGAAGCGATCCAGACCGCCGGCGCAACCATCTTGCCCGGCTGCACGAGCGCCGCGCGATCCGGAAACTGCTTGGTGTCGGAGATCATGCGCGTATTGGCCGCGCCGCCGGGGACCAGCACGTTCACCGTGACGCCCGTGCCTTCCAGGGCTCTTGCCATGATGACGGAATGCGCTTCGGCCGCGGCCTTCGATGGACCATAGGGTGAGAAGCCGGGAAGCATCATGGTTTCGAGACTCGTGGTGACGTTGATGATCCGTCCCCAGCCTTGCGCGGTCAAATGCGGGACACAGGCCCGTGCCATCAGAAACTGCGTCGTGGCGTTGTTTTCGAGCATGCCGCGCCACTGACGCGGCTCGAGCTTCCAGAAAGGCGTCGGTTCGGAGTGAAAATAGGTGTTGATCTCCTGCATGCCTATACCTGCGTTATTGATCAGCACGTGCAGGCCGCCTGCCGTGTCGAGCGCATGCTTGACGACGCGGGCGCAACTGACCTCGTCGGTGACGTCAGCGGCAATTGGAAGGAATTTCTTGCCGAGTTCCTTGACCGTCTGGTCGAGCTCGGCTTCACCGGGAAGGTCGACGCCGACAACGGTCGCACCCGCCGCGATCAACCCGTCCGCCATCGCCTTGCCGAGACCGCGCGCAGCACCCGTGACGATGATCACTTTCGAATTCAGCACCCCCACGATTCCTCCTTAATTGCGCAAATTCAGCTTAGCACTAGGCAGTTGTATCGCCAAGACCGCGGCCGACCGCGCCCAAGTCCACCGCGACCTGCAGCGCGCACGAAAAGATCGGAATTGATTTCCCTATCGGCAATAAGCTAGACTTTATCCTCTCGCAAGGAATGGTCGCGGTACATAAGAAAATAGTTGTGCGCGCCGGGTTAGGAGCTCATCCCCGGAGACGAGCTAACGAAGTAACGGTCTACTAGGAGGAGGTAACGATGACGATGAGAATCGCAATGGGCAGGCTTCTTTCCGTTTTCGGCGTGGCGGCAGCGCTCTGGTTGCCCCTGTCCGCGCCGGCGCAAGACAAATATCCGATCGCAACTTTTCCGTTTCCCTCGGTTACCAACATTTACGCCGACATTATCACCGCCAAGGGATTCGACAAGGCCAACGGGTTTCGCGCCGAACCCGTCACCTACGGCACGGGCGCCGCGCTCTGGGCCGGGCTCGCGGCGGGCGAAATAGTCGTTCACAACATGAGCCCTTTCCTGCTCCAGAAGATGCGCTCGGATGGCATTGAAATTGAGATGTTTTCCACCTTCCTTGGCATGGGGTGGACGATTGTCACCACCAACCCGGGCATCAAAAACTTCGCCGACCTCA
>Ga0209343_10006019_pt1 | contig 14604 bp, 10 predicted proteins | sample RifCSPlowO2_02_FD_184026 | JGI IMG/M metagenome (GOLD analysis project Ga0209343, IMG submission 184026) | Groundwater microbial communities from Rifle, Colorado - Rifle CSP2_plank lowO2_0.2 (SPAdes) (version 2) | ecosystem: Environmental > Aquatic > Deep subsurface > Groundwater | place... | reverse complement strand
TGGCTTGTCGCCGGGTGCACCGTTTATTGGCGTGCAGTGCACTGTCCGCGCGGGATCAGGCGGCGGCGCGGGAGGGGTGTTCTCCTGCAAAAGCAGCCTGCCGCGTGCCCGGTTCGGGTAGGGTGCGCCGTGCGCACCGCTGACAGCCTGCACGGCGGCGTCACCCCATCCGAGCTGGGTCAAGGTCACAAAAAAGGCCAGCACTAGGCTGGCCAAGACAGGAGCGTGAGCATTCGTCCTGTGGGATGTCCTCAGAAGTAGTAACCGATGTTGGTGTACAGCTGGTTCTCCCAGCGGTCGCTGCCGCCGGCGCCCAGGCTCTGGGTGTAGCTACCGCCGCCGATATAGGGGTCGTGCTTGCCGTGCAGCCATTCGACGGCGATCCACAGATCTTTCAGCGAGAAGGAGGTGCCGAGGATGAAGCGCTGGGAATCCTCGAAGCTGGACTCGTCCTTGTCGAACAGGCTGTAGTTGCCATAGACCTTGACCCCGGAGAACCAGCCGAAGGTACCGGCAATGTCGTAGCTGAGGTCGGCCACGTACAGATCGCCCTTGGCCGCGACGTTGAAGGTGCCGTCGAAACTGCCGAAGCTGACCAGTTCGTCGCTGCCGGGGTTTTCCGGCGTCATCTCCTGGCGGGTGGCCTGCAGTTGCACGCCCCAGGGGCCGTTCTTGCCCAGGTAGTGCACGGCCAGGGCGTTGCGTCGGCCGCTGTCGCCGGTGTCCTGGTTTTCCAGCGACGAGGTCAGCAGCGAGGCGCCGATCTCCGATTGCCAGGCGCCGAACTTGAGGTTGCGCGCCAGGCGTGCGACCAGGATGTCGCGCTCGTGGTTGTCGCTGCCATCGACCACATAGTCGTCGGCGGTGGTGACGCTGGTGGCATAGGTCCGGCCGCCGCGGCTGGTGCCCTGGCCCTGGTCGGCGGGGCGCAGGTAGTAGCCGAGCTGGAGGTTCCAGTCACCCTGCTGCTGGATGTATTTGACGCCCAGATCCTGGATGTCTTCGAGGCCGATGACGTTGCCCAGCGACTCGAAGAAGGTGCTGCCGAAGTAAGGCTGCAGGCCAAAGGGGATCTTGTTCAGGCCGACCTGGAGCTGGCGCGACTCGTCGAACTTGTAGCCGATCCAGGCGTATTCGGCGAAGGAGATATCGCCGATCTTGTCGGTGTAGTCGAACGGGTAGGAGTCGCCGTAGAAGCGGTACTTGGCCGCGCCTATCCAGCTGTTGGAGTTGTAGCTGGCGGTGAGGAAGGCGGTATCGAAGCCGAGTTTCTCGATGTCGCGGTCGGGGTCGTAGTCGACGCGCGCCCGCACCGCGCCGCCGATGTCGAGGTTGTCGTTGATCGCGACCGCGCCGGCCGGCAAGGCGATGGCTGCCAGCAGGGGCAGGGCGCCGAGGGCGGGGAGGGTACGGCGGTTGAGCAGGTTCATGGAGCTACTCCTTTGCGTTATCTGTCTTGTTTTTTTGCAGCGCAGCGCCAAGCCGCGGCGGGGTGCCGAGGCTTGCGCTGAATCGGTGAGTTCGGTGCAGCGAGTTGGATACGTGCGGTGTCAGCTGCAGCTGGCGCGGATGAACCAGCTGCGCTTGGCGTTGCCCAGCAGCAGCCAGTAGGCGCCAAAGGCGCTGACGAAGGTCACCGGCGCCGAGTAGGACGCCAGCGCCGCACCGTCGACGTTGAGCAGGACGATGCCCAGGCCGGCGGCGAAGAACCAGGCGGTCAGGCCGCAGGGGTTGAACGAGGTGACGCGATCCGGCTGGTACTCCAGCTTGCCCTCGAACAGCTGGTCGTACTTCGGCGAGAAGATGTGGGCCAGGGCGATCGCCACCCAGGCCACCACGAAGATGCTCTGGTAGGCCAGGGCTTGCAGGATGTAGCTGAACACGTTGAGCAGCATCAGGGCGTACACCACCATGCCGACCACCACGGCCCAGACCATGTAAGGCACGCCGGCCAGGCCAAAGCGGCTGAAGAAGGCCTGCATGTTGCTGGCCGCCATGAAGAAGTTGGCGGTGTTGATGCGGGTCTGGCTGACCCAGACGAACAGCAGGCCCCAGATGCCCATCAGCTCGACGATGGCGAGCACCACCGAGACTTCCGAGAGACCGCCCTGGGTCGGGATGGTCGCGGCGAGAAAGATGCCGATCAGGCCGTTGATCAGGAAGGTGAAGATGTAGAACGGCAGGCCGAAGTTGAAACTGGCGTGGTAGCCGGCATCTTCCTGGCGGCCGAAGCGGGCGTAGTCCCAGGTGTACATCATGAGAATCCAGACGCCCATGAAGTAGGTGAAACAGTCCCACCAGCCATTGCTCACCGGCCCGCTCTCAGGCCCCATTTCCAGCCAGGCGGAGCTGTAGCCGTATTCGCCGACCGCCATCACCACCACGGCGATCAGGCCGAGCAGGTAGAGCGGCAGCAGCACGCCGTTGAACTTGTCCAGCCAGGTCTGCACGCTGCCGAACACCAGCGGCACGCTGTACAGCACCACCAGCAGGTAGGCCTGGTTGAGCGTGAGGCCGGAGACATAGTTGTGGATGGCGATGGCGATCACCGAGCCTTCGAACACGCTGTAGTAGATCGCGGTGGCGAAGAAGATCAGGGTGGCCAGCGCCGCGCCGGTACGACCGAACAGCACGCGGGAGAACAGGGCGACCGACAGCCCGGTCTTGATCGCATAACGGGCGATGACGCCGTTGATGGCCGCATAGGTGATAACGGACAGCAGCAGGCCGATGATGGCGTTCTGCGTGCCGAAGTTCATCGCCAGAGTGGCAGACACCACCAGCCAGAACATGGCGCTGCAGATGGCCCACCAGGCCATGGTTAGCGAACCTTTGCTCATGCGTTGATTGTCGGGGACCGCCACGAGGGCGCAGTCGGCGCTGTCGCCGTGCTTCTTGATATTTCCGGCCATGACTCTTCTCTTGTTGTTGTGCGAGGGGGTGGAGTCATGATGGTAGGGAGGCAGGCGGATAAAGAATTGCTGCTGGCGGCCCTGTCTTTTGTCATCCAGTGAACTGGCTGTGTCGCCGCGCGGAGGCGTGCCGGAGGAACCGTAGGGTGCGCCGTGCGCACCAGGGTGAAAGGAGCAAGTGCGTAGCCAGGATGCAATCCGGGAGCGATTGGTCGGGCGCCAGACTTCCCCGGATTGCATCCGGGCTACAAAAAATGCTGCTCACCTGGTCAGGTGAGCAGCATCGCGGGTGAAGCCGTGACCAAGGTCAGCTCAGATACCGAGGCACAGGTACTTCAGTTCGAGGTAGTCCTCGATGCCGTACTTGGAGCCCTCGCGGCCCAGGCCGGACGCCTTGACCCCGCCGAACGGCGCCACTTCGGTGGAGATCACCCCGGTGTTGATACCGACCATGCCGTACTCCAGCGCTTCCGCCACGCGGAACACCCGACCCAGGTCACGAGCATAGAAGTAGGAGGCCAGGCCGAACTCGGTGTCGTTGGCCATGGCGATCACCTCGGCCTCGTCCTGGAAGCGGAACAGCGGCGCCAGCGGGCCGAAGGTCTCTTCCTTGGCCACGGCGGCATGGTTCGGCACGTCGACCAGGATGGTCGGTTCGAAGAAGCTGCCGCCGAGGCTGTGCGGCTTGCCGCCGGCCACCAGCTTGGCGCCCTTGCCGAGGGCGTCGGCGATGTGTTCCTGGACCTTGGCCACCGCCTTGGCGTCGATCAGCGGACCGGTGGTGGTGCCGTCTTCCAGGCCGTTGCCGATCTTCAGCTTGGCCACGGCCGCTATCAGCTTGTCGACGAAGGCGTCGTACACACCGTCCTGGATATACAGGCGGTTGGCGCACACGCAGGTCTGGCCGTTGTTGCGGTACTTGGAGATCAGCGCGCCTTCCACGGCGGCATCCAGGTCGGCGTCGTCGAAGACGATGAACGGCGCGTTGCCGCCCAGTTCCAGGGACACCTTCTTGATATCCTGGGCGCATTCGGCCATCAGCTGGCGACCGATTTCGGTGGAGCCGGTGAAGGTCAGCTTGCGCACGATCGGGTTGCCGGTCAGCTCGCTGCCGACTTCGCCGGCGCTGCCGGTGACCACGCTGAACACGCCGGGCGGAATCCCGGCCTTTTCCGCGAGAGCCGCCAGCGCCAGGGCGGAATACGGCGTCTGCGAAGCGGGCTTGAGCACCATGGTGCAGCCGGCGGCCAGGGCCGGACCGGCTTTACGGGTGATCATCGCCGAGGGGAAGTTCCACGGGGTGATGGCCGCGGTGACGCCGATCGGCTGCTTGAGCACGATGATGCGCTTGTCCGGCTGGTGGCCGGGAATGGTGTCGCCATAGATGCGCTTGGCTTCTTCGGCGAACCACTCGAGGAAGGAGGCGGCGTAGGCGATTTCGCCCTTGGCTTCGCTCAGCGGCTTGCCCTGCTCGATGGTCATCAGGCGGCCGAGGTCGTCCTGGTTTTCCATCATCAGTTCGAACCAGCGGCGCAGCTTGCTCGCCCGTTCCTTGGCGGTCAGCGCGCTCCAGGCCGGCAGGGCGCGTTCGGCGGCCTCGATGGCGCGGCGGGTTTCCGCACGGCCCATCTTCGGTACCGAACCGATGATCTCGCCGCTGGCCGGGTTGTTCACGGCGATGGTCTGGCCGCTGTCCGCGTCGAGCCATACCCCGTCGATATAGGCTTGCTGGCGGAACAGGTGGGCGTCTTTGAGTTGCATGGCGGGCTCCGGTAGTCGGTGGCTGCGGTCTATTGTTGTAGTCGCTTCGATAGGCAGGGCAGCGGCCTGCCCGGGTTCAGCGGATCCATTGGCTGGTGTCGTCGAGGGCCCTGGCGAAGCGCTGCAGGATCAGGCCGATCTCCGCTTCGCTGACGATCAGCGGCGGGCAGAAGGCCACGGCATCGCCCATGGCGCGGGTGATCATGCCGTGCTCCTGAGCCCGGGCGGCCATGTGCCGGCCGAGGGTGCCGAGGCTCTGGTACGGCGCCTTGCTGGCGCGATCGCCTACCAGTTCGACCGCGGCGATCAGGCCGCAGCCGCGGACCTCGCCGACCAGCGGGTGGTCGGCAAACTGCTGCAGGCCGGCGTGCAGCAACTGGCCCATCTGCGCGGCGTGCTCGACCAACTGCTCTTCTTCGATGATCTTGAGGTTTTCCAGGGCCACCGCGGTGGCCACTGGATGGCCGCTGCCGGTGAAGCCATGGCCGAGGGTGCCGAGGCTCTGGCTCTGGTCGGCGATGCCCTGGAACACCCGGTCGTTGATCAGGATCGCGGCGATCGGCTGGTAAGAGGACGACAGCTGCTTGGACAGCACCATGATGTCCGGCTGGATGCCGAAGGTCTGGCTGCCGAACATCTGCCCGGTGCGGCCGAAACCGCAGATGACTTCGTCGGCGATCACCAGGATGTCGTGGCGGCGGCAGACCCGCTGGATCTTCTCCCAGTAGGTGCGCGGCGGCACTATCACACCGCCGGCGCCCATCAGCGGTTCGCCGATGAAGGCGGCGATGGTCTCCGGGCCTTCGGCGAGGATCTTCTGCTCCAGTTCGGCGGCCAGGCGGTCGGCGAACTGCTCCTCGCTCTCGCCGGGCTGGGCGTGACGATAGTGGTGCGGGCAGCCGACATGCAGGAAGCCCGGCAGCGGCAGGTCGAAGCCGCGCTGGTTGCCGGGCAGGCCGGTCAGGCTGGCGCTGGCCACGGTGATGCCGTGGTAGCCGTTGACCCGGCTGATGAACTTCTTCTTGGCCGGTTTGCCGAGGGCGTTGTTCAGGTACCAGACCATCTTGACCACGGTGTCGTTGGCTTCGGAGCCGGAGTTGGTGAAGAACACCTTGCTCATCGGCACCGGTGCCATCTCGATCAGTTTCTCGGCCAGCTCGATGCTCGGCCGGTGCGACTTGTGGCTGAACAGGTGATAGAACGGCAGGGTGCGCAGTTGCTGCTCGGCGGCGGCGATCAGGCGCTGGTTGCTGAAGCCCAGCGCCGCGCTCCACAGGCCGGACATGGCCTCGATATAGCCCTTGCCCTGGTCGTCATACACGTAGATGCCTTCGCCGCGCTCGATGATCAGCGGGCCGACTTCCTGGTGCAGGCGGGCATTTGTGTAGGGATGCAGTTGGTACTGGATGTCTTTTTCCGGCAACGAGGAAACTGGCTGGTTCATGGCACGCTCTCGAGGTGAGTGGCCAGGCGCGGCTGGCCTGGCGATCAAGTGGTTTGGTTGTGCTTGTGAGTGCCCGCGAGCAGGCGCATGAGCCACAGGCTACGTGGCGGCAGGGGCGCCTGGATTGTCGCTGGGTGCATTGCTTTTTCGCTCCTGGTGTACTGCCGTTCTAAGCGTGTGCCGCCGGTTCTTGCCGGGTCTTGTTGAAGCCCGGCAGGGCCAGCAGTTGCGCGTCGACCTGTTCGATGATGTAGGCGCCGATCGGCAACGCCGAGGTCGCCGCCGGCGACGGGGCATTGCAGACGTTGACGCTGCGCCGGGTATTGCGGAACAGGAAGTCCTCGATCAGCTTGCCGTCCCTGGACACCGCCTGGGCGCGCACTCCGGCCGGGTAGGGCTGCAGATCCTTGACGGTGAGGCTGGGGCAGTACTTGCGCACTTGCTGCAGATAGCCGCGCTTGAACAGCGAGTTTTTCATTTCGCTCAGGCCGGGGCGCAGGTTGTCGCGCAGCACCTTGCGGATGCCCGGGTCGCCGAGCATGGCCAGGGTGTCGGCCAGGGAGAAGTCGCGCTTGCGGTAGCCCTCGCGCTTGAGTGCCAGCACCGCGTTCGGGCCGACGGTGACGCTGCCGTCGATCATGCGGGTCAGGTGCACGCCGAGGAACGGCATGGACGGATCCGGGATCGGGTAGATCAGGTGGTTGACGATCCGGTTGTGCTGTTCCGGCAGGCGATAGTATTCGCCGCGGAAGGGGCAGATGCTGAAACCCGGGTCGAGCCCGAGCAGGCGCACCATGCGGTCGGCCATCAGCCCCGAGCAGGTGATCATCAGGCGGCAGCTGAAGTCGCCGGTCGCGGTCTGCACCAGCATTTCCGTAGGGCGCTCCTGCAGGCCGACGACCTCGCAGGCATAGCGGATTTCGCCGCCGCGCTGCTGGAACTCGCGGGCCATGGCGGCGGTGACCTCGGCATAGTCGACGATGCCGCTGGAGGGCACGAATATGCCGCCGATGCCGCTGATGTTCGGTTCACGCTCACGCAACTCGCCGGCGCTCAGCCAATGCCGCTCCAGGCCGTTGGCTGCGGTGCGTTGCCACAGCGCCTGCATGCGCTGCATTTCCAGTTGGTTGGTCGCCACCAGCAGCTTGCCGCAGCTGTCGTAACGAATCCCCTGCTGGTCGCAGAAGGCCTTGGTCGCACGATTGCCTTCCAGGCAGAACCTGGATTTCAGGCTGCCCGGCGTGTAATACACGCCGGCGTGGATGACGCCGCTGTTGTGGCCGGTCTGGTGCATGGCCGGTGCCGTTTCCTTCTCCAGCAGCAGCATGCGGCTGTCGGGATAGGCCTGGATCAGTTGCATGGCGGTGGACATGCCGATGATGCCGCCGCCGATGATGATGAAGTCGTACATGCCGTTGCCTGCGATCTTGGGGGGGGGGCGAGTGCGCCGGCCTTGCGGCCGGCGGGCTCTCGACAGGGGCGCGCGGTGACGGGCGCCGATTCACTGGCGCGGGTTGCGCAGCACCTTGGCGTGGGTGAAGTAGCCGCGCTGGCGCATCAGTTCCCGGCGCAGGCCGGGGTGGGCGGTGAAGCGGTCGCGGCCGTGCAGCCAGAAGTGGTTGTTGATCAGCAGGAAGCTGCCCACCGGCACCGGGACCGACAGCTTGTGCTGGCTGGTTTCCAGCGATTCGCACAGATCGGTCAGCCAGTTGCCTTCCTCGAAGTTGCGTGGCTGCACGAACTGGTCGATGTAGCTGATGATCGGCCGGCCCTGGTTGTCGGTGTCGAACACCGCATGGAACACATCCTTGTCGACCTTCTTGCTCGGCGGCGCGGTCCAGCGCATGTCGCGCCGCGCCAGCGGGTGGCTGTTGAAGGCCTGCAACTGCTCCCAGTCATCCAGGTGCAGCAGCAGGGAATTGCCACCCTCCATGTGCTGCTCGTCGATCTTCATCATCAGCACGTAGTCGGTGTCCTGCTCGACGAAGGTGCCGTCGGTGTGCAGTTCCATCACCCGGTGCGGCTGGCGCAGGTAGCTGTCGGAGTTATCGACGTTCTCCACCACGAAGCGTGCGTAGTACTGGCCGCTCATGGCGTCGTAGTTGGAACGGCCGAACAGGTGGGCCACGGCCGTGGCCAGTTTCACCATGTCGTCGGCCTGCTCCACGCTATCCAGGCCGTGCGGGGTGATCAGCAAGCCACCGCTGTCGCGATCGACCAGGGTGTTGATCAGCAACGGCTGCAGGGTGCCTTCGCACAGTTCGTCGAGCAGCTTGGCCGCGCGGAAACGCAGGAACGACTTGTACTCCAGGGCCTGCACCGGCCATTCGGCCATGGCCGCGAGAAAGGCCTCGACCGTGGAGTGGCTGAAGGTCAGTTGCAGCAGGCGCGGCGAGTACTGGCTCGGGGCGAGGGTGAAACCCTTGAGCTCCTGCGGCAGCGGGACAACTAGATCTTTGACGGGAACAAAGCTGGTCATGGCGATTCTCCTGGGCGGGGAGTGCGGCGGTGTGGACGACGTAATGTCGATTAAGATTGAAAATATCGACATTTTTAAAATGTGTCAATAAAAGTGTGGCGTGCGGATGCAAGCAGCTCTTGTCGATTGATTCGGTATGATGGCGGGGTATGCCAAAGGGGCTGTTCAGATGGAAGCACCAGTTTTTCGGGAAAACTTCGCCGTGCGTGGCTATGACGTGCTCAAGCGGGACATCATTCGCGGGCTGTTCAAGCCCGGCGAAAAGCTGCTGATGAGCGGTTTGAAGGAGCGCTACGGGCTGGGCGTCGGACCGTTGCGCGAGGCCTTGTCACAGCTGGTGGCCGAGCGCCTGGTGGTCGCCATCAGCCAGCGCGGCTATCGGGTCGCGCCCATGTCGCTGAGCGAGTTGGCGGACATCTACGACGCCCGCGCCAACCTCGAGGCCATGCTCCTGACCCTGGCGATCGAGCGCGGCGACGACAGCTGGGAAGCGGAAATCCTCGCCCGCGCACACACCCTGGGCAAGGTCGTCGAAGTGCGCAACGCCGAAGAAATGCTCAGCCTCTGGGATGCCCGGCACAAGGCCTTCCACGAGGCCATAGTGGCGGGCTGCGGCTCGCCGCACCTGTTGCAGGTGCGTGCGTCGCTGTTCGATCAGGCCGAGCGCTATCGCCATCTCTGGTTGCAGCACACGGTGTTTTCCGAACAGGCATTGCAGGCCAAGCGGCATGAGCATGCGGTGCTGGTCGAGGCGATCCTGGCGCGCGATGCCGAACGGGCCAGCCGCATCATGCGCGAGCACCTGCTCGGCCCGGTGCCGATCATCAGCGAACTGATGCAGGCGCAGGGGCTGGCTGGCAGCGGCCGCAGAGGCGGAGTTTTTCACACCGTTCTAACCCTCCGCTGGCGCCTATGGCAGGCGCGCGGCCTGAGAGCTTGTGAAAAAACTCTCGCCGACTGCGACCGCCTCCAAACGCCCGCTACGGCGTTGCGCTGCGAACGCTTGGAGACAGCCTCGCTACGGCGCTCGATTTTTTCACAACCTCTGGTCGCTGCCTTCGCGCCAGCCACCGCCGAGCGCCTTGTACAGGTTCACTTCGCTGGTCAGCTGCGCCAGGCGATCGCTGATCAGTGCCTGTTGCGCGCTGAACAACGAACGCTGGGCATCGAGGAAGGTCAGGTGGCTGTCGATGCCGATGCGGTAACGGCGCTCGGCCAGGCGGTAGTAGTCCTGGTTGGCTTCGACCAGATCACGCTGGGCCTGGAGTTGCTGCTGGTAGGTCTGGCGGGCCGCCAAGCCGTCGGCAACCTCCTGGAAGGCGGTCTGGATGCTCTTCTCGTAGCGGGCGACGCCGATGTCCTTCTGGATCTTCGAATAATCCAGGCTGGCGCGCAGGCTGCCGGCGTTGAAGATCGGCAGGCTGATTTGCGGCTGGAACAGCCAGGTGCCCGAGCCGCCGCCGAATAGCCCGGAGAGATCCGGGCTGAGGCTGCCGGCATTGGCGGTCAGGCTGATGCTCGGGAAGAACGCCGCCCGCGCCGCGCCGATGTTGGCGTTGGCCGCCTTGAGCAGGTGCTCGGCTTCGAGAATGTCCGGGCGCCGTTGCAGCAGGTCCGACGGCAGGCCAGCCGGCACTTGGCTGAGCAGCTCGGCATCGAGTGGCTGACTGGCTGGCAGATCCGCCGGCAGGCCGCTGCCCAGAAGCAGGGTAAGGCCGTTGCGATCCTGCGCGACCAGGCGCTGGTATTGCGCCAGTTTGACCCGGGCCGCTTCGACCGAGGTGCGCGACTGGCTCAGGTCGAGCGCCGACGCCACGCCGATCTCGCTGCTGCGCAGGGTCAGCTGGTAGCTTTCCTCGTAGGTGCTGAGGGTGTCTTCGGTCAGCTGCAGCAGGGCTTGATCGGCCTGCCAGGTCAGGTAGGCATTGGCGACACTGGCGACCAGGCTGATTTGCGTGGAGCGCCGCGCCTCTTCGCTGGACAGGTAGGTTTCCAGTGCCTGCTGGCTGAGGCTGCGCACGCGACCGAACAGGTCCAGTTCATAGGCACTGACGCCGAGGGTCGCCGAATACTGGCTGCTGATCCCGGCGCTACCGGTTTGCCCAACGTCCGCGGGCAGGCGTTGCCGGCTGCCGCTGCCATCCGCGCTGACCGCCGGCAGCAAGTCGGCGCGCTGGATGCGGTATTGCGCGCGGTAGGCCTCGATATTCAAGGCGGCGACGCGCAGGTCGCGGTTATTCAGCAGTGCGCGCTCGATCAACTGCTGCAGGGCCGGGTCACGGAAGAACTGGCGCCAGCCTTGCTCGGCGGCGGCGATGTCGGCCGCCTCGCTTGGTGCGTAGGCCTGGCCCTGCGGCCATTGGCTGGCGATCGGCGCAGGCGGTTGCTGGTAATCGGGGATCAGCGAGCAGCCACTGAGAATCAGGCTGGCGACTGCGATGGACACTAGGGTCTGGTTCATTGGGCCGGCTCCTCGACGAGTGTTTCGCTCTTCTTGCTCTTCTTGCTGTGGAACAGTGAAGAGACCGTGACGAAGAACAGGGGGACCCAGAAAATCGCCAGAATGGTGGCGCTGGTCATGCCGCCGAGTACCCCGGTACCAATGGCGTGCTGGCTGCCCGAGCCGGCGCCGCTGGAGATGGCCAGCGGCACCACGCCGAGGCCGAAGGCCAGCGAGGTCATGATGATCGGGCGCAAGCGCATGCGACAGGCTTCGATCGCCGCGTCGCTCAGGCTGCGGCCTTGTTCGTGCAGCTCCTTGGCGAACTCGACGATCAGGATGGCGTTTTTCGATGCCAGGCCGATGGTCGTCAGCAAGCCAACCTGGAAGTACACGTCGTTGGACAGCCCGCGCATGCTGGTGGCCGCGAGGGCGCCGAGGATGCCCAGCGGCACCACCAGCATCACCGCAATCGGGATCGACCAGCTCTCATACAGGGCCGCCAGGCAGAGGAACACCATCAGCAGCGAAAGCGCATACAGGGCCGGCGCCTGCGAGCCGGACAGGCGCTCCTCGTAGGACAGTCCGGTCCAGGAATAGCCGATGCCCGCCGGCAGCTTCTGCGCCAGCGCCTCGACTTCCGCCATGGCCTCGCCGGAGCTGTAGCCGGGTGCGGGTGTACCGAGGATTTCCATGGCCGCGACGCCGTTGTAGCGGGTCAGTTTGGGCGCGCCATAGATCCATTCGCCACTGGCGAAGGCCGAGAAGGGCACCATCTCGCCGCTGTCGTTGCGCACGTACCACTTGTTCAGGTCTTCCGGGCTCATCCGCGCGCTGGACTGGCCCTGGATGTAGACCTTCTTCACCCGCCCGTGGTCGATGAAGTCGTTGACGTAACTGCCACCCAGGGCAATCGACAGGGTCTGGTTGATGTTCGCCAGGGTCACCCCGAGGGCGCTGGCGCGTTCGTCGTCGATGCTCAGTTGGTACTGGGGCTCATCGTTCAGCCCGTTCGGTCGTACGCCGGCCAGCACCTTGCTTTGCGCGGCCATGCCGAGGAACTGGTTGCGCGCCTCCATCAGCTTGTCGTGGCCGACCCCGGCGCGATCCTGGAGGAACACGTCGAAGCCGCTGGCGTTGCCCAATTCCATGACCGCCGGTGGCACGAAGGCGAACACCATGGCGTCGCGCAAACTGAAGAAGTGCCGTTGCGCGCGCTGCGCCAGGTTGAACACGCTGTTCTCCGCCGAACGCTGGTCCCAGGGCTTGAGCATGATGAAGGCCATGCCCGAACTCTGCCCGCGACCGGCGAAGTTGAAGCCGGTGACGGTGAATACCGAGCTGACCGTCTCCGCCTCCTCGCTGAGCAGGTGACTACGCATCTCGTCGACCACCACCTGGGTACGTTCCGCGGTGGATCCGGCCGGCGTTTGCACCTGGGCGAACAGCACGCCCTGATCCTCTTCCGGGAGGAAGGCGGTGGGGATGCGGGTGAACAGCACGATCATGCCGGCGATGATCAGCAGATAGGCCAGCAGGTACGGCAGCTTGTGCCGCAGCATGCTCGCGACACCCCGCTCGTAGCGTTGTACGCCGCGGTCGAAGCTGCGGTTGAACCAGCCGAAGAAGCCGCGCTTGGGCGCATGCTCGCCTTTGCCAAGCGGCTTGAGCAGGGTCGCGCAGAGTGCCGGGGTGAAAATCAACGCGACCAGCACCGACAGCACCATGGCCGAGACGATGGTGATCGAGAACTGCTGGTAGATCACCCCGGTCGAGCCGCTGAAAAACGCCATCGGCAGCAGCACGGCGGTCAAGACCAGGCCGATGCCGACCAGCGCACCCTGGATCTGACCCATGGATTTACGCGTGGCTTCTTTCGGCGACAGGCCTTCTTCGGCCATCACCCGTTCGACGTTTTCCACCACGACGATGGCATCGTCCACCAGCAGGCCGATGGCCAGCACCATGCCGAACATGGTCAGGGTGTTGATGCTGAAGCCAAAGGCGGCGAGCACGCCGAAGGTGCCGAGCAGCACCACCGGTACCGTCATGGTGGTAATCAGCGTGGCGCGGAAGTTCTGCAGGAACAGGTACATCACCAGAAACACCAGGGCAATGGCTTCGAGCAGGGTGTGCACCACGCCGGAAATCGACTCGCTCACCACCGGTGTGGTGTCGTACGGGAACACCACCTCCATGCCTGGCGGGAAGAACGGCTCCAGCTCGGCAATAGTCGCGCGCAATGCCTTGGCGGTTTCCAGGGCGTTGGCGCCGGTCGCCAGCTTGACGGCCAGGCCAGAGGCCGGCTTGCCGTTGAACTGGGCGCTGATGCCGTAGTTTTCGCCGCCCAGGGAAACCTCGGCCACATCGCCGAGGCGTACCTGCGAGCCGTCCGGGTTGACCTTGAGCAGGATGGCGGAGAATTGCTCGGCGCTCTGCAGGCGGGTCTTGCCGATGATGGTGGCGTTCAACTGCTGGCCTTGCACGGCCGGCAAGCCGCCGAGCTGGCCCGAGGAGACCTGGACGTTCTGCGCGGCGATGGCGGTTTTCACGTCCACCGGGGTCAACTGGAAGTTGTTCAGCTTGGCCGGATCGAGCCAGATGCGCATGGCGTACTGGGCGCCGAACACCTGGAAGTCGCCGACGCCGGCGGTGCGCGAGATCGGATCCTGCATGTTGGAGACGATGTAGTTGGCCAGGTCGTCCTTGCTCATGCTGCCGTCTTCGGAGACCAGGCCGATCACCATCAGGAAGTTCTTCACCGCCTTGGTCACGCGGATGCCCTGCTGCTGTACTTCCTGCGGCAGCAGCGGGGTGGCCAGGTTGAGCTTGTTCTGCACCTGCACCTGGGCGGTGTCCGGGTTGGTGCCCTGGTTGAAGGTGGCGGTGATGGCCATGCTGCCGTCGGAATTACTTTCCGAGGTGACATAGCGCAAGTTGTCGATGCCGTTGAGCTGCTGCTCGATCACCTGCACCACCGTATCCTGCACCGTCTGTGCGGACGCCCCCGGGTAGTTCACGGCGATGGCGATGGCCGGCGGCGCGATGCTCGGGTATTGGTTGATCGGCAGCTTGAGCAGCGACAGCGCGCCGACCAGCATGATGACCAGGGCAATCACCCAGGCGAAGATCGGCCGATCGATAAAGAATTTCGACATGCGTTACTCCCCCTGGCCGCGCGCTTTAGCGCTGGTCGAGACCAGGGCCGGATTGGCTGCCTGGACATTGCGCGCCGCGCTGACGCTGACTTCGTCGCCGGGCTTGACGAACTGCAGGCCCTCGGTGATCAGGCGGTCGCCGCTGTGCAGGCCTTCGTTGATCAGCCATTGATTGCCGATGGTGCGGTCGGCCTTGAGCTCACGCAACTCGACCTTGTTGTCCTGATTGACCACCAGGGCCGTGGGTTGACCTTTCAGGTCGCGGGTCACGCCTTGTTGCGGGGCGAGGATGGCCTGACTGTTGACCCCGGCCTGCAGCTGGGCGTGGACGAACATGCCCGGCAACAGGTCGTGGTTCGGGTTGGGGAACACCGCGCGCAGGGTCACCGATCCGGTGCCTTCATCGACCG
>Ga0209343_10006018_pt1 | contig 14604 bp, 18 predicted proteins | sample RifCSPlowO2_02_FD_184026 | JGI IMG/M metagenome (GOLD analysis project Ga0209343, IMG submission 184026) | Groundwater microbial communities from Rifle, Colorado - Rifle CSP2_plank lowO2_0.2 (SPAdes) (version 2) | ecosystem: Environmental > Aquatic > Deep subsurface > Groundwater | place... | reverse complement strand
GCGCAGTTGCCCAAGAAGCTGGATGATCAGCACCATGACGCCGAGCGAAATAGTTCCCTGAAAGGCTTCACGAAATACGATAACGGAAATGATGATAAGAACGATTTCCAGACCGAAATTCCTCGTAAAATTCAGCAAATGGTACATCAGTGATTGTTTATCGTAAATCGACACGCTGCGGGTAAGTTTTTTAGAAATAAAATGCTGTTCATCCTCCTGCCGGTTAAAACTGCGTACCAGTTTGATATTGGCGATTACCTCCTGAATCCTGCCACGGCTGATGTCCTCGATCCTGTTTTTTTCGACTTCTTTCTCTCCCCATTTTTTCGTCGAATAGTGGCTGATGCCGATATAGATGGGATAAATTGACAGGGCAAGCACTGCGGTAACCGGATGGTAATAAAACAACACGCCGATGATGAAAACGCTCTGGAGAAACGCGGGCATGATGAAGTTTGTCGTCGCGCTTAAAAAATCCTGCAGCGACACGATGCCGCGCGACAGTTGGTTAACGATTTTTCCCGAGAGTTCCGAATCGAAGTATTTTTGCGGAAGCGTGAATATTTTCCGGTAAAACGTCTCGGTCAGAAACCGGCCGATCCTTCCGTTGATGTAATCGCCGATTCGCTGGTTAACCGAATCGAGAATTGTCCCGACGACCGCAACGGCAAAAACGATACCGATGAAAAAAGTCAGCCGTTGCATATCGCCCGTTCCCGTCCTTATCTGACGCTCTATCTCATCAACGATAAATTTGACGACGACCGGGCTCGCGAGCTGCAACGCCGCGGTAATGAGTATGAGGATTGCCAGGGCAATAAGTTGAGGATGGTACGGCCGCGCGAGTTTAACGACGCGGAAAATATTTTTCATGAGGATATTGTAGCACGGATACGCGTTTTAGCTTCGAGATTTATAGTTTGGATCGCCGAGACGACCGTTTATCCATTGGCAAATGATCTCCGGTTCTTTTCTCCTTGCTTGGCATACCGATTGACAACTTAATGGACAGTAATGATCATCAAGCATCACTTTTGCTTTTTGTCTTGCCGCGCCAACTGTATTACGATCAAGTTTTTTATGAGGATAGAGATCATCGGCAATGATCATTACGTCTTCCCCCGCACAAATCATCTCACCTTCTCGACAGAATAAACCCTCTTGGGACGAATCTTTGTTTAAGTTTATTATCCTGTTAAATATCTCCTTAACATTCATAACACTACTATTTTTTTTCTATCTTCGCTGCCAGAATAAAATCGTTTTCTGATAGTCCGCCGATTGCATGGGTCCACAAAACCATCTTAACTTTATTAAAGTAAATGTGGATATCGGGATGGTGGCCTTCGCTCTCTGCCAACCCGGCGACACGGTTAACAAATCCCACCGCCTCTTTGAAATTTTTGAACTTGAATTCGTGCTGCAATTTTTTCCCGTCAACCACTTCCCACGGTAAATTTAACATACCCCTGTATATTTTGATTTGTTCCGCATTAAACGGATCAACGCCGCCTTCGCAGGGAACACAGTGTTTTCGGGTAAGATCGGTCATGATATTGTTAGTATAGCATGAATTAGCGGAAACATATTCGATTGAAGGAGTTTGATTATGCGGCGCCGAATTATTATTTTGTGACGGTGTGTACGCGTAACCGTAAGGAATTATTTTATCCCCGGTTATCAAAGCGATACGACAATTTAATGCCTACAGATGTAGCTGCAGGGCTTGTCCCTGCCGAGACAAAAGCAATCACAGGGGTCGCAAATACAACAATTGTTGAAAATATTCTTCACAATGAAATACCAAGACGCTACGGTGTAGAAATTGATTTCTACATATTCATGCCGGATCACATACATTTAATCATCGCTCTCTCAGGCGACCACAAGGGTCGCAGCTACACATTGGGGCAGATCATTGGTGCTTTTAAATCACTTGCCACTCGAGCATTTTGGAATTTAGGTTATAAAGGAAAGTTATTTCAACCCAACTTCTAAGAACACGTCATCCGATCCGACTCGTCGCTTGATAGCATCAGAAACTATATTCTTAACAATCCACTCGTCGAGTATCAACATATTCCGTGGAAACGCCTCGATCCTAATTGGTAGCTTCGGCATCTTATGCTGCCAGATTCTAGGCGCGATAATCCGCCAGCCGGCGGAGCGCAACTACACAAACACAATGCTGATGGGTAGTTGCAGCATCTTTTGCTGCTAATTCGATTATACGTTGAAGTTAATTGGTATATATATAACAGGAATTACGCAGTACTTCGTCATTCTGAATACGTTCGCTATCGTTCAGTACTATAGCTTGTTTCAGAATCTTTTTCTTCCTTGATGGGGATGTTGATCCCGCATACTGCGGGACAGCATGACGAGCTAAATCTACGTAAGGTGCGTAAGTCCTGTATAAAATTTGAAGTTCACTACAAGATTGAGATGCTGTCGGCGGAAGCATCCGCCCGTCACTTCGCCGATTACTGAACATCAATTCTTTCCTACCGTAAATTTCCCGGTTGATGAAAATAGCCGTTGACGGGCAGCCATGACACCTTCTTGCTTTGCCAGACAGCCGTTTCTGCAAATTTCCATACAACAACGGCCGACATAAGAATTTGTCCGATATGCCTGTTCTATATATTTCTTGTCATTCATGGGGTCGCTTATCCAAGTCGCATATTCTCCGGCCGGTACAATTTCTAGCCCTTCGGGACAGGTAATCCCTTTGCGAAGACTTCCGTCCGCGTTGTGCGTGAGGCTGTACCACTCGTCTTGAGGTATTTCAGACATAAAAATACTCCGCCGTTACCCGATTATTTTTTATAACAACTCCCTCTTTCCGCAGTTTTGCAACTTGCCCGTTTCGCCCGCCGAAAGCGTAGCCGGCGGCAATAGTCCCGTCAGAGCACACGACGCGGTGGCAAGGAATGTTTTTCGGGTCGGGATTACTATGAAGGAAATGGCCAATGATGCGGGGGTTTTTAATGCCGCACGTTAAAGCAAGTTGTTTGTAAGACACGACACGTCCGCGGGGAATCTGTCTGGTTGCTTGATACACTCTCTCTCGCAAAGACGAAGTACTACTAACCATTAGTAGCTTTTTCATTCGGAATTTATCAAAGCTATATCGAGCACTTGTTGCATTAATGTGTTTTCAGAAGGGGGATTCTCTCCGGCTGCAATTTTACTCTTTACAGCTTCAAGTATCTTTTGATCCCCAGGTTCATTAAGCCGATAGTCTGGAATTGTCTCATCATAAGAAGAGTCTGTAAAAAAATCCTTGACTCCTGTGACTAAATCTGTGAATGGTTCTTTAGGCAACATACTTTCTCACCTCCCTTCATATTATACCATTCATATTATACCATTATTTTACAACACAACAGTCCTTGCCGTGTATGCGAATTATTGAGAGCTACTCATTTAATCGGTTGCATCGCAGTAACAGTGAGATCTGTTCTCGGACAGGTAAATATGATGATATCTTTTTTTACAAATCCGCCTGATCCGGTGCCTATTTGCCCACGATGAATCAGTTCCACGCCGCAAGTCCCACATGTTTTACCATCACGTGCTTGCTGTAATAACTGCTCTATAGTAAACATTGAAATAAACGGACATTCCTCTTCTTTAGTTGATTGTGGTTCATCCGAAGTTGCCTGAACTTCTATGCTCATATAGTACGAACCTTCTATACACTCGACAATATTTTATGAAAGCAAGCTTAATCTATTCTTCATATTTGTAACCGAACAAGTTTAACCAGTCTATAGATGAATTCCCTCAACAATTTGTAGTAGTTCGGCATGAATGTCTTCTATATATCGAAGAGTTCCGTCCTTCATGCATTCAATTTTTTTCCAACCTTTCTCATCCGATAGCTCCAGAAAAACTTCTTCAGCTTTTTCCAAATGATCTTTATGCCTTTCAGCAATATCTAGGTCATGGCGATATTCCCGAACAATTGCCTTTTTCTTTACCAGTTCACGGGAAATACTCGTTGCCACATGGAGATAAATCACCACATCAGGACGGGGCAGTTTATTTTCATCATATTCCATTTCCTCCAACCACTGTATAAGCTCACCTCTTTTTTCAGGAACTTCTTTTGCCCCTTGATGTGCAAGACTTGAAGGGACATAACGGTCAATAACTACTATTTTCCCTTCTTCCAGCCATCGATTAATCTGATCCCGCGCATCAAGGCGATCAAGAGAATAAGGAATCGCAGCAAGATACGGAGAAACTGCATCGAGGGATCCGAATTCTCCCGATAAAAACCTCCCGACGAGCTTACCGTAAAATGAATTTGAATATCGGGGAAAGGATAACGTTTCAACGAAAAGTTTGCGTGCTCTTAATGCGTCAACCAAAAGTTTGGTTTGCGTCGCCTTTCCCGACCCGTCTCCGCCTTCAAGTACTATTAATTGACCTCTTTTCATACTTTGCGTTGTTTCCTGTAAAATAGAAAATACAAACAATGTTTAAAAATCCAAAATACTAAATTCTAAGTTCCAAACAAATTCTAAATCTCAAATACTAAATTCTAAACATTTTGAATTTGAATATTAGAATTTGATTATTATTTGGAGCTTAGTGTTTTGAATTTAGAATTTATTCACGAGTCCTTCCACATCATACACCGTTTCCACTTGATAATCGACTGACGGGTCGTCCGGGAATGCCTTCCCCCACGTCACGAGAACGGTACGCATGCCGAGTTTTTTTGCCGGAAACAAATCAACCTCGGGTCGGTCACCAATGATTAAAATGCTCGACGCTTCTTTTCCGAGATCGTTTAGCAAAGCAGCAAATAATCTCGGATGCGGTTTCGTAATACCGTCTTCGTCAATACCCACGATCGCTGAAAAGAGTCCTGCCGACAATCCCAACAAGCCGAGTTTCCCGTGCACGTTTTCAATACTGCTGTTGGTGATGATAGCCAAATTATACTCCTTTCGGAGTCTAGTCAGCATTTCCTCTAGTCGCTTATCCTGTTGTAAATTTTTGCTAAGAGCGGGCATGTAGGCAACTTCTGCTTGCCGGATGATTTGATACGCCGTGCCAAATCCCATCTGTCGCAATACTTCAGTTGAACTTTTGTATATTTTTTTTCCCTCGATAAATCGTTGCTCTGCTTCCTCCCGCGTCAAACCCAGTTTTTTTTCGATTGCACTGACCCAATACAAATAGAGTTCTTCATCAACTTCGGGAATTGATTGATAAAGCGTCCCGTCAAGGTCAAAAACAATCGATTCAATCATTTTCATTTGTTAATTTGTTCTTTTGTTCTTTTGTTCTTTTGTTCTTTTGTTCTTTTGACTTACATCTTATGCGGTCCCCGATCCTGGGAATATTCAAATCCCCACCTGATCGCATATTCGGCGCGCGTGAGCTGCACGCCGATGTCTGCGGCGTGCGCCGGCAAGGCAAAATAATCCCCGTCGGTCAGCTGCAGATATACATCGGTAGCTGTTTTGTCATGCCACTCTTTGAGCAGTAATCCGCCATCAGGCGAATACAGTTTTAACACTATTTCACCGGACCCGGCAACATAAGGGAATTTTGAACGCTTTCCGCGCTTGCGTTTCTGATTGGTTACCTCAATGGTAAAATTCCCCCGCGGATCCACCTCAAAATGCTGCGCCGGTGTAAAGGGCAGCTCTTTGGCAAAATTTTCTTTTAAAATCTTTTCGACCAATTGATAGTCATCAGAATAAATATGCGCCGAGTGCGAAATGACACAAAGGGGTCCGCGCGCATACCCCGTTTCTTTCGCGATTACCTCTTGTAAACTAATGAGTGAAAAGGCGTTGCGAGGCCACCCGTGCACCATATCCTGTGAACGGAAAGTCGCCGTTGCAAATAGCTTATTATCATGGATCGAACACAAAATCTGTGTAAGGCATGGCGTATCGCCGCGGTCGACGTTTTCCCGCCCCCAATCGTGGGCAACGTCGGTAGTAAACATCGCCATCTTTTTAGAAAACGGTCGTCGTTTAATCAAATCGACAACCTCCTGCACTTGGTCAACGCCGAACCACTCGCGTAGCCGCTGTCCGTACGTGTAAGAAACACCCGGAATTTTTTTCGCGGAAACCACTTGAGGTATATAGATAGCAATGTCTTTTTTGGAAAACGGGAAATAGTCCGGCAGATAAAAATCGTCCGCATTTTCTTTGTAGATGATTGCCATCAAGTTGATTACTTCTTTCAATTCATTCTCCTGCGTGTAGCGCGTTTCTTTATTTCTCCCGTAGCGGAGTATGACATTGAGCAACCGAAGCCATGTCAAAGCAACCGTGTTTCCCTGTACACGAAATCCTATCTGCTCCGAAGGAAACGTAAACGGCTTTGGCCGTGATGTCGGGAAAAGTTTCGGCTCTGAAAACGGCTTGCTTTTTATGACGTTTAATTTTCTGACTTCGTTTTTCAGGTCATCTACCGGCTTGCCACGCAGATTAATAACTTCCACTGATTTCCTGAATAACTCTAATTCCTTTTTGGGAATATCCTTTTCTATTTGCCCTTTTTTTTCATCACCGATGATGAAATGATTTTTATCCACGCCGTGCTCCATGAAAGATAATAGGGCTTGACCGCTTCGCGATAAGTCTGCACCCCAGAGGATTATTTTTCGGATAGACGGGTTTGCGTAGATATTGCGAATCATTGCTGAAATGCCGGCCGATGAATACAAATTGCCGATAACCGAATACTCATAACCCGCCACTAATTTCTCAACCACTCCCCGCTCGGTCCACATCGTGGCAACGCCGACCGGACTGTTTTGGTTTTTAACTTTGAGAACGTTTTTGTAAAGAATAGGCCAGTCAAATTTATACGTCATTGCGAACGATCCCGCCTCGGCGGGAGAGTGAAGCAATCCCCTGCACCTACAAGAGAATCTCCTGATATAAATCTTTCCATAATGGATTCATTGACTTGATAAAACTCGTTTTTCTATTCCTGGATCCAGCTTTGAGTTGTTTTTCTCGCTGAATAGCATCTTCGATTGAATCGAATATTTCAAAATATACAAGCTTTTCGAGATTATATATTTTACTAAATGACACTTTACTTCAATGGAATACTCTGTCCGATGTACCGAGCATTTTTCTTTTTATAGTATGGTATAACCGCCGGAGATGTTAATTGCTCAAAGGACAATGCGCATATTCTCATGTGTTCTGTCAATTCTATTGGTTTTGGACCTGAATTATAAAGCTCAAGAACTATTTTTCCCTGAAATCCTGCGTCGATGAGCGGTGCTGTCGAATGTATCATCAACCCTTGTCGTCCTAATGACGACCTTCCATGAAGGATCCCGCATAAATCGTCGGGTAATTCAACTCGTTCGAGTGTTATCCCTAACTGGAACGTTCCGGGTTTTAATATGATAAGTCTGCGTTTATCCGCGTTGCTATCTGCGTCATTCTGCGATCCGAGTCGCAAATCAACAGAGCACGATCCGAGCTGCTCATCAAAATCTGGCAGAGGATCAATCTTGATTTTGCCACTTTTGATCGCTTTTTTTATATCGCGGTCAGAGAGAATCATGGGGAGATTATATATCATTTCACCAGTTTCTTGACAAAGCAATTTTAACAGGAGTACACTGATTCCATGGCATTCATCCTGTCCGTCGCCGCACTGATCGTAGCCGTTTATGTATCCCGCAAAATCGGCGGCATCGAGCAACGGCTCGAGCAAATTGAACACAAACGACTCTTTACCCTGACGCCATCTGATGGACAAAAACCTGCAGCGCCGCCTCCCCCGCCTCCGGATTCAAAATCGGCGTTAACGCAAGAAAAATATATTGAACAGGGACCGTCGTGGTTCGAAGATTTAGTCGAATGGGTTAAAGCAGACTGGCCGCTCAAAGCCGGCGCGCTTTTAATAGTACTCGGCTTTGTGTGGCTGGTGACATATGCGTTTTTGAATAACTGGATCGGCCCGGCGGGTCGAATAACGCTCGGTCTCGTCGCCGGCTCGCTCGTAATGGCATTCGGCAACCAGTGGTTTACCCGTTCCCGCAAACAGGGACACGTCCTCGTTGCGCTCGGCGCTTCGGTAATGCTCGTATCAATCTATGCGGCGCAATTTAAGTATGAGATGTTTCATCCGACCGTCGCGTTAAGCTTAACCGCGTTAATTATGGCGCTTTCCGCTGCTGTTTCGGTAAAGCACGACAGCCGCGCATTGGCGGTAATCAGTTTAATAATAGGCGGATTGGCGCCGGTTCTGACGAATGCTCCCGAACCCAGCATCGTCGGGCTCTATTCGTATCTACTGATGCTGTGTGTCGGTGTTTTATGGTTGACACAATATAAGCGGTGGCAATTTCTCACGCCGCTTGCCCTCATTCTCGTATCGCTGTACAGCGGGCAGTACTTCTTTAGGGATGTCGAATCGCTGCGGTATTCGATGCGCGCGCTCGAAATTCTCCAGCTGAAATTTTTCGCTATCACGTTTACGACGCTTTTTTTCGGCGCGTCCCTCGCCGGTACAATCCGTAATGAAAAAATAAAACCGGCGCTCGGCACGGCACTTCTTGTCGGCGCATTTGCCCTCGGATGGATCAACGGCATTGTGCAGCCACATAATCAGGGACTGGTAACGATGATCGCCGCAGTGGCCTTTGCCGTCGGCGCATATATGAATTATTCGCGCACCAACGTAAAAGAAGCGGTATACGTGTATACGGCAATTGCAAGCATTCTTCTCGCCGTTGCCACGGGTTATCAATTTGACGGGCCGGTTTTAACTATTATGTTTGCGACGCAAGCGGCAATCCTGTCGATTTTCGCGCACCGGTTTTTGACCAAACATCTCGGGTATTCGCTCGTGCTGTATCAGATCTTGCCAATTCTTTCCTCAATCGATTCGTGGGAATCGGGAAAATGGAATTGCCTAACTTCACAACAAATAATTAATTCTTTTTCTCCAACAACACTTTACCGAGTCACTGCTGAGCCATGCAGGGTAATCTTCCACGCCGATTTCTTTGCCCTCCTCCTCGTCACCGCATCACTATTAATTACCGGTTATTATTTCTATCAACTGAAGAAATCGGAAGAAGAAACGACGCGCGACATGAGCCACCACAACGCAGGGGTTGTATTAATCGTCATCGGCGCCGTTTACGCGCTCGCACTCATCTGGCGGACTTTAACCGCCGGAATGGCAAATGACGACACGGCGCGCATGATAGCGCTTATTTTATATACGATAGTCGGATTAGGCGTCTATATCAACGGACAAATTAATCATCGCCGCGTGCGCTATTGGTTCGGGTTAATTCTGTTGCTCCTCGTCATCGGAAGATTATTAATAATTGAAGTGTGGGACATGGCTCTTGCAGGGCGCATCGTGATGTTTTTCCTGATCGGATTATTGCTCATGGGGTCGGTATTGTTGAGAAAAGCGAAATAATATCTGTTGTGATGCGATTTATCGCATCCTAATTATTAGAATGTCATAAATGACATCACTCAAATTTATAGTATGAAAAAGCAACTTTTTCTTTTGTCAGTCGTTCTTTTATTTTCCTTTTCTTTGAATTCCGTCGACGCCCAAAACGGCATGACATATGAGGAATCAAAACAGATTGTTCCGTATCCTGTTCCCTCCTCCTATATTCAACAACTCTCCTCCTATCGCTCTGTCCAAACAATAGATAAATTAGATATCGAAATCCCAACCGTTATTCAAATGCCGATTACGAATTCCTCCCAATCGAATTATAAAGTTTGGGAAGTTGAAACAAATACGAGTCAGCCGTTTACTGTCATTACTAATAAGAATGTTATTGTCCCAAACACTATCTCAAGTGATCATTCAGCAGATTTTTTTGAAGTTCTTGATGAGCGATTATTTGAAAGCGAGAAACAACTCAATGACAGAAATGGTACTACGTATGTGGAATATCCCCTCCAGCATCCATTCAAAGCTGATTCAGCCGTCCCATCAGTACAACTCAGAATTGACTATCCCAAGCCAATTACCACAACGACGTTAGCTTTTACTCTTGATACAAACGTAGCTCTCCCAACGTTTATCACTATAGAGAGTAGAGATATGTCTTCTCCCAACCTACCGCCAACTGCACGTAAAACGGTTCTTAATAAACAGCGAGTATCCTCCACCACTATTCATTTTCCTAAAACTATTTCCGATATATTTTATGTAACGTTTGAATACTCCCAACCACTTCGTATTGCTGAAATTGGTTTTGAGGAAACCTCAGTAACACAAGAAGCTTCATACTCATTTCGTTTCCTCGCTCGGCCAAACAATACTTACCAGATTTATTCCTCCCCGGAAGGAAGAGATTATTATTCGCCAACAACTGAAGTGCCGAATCTAACCAGCTTTTCAATTGGAGTCAAAGAAATTTCAGCTCCTCCTCTTTTGCCAAATCTCCTCTTTAAACCGTCTGACGATGATGGTGATGGAATAATTGATCAGTATGACAACTGTCCTTCTATCTCAAACCCCGACCAACTCGACATCAATAATAATAGCATCGGTGACGCGTGCGAGGATTTTGACGGCGACGGCGTGCTTAACATAAATGACAACTGCCCCGATCATCCGAACGCCAATCAACGGGATAGCGACGGTGATGCAATCGGCGACCAGTGCGACCCTGATGAAAGCCGGCTGACCGAGCGCCTCGCGTGGCTCCCGTGGGCAGGAATTGTTCTCGGCTTCGGAATCGTGCTAGGGCTTCTCAAAATCACGATAAAGAAAGACGCACGTCATATAACATGAAACATGTAACATATAACACAAGCAATTTCTCTTGTGTTTCATGTTTTGTGTTACATGTTACATGAGACTTCATTGACATTCTCCCCTCTTCTATACTACACTGAAAATAGGTATTCGATGAATTCGCTAATCGGTTCTTCCGTTTACCAACGTATGTCACTGTTGAATGATATTGACCGTTTCGACCGGTTGCCGCGAACGACGAAATTTACCATTGGGTTTATCTTGTCGGGATTATTTACGATCGGATTATTGCTCGGGACGTATATGAAGTAATAAAAAGATTTATGATTTATCTGGCGGAGCCAGATCCCGCTCCGCGGGATGATTTTTAAATCTGGAATCTTAAATCCGAAATCTTAAATTCTTTAATTCGCATGAAATTCGCATCATTCGCATCGCACAGGGGTGAAATCGCAACTACCTTAACACTTATTGGCCTCTCCGTCATGGCGGTCGGAACTATTGTCGGTTCACTGCTCGCGCCGGATTCGATGCAGTACCGGTCGCAGGCCGCAGCGTGTCCGTTCTCGTTCGGCACGCCGGAGTTTGTCCGGCTCGCCGATACATATCTTTGTTATGTTCCTATTTTGTCCGGTGGGGATCCGAAAGTCAGCTGCGCCCTTGCCCAGAACAATCGATGGGTCTCTACCTCGAGCTATTTCGGTAAAAGCGGGACAAGCGAAGCGTTTGAAATACACCTCTTGCCCGGCCATGGTGACGGTGACTATCAACTGGTCGCCTATGAATTTGATACAACATGCGAACATCCTGATCAGGCGGCAACAATCCAGATCGTCTCTGTTTCTCCGCCGACAGCAACACCTCCCCCGCTTCTCTCTCCAACGACAAGTTTTCCATCGGCAACACCTTTACCTACCGCAACTCCGCTACCTTCTCCCACGGCAGCGGTTGCCTCACCGACGCCGCTGATTTTGCATACGCCGACGATCATCCCGTCAACGCCCACCGCTGCGACACCCGTAGTAATTAATGAAACAACGCCGGCGCCGCAGGTTGCTTTGCAGTCAGTTCGGTGTACCGGTCCTGTTCAGACAATAAAAGAACGCAACCAAACTTGGGTTTATCGTACGGGAGCGGACGGAAAACTCGAAGTTGTACCCGCAGCCGGACAAGCAGACCAGATGCAACTCATTACGACCTACTGTGTCGAGTGATCGTCATTGCGAGGATTCCCCCGCTTTTAGCGGGGGAGACGAAGCAATCCTTAACTATTGAATTAATAAACTATCATGTCTAAACAAGGATATACTTATATATTAACCAATAAACGTAATACGGTTCTTTATACCGGTGTTACATCAGATCTCATTCAACGAATTTGGCAACATAAACAAAAAATTATAAGCGGTTTTAGTAAAAAATATAACCTCGACAAACTCGTATATTATGAGGTGTTTGACTCCATCAGCGATGCCATCAAACGAGAAAAACAACTTAAATCGGGATCAAGAAATAAGAAAGTAAAGCTTATTGAACAATTAAATTCCAGGTATCATGATTTATATCACTCACTCGTTTAAAGAAAAAGGGATTGCTTCACCCCGTATTTTGCGGGGTTCGCAATGACACAAATTACGCATGCATAACGCCTATATCATTCGATTAATAAGAATATATTCAAAAGTAGCCGTCGCACTCGTCGCCGCGGTGCTTACGTCACAGCTTCTCGTACGCGAAGTCTTTCTGGGCTATACGCCGCGTGTACGTACAGACCTTGCTGACCGGCTGGTGGAACGGTCAATTGCGCTTATTAACCTCGACCGCTATCCGCCCTTTAATCGCGGGACAACGCGCCCGAGAATTGCCGATACCGCAACACTGGCTGAACAATTCGCCACGTTGCCCGCGCGCGCAATTATCCCGGGCGTCTATGCCAAAGAGATTGAAGGCGCTTCGTACACCGAAATTCATTTTGAACAGGTCGACTGGGTTGAGATCCAATATCGGCGTAAAAACGGTATGATAGAGACAATAAAAATCCCGCGCGGCACTGCGCCGCCACCGGAAGGAATATTTTGAAATTTCTAATTTCTAATGACTAATAAAATATCAAATTACCAATGTCTAATGACAAAAAATAGATATGAGTATTCACGATTGCTATTAGTCATTTAAATATTCGGCATTTATTTAGAAATTAGGAATTAGAAATTAGAAGTTTATATGACTCTATCTCACTTCACCATTACCAAAAAAGAACTGTTCCTGCTCCTGTCAGCGGTTCTCCTCGTGGCAGCTATTGCCCTCCATATCCCGCTCCCGTTCTTTAATGCGTATGACCTTATCATCATCACGATGCTGACCTTTATCGGCAAAGGGTTCTTTCCTTCAAATAACGATACCCCTCTCCTTCTCGTCTTTCTTGCCAGTATATTTTTGACCCTTTACTATCCCGTTTTTCAGGTAATTGTATTCTTCTTCCTCTCATTTTTCTTTTTGAAATTATTTAGAGCGATATAAGGTATGATATACTGATGAAACTATGCAAAAGAAAATTCTCAATTATCGAGTCATTGTAGAAAAAGAGTATTATCCAAACGGAAAGGCGGTTTACAATGTTTACTGTCCCAAATTGGATATAGCCGATTATGGCGATACCGTCGAAAAAGCTCTCTCTTCAATACAAATAGCTATTGAACTTCGACTCGAAGCGCTTGCTGAAGAGCGTGAAGAAGTTCCTCAAGAAAGCAACGAAGTCATATTTGCCGAAGTGAGCATTGTCCCCTCAAAATCAGTTATTGCAGCATTATGACAAAACTGCCACGCAATATTAAACCTTCCAAAATGGTTCGAATTATTAAAAAGCTAGGTTTTCAAGAAGTAAAAAGCAGAGGCGGCCATAAAGATTTTAAACATAAAGATGATAGAAGAACTGCTATAGCAATACACCCAAAACCAATTCCTGTTGGTACGCTTCGGAAAATACTCAGTCAACTTCAAATTACACCAAAAGACTTGAATGATATGTTGTAATTCATTGCATTCTCCTCCCCCTTCCTGCTACACTAAATGAGGAACAAGTAAACAGTAAATAGCAAATGGTAAACGGAAAAGTTAAATCTGCTGATTACTGTTAACTCATTGCTTTTCATGCTACTCACTGCCTACCAAAACATCATAGCCGCCGTCCTGTACTCTTTCTCTATTCCTCTCCTCCTGCGGACGTTTTTTGCGCCGTGGAAACGGTACGAATGGCGCAGACGCACACACGGCTTCAATATCGCTGACGAGCTCGGTACCGCGCTCTCCAACCTCATCTCACGGCTTATCGGCATGTTCATCCGCTCCCTCGCGCTGACAGTCGCCTTTGTCGTATTGGTTGCGGCCATAGTATTCTCCCCGGTAATACTCCTCATCGCGCTGTTGGTTTCGCCCGGGAATCCGTTGTTTCGAATGCCGTTTCAGAAACTCGATCGCGCCTTTGCGTGGGACTGGCATTTCGGCTACACCCCGTTGCTTGACCCCTATTCCCGTGAGTTGTATTATGAACCGCTGACGCACCCGCTCGTCGGCAGCGAACAACATTTTTTGGAAGTCGAGCGGATTCTCTCGCAGAAGTCCGGCCAAAACATTCTTCTCATCGGCGAGCCCGGTTCCGGCAGGCACGCGCTGCTGGCTTCTTTATCGAAAAAGTTTATCACTTACCGATTTCTCGTTTTTGATGTAACGGCGTATTTTAAAGAATATAAATCGCCTGATTCACAGGCAGCTGCTCTTCAATTAATTCTTCAGGAAGCACTTAATGCCGGTAATGTTATTATCATATTCGGCAACTTTGAACAGCTTATACCGTTT
>Ga0209343_10006017_pt1 | contig 14605 bp, 16 predicted proteins | sample RifCSPlowO2_02_FD_184026 | JGI IMG/M metagenome (GOLD analysis project Ga0209343, IMG submission 184026) | Groundwater microbial communities from Rifle, Colorado - Rifle CSP2_plank lowO2_0.2 (SPAdes) (version 2) | ecosystem: Environmental > Aquatic > Deep subsurface > Groundwater | place... | reverse complement strand
GTTTGCTTCATCCATTGGACACCTCCAAATTTTGAGCCGGTTGTCATACTAAAACCAACTCTTCGTTGTGTCCACTTTTTCGGGGGAAGATCACTCTTACGCTTACTGCTTCTGAGAGATCTTTAACCACAGTAGAAGTATACAACGTATAGGTTGTATTTGCAAACGCAAAAACTCGCAACGTTCAAAAATTATCTCTGTCCTCTTACCAGGAAACTTTCTATCCCTATCTTTACGGTATACTATAACCCTATTAAAATGGTTAAGCAGAATCTCGTAAACACATGATGGAGAAAGAATATGCGGAAACGCTGGGAATTTGAACCGAAAAATATATTTAGCGAACTCTTGATTTTACTTGGCCGGATAACGCAAGAGAATCTGACGTATCAGATTCAATACCTTAAGGTCGAGAACGAGATACTGCGTAAGCGCATAGGAAAATTTATACGCCCCACCCCTGCAGAACGAAACAGGCTCCTAAAATTTGGAGCCCCGTTAGGTAAAAGAATCAAAGATATAATCACAATCGTACGTTATAGAACTTTTCTTAAATGGGGTAGAATCCCGCGGGAGCAAAAATCGGAAAAGTCCAATAAACGCGGCAGACCTAAGACTATAAAGGAGACATGCGAACTAGTAGTCCGGCTTGCCAAGGAGAATGCGTGGGGATATGTCAGGATTCTGGGCGAATTAAGAAAACTGGGCCTACACCGCCTGTCAAAGAGCAGTGTTAAGAATATCCTGAAAGAAAACAACCTTGCCCCATCTCCTGAAAGATCAAGGGACAGCTGGGACTGCTTCATCAAAAGACACTTTCAAACCCTATGGGCATGTGACTTCTTTACTAAGCAAGTGCTAACGCCATTAGGCCCGAGGATGTTTTTTGTGCTGTTCTTTATCAATATCAAGACAAGGAAGGTTTGCGTTGCCGGCACCAGTCGGCATCCCAACCGGGAATGGGTAAACAAAAAGGTCAAAAGCACGCTTCCCCTTCTGCGCAGTCATGAAAACGGGAAAAAACTATTAATCCGTGATCGGGACACGAAATTCTCAAAAGAGTTCGATGAGTTATTCAATAATAACGGCTTTTCCGTGCAAAAGACCGCCTTTATGTCGCCCAATATGAACGCTTACGCTGAAAGCTGGGTTGGAACGATTAAACGGGAGTGCCTAAATCATTTTATTGTTTTCGGAGAACGCCACCTGAGACATCTCATAAAGGAATATGTAGAACATTACAATGCAACGAGACCGCACTCTTCTATGGACAACGTGCCGCTTGAAGATACACCGAGCAAGAAAACTGGAAATATTCGCTGCCAGTCCAAACTGGGAGGACTAATTAAGCATTACTATCGAGAATAAAATAACAACTTTTAAATAATGAAACTTTCCTGAGGGAGGAGCATGTCTAAAATATCTGTTTTATTGTAATTATTTATAATGACTTGAGGTGAGGCGAAACAAACAGCGACTTAATAAATAAAATACTGTCGGAAAAAATATTTTTATGAGCTTTTCGGATGTCGCATATAATTATTGCACCGGGCGCTTTGTCCTTCGTCGCAATCCTCTTCAATCCTTTTTTGCTCCTTGATTTCGACGAGGGACTATGGCGATTGATCGATTTCGGAACCTCCATTTTGCTGATCGTATATCTTTTTAGATGTCAAAAAAACTTTATACTAAAGATCGGAAATGTGCGGACGGCGACAATTAAAACAATGAAGAATTTGACAACGTTTTTATTAAAGCCAAAAAAGCTGAGCTTCTGGATTCAGGTGGTTGGATTTTCAATTGTGTGGATAATGATCGCGATCGGGCTGTGGTTAGCCCGCAAATAAAAAATGGTAAACGAGGCTGCGGTGATAAATAGATCCTAAAATAATTGAGGGGCGCAGGAGGATAAAATGGCTAATGAAAAGATGCCTATAACAAAGTGGATCGATTCAAAAATGGAATTTCTGGGACTATCAAACAAAAACTCATTCCTTGATCCGAAGTATCCAGTGATTGCCACTACGGTGCTCATTGTGATCAGTTTCATTTTGACTCAGGATGATTTTTCGGTCTACAAGGTTTTCTTTGGAAATCCTAAAAGTATCCAACCGTTCCTCCATTTCGTACGAATAGTATGTTGTGGATCATTTGGATATCTTGCATACCTGGCGTATACGAACAAAAAACAAGCTCTGTTTTGGCTCTGTATATTTCTATCGATTTTGTTCAACCCGTTTTTCAAAATAGTGTTTGATGTAACATCTTTCACTGGTATAAGAGGTATAAGACATTCCCCTAGGACAACACTGTAGATGCTGCCGAAAAAGTTAAAAGCGGAAACACCCCGACATCCAGAGCGTAAACCAGTTGAAAGCAGAGTTTTTGTGCAAGATCATTGACTAAAATGAGGAAATTTTTATGAATGAAATACTTTCTTGAAAATAATTGAAAAAATATATTCCACAGCGCAAACTAATTCCTAACAAAAAGGGCGTCTCGGCCACCCTAAGCTTCACGTCCTTGCAGAATTTGAAGAGCGGGGTTAAGAATCTCTCACAGAGCATGACCGAACTCTGTTTGAGTGGTATAGGCTGGTGAAAAAATGAATTCGTTGTTACCCATTTATAAAAGTGTCTTTTTTTTCTTTGCGTCACTTTTATATGCTTCACCAATCGTCTTGGGTTGGGCATATTGGAAGCGCAGAGATTTGGACATGACGCCATTGTTCAATAAGAAATTCCTCAATTTAGGATTCTTCGGTTTTTGGAGCTTTATAGCTATTTTTTTGTTTATCAAAGGTGGTTATAATCAATTTCTTTTTTTCATCCCTGAGAACAGTGGAGTACACGGAATTTTAGCATTTTTTTCCACTATCTTCGTAACATCTTCCTTTATAGAGTTAAATAATAAAAGAACGCGACGATCCGCCGTTGAAATAACAAGCCGAAATAGAACAGCACTTATTGAATTCAAGAATCAATATTTCTTTACGACTTTTAAATGCGCATTACTGAAACACAATGTGAAATGTGAGCGATGTGAACTCTGCGGAACGATAGAAATGGAAGGGAAAAAACTGATTCAAATTCTTCATGAATCATCTGAATTTGACAGAGCATACACAAGTCATGCTTTGGATGATTGTGCAACAACACTAAAGAAGGAGCTTATTGAATTCCCTCCATACAATTATCGGAATTCACCCCTTGAACAATTTGAACAGCTAGAAGAATGGACGGATAAGAACCAACACCGAATTCTTGATGACGATTATCATTATGCAGAAGGCGCGTGTAGCAAATATGATGAGGTTTTGCTTTTTCATAACTCATCTTGTGATTGCTTTGGCGAGAAGAAGAAGCCCGCCAAATTTAAGGACATGAAACCGCCAGAAACCTCAGAAAAGACAAAGACTCAATCCGCCTACAACCTATCGAAATCAATGAGGAAATCGGCCCCGCCTTTGAAGACGAGCGAACCGGCAAAAGAGGAACTTGAGAATGAGCAATCGAATGCACTGCAGCCAGACCCTAATCAATGTCGCGAGAAGGAAAAAGAGAAAATGCTCAACAAAACAAAAAAGATGACCGACGAGCAGATGCAGAAGTTGAGGCAGTCAGTAAGAAACTTAGTGAGAGCGAGGATGGGGTTAGCACAAGCAAGGAAGCGTCTGATCGAGACGATGCTGAAGGACGAACCGGAATCGGAGGAGAAGAACAACAGAAGAGCGATTCTGGAGAAGCGCTTACAGGCGGATTACAACAAGAGAAAATCGGGACTAGAGCAAGACAAGCTAACGAGGAAGCCGAGCGAACCTGAGCTTAAAAATGAGAAGTCAGAAACATCGCAGACAGACTCGATCAGGGAAAAGCCGGAGCAGAGGAATGGCTGAAGTTTGACGCAGCAAACAAGCATCGTTTTTTCATCGCGGACGATTACGGCGATGGCACCTGCATTAAATACAACAAGGTTGTTCTTTTCTGCGATTCAGCCTGCGATTGCTTCGGTAAAAACAAGATCAAGAATACGATTTAAATTCAACCGCGTGAAATCGTAAAGTTTTAAGAATCCTGCCTGACAGCATTAAATACATCCGTCCAGTTATTAGGCGCTGACACCAAGACATCCCCTGCTCGTAAACAGATTATGCTGGCGGTATATGCTGAATGGAAAAAATCATAATCCCGCACTGCTCGAAACCTCACATAAATACTCGCGAATTTAAACCATAGGGATTTGAGAAAGGATTTGGAACCAAACTGATAGACTTCGATTCCGACCTTCTTCTGTCGAATTAAGCTGAGGAGATCGCTAAATAATTGCTCGTCGCTTTTAGGATTCATGGGCCGAGAATAACCAAAAAATATATTACACTAAGTGTTATGCGGTTAAATATCAATTTCAGTTTGCCATTCCCCCGTTTGTTGGGGAAGACGATGCAATTGCCCATCATTGACCATCGAAAATGCTAACATTCTGTGCTAACAGTTTTTTCCGAGTAAATTGAGATCAAAATTGGTTTCTAATTGATTATTCGACCAGCTTATAATTTTTTTGAACGTCGTTCCAATTAGCAGCTTAATCTTGTATTCAGCAAAAGAATAATTAAAATATCTAGCCGCTCTCGCTTCCCTATGTAAAAGATTATATTCGGCAGCAATCTCAGGAAAATTTTCGTCCACTAAAATCTTCCGAGCTACATGTGGCGAGAAGTTAGCTGAGGAAAAGTTGATTGGTTGCTCAATGCCTTGCTTTCCCGCCGCTGCTGGCAATTCATCGGAGTGATGTATTTGTATTTTCTTTCCGCAATAAAGCAATTCTACCGATTTGTTAATGCCGGCTTCAATAACATGAACTGCGGTATAAAAGCTAACCGTTATTGCCCAGTCATTATATGAATAATTTGTAACAAAAGAAGCTAAGAAGTGGAGATTATGATTTGCTTGTTGAAGATGCTGATTGCTTGATGGCATGTACCACGTTCTCAACATTGAGAGAAAAGGGATAATCATTCTTCACGGCAGAATAATCTATTGATTGTTCATTTTCTTTTACATTTACAAAAGAAGTTTCTGCGAGCAAATTTTCCTCTTGCAGAAATAGGCGTTCTGCTTCATCTAATAACTTAGAAAATTTGACTTCATTTTCAAAGCTAGTAGTAATTACAAAAAAAGCATTAATAGAACCCGAGTCAAAACATACTTTAGCGCGCACTTGCTTCACTTCAATATTTGACTCTTCAGCAGCAAATTTAATTATTCCACCAATACCTAAGAGTGCTTCGATATATTTTTCTAATCTAGACTGAATATCTTTCGCGATTTTTTCAATGGCTTCTTTAGCACCCTGTTGACGTCCTTTTTCTAAAGCTCCTCTCAATAAATCTTCGTAGGTCTGAGGTCCTTCAAAAAAGGATTCGACACTTTTGCTGTGGGGCAAAAGATCAGTAAAAGAAAAATGGTCTTTTTGAAGAAGTGTTTTTAATCTATTGGTGGACATATTGTGTTCTCAACAAATTAATTTGTGTTTTACCAATCACTAACAATGATAACTTTTTCAACAAATCATCGCATCCATCAAAAGTGCTAACATTTTGAGCTAACAGGCTTTCGCGAGTGATACGTTTTCATTAGTTAAATCTAGAGAAATATTTATCAGAGCTTTGATTTGATCTAAATCAAGATTTGATCGGCCCGGTATGAGCTTGGAAAAACCGTGCATAATAAAACCTACACATTGTTGTGTTCTCGGATCAATTCTCTTAACTATACCGGGGACTCTCACGCTGTCAACATTAACTAACAAGCCTAAGTCATAACCACTTCTAACAGCACACATAATGTCTGTTTCTTTATCCCAATCTACATTTAATTCTTCATCGTGGCTCATAACTTACAACCCCTCTTTTTACAGGATACGCAGAAGCAATAATAACTTGCTCATTTAATATATGAAACGCAATTCTTAAACAATCATGGTACGGCTTAAAATCAGGGCATACATAATCATAAAACCAAGAGTCACCCGTATCATCGGTGAACTTGAAAAAATTTCGTGTTGTATTTATATTCTCAATTATTTTTTTTAATAAATCTTGCTTATATTTCAGTTGAGGGTGACCGGTCTTATTATGCAATATATGCCCGTACCATGTGTCTTTCGACAAGATTACATCTTTGTTTAAAGCTGGACATTTGACACAAAACTCAATTTGAGCGGTTCGGGGGGACTCCATATGTGAAATAATAGTTTAAAAAATCCCCACTGTCAATAAGAGCCTGTATTATTATCGTCCGTATAAAGAGAAACATCACCTTAAAATTGCAGCATCAATGAAGGCCCCTTCCTTGAGCGGAACGGTATTGCCGGTTAGCTTTTCTTTCGCAATGTTATTAAAGGAGGGCAGAATTATGCTAGAACAAGTGGTCTTGGAAACACCGATAATTTTTCTATGTCCTCATCATATACAGGTGCGAAATGGGCGTAGATTTGGGTAACTGCGAGGCTTGAATGGCAAAGCCATTTGCTGACATGGTTAACTTACGACGAATGTGAAAAAATTGAAAAAAAATTTGTAAAATCCAAACTCTCGCTTTAACCTGTTAAAAAAAACTGAACAGTTGAGTGAACAGTTAAAAATTTTTAAAATATCCGTGAACGCATTATGAATCTACGATCGTAGCGTGCGCGGGGGTACGGGTGGGGGGTGTCTGAAATTTTGAGTTAAAAATTCTTCTGACCGCTAACGGAATCGCTAACGGATTACTTCGGGCTGGTCAACTTACGGCGAATATTAGGGGTAAAAAACACGGGAGCGACGGGACTTGAACCCGCAACCCTCAGATCGACAATCTGATGCTCTAACCAATTGAGCTACGCCCCCAGAAATCACTGAATTGGGTGATAATTCTATGGAATGAACCACCCTTAGACAAGCATTTTTAAAAAAATCTTCGCCCTAAAGCCGTATCCGGAATCACACAAATAATTCTTTTATTTGCTGGACCATATCGCTGGCATTAAAGGGCTTTCTGAAAAATGCCCGTGCCCCTTCGATTCTGAATTCTTCCTCGGGTATCGCTTTCGTCCCCGTCATGATGAAAATCGGAACTTTACGGTTCGTGATCTGATTGATCCGTTTTAATGTCGTAAAACCGTCCATTTTGGGCATCATGACGTCCATCACTATGCAATCCGGCTGATGTTTCGATACAACCTCAATCGCTGCTTCTCCGTCACTGACACGTTCGACTTCAAATTTCTCGGCCTCAAATCTGATCCGCAATGTGTCCGACATATCATCATCGTCATCGACAATTAAAATATTTTTCTTTTTCTCCACCGTTTCGACGGCAGCGGGAACCTGCAGCACCGAACTGGTATTTTTGTCTTCCCCGGTCGCCTTAATATTCCACTCAATCCGGGCAAGTAATTCCTCCGCGTCAAAGGGCTTAATTAAATAATCACAAATACCTTCAATCATCAAAAGTTCCTTCAACCGCTCACGCCCGGTCACCACAACAATAGGGATCCCCGCATACGCTTCGCGTCTTTTCATTTCACGAATCATCTCATAGCCATCCATAACCGGCATTGCAATATCAACGACAACCAAATCCGGTTTCTGCTTTTCAATATTGTCGAGTCCTTCCTTGCCATTGTTTGCGGTAATCACTACAAAACCTTTAGAAGTTAATCGTCTGACTAAGGTCTCCACCAAGTCTTTGTCATCGTCAACTACAAGGATTTTATTCTTCATTGCGGACTCCTGTTTAAAAAAATATTTTCCGAAAATGGGCGATTCAGGACTCGAACCTGCCCTGACTTTCATTAAAAGCATTCAACTGTTTTTCAATTAGGTAGTCAGGACTATACTTGAGCTTCATTTAAAATTCTACGTTTATATTAAATAGGATGCTCAAGTATGAGACCCCCTGCGTGTAAAGCAGATGCTCTAACCTCCGCCACACTACGTGGCGGATCCGCCATGTTCTTTGGCGGAAACTGAATTTTCTGCAGTAAACGCTAATCGCAACTTTTCAATATTTGCCCTTGCGCCATTCTGAAACGAAATTTAATTTTCAATGAAAGCGCCAGGGCTATACTGATTTCCGATAAATATACACCCGCATGTATTAATGATAATCAATCATGGGCGATTCAGGACTCGAACCTGAGACCCCCTGCGTGTAAAGCAGATGCTCTAACCAACTGAGCTAATCGCCCATCAAATTAATCTGGTCGACCATATGCTTGAGCCGCCCATAATTTCTTCGGTCAAAATAAAGAACAAGTCTCGGAAGCGCCCCGGTCTCGGAATCGTTTGCTTCCACAGCCAGCGGCCCTGATGGCTCTATTTTACCTTTTTTCAAAATATCTTTAAACTCTTTATTTAATTTCGCAATATTCTTTTTCGTCAGTGGATGCCGCAACCGGATGACTAATTGATCGCCCACAAAACGCATCGAATGATAACTTCTATAAAACTGCAAAATAATATCCCGGGCTTCTTCCGCACTCTTTGCGATTTGAAATAAGTGAAAATCTTCGGGGGAAATCAACCCGAACTTGAGTAACGATTCCCGGACAAATCTGAGCCACGAACTCCAATATTTCGTTTTGGAGTCGTCCAACAAAACAATGGGCTTGAGCGGCGTCTTGCCGGTCTGAATGAGCGTCAAAGCTTCAAAACTTTCATCCAACGTTCCGAACCCGCCCGGAAACAAACAAATCGCGTCGGATTCCTTCACAAAAATTAATTTCCTAGCAAAAAAATACTTAAAATTAATCAGTTTCTTATCCCCTTCAATGACGGGATTGACGGACTGTTCCATCGGAAGCCTGATATTCGCTCCAAAGCTAAGGGCTCGTCCCGCACCTTCGTTTCCTGCATGCATAATCCCTGTCGAGGCTCCAGTAATGACCATCCAGCCGGTCTCGGCCATCACCTGCGCAAATTTTTTTGCCAGCTTAAAAACGGAATCATCCGGCAAAATCCTGGCCGAACCAAAAATAGTTACCTTCTGAATGTGCCGGTACGGCCTAAATACACGGAATGCAAACCGGAGTTCCTTCAGTGTCGTATTCAGGATTTTAAGATCGCCACGGTCAACATCCTCTTCATTAAGCTTCAGGACTGTCGCAATCATCTGTTCAGCAAGATCTACATTTTCATTTACTTTTCCCGCACGAACAAGCGCTTGAACTTTTTTGACCAATTTGGGGTCCTTCAAAATTCCGGCGAGTTTTATATCCGAAGGGCTTTTTTCTTTCATTGACCAACCAGCTCCCATCCACCATAAAAAAAAGGACGCAGATTCAGCCGTCCCCGTTCAACAGTCAATATGGATTAACTTTCAACTTCTACTCTGTTTCTGTTTTAATTTATATGATTATAATTTCTGGAGCTGTTCTGCGTCGCCATACCTTATTGGTTTGGCTATTCAGGAACTACTCCATTCCTTCGTAGCTCCGAAGGAGCGAAGAAGAATGGAGCTGGTGGGAATTGCACCCACGTCCAGTAAGACACACACAAGCGATTCTCCATGCTCAGACTATATTTTAATTTAACCTTTAAAGCTTCTACAGACAAAATCTTTAAAGGCGAGCTTTCTAAATCTCACTCCGTTATCGAAAGCAACAACATAACGAAGCCAGCCCTGAGAATGTCGTTTCCTAAGCCCCCAAGGCGTGGACCCGGGAAACGTCGCTGAACCTAATTAGGCAGCGAGAGGTAGAGCCGCAGGCCCGAAGGACCTGTTGCTCCAGCTGATTTTTTCAGCATTTATGTTTTGTAGCGTGTTTAACGAGGCCTCGCCACCACCTCGGCATGCTCCGGCTTGCATGATCGTCCTCTGTCGATCCTATTCAGCCCCATGATTACATATTAAAGAGCGCAAAAACTGCTATTAATGAAAATCGTGGGACAGCACTGACTTCCAATTCAATAACCCCATTTGTATTATCAATGAGAGTCTGTGCAGCCCCTGAATATCAAAAAACAACTTAGCGCTCAGCGTAGAGCGTTGAGGGTTTAGTTAACCCGGAATACTTTTCCTCCACGCTAAACGCTATCCGCTGAACGCTGTAAATAATACACTACTTTGTCCGATTCTTCAATGACTGCCGCATTTCGCGGTCATGGACTTTTTTCTTAAGCGTTTCCCGCTTATCGTGAAGTTTTTTCCCTTTGCCGATGCCGATCGATAATTTCACAAGCCCGCGCTTAAAATATAATGACAGCGGGATGCACGTACATCCCTTCTCATTAATCTTCCCCATTAACCTCAAAAGCTCATTTTTATGGAGAAGAAGCTTCCGGGTTTGAGTCGGGTCGTATGGCACTGTGTTTTCGGAATGAGAATATGGCCCAATATGCATTCCGACAACAAATGCCTCTCCGTTCGTAAAACGGACATAGCCGTCCTTAATACTGACATTGCCTTCCCGTATGGATTTGACTTCGTTGCCCGTCAAAACAACGCCGGCTTCCGCAGTATCGGATATAAAATAATTGAATCGCGCCTGGCGATTGGTTGCTATGGTTGTTTCTGACATGTGTGAATTATACAATAAGATGTCTTCGCGGGGAATATTTAAGCGAGAATCATCTTGACGGATGATTCCATAAGAATATACTTTCATGGGGTCAGACGGCTTAAATGATTCAATGGCTGCAGTCTGACCCCAATTTTTATGAAAACTTGTGATGGGCGGATGGCGAAATTGGCAGCACTGATTCTCAAAAGATACGTTCTGGTTTATTAAATAGGAAATCAGTGCAGCCCTTGAGCTTCCTTAATAATGTAACTTGGTGCTCTTTTAATTGTAGCTCAAGGGCAGACGCGCACGAAAATAATACGGGCGGATGGCGAAATTGGCAGACGCGCACGATTCAGAGTCGTGTGGGGCAACTCGTGGGGGTTCAACTCCCCCTCCGCCCAATTTTATAGCGTGTAGCTAAAAATTGGTAAATTCATCACGCAATTGAGGCATTCGCGGATTGGGACCGAAAACCATCACATCAAAATAACGGCCGAATGACCGTTTCCCCTTTGGCGAGGAACTGACGTAGAGCGGATACGTCACCGGCGATACCGCAAGAAATCCGACGGCAAGCAACGACCGCACGATCCCGTAACCAAAATTATTTGGGATCACGTATTTCTCTCGCATGCTTGAAGATAATTTCTCTTTTCGTGTTTGGAATATATTCCACGCCTGCTTTACATCTTCCGGATACTCACCGCGTTCATTAATCACATATTCCGGAATCACTACGTTATTTTCTGCAACCCCGTAGAAATCCCGAACTTCTCCATTCGCATCCACCCCTTTTGAAAGATGAACCACCCGGTAGGAAGCACAGCCGGAATTAAATATAAACAGGAGACAAACCGGTAAGACGGCGAAGCGGCAAATCTTCATTTTTTTAAGCGGGCGATTTCCGCTTCTATTGATTCAAGAACATCTGCGTTTTTTATTTCGTCATCCACGCTAAAAACAACAAACACTTTGCCTCCATATTTAGCCTCAAAATCGCGGAAACTCGCTTTCATCCTCTCAGTCGCTGAATAATTACCAAAATTCGCTTTTGCAGTTATCGGCTTGATTTGAATGCCAAATGCTTTGACACCGACATGTCCCAAATAGTCTATATCTCCCGCATGATCAAGTGCGGGATCAGACTCCTCAAACTTAACCCCTGGAAACTTTTTAGCAATATTATCTGTAATAACCGATTTCTCGCGGATAAACCCATCATACGTCCGTTGGATCGTTAGATTAGAAATATAGTCAATGACCTTCCCCAATTCAGTGGACGTTTTGTTAAGAAGAAATAGTAGTCGTATTTTCTCTTTCTTTTTTCGCTTCCTTTTTTCTTTCTCTTTGTGAATTGTGTGAATATGTTAATAACCCGCTCATTTGACAGCCCGCCTCTCGTATTCAAAAGGGCTCAGAAATCCGAGCGTTGAATGAGCCCGTTTGCGATTGTAATACATCTCCACATATTCAAAAATCTTTCTTTTGGCTTCATCCCTGGTCCTGAACCGGTACCGGTGAACCAGTTCCACTTTAAGCGTGTGAAAGAAGCTCTCAGCAACGGCATTGTCCCAGCAATCGCCTTTCCGGCTCATGCTGCCAAGAAATTTGTTCTGACGCAAGATTGCCTTGAAATCATGACCGGCGTACTGACTGCCGCGGTCAGAATGGCAGATCAGCCCCTTCCTGGGATTGCGCCGTAAAATCGCCTGTCTCATGGCCTGCGTAGTCAAGGTATCGGCAATGGTTTTATCCATCGCAAGACCAACCACTCCCCGTGAAAACAGATCCAGCACGGCGGCCAGGTATAACCAGCCTTCAAACGTCCAGATGTACGTTATATCCGAAACCCACACCGCATTCGGCTTCTCAACCACGAAGTTCCGGTTGAGAACATTCGGCCAAACCGGATAATTGTGCTTCGAGTTTGTCGTAACCCGGAACTTACGCTTCTGGACGGCAACGATCCCGGCAACCCGCATAACATTCGCTACACGGTTCTCCGAACAGCGCATGTGCTCAATGTTGTTCAACTGGTTCCATATCCGCGGACTGCCGTAATTTTGGTTGTTCTCCCAGAAAACCCGTCTTATCTCAATGAGCAATTGTTCATTCTCTACTCGATACCGGCTCTTCGGCCGTTTCTTGAACGCGTAATACCCGCTCCTTGATACCTCCAGCGCCTGGCACATCTTCTTGAGCGGAAAAACCGCACGGTGATTGTCTATGAATTCAAACCGTTGTCGGTCGGTTTTGAAAATATGCCGACTGCTTTTTTTAAGATGTCGCGCTCCATCTCAACTTCCCGCAGTTGACGCCTGAGCGCCGCCAGTTCCGTCAGGTGACCCTTGCCGGGAAAAGCCTTTTCACCGTTGCTGCCGAACTTATGCTTCCAGCTGTAGAGCTGGTTGGGATTAATCCCCAGGCTTCTTGCCACCTCTGAGGATTTATGGCCACCTTCTGTGACCATCTTGACCGCTGAGATCTTAAAATCCCGGTCAAATCGTCGCTTTTTTCCGTTTGCTTCATCCATTGGACACCTCCAAATTTTGAGCCGGTTGTCATACTAAAACCAACTCTTCGTTGTGTCCACTTTTTCGGGGGAAGATCATGATCGCCGATATTAACACATAGCCGGCACCCATCCTCTAAAACGCGGAAGCATTCATTCCAAACTAAGTTTAGATTGTTAATATACTCTTCATAGCTGTGATTAAATCCTATCTGGTCACTGCTTCCGTAGTCTTTCAATTGCCAATAGGGGGGGGAAGTTACGATCAAATGCACAGAGGCGTCTTGAACCTCCTGCATTTTCCTCGAATCACCTGTAATGACTCTATGTACTGTTTTCATAAACACAGGGCCTTATCACTTTTAATTTTTTAAAAAAACTTGGGCGGCATAGGACTTGAACCTATGACCCCACGCATGTGAAGCGTGTGCTCTAACCAACTGAGCTAGCCGCCCATTTTTTTACAACTGCCCACAAAAAATCATTGCCGGCTTAAATAATTGCCTGTCCGCGTATCCACTTTGATAATCTCCCCTTCTCTAATGAAAAGAGGAACCTGAATCTTCAAACCCGTTTCCAACATCGCAGACTTCGTCGTGTTAGAAACCGAATCTCCTTTAACGCCCGGAGGAGCTTCTGTCACCTTTAAAGCCACATGCGCGGGAAGCTCCAAAAGCACCGGAATTCCGTCGTGAAAATCGACATCTACCTCGTCATTCTCTTTAATATAATATTTTTGATTCCCAACGATGTCGTCCGGTATGGTAAAACTGTGATAATCCACCAAATCCATAAAGTGATAACCTTCCGGATCTTTGTATGAATATTGAGCGTGCCGGGACTCTAAATTGGCCTCTTCAACTGATTCTGTCGATGATAATTTTTGCTGGATAATTTTTCCCGTTCGCAATTCCCGAAGTTCCGCCTGCATAAACGCACGTTTATTCCCGGGCGTCCGGTGTTCTGCACTCATCACAATATAAAGCTGCCCATTCAGCACAATCGCTGCCCCGCGTCTTAAATCATTTGCCTGCATAATTCAACTCCTCCAAATGTGTATTTTTTTAAATCAAACTCATCACCGACATCATCGTCCTGAATTGCGCACCTTCTTTTCGGTAAGAAGAGAATTTTTTGTTTTCACAAACGGTGCAAATTCTACAATCAACCACTTGAGTTTCGGCGATACCTTCACTGATTAAATTGTCCACAATTTGCCGTGTTAAGTCAAAATATAATTTTTTCTTCCGCCGTTTGACAAACGTTTTAAACTCCGGCAAAAACTCATCGCCGACCTCATAACAACAGCTGCGGATCATCGGCCCGATCGCAATCAAAAGATCTTCGGGTTTTGACAAAAATTGAACCCGAAAAGCCTGAATCATTTTCGCCGAAAGCTTTGCTGCCGCACCGCGCCAACCAATATGCGCCATTCCAATGGCTCGCCGTTTTTTATCGAGGAAAAAGACGGGAGCACAATCCGCTGTCCGAACCGATAACACAATGCCGGATTGGTTGGTAATCACCGCATCGGAATGAGGTAACGCA
>Ga0209343_10006015_pt1 | contig 14607 bp, 15 predicted proteins | sample RifCSPlowO2_02_FD_184026 | JGI IMG/M metagenome (GOLD analysis project Ga0209343, IMG submission 184026) | Groundwater microbial communities from Rifle, Colorado - Rifle CSP2_plank lowO2_0.2 (SPAdes) (version 2) | ecosystem: Environmental > Aquatic > Deep subsurface > Groundwater | place... | reverse complement strand
CATATCCGACAATAGAGTGATTTATGCTTTAATTCGGATATATTTTTTGCTGCCTCATCAAGATCCGGTTGCGGTAATCTAAGAAGATAAAACGCCAATCTTTTTGCAGTTTTTGGGCCAATACCGGGCAATTTCTCAAAAAAATCAATGGTCCGACTTAGGGACTTAGGTAAGGAATTCATAGGGTTATTCTACAGACTTTTTATTTCTCCGGCAATTATTTCGGCGACAGATGACTCCTCGAGCTTTGGGAATTTGACATCATCATCAAGAGGAATAGTATCAGTGGAAAAAAAACGACTGACTGAAGATATATTCAGTTTATCACTTGTTTCTTTAGACAGTTCATGATGAACGACGGCAATGTAAATTTCTTTAGCACCCTCAGACAGGCAATGTTCGCTTCCGTTAATGAGTGTTCTGCCGGAGGTGACGATATCATCGACGATAATGACTGTTTTACCCTTGACATCACCATAAAGGTTTAAGGCTTTTGTGTGATGTAAAATATTCGGATCACGTTTTTTTTCAACAACATCGACGGAAAAATATTCATGACCAAAAAAATAATTACCAAAACGTCTGGCTCGCTCAATACCTCCCTGGTCAGGTGAGAGAATGGAAAAAAGCTTGACATCCGGCTCTTTAATTTTTAAGTGTAGTTTAATTTTATCAGCCAAAAGCGGCATGGCTGATAGATTCTTGAAAGGAATAGAAAAAACTCCCTCGGTAGCTTCATCGTGAAGATCAAAGACGTATATTTTGCTAAATCCTATAGACTCAAGGAAACGAATGACGACATTTGCGGAAATGCATTCACCGACCCGATGTTGAATATCTTGGCGGGCATAACCAAAGTATGGGATGATACCTATGACCTGTTTGGCTTCTTGCCGGCGCAGTGCATCACAGAAAAAAAACAATTCCATTAGATTGTCATTTGAGGGCTTGGCCGTCGGTTGGATGATAACACAAATATCATGTTTGACCTGTTCTTCAATCCTGACTCTGATCTCGGAATTTTTAAAAGTGACGACCTCTGCTTTAGAAATATTTGTATTCAGAATTTTGGCAACCTTTTCGGAAAGTTGCATGTTACCCCGACCACTGAAAATTTTTACCATATGAATATTATTAATATTTTAACCCGTCTGCTGCATTTCGAGTAATTTTCTCGCTGCAAGCTCCTGAGTCTTTCGGACCGCTTCATTTATTGTATCTGAGATTCTATTTTCAAGTACTCCATCTACCATAATTTCTTTAACTTGTTGATCGCCACGAAGAACTACTCTGATGCCATTTCGCTCAACTATAATTTCTTCCTGTTGCAATGCTTGTTGCATCTTTTGTGCTTGTTGCTGCATTGAACGAAGATCACCTAATCCCTTAAAAGGATTAAACATAATGTTTTCACCTCCCCCAATTAAATTTATGAAAAAAAATCCATTATCGCCAACTCCAAAGGTAAAGATTCAATTGGCGTATATTTGAGATTTCGATACGCTTCAGAGAAAAGTTTAATCAATTTTGTAATTTGGCTGATAGATAAATTGTAGTCTTTCGTCTCCGGGCTATCAAGTCCTTTTTTAAAAAGCAGCAATAAATGAAGCCGGTTTAGGTAGTATTCGATTAATGGTTTAAACTGTCCGCCTTTTTTTTCATACATTTCAAGATTTATCAGTATTTCTTTAATTTTTTGCTCGGATATTAAAAGAAGCAAATCCTGATCAAGTAATTTAAAGCCAATAGTCTCATGAATACCATCTATGGTCAATCTATTAGATATCACAGCTTGTTCTAATATTTTGGTGGCATCGCGAAATGAATTATCACTGTTTTGAGCAATAGTAACCAGAACATCATCCGGTGCGGTTATTTTTTCATTTTTGATTATTCTTTTTAACATATGGATGATATGCACATCTTTGGCTTTTGGAAAATTGATATGGAGACAACGCGATACGATCGTTTTAGGCATTTTATCAATTTCTGTCGTAGCAAGAATAAATATTGTTTTGGATGGCGGTTCTTCCAAGGTTTTGAGGAGTGCATTAAAAGCTTCCTTAGTTAACATGTGGACCTCATCTATGATGTAGACTTTATATCGCGCTTTTAGAGGAAGGAATTTGACTTTGTCTATCAGGTCCCGCATTTCATCTATCTTTCTGTTGGTGGCTGCATCAATCTCCAGGCAATCGAGGTTTTGACCACTAGTTATGGTTTTACAACTGTAACATAAGTTGCAAGGTTCGATTGATTCGGATTTTTCGGCAAACCGGTTTTTTTCACAGTTAATTGCTTTGGTAATTATTCTGGCGACTGATGTTTTCCCAATCCCCTTTTGTCCTGTCAGAAGCAGGGCATGAGGAATTGTTTTTTTTCCTAAAATTGCTGTGATTTCTGATGCCACATCCTGCAAATCAATTTCATTTATCGTCTGTGGACGGTATTTTAGGTAGTACATATAGGCTCAAGAATACTGAATCACGTTTCATTGACAAGATTTTTAATTCCATGTTCAATCAGTTGTTCGATCATGTCATAGACTTTTTTTTCTTTCTCGGCAGCTAAAAGCAAAGCTTGAGGATAACAAATGAAAATTTCTCCAAGAAGTTTATTTTGTTCGTTCTTGTCATCTACATACGGAAATGTCAGTACCGGCAGCGCAAAATTTTCATGCTTATATTTATATGCAATAGTTTTCATCTTTCTTTTTCCAACAAAAATGATATTCACATCATAATTATCAGAAATCCCCAGAGAAAGAAGGGTTGATGACGCGTAAAGTTTGATCTTTTTTTTGGTGATGTGATACCTTGGGTCAGAGTTAACAATAATCATATCATCTTTTTTGCATTGCTTTTTTTTGCAGACGGTTTCTCAGCTTGTCTTTTTTCAAAAGCGCCGGATTCTTGTAAAAAATCTTACGATTAACGTCAAAAATGACATCCTCATCCCGATACATCTTAGTAAATTTTCGGAATAATTTGTCGATCGTTTCATTCTTTTTTTTCTCGACGACGATCATCTAAAAGCCACCTCCCTTATGATGGATAATTGCATAATTTTAACTAAATTCATTATAGAACTTTATTAAAAAAAAACAATAACCAGATCTAGAGGTTTTTGATCATTTTAACAACCTCAGAAAGGCTGATTTTGGTCGCAATAGCACTGGGATTTTTAGCAGAACCGTTTAAAAGCATTCGACCTGAAGCATGTAAAAACCAAGTTGCCTGAGGATCCACTTTCTTGACCTTTTCATAAATCGAGTTTAACTTATTTTTTGCATTAGGCACGAGCTTAATTCTCAGATGTCCTTTACTGTTTTTTCGGATTACCATGGAGAATCCTTGTTTCTGTGCAAGTCGCGACACCTCTTCATTATCCGTCTCAACGGCTAATGTTTTGCCCCACTTCGACTTAAAAATTAAACCGTTTATAAGTTCCTTCTCTGCCTGAATTTTTTTTAGAAATGTTTGAAGTACAGCGTCAAGTGCCGTTTCAGCAAATTTTATCAGTTCATTATTATTGACGCCTGTTGATTTTAGCCCTTCGATGATATTGACTAACAGGTATTCATAAATATCAGAATCGGCACTTTCTAAAAGTGATTCACGATAATGATCAAATTCACAGATTACGTCAATCAAGCGGATAAGCCCCTCCTTTTTTTTATCACTTATGTATTTTTTATCGATAAGCATATTCAGGACAAGTTTGGCAGCGCAGGTAAATTCAGCAGTTTGATGATGGTCAAATTTACCCATACCTGTATCGACGTGTATGATGTTTGGATTTCCATCAGCTGGTTCATTATTCCAGGTTGTTCCGGCCGGTATCAAAATTACATCCGCATGGCGCCAATGAGGTAAATATCGGTGGATTAACCAGACGGACGATAGCGCATCTAAGTCAGGATAAATATGGGTAACGATAGTATTCATGTGTTTCAATATGCTTGTGCGAATAACCATTTTCTTCGTGCCTTATTTTTGCAGTATATACAGAAGCCGTTGTCATTCTTGTCCATTTCTTCAAGTTCACAAACCCTGGTGGTAGCTTTGGTCAATTCTTTAATTTTGGATTCGCAAGTAGCACTTTCACACCAATATGCACGGATAAAGGAACGTCGGTTTTTCATAACGCCTTCAAATTCTTGGAATGTATTAACATTTATTGTTAGATCTTCTTTTTGCTCTTTTGATTGACGTAGCAGAATTTTTTGCATTGAATCCAATGATTCCTCGATGAAAGTCGATAGTTTATTCAAGCTCACTGCTTCTTTTTTGAATGTATCGCGACGGGAGATTATAACAGCATTTTTATCAACTTCAGCAGGGCCAATTTCTATCCGGAGAGGTATGCCTTTAATTTCCGTTTCGCTGAGTCGATACCCGATTGATTTATCAAGATGCTTGTCAATTGAGTATCGTATATTGGATTTTTTTAGAATTTCTTCAACTCTCTTTATATGTATGGTAACATCCTTCATGTCAGCTTCATTTTTTGAAACAATACCAATGATCACTACCTGAATTGGAGCGATATTTGGCGCGACGACCAGTCCGTTATCATCTCCATGTGATAAAATCAACCCTCCAATTGCTCGAGTTGATAAACCCCATGATGTTTGAAAAGGTAGTATTTGTTTGTTTTCATTATCTAAAAAATGGATATCCAGGGACTTCGCGAAATTTTGTCCCAAATTATGCGACGTAGCTCCCTGAAGGGCTTTACCATTGGGAATAACCAGCTCAACCGAAAAGGTTCGTTTAGCCCCGGCAAATTTTTCTGACTCACTTTTTTCACCAACATATACAGAAATACCCATTTTTTTTTCAAATATATCCTTATACCAATTAATCGCTCTCATTACCATTTCCATTGTCTCTTTTTCATTTGCATGAACAGTATGACCTTCTTGCCATAAAAACTCCGTAGTCCGCAAAAAAGGATAGGTTCTCTTTTCCCATCTGACAACATTACACCACTGATTTATTTTAAGTGGCAGGTCTTTATATGAAGAAATCCATTTGGCAAATGATTGATACATTATGGTTTCCGAGGTTGGTCGTACGACAAGCGGTTCATGAAGTGTCTCCCCACCACCGATCGTTACAAGGGCAAGCTCGGGACTAAAACCTTCAACGTGTTTTTTTTCTTTTTGAAGAAGTGAATACGGAATAAATAATGGAAAATATGCATTTTGAACCCCATCTGCTTTAAACCACTCATCAAGAGTGCGTTGAATAGATTCCCATATTGCATAGCCATATGGCATAATTACCATACAACCTTTGACGGGAGATTGATCGACAAGACCGGCCTTTTCAATTATTTCGTTATACCATTTAGATAGATCTTCGCTCTTTTTAGTCAGGAATTTTTTGTCTGAGATCATACTTTGTATCCAATCTTATCTAAAACCTTGCCAACAGTTTCAAGCGGGCCGGAAGATAGTGTATCGATTACCAAGTGATACCAGCTCTCGTTAAAGAAGTCTACCTCTCCGTATATTTTTTTCCATTTGTTAAAGTTTTCTCTCTCACGCTTAGTGAGATAATCCTTAGCTTCATGAAATGAGACTTTATCGCGATTGACTACCCGATCGATGCGGACAGCATCTGCAGAACAGATCAATAAAATCCGTAGACAATTGTCAAATTCTTTTGCGACAAATCCGGCAAGCCAACCTTCGATTGCCCAGCCTTTTTCCTCTGCCAGTAATTTTTTTACCTCCGCTTCAATTTTGCGGTCAAAATCATCACTGACGAGAGTTGCAACCGGCATGACATTTTCTTTGGTATATTTTCTGATGAACTGACCAGTTGATCTGAATTTGAATCCGGAAGGCTCCAAATACGGTTTCAAATTATTCAGTAGCGTCGTTGTTCCGACAGCGACGCCTCCTGATATGGTTATATTGTCAAATCTCAGGTTCATGATACAAAACTATTTTACAAAAAATTTAACGATGTCATTTATGGTTACAACGATGATCAGCGTTATTAAAATGGCAAAGCCTATTAGATTTAATTTTTGCTCTACTTGTTGGCGGACTTTACGTCCGCTGATTGCTTCATAAATGACAAATGCGACCCGTCCGCCGTCAAGTGCCGGAAACGGCATGATATTAATAACAGCCAGATTTAATGACAAAATCCCAAGTAGCTGAAGTACTGCTAACCAGCCGACTTTGACCGCTTGTCCTGTAAGTTTTGCAATCCCAAGCGGCCCGGCTACGTCAACATCAGGCTTTTGGAATAATGCCAGGGTAAATAATGTTTTAAGAAGTTCCCTGACTATTATGACAGTAATTTTTGACGATTCGATCAGACTATAGAAAGGAGCTTCATACCATTTATATTTCTTGATAACAAACTGACTTAAAGAGACTCCAAGCGCTCCTTGATTTGGCGGTGGTTTTAATCGTGGTGTGATTGATACGGTAAATAATCGTGACTGTCTAGTCAAAGAAACTTCAATCTCCTGTCCCTTATGTTTTTTCACGACTTCAATAAAATGGTCGACGTTTTTCAAAGTTATTACTTGACCATTGACTCTGATTTGTTTGACAAGATCGCCCTTTTTGATTCCAGCCTCCTGCGCGGGTGAATCTTTGACGATGTCATCGATGATGATATCATTTGTCGGAGTGGGTATTCCATATGTCAGTATGATACTGATGACAAACCAGCCTAATAAAAAATTTGCCATGACGCCAGCTGTCAAAATAATCAATTTCTGAAAATTACTTTTATGATAAAACGTCCGGTTTTTAAAGCTCTCCGGAATTTTTTTGGAGTTTAATTCATGTTGTTCTTCGCCCAGTACCTTGACAAATCCGCCAAATGGCAGCCAGTTGATACTGTAAATTGTCTCACCGATTTTTTTGCCAAATAGTCGTGGTGGCAGCCCAAAGCCAAATTCTTCAACCATTACCCCGTTTTTTTTGGCAGCGATAAAATGTCCTGCTTCATGGATGAGAACTAATATGCTTAATATGAAGAAAAAAACTATTGCTGTTATTATCATCTTGAATTTTTGATACTTATTCTAATTCCCGGATTCTACTTACTAAATTATCATCATCTCTTTTTCCTTTTTACCTTTGATGCCATCAAGTTTAAGAGAATATTCCTGCGTAATTTTATCAATTTCTTTTTCTTTGCGGAATTTATCATCTTCGGTTAATGTTTTAGACTCAAATTCCTGCTTGATTTTTTTCCGGATTTCGTCTCTAGCGAATCTAATATTGACTTTACCCGATTCGATAATCTGGCCGACTGTTTTTAATAGTTTTAATCGTTGCTCCTCAGTGATGTTTGGGATCACCATGTGGATAAATTTGTCCTCCACCCTGGGTGTTAAATTGAGAGGTGAAGATAGTATCGCTTTTTCAATATCCGGTATGATCGATGGATCAAAAGGAGCGATGAGAAGCCCTGATGAACCTTCGGTAGTGATTGTTGCAAGTTCCAAAAGTTTGAGTTTTGAAGCTCCGCCATATGTATCAACAATCAAATTTTCAACCATAGCCGGTGAAGATTTTCCCGTCCGAATAGATATCAATTCTTCCTTGATTTTATCGACCTGCGCTTCGAGTCGGTTTCTAAATTCATCCAAATTGTCATTCATGCTTATTGTATCATCAAAGTTCTAATCGGAAATATTGACCGATTTTAATATTTTCCCCTATTTTAAGTATATATTCTTTGATGACATTATCAACCGTTTTTGATTCATCTTTAAGATAATTACTACAAAGGAGCGCTTTTTCATCACTTGGAGCCGAAAAAGCAATTTGCATGGCTAACTCTTTGCCCAAAGCTTGAAATTGATCATTTCTAGCAACGAAATCCGTCTCACATAAAAGCTGAACAATACTTCCGATTTTGCCATTATGATGTATATAACTGAATATAGCGCCTTGCTTGGTTGTCCGGTTGGCTTTTTTTTCAGCTTGTTGAATGCCCCACTCATTTAACAGTTTTTTTGCTTGGGTGATATTATTATTAGACTGTTCCAAAGCCTTTTTGCAAAGTTCAAAGGAGACTAGCATTTGATCACGTAGAATCTTTAGTGCTTTAAGATCAATTTTTGTCATCTTTTTTTCTCCCTTCTATATAACTTGTTACTATTTCATTGGCTATCATCATCACTGCGGAGATCGCATCATCATTGCCTACGATCGGATACGTCACCAAATTCGGATCGCAGTTTGTGTCAACCAGAGCGATAGTCGGAATATTTTTTACAACTGTTTCTTTGACGACATTGGCTTCCTTCTTGATATCTATAATGAAAATGGCATCCGGTACCTGTTTAAGATTTCTGACGCCGTTATAGACTTTCTTGATGCGATTTATTTTTTTCTCAAGTTGGACGATCTCATGCTTGGGAAGCTCTGACCAGCCGCCACTCTGTTTTTCTTCTTCAAGCTGGTTTAATTTTTTGATATTTTTCACGACCTCATCAAAATTTGTCAAAAAACCTCCAACCCATTTAAAGGCGAAAAACGGGATTTCATGCTCGCTACAGAGTTTACTGATCTCATATCTGATCTGTTTTTTAGAAGCGACGATGAGAAGAGTCTTGTTTTCACCGGCTAAATTAAAAACAAATTCTTTGGCTTTCTGGAGTTGGTCGGCCGTCTGAAAAAGGTCAATGATAGATGAGCCTCTTTCCATCTTGTAAATAAAAGCTCGTGCTTTTGGATTGACGCGCCAGGATTTATGACCAAAGTGTACGCCAGCAGCAAGTAGATCTTCAGGCTCTATTTTTTTCATATTAATGTCTTTTAGACTTCTACATCCTCGACTTCATTATTCAATGAAGCAAAGACAAAGGGATGTATGCTTGCTAAACAAACAATCTGTAATTCTGCCAATTATAAAGAATGAGGGATTGAAATGCAATAACTACCTCCCAATAATCATATAATATCCGCGTATCTTGTCAAGAGCCGCCACGGTGTTATTCACTTTATCGACGACAGATGTGGGAAGAATTACCCAGTATTGGCCGTCAGTTGAAAAGGCTAATTTTAGTCTTTCTTCTTTAAAAGGATGTTTAAGATCGCCGGGATTAATCAGATTATTTTCAGTATAGGAAAGGGCGATTATTGAGGGTTTATGTTGAAGTTCAGGTAGTATCTTTGCCTGGTTGAAATGATCCTTAAGCCAGAGTTCATGGATACTACCCTGCTGCCAATATTTACTATTACCAATCATAAGCATAAGTTTGGCGTTACCGATCAACAGACTGTTACTTTTTGTAGTTTTTCTTGTTGAGCCAGATTGGACAGCTCCCTGTCCGGGTTCGGGTTGAAGTGATGAAGAGCTTGGAATATGATCATATAAATTAGCGTCAAAATCGAGCGTATTAGGTTCAAGTATGGCAGCCACTACCTGTTCAGTTTGTTGACTTCCCTGAGGTTTAACTAAACCACCAGTGCTTTCTTTCCTGATTTGTGGTTTTACATTTGGTTGATCACTGCTATTTACCGGACATCCTCCGGAATTGAAAGTCTTGTCAGTCCCATATGACGTCACGGCAGCATGGGTAATATTCTTAATCCGGTAGTGATAGTCGGTACAGGTGGGTAATGTTATGGAAGTACTATTATTGTTTGTACCTTCACTGATTGAGATTGCATCTGTTGTTGATCCATAATCTGTGGTTATACCATATTCAATTTGTGTTGTCCCTCCATGAGTGGTTGTCCACTCTATGGTAGTTGTAGTATTGGTTTTATTCTCAGATAAATTTGTACTTTCTGCGGCTTGACCTATGTCGAAAGATGTTATGAAAGTGTCTGTTTCTGACTTATATGAAGCCAAGATGTAAGCAGCGGAACGGGCGACATTCGATATACGAAATTCATCAATAGCATCTTTGAAGGCTCCACCCATTTGACCAACGCTCAATGTTACTCCGGCGCCACATTTGGTCGTTGCCGGGTCCGCATCAGCTAAAGTACCATCAACATACAGCGAAGCAGTTGATCTATCTTTTGTTGCAACGACATAATGCCAGGAATTTAAACTAGGATATGTGGTAAAAGGTCTACTCGCTCCACCCGTTTCAAATTGCAGTCCCGTACCAGCTCCTTCTTCCTCACGAATATTGCATCTATTCGATCCATTTTCCCAAGAAACAACGCCTAATTTTGCAGTTGGTTTAAACCAAAACGATATGGACATTGTTGTGGAATCCAGTCCTGTTCCCGTACTTGTTGATAGTGTAAAACGATCGTTTATACCGTCAAAACTTTGAGCGCCATGCATTTGGCCACTGGACGTATAATTTGGTTCTGTAGTCGATCTTTTAGATGCATTTTTTTCATTACTTGTTGAATCTGCGATTGCTGATGACGTGTCATTCATGTGATACACAAGTTGATAGTTACTTTCCCACACTCCACTCGCGCTCTGTGAATCATAAGCTGTTGAATTCCCATAATACATATAGATATAATCAGTGTTTGATGAAGCATTAACTTGGGGTACATTCACCCATATATTGGCAGTAGAAGATGAACTGTCATATGATTCAATCTCATAGGGAAGTAATGTTGATCCATCTGAATCTGTGAACCTAATATCTTGTCCAGCCGATTGAGCAAGAGTGAAATCAAAACGAGAAGAAGTAAGCTTTACTAATACCGGAAAGTTAGTGAGATTCTCTGCTTGAGCACTATTGTCAAATATGAGTTTCTTTCGGTATTGCCAACTGGTGTTGTACCAGGAGTCTGCAGCGTAAATGGTAGAAAAACTATTTAAAAAAGCCACAAAACACAATAATATAACAAAAATACCTCGTGCTTTTACACCAGTCATATAAAAAATTATATAAAAAAATGTTCTGTCACGAATAGAGAAATTGTATAGTAATGGATTTAAATCTTGAGCGATTTAATGAAGTCTTTGAATTCACCGTTTATTCCCGAGTGGCGAAGTGCAAATTCAACTATTGTCTTCATATATTCCATTTTGTTGCCGGTATCATAGTATTTACCGTTTTCAATTTCGCAGGCGAAGACTGGCATACCTTGTTTTTGTAATTGATTTATGGCATCTACCAGCCAAATTTCGCCTCCCTTACCCGGAGCGACATCACGAAGAGCCTGAAAAATTTCCGGAGGCAATATATATGCTCCATGTGTAGCCAGATTAGACGGGGCAGCACTTGGATCAGGCTTTTCAACTATTTTTTTTATTTTGAAAACAGATCCCTCAACAGGTTCAAGGTCTGCAATCCCATATCTGGATAAATGTTGCTTTTCTTCAATCCTGACACCGGAAATCATAATACCACCGTATTTTTTCCATGCGTCTATCATCTGTTTCAGTCGAGGTGGAGTTGAATAAATAAATTCATCACCCCACATGACCGCAAAAGGTTCATTGCCGATTATAGATTTAGCCGACAGGATAGGAGTCCCATTTCCATATGATCCTTTTTGCCTGATATAGATGAAATTTGCCATTTCGGAAATCTTTACCAGATCTTTGATTTGTTGTTCCTTATTACCCAGTTTTAAGTTTTGGACCAAATCGGCATTAGGGACGTCGAAATGATCTTCAATTGTCCGCTTGGTATAACCGGTTACAATGACGATGTCCTCTATGCCTGATTCTACAGCTTCTTCAACGACATACTGGATAACCGGTTTATCAACTATTGGAAGCATTTCCTTGGGTAAAGCTTTTGTCTGAGGTAGAAATCTGGTACCAAAACCAGCTGCAGGAATAACAACCTTTTTTATATCCATAGTATAGTTCTTTATTGGGGATTAAATTTCACCGATACCGTGCGTTGTACATCTCCACAAATAGGTAGACGACAACTGGTTACAGCTGTACCTGGCGTATCGGATACAAGCGTCATTTGTAAAATTCCGTTGGAATTTGTGACTCCAGTTGATGGATTAAGATTTCCCAATGTGCTGTTACAGGTGACATTTACACCCTTTAAACCAGTGTTATTATCATCGCGGACATAGAGAAGTTGATTGACAGATTCACCGACAATTGCTTCAACCGAGGTTGTAAAAGGAAAGGAATTGACACATGAAGCCGGCAGTCCAGCCCTGACCGGACCAGTTCCCTCCCGGCCACTATATAAAAGGGTTGTCATAAAGACCCCGAACACCATTATGAATACGGCTACAAGACCAATCAATTTCTTGTCCATACGTTGACTTTGATGATATCACCAATACGTATTTTTGTCAAATTACGACATTAAATTTTTTCTTGATATACGGACGACAGGCGTTGATGCCCTTTTTTACGACAGCGTCTTTTGATTTGGAGGCATCGATAAGCCGAAAAACACGTGCCTCTCCCCTGCTTTTTGCTAGGACCGGTAATTTGAGGTAAAGCCTTTGTCGATCTAGCTGATATGAGAGCTTGTCCTGGTCCCAACTATTATGGTCACGGGCATCACGAATCCTTTCCGTCATCACCGTATAGAATTTGTCCTCCGGTAGATACAATAATAAAGTTAGATCAGGTAGATAGTTATCTATATATTTCTTTTCGAGGTCGAATATTTTCTCCATTTCAAGACCACCTTCATATCCTTGATAAACACGGGTAGAATCAAGATAACGGTCTAAAATGACGATAGTTTTTTTTTCTTTTTTTTTCCCCAAATAAGGAAAAATTTTTTCCTGCAGATGAATCGCTCGTGCTTGATTAAATAGCATTGCAAGCTCAAGTGCAGAAGCCCCCTTGGCTCTTTGATTAAAAATTTGCTTTCGGATCGCTTCTCCTTTTTTTGTACCACCCGGTTCTCGGCTGACCAGTACCGGTAAATGAACATTGTTTAGGGCTTTCTGGAGCCCTGGAATTACAGTTGATGATTTGCCGGTAAAATCACTGCCTTCTATTGTAATGAAGAGTCCCATTTTAGATCATTAAAAGTTGATTATTTCACCTTTTTTTAATTTATTTTCCAGGATGAGTTTTGCTAACTTGTCTTCGAGTTCGGTGCGGATGACGCGGTCAAGTTCTCTTGCCCCGAAGGCAGGATTATAACCTTTATCGATCAATGTACCGATAAATCCCTGACTGACTTGTACTTTCACCTGATGCTCTGCTTCGAGTCTGGCGGCTACATCAGCAATGATTCTGGATGTTATTATATAAAGCGCTGATTTATCAAGCGGTTTATAAACGACTATGCCGTCAAATCGGTTTAGAAATTCCGGGACATATACTTTTTTTTCTATCAAATAATTAATTAAAGTTGAACTGTCGAGATCTTTTTTCTGTTGAATCATTTGATTTATAAAATCAGCACCGGCATTTGAAGTCGCGATGACAATCAGATTTTTACAATTGACTTTTTCTCCAAAGCCATCGGTAAAATAGCCTTCATCGAGAATCGTCAGAAAAATATTCAAAAGATCTTTATCAGCTTTCTCTATTTCATCAATTAATAAAACACCGTATGGCTGCTCCCTTATGACTGAAGTCAAAAGACCGGGAATATTTGCCTCCTGCGAACCGATCAGGTTTGGAATGTCGTATTTCGTCTGAAAAAGTGACATGTCAAATCGGAGCAATGATTTATCATGTCCAAAGATGATATTATTTATGACTTTTGCAGTTTCGGTTTTACCGACACCGGTCGGACCCAAAAATAATAGTGTTGCTAAAGGTTTTTTACGGTTAATTCCGGCGACAAATGATTTGCGAAGAGTGGTAGCTAACGCATTGACGCCCTCATCCTGAGCGATGATATTTTTTTTCAGTTCTTCCTCCAATTTTACCAATTTATCCTTGAAAGATTGGTCGAGTTTGACTGGTGCATGAGTTTTTCTGGTTAAGACCTCATCGATCAAATCAGGTGTTAATAAAGTTTTTTTTGAATGGTTTGCATAGACGCAGATTTCATCCAATAAATCTATTGCTTTTTCCGGAAACGGGATATTGGTAATATAAAAATCACTTTTATTAATCAAGGAAACGATGGTTTCATATGGAATAGTAACGCCGTAACGCTTTTCAAAGTTCGGCGCTGACATCATTAATATCTCACGTGCATCCTCTTTGCGTATTTCATAGACATCAACTTTTTCAAATAAAATTTTTATTGTTTCATTACGCGTCACATATTTTTCATATGCGTAGGGTGTGGTTATGCCGATGATCTGCAGACTTGGTGATTTGGCATATGTTGCAATGGCATCGGTTAGATTAATTCTGTCATCACCGCCGGAGATATATTTATCAAATTTATCGATTAAAATGATGACACCGGTAGCATTGGCTGCTTCGATAAAAATATTTTTTAATAGTTGCTCCCGATTTACAAAATCAGTTGATTTAGATAGTATTTGTTCGATATCAATTTTAATGATCCGTTTGAAGATAAGAAGCGGTGATGATTTGCCATCATAAATTCTTTTGGCTAAGCCTTCGATGATGGTGTGTTTCCCGACGCCTTCAGGCCCGACTAACAAACAATTATGTTCATCGGATTTAGATAGGATTTGTTCAATCTCGGATATCTCTTTTTCACGGTCTACCAAATTGATGTAATGTGGTTTTACTAAGGTAATATCTTCGCCATATAAATCAAGGGTCGGTG
>Ga0209343_10006012_pt1 | contig 14610 bp, 11 predicted proteins | sample RifCSPlowO2_02_FD_184026 | JGI IMG/M metagenome (GOLD analysis project Ga0209343, IMG submission 184026) | Groundwater microbial communities from Rifle, Colorado - Rifle CSP2_plank lowO2_0.2 (SPAdes) (version 2) | ecosystem: Environmental > Aquatic > Deep subsurface > Groundwater | place... | reverse complement strand
GCTTGGTTGTTGGGGCTGCTTCAGTGGCGCCATCACACGGCCACATCCCCGCTGCGCCTGCCCGCAACGCTGTCACATGCGCTCGCCCTGTTGGGCAAGACCTCCTATGCCCTTTTTCTGGTGCATTTTTCGGTCCTGATGATCGGCAATGCGCTGTTTGCGCAGCTGGGGCTGGGCGCCGGCGGGCTCACCTGGCTGTTCTTGCTGGGCTGCTGGGCCACCTGTATGGGGCTGGCCGTGTTGTTTGAACGCTGGGTCGAGGCGCCGCTGTCGCGTCTGGGCTATCGCGGGAACAAGGGCTTGAGCAGTGCCTCGGCCCATCGCGCCATTTTATAAGCCAAATCGAGCCCCAGCCCCCGTAGAACATGGGGATACAGCTACTAAATTAATAGTAAATCAAAGCTTGGCCGAAACCCAGGCCATCACGCTGGCCAAGGCGGCTGGCAGTTTGGCCGGTTCGGTGCCGCCGGCCATGGCCATGTCGGGCTTGCCGCCACCTTTGCCGCCCACCTGGCTTGCCACAAAGTTGACCAGTTCACCCGCCTTGACTTTGCCCACGCTGTTTGACGTGACGCCAGCGGCAATCTGCACCTTGTCGCCCTCAACCGCGGCCAGCACGATCACGGCGCTTTTGAGTTTGTCTTTGAGCTTGTCCATGGTCTCGCGCAGGGTCTTGGTGTCGGCGCCTTCGAGCATGGCGACCAGCACCTTGACACCCTTCACATCCACCGCCTGAGTCAGCAGTTCATCGCCCTGGGCGGAGGCCAGTTTGCCCTTGAGGGCGGCGATCTCTTTTTCCAGCGACTTGAGGTGGTCGAGCACGCCGGCAACACGCTCGTTGATCTCCACCACCGGCGCTTTGAGGGTGCCCGCCACCTGGGTCACCGTGTCTTCCAGATCCTGCAGATAGCTCAGCGCATTCTGACCGGTGACGGCCTCGATACGCCGCACGCCGGAGGCGACGCCGCTTTCCGCCACGATTTTGAACAGGCCGATGTCGCCGGTGCGGGCAACGTGGGTGCCGCCGCACAGTTCGCGGCTGGCGCCGATGTCGAGCACACGTACCGACTCGCCGTATTTCTCGCCAAACAGCATCATGGCGCCGGTTTCCTGGGCCGCATCAATGTCCATCACACGCGCCTGGGTCGCCGCGTTGGACAGGATCTCAAAGTTGACGCGCGCCTCCACCTCGCGAATCTGCTCGTCCGTGACCGGCGCGTTGTGGGCAAAGTCAAAGCGCGTGCGCTCTGCATTAACGAGCGAGCCCTTTTGTTGCACATGCGCGCCCAGCACCTCGCGCAGCGCCTTGTGCATCAGGTGGGTGGCGCTGTGGTTGCGCTGGGTGGCGGCGCGCAGGCTGGCGTTGACGTGCGCGGTGACTTCATCGCCGAGCTTGAGCGCGCCGGATTTCAGCACACCATGGTGGCCAAATACATCGGCCTTGATTTTTTGCGTGTCGGCCACGTCAAACATCGCGCCGTCAGAAAAGATCGCGCCCTGGTCGCCGACCTGGCCACCACTCTCGCCATAAAACGGCGTGGCGGCCAGAACCACCACCCCGGCTTGACCTGCCTTTAGCTCGCTAACCGGCGTGCTGTCTGCATAGAGCGCTACTATTTTTGTAACTTCCGTGAGGCGCTCATAGCCGACGAAATCATTGCCGTCGCCGCTGTACTCCAGGGCGCGGTCCATGCGGAACTTGCCCGCGGCGCGGCCTTGGGCTTTTTGTTTTTCCATCGCGGCGTTGAAGGCTGCTTCGTCCACTTCAACACCATGTTCACGACAAACATCCTGCGTGAGGTCCAGCGGGAAGCCAAATGTGTCATGCAGCTTGAATGCGGTTTCGCCATCAAGGCGACCTAATGGCCTGACGTCTCTGTGCTCACGACCTTCGAGCATCGCAGCGACCTCAGTCTCGGTCATTCCGGGCCAGTTCAGGCCTAGCAATGAAAAATTCAAAATTTCCATGCCAAACTTTAGCGTTTCAAAAAAGCGCTCCTCCTCCGCTTGCAGCACCTGCGCAATGCGTTCGGCTTGCGCCGCCAGACTCGGATAGGCCTCGCCCATCAGGGTCACCAGGTCCGGCACCAGTTTGTAGAAAAACGGCGTCTTCTGACCCAGCTTGTAACCGTGCCGAATGGCGCGGCGGATGATGCGGCGCTGCACATAGCCCCGCCCCTCATTGCTGGGCAGCACGCCGTCGCTGACCAGAAAGGCGGTGGCGCGGATGTGATCGGCAATCACGCGCAGGCTCTTGTTGCCCAGGTCGGTGCAGCCGGTCTCACGGGCCGCGGCCTTGATCAGCGCCTCAAAAATATCGATCTCGTAATTGCTGTGCACGTGCTGCAGGATGGCAGCCAGGCGCTCCAGCCCCATGCCGGTATCGACACACGGCGCCGGCAGCGGCTTGACCGAGCCGTCCGGCTGCATGTCGTACTGCATGAACACGTGGTTCCAGATTTCGATGTAGCGGTCGCCGTCCTGCTCCGGGCTGCCCGGGGGGCCGCCGGCAATGGCGGGGCCGTGGTCATAGAAAATCTCGCTGCAGGGGCCGCACGGGCCGGTGTCGGCCATCATCCAGAAATTGTCGGAGGCGTATTTGGCGCCCTTGTTGTCGCCGATGCGCACCACGCGCTCGGGCGGCAGGCCAATTTCTTGCGTCCAGATGTTGTAAGCCTCGTCGTCGTCGATATAAACCGTGGCCCAGAGCTTGTCGGCGGGTAATTTGTACACTTTTGTGAGCAGTTCCCAGCCCCATTTGAGCGAGTCGCGCTTGAAGTAGTCGCCAAAGCTCCAGTTGCCCAGCATCTCGAAAAACGTGTGGTGGCGTGCGGTGTAGCCGACGTTTTCCAGGTCGTTGTGTTTGCCGCCGGCGCGCAGGCAGGCCTGCACCGAGGCGGCGCGCACATAAGAACGCTTGTCGGTGCCCAGGAACACATCCTTGAACTGCACCATGCCCGAGTTGGTGAACATCAGCGTCGGGTCATTGCCGGGCACCAGCGGGCTCGACGGCACCACGGTATGGCCTTTGGAGGCAAAGAAGTCGAGGAAGATCTTGCGGATGTCGGCGACGGAGGCGGGGGCGACGGTTGAATTCATGGCGTTTGGGCAATGGTTGACGGGTTTTTGGGGTGAAGCGCTAAGAATCCCTAACGCAGGGCGGTGGCGCGACGCCCACCAAAACGATCAATTTTAAGGCATCAGAGCGCCCGGCACTGCTGTTCCAGGAAGGTGAACAGAGCCGGTTCATCGCAGAAAATGACATTGAAGCGCAGCCACGGGCTGGGCTGTAAATCAGGACTGAACAAATGCCCCGGCCCGAGCAAGATATCCTGCTCGGTGGCTTTGTAGGCCAGCTCTGCCGAATCCGCAATGGCCGGGTGTTTGGCCCACAGAAAAATGCCGGCCTTGGGCTCGCAAAATATTTCAAAGCCGATTTTCAGCAATCGCGATGCCGCGCCCTCGTGCGCCTTGGCCAGGCGTTCGCGCAGATTCTTGACATGCTTGCGCCAGCGCCCATCCATCAAGGCGCCATACGCCAGACGCTCACTGAACTCTGAAGACGTCAAGCCTGAGATCATCTTGAGCTGGGCCAGGTCTTCCAGCAAATCCGGATTGGCCGCCAGGTAGCCGACCCGGATATTGGGCGAAATCGTTTTGGAAAAACTGCTGATGTAAATCACCCGATTGAGCTGATCCAGGCTGGCCAGCGAGGGCCGGGGCTCCGGGTCCAGGTCGGCGTAAATATCGTTCTCCACCACCAGAAAGTCGTGTTTGTCGGCCAACTGCATGACGCGGTGCAGGTGCGCCAACTGGGCGATGGAGCCGGTCGGACTCTGCAGCCGGGGCTGGGTGAAAAACAGCTTGGGCTGGTGTTCGATGACCAGACGTTCCAGCGTCACCAGGTCGTAGCCGACCGGGGTGCGCGGCACGCCGATCAGGCGCGCGCCCAAAAAGCGCAAGGAAAACAGCAGATTGGGGTAACCCGGCTCGTCCACCAGCACCGCGTCTCCCGGGCGCACCAGGCGCCGGGCCACGAGGTCCATGGCCTGGCTCGATCCTTGGGTGAGCAGCACCTGCTCCGAACTCACGGCAATTTCCTGCTCGGCCAGCAAGTCGCGCACCAGTTGGCGCAGCGGTGGGTAGCCTTTGGGCTCACCATAACCACCCAAGTCCACGTCGTCGGCGGCCAGACTGCGCAGGCTGCGGCGCACACCGTCCTGAAACAGCCAGTCACCGGGCAACCAGCCGCAGCCCGGCTTGATGCGCAATGCCCGGTTTTCAAAAATGCGGCGCAGGTACCACATGGAGTCGAAGTTGAAATTCGGACCGTGTCCGGGCACCTCCATGTTCGACACCGGGCGCTGTCTGACAAAAAACCCGGAATGGGGGCGCGACGTGAAGTAGCCTTGGGCCACCAGCCGGTCGTAGGCATCGACCACGGTAAACACGCTGACCCCGTGCGCATGGGCAAACTGCCTGATCGACGGCGCCTTGGAGCCTGGGCGCAGCGAGCCGTCCTGGATGGCGAGCCGGAACCCGTCCACGATTTGCAGGACCAGGGGCGTCGCACTCTGCGGATTAAGGGAAAACATGGTGATACCTAGGGTTTGTATGTAGCGGTGCCGCTGGCTGCACAGTGCATCGAAAAATGTCGCAATCTGTATATGGTAGTCGTGAAGGGCTGGCTCTATATTCGCCTCACTTCACCAACCACCCCAACCTTATTTGGACTGATATGCAACGCGAATCAAACCTGAAAAATGCAAGCTTGATGGCCCGCCGGCGGGCTGCCATTCCACGCGGTGTGGGCCAAAGCCACGAGGTGTTTATCGCCCGCGGTGAAAACGCCGAAATCTGGGATGTGGAAGGCAAACGCTATATTGACTTTGCCGGCGGCATTGCCGTGCTCAATACCGGGCATTGCAACCCCACGGTGATCGCTGCGGTCAAGGCCCAGTTGGACCTCTACACCCACACCTGCTTCCAGGTTCTGGCCTATGAGCCCTATGTCGAGCTGGCTGAGCGTATCAACGCCCTGGCCCCCGGTGATTTCGCCAAGAAAACGATGTTCTTGAGTACCGGCGCGGAAGCGGTTGAAAACGCCATCAAGATTGCCCGCGCCTACACCAAGCGCACGGCCATCATCGCGTTTACCAGCGGCTACCACGGCCGCACGCTGCTGACGCTGGGTTTGACCGGCAAGGTGGCGCCGTACAAGACCGGCTTTGGCCCGTTTCCGGCAGAGATTTTTCATGCCCAGTTTCCCAACGCGCTGCACGGCGTGAGCGTCGATGAATCGATCGCCTCGATTGAGTCGATCTTCAAGAACGATGTCGAAGCCAGCCGTGTCGCGGCCATCATTGTGGAGCCGGTGCAGGGCGAAGGTGGCTTTAACGTGGCGCCGCCGGAGTTCTTGCAGCGCCTGCGCGTACTGTGCGATCAGCATGGCATTTTGTTGATTGCGGACGAGATTCAAACCGGCGCTGGCCGCACCGGCACCTGGTTTGCCGTCGAGCAAAGTGACGTTGCGCCTGACTTGATCACTTTGGCCAAGTCCATGGCCGGAGGTTTTCCGATCTCGGCCGTCGTGGGCCGCGCTGACGTGATGGACGCGCCCGCGCCCGGCGGGCTGGGCGGCACGTATGCGGGAAGTCCCCTGTCGTGCGCAGCCGCGCTGGCGGTATTGGAGGTGTTCAAGCAGGAAGACCTGCTGGACCGCAGCCGCCAACTGGGCCTTCGCTTGACCACCAGCCTGAAAAAAATGGCCGCCAGCCACCGCTGCATCGCCGATGTGCGGGGCCTGGGTGCCATGGTGGCGATTGAGTTGTGCAAGGGGGGTGACATCCATCAGCCCGATGCCGACATGGCCAAACGGCTGGCAGCCGAGGCGACCCAGCGCGGGCTGATCCTGTTGACCTGCGGCACGTATGGCAATGTCGTTCGTATTCTGGTGCCGCTGACGGCCAGTGATGCCATCGTCGATGAAGGCCTGGCCATCATGGACGCTTGCCTGACCGCCATTCAAGCAGTCTAATCAACATCCAAGTCGTACATCGGGCATGCATGTTGCTTAGCTGACCAAAGCCGCATCCCCTTTATTTTGTTCGCCCCTTGAAACGCTGAAAGGCCGCTACATAACATGTCGTCCCAAGAACTCGTGAAATTTGCCGGCGTTGAAAAAACGTATGACGGCAAAACCCTGGTGGTGCGCGATCTCAACCTTGACATCCGGGCTGGCGAGTTTCTCTCACTGTTGGGTCCCTCGGGCTCCGGCAAAACCACCACCTTGATGATGCTGGCCGGCTTTGAGTCGCCCACGGCGGGCGAGATTTTTTTGAACGGCACACCCATTACCCGCACGCCGCCGCACAAGCGCAACTTTGGCATGGTGTTTCAGAACTACGCACTGTTTCCGCACATGACCATTGCCGACAACGTGGCCTACCCCTTGACGGTGCGAAACTTTAGCAAGGCCGAGCGCGAAGCCAAAGTGCTGCGTGCCTTGGGCATGGTGCAAATGGACAACTTGAGCGCCCGCTATCCGGGGCAACTCTCGGGCGGTCAGCAGCAGCGCGTGGCGCTGGCGCGCGCGCTGGTGTTTGACCCCCAACTGGTGCTGATGGATGAGCCGCTGGGTGCGCTGGACAAGCAGTTGCGCGAGCACATGCAGCTCGAACTCAAGGCGCTGCACCGCCAGCTCGGCCTGACCTTTGTCTATGTCACGCACGACCAGTCCGAGGCACTGACCATGTCGGACCGGGTGGCTGTTTTCAGCGACGGCATCATTCAGCAAATCGACATCGTGACCGGCCTGTACGAAACCCCGGCCAATCATTTTGTGGCTGGCTTTGTCGGCGACAACACGGTTTTTGATGGCACCGTTGCGGCGACACGGGATGGTCAGTGCGACCTGCAGCTGGCCAGCGGCACGGTGCTGAGCGGCCTCAATGTCAACGCCGCCACCACCAGCAGCCGGGTGCATGCCTGCATCCGGCCGGAACGTATCGAGGTGCATCCGGCTGGCGCCTCACCGGGCGCCAACAGCCTGGAGGCGAAAGTGGGCGACGTCATTTATTTTGGCGATCACCTGCGGCTGCGCTGCGCGCTCCCCGGCCAGGTCGATGCCACCGTCAAGATTGCGCTTTCCAGCCCGACCGTCCCGCAATCCGGGCAAACCGTTTGGCTGCGTTTGCCACCCGAGCATTTGCGGATCTATCTTTGATCCGTGTGCAAACCCTGACCTCTTGCCCATTACCCAACCCCAAAAGGAGACCCAACCATGAAACTCAAACCCATCGTGGCCGCTGTTGCACTGCTGGCCTGTACGGCCAGCTTCGCGCAGACCCAGATTACCGTCGTCAATTTCGGCGGCGCCAATGGCAATGCCCAGAAGAAGGCTTACTTTGAGCCTTATGAGAAAGCCACCGGCAACAAGATTATTGGTGTGGAGTACAACGGTGAGCAGGCCAAGATCAAGGCCATGGTCGAGGCCAAGCAAGTGAACTGGGATGTGGTTGAGGTCGAGTCGCCCGACGTGACCCGTGGTTGCGACGAAGGTCTGTTTGAAAAGCTCGACTACAGCAAGATTGGCAACAAGGCTGACTTCACCCCGGCCGCGATTCACGAGTGTGGCATTGGCACTTTTGTCTGGTCCACCGTCATGGCCTATAACGCCGACAAGCTCAAAACCGCACCCACCACCTGGGCTGACTTCTGGGACGTGAAGAAATTCCCGGGCAAGCGCGCCATGCGCAAGGGCGCCCGCTACAACCTTGAATTTGCCCTGATGGCTGACGGTGTGGCGGTGCCAGACGTGTACAAGGTGCTGGCGACCAAGGACGGCGCCGAGCGCGCCTTCAAGAAACTGACCGAACTCAAGCCCAACATTCAATGGTGGGAAGCCGGTGCCCAACCGCCGCAATTTCTGGTGGCGGGTGATGTCGTCATGACCACCGCTTACAACGGCCGCATTGACGCCGCCCAGCGCGAAGGCAAGAACCTGCAGATCACCTGGACCGGTGGCATCTATGACCTGGACTATTGGGTGATGCCCAAAGGAGCGCCCAACAGAGAGGCAACCCTGAAGTTCATTGCCATGGCCAGCAGCGCCAAAGAGCAGGCGGAATATGCCAAGCTGATCTCCTACGGGCCGACCAACATCAAGGCACTGACCATGCTCGACGCCAAGGTGCTGGGCAAGTTGCCCACGGCACCGGCCAATGCCAAGACGGCGTTGCAATTCAACGTTGGTTTCTGGGCTGACCAGGGTGAGGCGCTTGAGAAGCGCTTTGCCGCCTGGGCCGCGCAGTAAGCCGCTGACAGCGAGATCGCCATGGCCCAATCAATGACCTTGGAACCCGGCAAGCTGGTAGGCCAGTTGCGCCGGGCCGAGCGCCGCAAGCGCGCTTTTGCGATCTCGCTGACGCTGCCGCTGTTGCTATTTCTGCTGTTCACCTTTCTGGTGCCGATCGGCGCCTTGTTGGTGCGCGCGGTGGAAAACCCCGAAGTCGCCAATACCTTGGGCCGCACGGCCAAGGCCTTGTCAAGCTGGAACCGCACCGCAGCCCCGCCCGCTGTTGCCTACGCGGCCTTGATTGAAGACATGTCGGCCATCAAAGAGCAGTCTGATGCCGGTGCCCTGGCGCGTCGGCTCAACAGCGAAGTCAGCGGTGCCCGCTCCCTGATCATGAGCACCTACCGGGCGCTGCCGCTGGCGCCGGGCCTGACGCCCGAGCAGGTGCGCACCCAGCTGCTGGCGCTGGATGCGCGCTGGGGCGAGCTCAGTTATTGGCAGGCGATTGCCAAAAATTCGTCGCGCTGGACGCCTGATTATTTGTTGACCTCGCTGGACCTCAAGCGCGATGTGCAGGGCCACATCACGCGGGTGGATGCCGACTCCGCTGCGTTTGCCAACATCCTGGTGCGCACCTTCAAGATCAGCGCCATCGTCACCTTGTTTTGCCTGCTGCTGGGGTACCCGCTGGCCTACTGGCTGTCGATCCTGTCGACGCGCAAAGCCAATATGCTGATGATTCTGGTGCTGGTGCCGTTCTGGACCTCGATTCTGGTGCGGGTGGCCGCGTGGATCGTGCTGCTGCAATCCAATGGGCTGGTGAACCGTTCGCTGATGGGCCTGGGGCTGAGCGATGCGCCCTTGCCGCTGCTGTTCAATCGCCTGGGCGTGATCATCGCCATGGTGCACATCCTGCTGCCGTTCATGATCTTGCCGCTCTACAGTGTGATGAAGTCGGTGCCGCCGACTTACCTGCGGGCGGCGGTGTCGCTGGGCAGCCATCCACTGGCGGCGTTCTTTCGGGTTTATGTGCCGCAAACCTGGCCCGGTGTGGGGGCCGGCGGTTTGCTGGTGTTCATCCTCAGCATTGGCTATTACGTGACGCCCGCATTGCTGGGCGGCGCGGGTGACCAGATGCTGAGTTACTACATTGCCCAGTACACCAATGTCAACGTCAACTGGGGCATGGCGTGTGCGCTGGGGGCCGTGTTGCTCACGGCCACGCTGGTGCTGTATGCCCTGTACCGCCGTGTCGTCAAGTCCGAACTCAGTCTGGGGTAAGCCTGATGCGATTGTTTCCATTGCCTACTGTCTCCGAGCGTCCGGCTGGCGCCGTGCGTTCGACCCACCCGATCATGCGGGCACTGGCCACGCTGGCGGCGTTCGCCCGCCTGCCCACCTTCCCCGCCTACGCCACGCTGGCTGACAAGGTGGGCTGGTACGCGCTGCGTTTGCTGTGCCTTGGCGTTTTGCTGTTTTTGCTGCTGCCGATTCTGGTCATCATGCCGTTGTCGTTCAGTTCCAGCTCGTTTTTGTCTTACCCGATGCCGGGCTGGTCCATGCAGTGGTACGACAATTTGTTCAGCTCCGACGAATGGGGCCGGGCCACGCGCAACAGCTTCATCGTCGCGCCGCTGGCCACCCTGCTGGCCACGGTATTGGGCACCCTGGCGGCCGTCGGCCTGGCCCGCGTCCAGTTCTTTGGCAAGGGTGCGCTGATGAGTCTGCTGATCGCCCCGATGGTGGTGCCGATTGTGGTGGTGGGCGTTAGCACCTACCTGTTTTTCGCCAAGATTGGCCTGGCCGACACCTACCTCGGCCTGATTCTGGTGCATGCCGCGTTAGGCGCGCCGTTTGTGCTGACGACCGTGCTGGCCACACTGCAAAACTTCAACGACAACCTGGTGCGGGCCAGCCAGAGCCTGGGCGCCAATCAAACGCAAACCTTTTTCCGCATCACCTTGCCGATCATTGCGCCGGGCGTCATTTCAGGTGCCCTGTTTGCCTTTGCCACGTCGTTTGACGAAGTGGTGGTGACCTTGTTTATCGCCGGCCCGACCCAGGTGACGCTGCCGCGCCAGATGTTTACCGGCATCCGGGAAAACATCACGCCCACCATTGCCGCTGTCGCCACTTTGTTGATTATTTTTACCACCACTCTGATGCTGGGGCTGGAGTGGCTGCGCGGCAGAAGGCGTTGAAAATGGCGCCGAAAAATCAACCCTTGTCCGGCAACGCCATGCCGCGTTTCGGCGGCATCGCCAGCATGTTGCGCCTGCCTGTTGCCAGTTCCCCAGAGGGCCTCGATGCAGCCTTTATTGGCGTGCCGCTGGACATCGGCACCTCGCACCGGCCCGGTGCGCGCTTTGGCCCGCGCCAGATTCGCGCCGAGTCAGCGCTGATCCGGCCCTACAACATGGCGACCGGCGCCGCGCCGTTTGACACGCTGCAGGTCGCGGATCTGGGCGATGTGCCGATCAACACCTATTCGCTGACGAAATCGTTGCCGATCATCACCGGGTTTTATGAGCAGGTGCTGCGCGCCAACTGCACCCCCCTGACCTTGGGCGGCGACCACACCATCGCCCTGCCCATCCTGCGCGCCATGGCGGCCAAACATGGCCCGGTTGGGCTTATCCATGTGGATGCCCATGCCGATGTCAACGAAGAGATGTTTGGCGAGCCGGTGGCACACGGCACACCGTTTCGCCGGGCGGTTGAAGAAGGTCTGCTGGACTGCCACAAGGTGTTTCAGATTGGCCTGCGCGGCAGCGGCTACGCGTCCGACGACTTTGACTGGCCCCGGCAGCAGGGCTTTACGCTGGTGATGGCCCACGAGGTCTGGTACCAGTCACTCGCGCCCCTGATGGCCAATATCCGGGCCCACATTGGCCAGACCCCGTGTTACCTGAGCTTTGACATCGACGGTATCGATCCGGCGTATGCAGGCGGCACGGGCACGCCAGAGATAGGTGGTTTGACTGTGCCGCAGGCCCTTGAGATCATTCGTGGCTGCTCGGGTCTCAACCTGATCGGCTGCGACCTGGTCGAAGTCTCGCCTGCGTATGATGTGAGCGGCAACACCGCCCTGCTCGGGGCCAACCTGTTGTTCGAGATGCTGTGCGTGCTGCCAGGCGTCCTCAGACGCTAGCTATTTTGTAGCTGTTGGCGCTTATTCCATAAGGGCTAGAGCCTTATTTCTTATAAACATACAGGAGTTTTCATGTCTGCTTTGGTTTCACCTCTTTCCCTGCTCAAAGACCCCACTCTCCTGAAAACCGATGCCTTGATCAATGGCCAATGGGTCAGCGGCGCAAGCCGTTTCGCTGTCACTGACCCGGCCACTGGCGCGCACCTCGCGGACGTCGCGAACCTGGGACCGGCTGAGGCCGAACAGGCCATTGCGGCTGCCAACGCCGCCTGGCCGGCCTGGCGCAACAAAACCGCCAAGGAGCGCAGCATCATTTTGCGCAAGTGGTATGACCTGATCATGGCGAATCAGGATGACCTGGGGCGCATCATGACCGCCGAAGAGGGCAAGCCGCTGCCCGAGGCCAAAGGCGAAATCGCCTATGGCGCCAGCTTTGTGGAGTGGTTTGCCGAAGAAGCCAAACGCATCAACGGCGAGACCTTGCCGCAGTTTGACAACAACCGCCGCTTGCTGCTGCTGCGCCAGCCGATTGGCGTCTGTGCCGCCATCACGCCGTGGAACTTTCCGATGGCCATGATCACACGCAAGGTCTCGCCCGCGCTGGCGGCGGGTTGCCCGGTGGTCATCAAGCCGGCCGAATTGACGCCCTTGAGTGCGCTGGCCGTTGCCGAGTTGGCTTTGCGCGCCGGTATACCGGCTGGGGTGCTCAACGTCATTACCGCTGACGCCGACAACTCCATTGCCGTGGGCAAGGTTTTTTGCGCCAGCGACGTGGTGCGCCACATCAGCTTCACCGGCTCCACCGAAGTGGGTCGCATCCTGCTGGCGCAGTCGGCGCCCACGGTCAAAAAACTCTCCCTGGAGTTGGGTGGCAATGCACCCTTCATCGTCTTTGACGATGCCGATATTGACAGCGCGGTGGAAGGCGCGTTTGCCAGCAAGTACCGCAATGCCGGGCAAACCTGCGTCTGCTCCAATCGTTTCTATGTGCAAGAGGGCGTGTATGACGAATTTGTGCAGAAGTTCGCCGCCAAGGTCAAGACCGCCAAGGTGGGTAACGGCTTTGAGGAAGGCGTCAACCAGGGGCCGCTGATTGAAGAAGCTGCGCTGCTCAAGGTCGAGCGCCATGTGCAGGATGCGTTGCTCAAAGGCGCCCGTTTGCTCACGGGCGGCCACCGCTTGCCGGGCCAATTTTTCGAGCCCACGGTGATGGCTGATGCCAGCGTCGATATGCTGTGCGCGCGTGAGGAAACCTTTGGCCCGTTTGCGCCGGTGTTCAAGTTCAAAACCGAGCAGGATGCGATTTTTGCGGCCAACAACACCGAGTTTGGACTGGCGAGTTACTTCTACAGCCGCGACGTGGGCCGCATCTTCCGGGTCAGTGAGGCGCTGGAGTACGGCATGGTCGGCATCAACGTTGGCATTCTGGCCACCGAACATGTGCCGTTTGGTGGCGTCAAACAGTCCGGTCTGGGGCGTGAGGGTTCGCATTTGGGCATCGATGACTATGTGGAGATCAAATACCTCTGCATTGGCGACATCCTCAAATAAGCGGCGCTGCTGGCCGGGGTGCTGAGCGGCCTGATGCGACTGGCGCTGACAGCCGTCAACGCGGCCGCACGTGAACGCTCATCCCGCCAGCTTGACCATGCCGGCCACCAATGCGGCACAACCCAAAAAAATGGCCAGCGCCAGCGCGCGGGACATGGCGTCATCCCTTGAACTCCCGACGGCGTTGTCGGTCTGCTTGTCCCCCAGGATCATGGGCAGCACAAGATTTTGGCGCTTCTTGAAGTAATAAAAGAAGATGGCGCTGATGTGCAGCACCACCAAACCGATGAGAACCCGCTTGCCAATAGCCGTATGGTAAAAAGTGGCGAAACTCACGACCGCGTTGGAGACGAATTGGCTTAAGGGGCCAGCGTTTGCAATTTCGTCGTCGCTGACCAACCCGGTCGTGACTTGAAGCAGAAGAAAACCCAGCATGGCAAACACCGAGCCGGAGCCCAACGGGCTGTGTCCAACGGCGTGCTCTGGCAGGCCGCGTCCTTTGACGTAGGCCAGGATGGTGGCGGGTGCATAGATGAAAGAGGTAAAACGTGACCATCTTCCTCCCACCAGGCCCCAAATGATGCGGAACAGCAGCAGACTGAGCACCGCGTAACCCGATCTGAAATGCCAGGCCATTGCATCGCCGCCCATCTGAGCGCTTGTGATCAAGCCCATAAAGCAGACGACCAATGCCCAATGGAAGCACCGGGTTGGCAAGTCCCACACCCTGACTTTGTGCGACATGGGTGGCCTCCTTCAGTGTTGATCAAAACTTGCAGTCATTTTGCAGGAGATCAGGCCCTATTTTCGTCGGGCCATTGGTGATAAAAACTGCGCGCGCCAGCCGGTCCTTTCTGGCCCGGTGGTGTCAGCAGGATTTTTTTATCACCATTACACTGATCGACCCGAATAAATCACAACCGTCCCGAGGAAGTAATCGCCATGAAAAGTAGCACCCTGTTTGTTCTCGCTGCCACCGTCGTCGCCTTCAGCGCACCAGCCTGCGCCCAGTTCGCCAAACCGGAAGATGCCGTCAAATACCGCAAGAGTGCCTTGTTTGTCATGCAGCAGAACTTTGGCCGTGTGGCTGCCATGGCAACGGGCAAAGCGCCGTTCGACGCCAAGGTGGCCGCTGACAGTGCGGCGGTCGCGGAGTTTATGTCCAAGCTTCCCTGGGCTGCCTTTGGTGAAGGGACCGGCAAAGGTGAGACCAGGGCCAAGGCGGAGATTTGGAAAGAGCCCGCCAAATTCAAGGAATACGCCGACAAGATGCAGGCTGAAATGACCAAGCTTGCCGCCGTTGCGAAAACCGGTAGCCTCAATGACATCAAGACGGCGGTGTCCGCCACGGGCGGGGCCTGCAAGACTTGCCACGACGATTTCCGAAAAGACTGACGCTGCAAATTGGTCTTTGGACCATGCCACAGGCCGACTCCCCGGTGCCGTCAGGCCCATGACTGTGGCGGGTCGCAAGAAAAACCCTGGTGCTGGGGCTGACAGAAATACCGCTTGTTCAGGTCATTTTGGGCACCTTTGGGATGGGCCCGATGGCACCTCACGCCAATTGTCCGCCTGCAAAAAGTCATAATCAGTCCATCTCAGGGTTTCTGGA
>Ga0209343_10006011_pt1 | contig 14613 bp, 12 predicted proteins | sample RifCSPlowO2_02_FD_184026 | JGI IMG/M metagenome (GOLD analysis project Ga0209343, IMG submission 184026) | Groundwater microbial communities from Rifle, Colorado - Rifle CSP2_plank lowO2_0.2 (SPAdes) (version 2) | ecosystem: Environmental > Aquatic > Deep subsurface > Groundwater | place... | reverse complement strand
CTGGCAGCACATGGCCGACCCCATGGAGGCCGCCAAGGCCAAGGCCGATGTGGCGTTTGAGTTCTTTGCCAAGCTGGGCGCGCCCTACTACTGCTTTCACGACCGCGACGTGGCCCCCGAAGGCGCGACCCCGCGTGACAGCGTGAACAAGCTGCGTGCCATGGTGGACGTGCTCGCCGCCAAGCAGGAGTCCACGGGCATGAAGCTGCTGTGGGGCACGGCCAACCTGTTCAGCCACCGCCGCTTCATGTCGGGCGCGGCCACCAACCCCAACCCCGAGATCTTTGCCCTGGGCGCCCTGCAGGTGAAGGAAGCCATGGACGCCACCCTGAAACTGGGCGGCGCCAACTACGTGCTGTGGGGCGGGCGCGAAGGCTACGAGACCCTGCTCAACACCCGCATGGGCCAGGAGCTGGACCAGATGGGCCGCTTTTTGAACATGGTGGTGGAGTACAAGCACAAGATTGGGTTCCAGGGCGCCCTGCTGCTGGAGCCCAAACCGCGCGAGCCCTCCAAACACCAGTACGACTTTGACACCGCCACGGTCTACGGCTTTTTGTGCCGCTACGGCCTGGAAAAGGAAATCAAGGTCAACATCGAGGCCAACCACGCCACGCTCGCCGGGCACAGTTTCGAGCACGAAATCGCCACGGCCGTGGACCTCGGACTCTTCGGCTCCATCGACATGAACCGCGGCGACATGCAGTGCGCCTGGGACACCGACCAGTTCCCCAACAACATCCCGGAAACCGCGCTGGCGATGTACCTCATCCTCAAGGGCGGCGGCTTCACCACCGGGGGCGTGAACTTTGACTCCAAGGTGCGCCGCCAGTCCATCGACCCCGAGGACATGTTCCACGGCCACATCGGCGGCATGGACGTGTCGGCCCGCGCGCTCCTGATCGCAGAGAAGATGATTCTGGACGGCCAGCTGGAAAAACTGCGGGAGGCCCGCTACGCGGGTTGGGACGGCGCGTTTGGCCAGGATGTCCTGAACGGCAAGATGACGCTCGATGCCGTGGCCGCCCAGGTGGTGGAACGCAACACCGACACCCGCCCGGTGTCGGGCCAGCAGGAGCGCCTGGAGAACCTGCTGAACACCTACCTATAAAAGTGCCTCCAGCCCTTATAGATATTGCGTGAGTAGCTATTGAAACAATAGCTACTCCGCTCCCTGGACTTACATCCCCAAGGACTTCAACAGTTCGTCTTGGTCGCTCATTTCTTGCGCGGGCTTGGTGACATTGCGTTCTTTGTCGGCCTGCGCGATCACTTCGTCCGGGTTCAGTGTTTCGTTGACTTCAAAGTCGTGCAGCTTGATGAACTCGGTGCGGTCGATCGCCAGCTCCAAATAGAAGATATTGTTTTTGCCGGTGTAGAAAGTCACGCGCCGGGACTCGGGCTTGTCCAACTGGGTGTCCACACTCAACACCACTTGTTTGTTGAGCACCAGCATCTTGGGCTGGTTCTGGGTGATGTGGGTTTGCAGCTCGCGGCGCACCTTGCCCGTGAAATCCCCCACGATCTGGTTCATGAGTTCACCCATGATGTTGCTCACCTCGTCGGAGGTGTGGGCAATGGCCAACTCGCTCTTGGGCATGCCCATGTTCAGCATGTAGCTCTCGTAGAGCTCCATCGCCGTCGCGGCTGAAAAATTGAGCACCACCAGGCCGGAAAAACCGCCGTCAAACAACACAAAGCAACCAATGTCGGGCTTGAGACAGGTCTTGGTGATGCGTTGAACCATCCCCGAATAGTGAATATCGCACTGGGTTGCCACCGTCAGCACCCGAGTCACCGAATTGCACAGGCTGGTGAGAATGTCTTCCGTACCGTACACCACGGTGGATTCTTGCCAAGTTTTGACCATAACGTACCTTCCTTATCGAAGTTGCGACTGTACAACGGGCGGGACGCAAGTGCCAGAAGACCAGGCGTGTGGAGGCAAGAAATGCGCGGTGGGCGTCAAAAAAGACTGCGCGCAGTTCGCCACTCACCTATTAATCGTTTGAACCTCCACCCGAGAGCACAGTCGGGTGTAGGGCTGCGTCGCTTTTGTAGGGGCCTTCGACGTAAGGACCACCCTCCAAGGCCTACTGGGTCGTAGCCGCTCAACGGCCCCACAATTGATCAAACGCTCCCTGAAACTGCCGCAGGTGACCAGACACACGCCGCCATTCAGTATGGGGGTTAGACCAGACCGGTCGCTAGCCCAACACCGATCAGCAGCATGGATCCAGCCACCACGATCTGCACCGTACGCAGCGTCACTTTTTGGAGAACGCGTTTGCCCATGAATGAACCGATGAAAGCGCAGACCGTGCCCACCGCAACGGGCGCGAGCAGTTCCTGCGACTGCGCAAAGTTGCTCGCCGTGAAACTGGCGCCATACACCACCAGTCGCGCTGCATCGACGATGACGGCTGAAACGACACCGGTCGCGACGAACGCCTCTTTCGAAAGGCCACTTTTCAGCAGGAAGGCCGAGCGCAGTGCGCCCTGGTTGCCTGACAGACCGCCGAAGAAGCCGGACAGCGCGCCACCCAGCGGCAGCCAACTCGGCGGGAACGCCAGCGCTTGAAAACGGGGTGACAACTCCAAGAGGGCGAATGCCACGATCAGGGTGCCGATGACAGCCTTGATCATGGTGATCTCGAACGTCGATCCGCCAAGGGAGTAGATCGCAATGACCGGCATCTTGTCGAACAGATGGATGAGGCTTGCCCCCGCGAAGGCAGCGATAGCGGCAGGCACGCTGAAGCGGGCCACGACCCGCCAGTCAGCCTGCTTGGCCATCAAGCCGAACTTGAAAATGTTGTTGGCGAAATGCACAACAGCGGTGGCGGCGATCGCCAGCGGCAGCGGGAAGAACAGCGCGAAAACCGGCATCAGAACGGTCCCAAGGCCGAAGCCGGAGAAAAGTGTCAGGCCAGAAACCAATAGCGCCGAGACGCCAATCAAGACAAGTTCCATGTGTGAACCTCCGTCAAATAATCGAATTTCAATATCGAGATTCGATTATTATGAACCAATCCCAATAGAAATCAAAAGAACCTATGCGCAACACGCACGCTGGCGACCGCAACCCGTGGTCTGTTTTCCTCATCTTTCTGCGCCTTGGGCTGACCTCTTTCGGTGGCCCCATCGCGCACTTGGGCTACTTTCGCGACGAGTTCGTCACACGGCGGCGCTGGTTGTCCGAGCGCAGCTATGCAGATTTGGTGGCGCTGTGCCAATTTTTGCCGGGGCCGGCAAGCAGCCAGGTTGGCATGGTATTGGGCCTGTCCCGCTCGGGCTACGCCGGGGCGCTGGCCGCCTGGGCCGGCTTCACGCTGCCTTCCGCCATTGCCCTGATCCTGTTCGCGCTGGGTATGTCCAACTACGGCGATGCCCTGTCGCCCGGCGCGCTGCACGGGCTGAAAGTGGTGGCCGTCGCGGTGGTCACCCAAGCGGTATGGGGCATGGCACGCAACCTGTGTACGGATGTGCCGCGTGTCACCATCATGGCGATGGCGACCTGTGTTGTTCTGCTGGTGCCATCCGCATGGGGGCAGGTCGGCACGATTGCAGCCGCTGGCATCGCGGGACTGCTGTTGTTCAAGCCTGCCCAGGACGGCGCACACGATCCGCTGCCAATCGCGGTCAGCCACCGTGCTGGCGTGATCTGGTTGACGCTGTTTTTTGCTCTGCTGGTCGGTCTGCCGGTTTTGGCGCAATGGATGCCGAGTCAAACCATGGCCATGGTGGACGCCTTCTTCCGGGCCGGGTCACTGGTTTTCGGCGGTGGCCACGTCGTGCTGCCGCTGCTGCAAGCTGAGGTGGTGCCTTTCGGTTGGGTCGGCAATGAAGCCTTCCTGGCGGGGTACGGTGCTGCGCAGGCGGTGCCCGGCCCCTTGTTCACATTCGCCTCGTTCCTCGGAGCGTCCATGGGCGCAACGCCTTCCGGCTGGATTGGCGGCCTGATCAGCCTGCTGGCGATCTTTGCGCCGTCGTTTCTGCTGGTCGTCGGTGCGTTGCCGTTTTGGGAGCGGCTACGGCAAAGCATGCGCACGCAAGCGGCGCTCGCCGGGGTCAATGCGGCCGTGGTCGGGCTCCTGCTGGCTGCGCTCTATCAGCCGGTATGGACGAGTGCCATTCATCAGCCACAAGACTTTGGGCTGGCAGTGCTCGCCCTTGTCGCACTGATGTTCTGGAAGCTCCCCCCCTGGTTGGTCGTCATCGGCAGCGGAGCGATGGGCTGGTTGCTGAGTGCCGTTCTGTGAGACCGTGGCAATGACCGATAAAGACCTCTATGGCGGACTGATCCGCCTGCACATCTTGCACCACGCCGCCGAGGAACCGGTCTTTGGGCTCGGCATCATTGAAGAGCTACGGCACCACGGATACGAGATGAGCGCAGGAACCCTGTATCCCATGCTGCATGGACTGGAAAAAAAAGGCTATCTGACTTCACGTCACGAGCGCACTGGGCGGCGGGAGCGGCGTCTTTACGAGATCACCGAGCAAGGCCGGGTTGCGCTTGCACAGGCGCGAATCAAGGTCAAGGAACTCTTTGGTGAACTAATCGAGGGGCATTGAGCGGGGCGAAAGTCTGCTCAGTTTGCTACCGTCCACAATCGGATTCAAAGTAATAGGGTAAAACGATGTTGTCTCGTTGGAAGAAATCGGTGCTGCTGCAAAGCACACCACCGTTGTACTGGTGGATGTTGGTCGGATCCCTGAGCTTTGCCATGGTTCCGACGTGGTGGACTCAACTGGATCTGAATACCGCCAGCTTATTTGACGGGGAATCAGCACAAGTTGTGTCGGCGTCCTGGTGGTGGGTGGAGTGGATTAACGTCAATATCCCATTTGCGTTTCGGGTTGCACTGGGTCTGGTTCTTGTGGGCTGGTTCGTGGCAAAACGCAGTACACACGCAGCTGCTTGGCGGCGGCCGCTGGCCTTCATTTTCCTAGCTGCCGTTATGGGGCCAGGGATTGTTGTGAACGCCGGTGTCAAAGACAACTGGCAAAGGGCCCGCCCTTACCAAGTCGAGAACTTTGGCGGTACGCAACAATTCACCAGAGCGGCCGTCCCCACGGACCAGTGCAATAGCAACTGTTCATTCGTGAGTGGGCATGTTGCTTGCGGATTTTTTCTGACCTCACTCATGCTGGTTCACCGTAGGCGCCAAGTCGCCTGGGCGGTGACGGGTACTGCCGCAGGACTGGTCATTGGGTTTGCCCGTATGTCTGCCATGGACCATTGGCTCAGTGACGTGTTGTGGGCGTACCCGATTACTTTGCTCAGCAGTTTGCTGGTGTGGATATGCCTCTCATGGCTATTCCATCCTTCCGGCACGGATCAACTGCAGTCCGCCGCAAAAACTTAACGCAACGTTTCATGCAGAAAGTAACACGGTGCCCCATGGCAACAAGCGTTCCCCAAATTCAACCCAAGCACTGGTCCATACCCATACTGGTCGCGGGCTTCTCCGCACCACTATGGTTGGGAATGTACGAGCCTGCCACGTTCTATGTCCTGAACCAACATCTCGCAGTTGTGCCAGATCAGGCGTGGGCACTGCTGTGCTTGCTGGGGACAGTATGGTGCCTTTTTGCATTGACCTCGCCCCTGCTGCTGTGGCGCCCGCGCATGGTGCTGGCATGGATATGTGCGGCACCTGCCGCGGGGATATTTGCCCGCATCGGGAAAATGCTGCCAAACAATCCACGCCCGCTGGAGGTTTTACCGTTGCAAACCGTCCACCTCATTGGTGAGCCGGTGTACCTTGCCGCCATGCCTTCGGGCCATACGCTTACGGCCTTCGCAGTGGCCACAGCCGTGTACTTTTCCATTCCCACCCCGCATCGCTGGCGTTACGTCTGGTTATTTGCGCTAGCTGCCGCTGTAGCCGTTTCACGCGTGGCAGTCGGTGCCCATTGGCCTGCGGACGTATCAGCAGGGGCTGCGTTGGGGATTTTTTCGGGATTGGTGGGGGTTACGCTTTCCGGCAAGATTCAAGAACATCACTTGCGGCCTCAGAGTTGGCTGATGCGAGGAGTTGCGTTGTTTGGCTGTCTCAGTCTGTATGTCTTGCTTACGGACGACATGGGATTTGCGATGAACGCACCTTACCAAATTGCACTTTCTATCCTTTTGTTAGCCTGCCTGCATATATTGATTAAGCGATCACTGAGCCGTGTGTGAACGCACCCACCAATGTGACTAAAAGGGCTCACCTCGCCACTCACCTATTGATCGTTTGAACCCCCAACAAAGGGCAAACTACCACTTCCCTTCGAGCGCCACATAAATCTGTCTGGCTCCACGGAAAACTTCCCGGCTATCACCATTGAGGGCACCCGCTGCATCCAACGTCGGTTTGCGAATGACTTTTTCTGACTGAAGTACGTTGGAGAACGTCAGACGCAAGCCCAGTTGACGGCCCCATTGCTGGTGAACATAGACATCGAGCTGATTTTGCGCAGACTCGGTTTCCCCGGTGAGTGGGTCCCGGACGATCTCGGGTAGGTGGTTGTAGTTTCCGCCCAGCGTGAGCTCCCGCACTGGCAGGCGCCATTCCAGCCCCATGTTCACGATGTAATCAGGCTGCTCTTTCATGCGGCGAACCTCATGGCTGGTACTGTCATGCACCCGAGAGAACAGCCGGGTGTAGTTTCCTCGCAGGGTCAGCTCCGGCAAACCCCATGCTGCCAGGCGCGCGCGGGCGTCCAACTCCAGACCCCACACTTGGGCTGCACCACTGTTGTAGGGGCGTTCGACGTAGCGGCCACCCTCCAGGGTTTTACCTTTTTCAACCAAATCCTGGATGTCGCGCCAGAACAGGTTCGCACCGAGTGTGCCCGCCCGTTCACGCACTGCGTGCTCCCACCCCACTTCCAACGCAGTGGCCTGCTCCGGGCGCAAGTCTGGATTGCCGCCCTTGTCCGGGTTGTTGAAACTGCCGGGGCTGGCTCCTGTGGCGAGCCTGAGCTGGGGTGACACATCATCAAAACGTGGCAACTTCATCGAACGGTTGATGCTGCTGCGCACAAGGTGATGGGGGGCGACTGCCCACCGGTGGTGTAGCGATGGGCTCACGCTGACGCTATGGCTGTCGCGCACGCCATTGGCCGCTTCAGAGCTGCGCTGCAACCGGGAAAGCCGCAGCCCACCCACCACAGTCTGCGTGCCCGACAGCTCTACCTCATCCTGCACGTAGCCCGTCCACTGCTGCTCCTGGACTTGTACGCTGTCACCGACATCGGTGAGCACCGGAACGCCGTTTTGCAGTCGGATACGGTCGTCCATACGGCGCTTGCCCTCGTTTTCCAGGCCCCAGGTCACAAGATGCAAATCTGCAACGGGATGCAGTCCTTTGAGCGCCCAGCGATAGGAATGCTCCTGCGCTTCCAGGTCGTCACTGGTGGTCTGGCTCACGCTCCCGGCGGCGTCCAACTCACGGCCCTGCGTGCGGCTGCGTTGTTCACCCACGCGGGCAGACAAGCCCATGCTGATTTCGCCGCTGTTGTCCAGCCGGTGTCGCCAGCCTCCACGGAGCTGCAACGCGGTCTGGTTCTTCTGCTCGGATTCAAACGCCTGCCCATTGGGGTTCAGGGTGGCGAAGTCCAGACCGCTGCCAATCGACGACTGGCGTTGCAGGCTGCGGGTGCTGTCTTGCAGTTGCAGCATGGGGCTGAGGTTGAATCGGTCACGGCCATTTCGCCAATCCCAGCGCGGTGCCAGGTTGAATTCGCGATTTTTCAGCGGCTCCTGGCCGACGTCCCGGCGCCGCGCCGTGGTCACGCCTGCGGCGTCAAATTCACGCACATCCTTGTGTGTGGTGGAGGGTTCTGCGCGTTCGGTGTAGCTGGCGTTGAGCAACCAGCGCACGTCCTCCGTCCGTTCACCCCACAGGCCTGTCAGTTGCAGTGGGGTGGCATCTGCCCCCGTGCTTTGGCTCCAGCCGGTCGCCAGCCGCATGGACCGCTGCGGCTTGTCGGGCGCCTCGCGCATCACAATATTGATGGTGCCTGCGATCCCTTCGTTCGGCATATCCGCCGTGGGGGTGCGGATGACCTCAATGCGCTCTATCAGCTCCAGCGGCAATTGGTCAACATCGACCGAACGGCCCTTGCCACCACCGGCTTTTTCTCCGTCAATCAGTATCTGGGTATAGCCCTTCATGCCGCGCATGCGCGCCTCACGCCCTTTGCCCGGCGCGCCAGAGACGACAACGCCCGGCAGTTTGCGCAGGAAATCGCCCACCGCCAAGTCATTGGACTGTTCAAGCTCTTCGCGGCCGTAAATGATGCGGGTGGCCGATGCCTCTTGGCGCTGGGTGTGGTCGTCGCGGCTCACCCGAATCACCACTTCCGACAGCACACCCGCTTCCTGGCCCTGTGCCCAGGCCGGGTAACACAAGCCCCCCAGCGTCAACAAACACCAAAGGCGCCGCTTCATGCCGCTCCCAAAGCGGCCATCGCCGGAGCACGCAAGCGCATATGGCTTTGGGGGATGGCGCAGCAGGTCAACACATGGGCCGCTGGTACGGCGCACTCCGGCGTGCTGCGGTAGCGAAACTCGCCCGCGTCCACCCCGAGCAGGCAGCGACCACAGCTACCGGTTCTGCAGTCAGCATCGACTTCAATGCCTTGGGCTTCTATGGCATCCAGCAGGCTCGGGTGCCCGTCAGCGGTGAACTGCTGCCCACTGAAGTCCAACTGCCAGCCGCCATCGACCCCATCGGTCGGCCCCAGGCTAAAACGCTCATAGTGCTGCGCTTCGGCGGGCACCCCTGCCTCGGTCAGCGCAGCGAGCATGCTATCGAGCAGTGCGGTGCTGGCACACAGGTAGAAATCCGTATGGGCCAAGGAGCCCAACTCGCGGGCCATCAGTTCCACGCCAATCCTTTCGCCACCCCCCAGTGCCGGGCGGGATACCAGAATCCGCACTTGCAGTGTCGGGCAGCGCTGTTGCAAGGCCATCAACGCGTCGCGGTACAGCGCCTCCTCTTCATGGCGGATTTGCCAGTACAGGTGCATCTGCGCATACGCACGCTGGCGAGGGCTCCATTGGTCCAACATCGCCAGCAAGGGGGTGATACCCACACCACCGGCAATCAGTACCGCACGCGGCCGAGATGCCTGGTATGCCAAGGTGAAATGCCCTTCGGGCCGCCCCACCACCAAGTGGGCTCCTGGTTGGGCATATGCAAACAGGCGTGGGGAGAAGCGTCCGTCAGGCTCGCGTTTGATGGTCACCTCGTAGGCAAATGGCAGTGTTTGCCACCGTGCCAGCGAGTAACGGCGTTTGGGTCGCTCGCCCGGAATGGCCAGGGCCACCGACTGGCCGGCGGCAAAGCGTGGCAATGGGAGGTATTTCGCCAGGCCGGACCGCCGCAAGCGCAAGGTGAACAAATCCCCTGGTGCATCGCTACGGGCTCCGACGACCAGCCGCAAGGGCTGCGGTCGCCGCTGAGGGCGGAAGCACATTCCCCGCAATAACAAGAAAACGGCGCAAAAAAATGCGGCGCCGGACAACAGCAGAAGGACCAGCAGGGGCCAGGTCATTCAGTGGGCAAGTCCTGCGCGTTGGCGTCGGCTACGCATCCACATCACCAGGCCGGTCACACCCAGCGCGACGCAGGCAAATCCCAGCAAGTCAATCCAGATCCACTCGTACTCTTTGCCGAAGAACAACTTCCCAGTGTGCATGTCCATGATGAGCTTGGACAGGGCAATCCCTTTGGGCGCGGCGGTCATGACATCCTCCGGGAATTCCACTGTGCGCTCGCTCCAGCGCTTGCCATCGGCACTGGACAGCAAACCGACGTCTTTGCAAGCGGCGGCATAGCCCACGGCATTGGCGGTGACCTGCCAGCAATCGGCCTTGAAGACTTTGGTGGCCGTACCGTCTTCCATACGCCACAGGGCTTTCTTGCCCGCCATCAAGACAGCGCCACCGGCAGACACCATGCCACGAATTTCGTCATGGGGGGAGCCTTCGACAGCAACCGCCTTGTCACCGTCCAGGCGAAAAACCCCCTGTTTGGTACCAATCCACTGCTGCGCACCGACTTGCAGGCTGGAGCGAATCTCCATCTTCTCGTGGCCGGCCTCCTGGATGGGCAGCACGACCTCTTTGGTCCCCAGGGCGTTCTCGTGCGCGATAAAGAAGGTGGTCAAGCCGACCAACAACAAGGGGACGCCCAAGACCAGGCTGCCCCAGGTGTGCCAATTGCGCATGCTGTGTTTCATGGTTGTACCTTCATGGTTGGAAATTAGAAGCGGCTTTCAAGCGTGACGTACAGCGTGGGTTGCGAGCTTTCCACCTTGGCCTCTGCAGCGCTGAAGTCGCCGTTGGCCTTGTATTTGGTGGTGCTTTCCTCTTTCTTCACCGACAGCAGGTTTTTGGCAATGAACCGCAATTCTGCTTTCGGGCTAAAAACCTTCACCAGGTAAAGGTCCAGCAAGGTGGATTCGTTGCGGGTCTTGATTTCACGCAAACCGTCATCGTTCAAACTCTCGGTGCTGTACCGTGGCGAAAAATTGATGGCAAAACCTGCGGACCATCGTGACGGGGTGTGGCGCCAGTCCATCCCCATGTTGGTCACACTCGGTGCCATTTCTTTGACCGCGTAGGTCTTTCCACCCACGGCGCTGCTGATCAGTCCGCGCATTTCGGAATGGCTGCCGGTGAAGGTGAGCTCATGCGGACCTTGGCGCAAAACCGGTACACGCCAGTCCAGTTCAGCCCCCCAAATGCGCGCATCCCCCGCGTTGTAAGGCCGCTTGACCCAACGCGTCCCCTCAAGACGGGTGTCTTTTTCGATGAAGTCCTTGATGTCCCGATGGTAGAAATTCAGGCCCACCACACCTTGGTTGCCCTTGAAAAACTTCTCAATCCCCAATTCAATGCCGGTGGCCAACTCTGGTTTGAGTTCTGCATTCCCCGTTTCATCCGGCGCCGCCAGAGTGCCTGATTTGGTGGTCAGCAGCGGATTGACCAGGTCGAATTTTGGCATTTTGAGGGTCTGCGCCAGGCTGCTTCGCAGGACCCAATGCTTGTCAATGGCCCAACGGTAATGCAGGGACGGATTGGGAGCCATGCTGGTCCCTTGGCGTGTCAGGCCAGTGCGGTCACTGGCATTGCGCTCGGTTAATTCGTAGCGGATACCCGGAGTCAGCCAGTGGTTCTCGGCCAGCCGCCATTCATCCTGCAAAAAGGCGGCCGACTTGCGCTCCTGGATGGTGTAGATGTCATTGGCCCCTGGCGCTTTGGGCGCCAAAGGGTTGGTGGCATTGCTGGCATCTGCCACGGACTTGTTTTTCTCATAGTCGGTCAGGCGGTATTCCACCCCGCTCTTGAGCGTGTGCGCCCCTAGCGGCACGCCCAGTCCCAACCCGGCGTAGTTCTGGTCGTCATAAATGTTCTCGATCTCTTTGGTGCGCTTGTTGATGACCCCCGCGCCGGTGGTCTCAACGTTGTAGGCGTCTTTACTGGACCGGCCTTGTTGCGCGCCCAAGCGGGCGTTCCAGCTTCCCCAGTCGACCTGGGCGTCGTAGCGCACTGCAACACGCCCCAAAAGGTCGTTTTTCTTCTCGTTTTTGTCGGATCCCTTGGTCAGGAGGCCTGCCGCGGTACGCGTGCGGGCGGACTCCTGTTTGTCCTCGGTTCCCGATGAAATATAGGGATCAAACGTGATGCTGTCCCGCCCCAAGTGCCACGTCAGGCGTGGTGTCAGCAGGGTTTCGGTTTTCTTGACGGGCTTGGATTTGTCCTCGCGCTCGGTCATCACCCCTGTGGAACTGAGCTTGTCCTTTGTTTCTGCCACGTCTTCAGCGCCCACGGTGTGTGACAAGGCCAATACAGCATCCAGATCATCGTAGCGGTGGCTCCACTGCATGACGACATCACCCACGTCCAAGCTGCCGTTTTTGCCGTACGCCGCACGCAGGCGCGTCAGATCCTCCGCTTTGTTTTTCAGAACGATATTGATCGTGCCACCCACGGCAGCGGCGTCGTATTCGGCGCTGGCGTTGCGAATGATCTCGATGCGCTCAATCATGTCCGCTGGCAAGCGGTCCACCTGCATTTGCCGCTCTTGGGTGGCGCCCGGCACCGGTTCGCCATTGATGAGGAATTGGGTGTACCCCTTTTCCAGACCCCGCATGCGTATGTCTTTGGCCACGCCCGCAGGCCCGGTGGAGGTCATGCCAGGCAAACGCCGAAGGACATCCCCCACGGTGGCGTCACCGTAGCGCTCCACATCCTCTTCAGAAATAACCAGCTTTTGGATCTCGGAGTTTTTCCGCTCGACCTGCGCTTCTCTGGCGCTGGTAACAACGACTTCAGACAGGAAGGGCACCCCCTTTTGTGAAGCAGACGCCGTTGTCGATTCGTTTGTGTCTTGCTGGGCCATTACAACCAAGGGCAAAAAACCCCAAGCCATACCGAACGCCAGCGCAATTGGAGTCTTGCACATTGCGAAATACACCTATGAAAAAGGCACTGGCTGGCGGCAGCTGGCTTGTGCGAATAATGTTATTTATGTAAAGCCAACGTTCCACTGTGATGTGGCACTTTACAGAGCAGACGCATTATAGTTACAAATGAGAGTAATTCGCATTACTGTTTATCGTGCAGCAACCTCCCTGTCCGACCCATCCAATGGCAAGGGCAATATCTGGAGGGGCTGATGCGCACTCCGTTTTCTTAAGCAAAAACAACCTCTAGCCCCCGCAGATACTGCGCAAGCAGCTCCTTTTTTTATAGCAAAAGAGTGGAGTGGCACCGGACTATCAAAGCAAGCGGTGCAACATGCCGAATAGGTAATAAGTTGCACATATGCCAGATAAGGCATAAAGTGCAGCATGTCTTATCCAATCCAAACCCCCACACAACTAGCGAGCCATCTGCGTGCGTTTCGCACCGAGCGCGGCTTGAGCCAGGCGGCATTGGGCCGCATGTTGGGGCTGAGTCAGGCCCGGATCGCCCGCATTGAAGCGGACCCGCTGTCCATCAGCGTCAGGCAATTCTTGTTGCTCGTCTCTGCTTTGGGCCTGCGCATCAGCCTGGAGCCGGTCGCAGGCAGCGGCCCAGACACACTGACCACCGCCACGCCGTCCACCCCCCAAGGGGAGTGGTAAACATGGCTGCCACCCTCAACGTGTGGATGAACGGCCAATGGGTCGGTGAGTGGAGCAGCTCGCGCAATGCGGTTCCCACCTTCAGATATGACCCGCAGTGGATGCGCCAGCCCTACCGGCGCGCCTTGTCCTTGTCGCTGCCCATCACGGCGGGCGCCAGCGAACACCGGGGTGACAAGGTGGCCCACTACTTTGACAACCTGCTGCCCGACAGCCAAGAGATCCGCTCCCGCTTGCGTTCACGTTTCAAAACCAAGTCCACCGAGGCATTTGACCTGCTGCAAGCGATTGGGCGTGACTGTGTCGGCGCCGTCCAGTTGTTGCCGGTTGGCACGCGGCCCGATGGCTGGGACCGCGTTGACGCGCTGCCCCTTGCGGATGACCAGGTGGAGCGCATCCTGATTTCAGCCTCCACCAATGCCCCCTTGGGCCAGCACCACGACGATCTGGATTTTCTGGAGGATTTCCGCATCTCGATTGCTGGCGCGCAGGAGAAAACGGCCTTGCTCCAGTACGGCGGCCAATGGCATTTGCCCCAAGGCGCGACGCCCACCACACACATCCTGAAGTTGCCACTCGGACGGGTCGGCAATATGCGGGCGGACATGGGCCTCTCGGTCGAAAACGAGTGGCTGTGTGCGCAAATTCTGCGGGAACTCGGGCTGCCCACGGCAAGGACCGAGATGGCCACCTTTGGCAAGCAAAAGGTGCTGGTGGTCGAGCGCTTTGACCGGCGTTGGCAAAACATTTCACCTGGTGCCCAGAACGACGCTGGATTCACCCCGGCCGAGGGCGTGTGGATTGCCCGCTTGCCCCAAGAGGATTTTTGTCAGGTAACGGGCACCGCGCCCAGCAACAAGTACGAACAAGACGGTGGGCCGTCCATGCGCACCTGCCTGGAGCATTTGGCCGGCAGCCAGCAGGCCGAGCAAGACCGGGCCTGCTTTGTCCTCACCCAGTTGGCATTCTGGCTGCTCGCCGCCACCGACGGTCACGCCAAGAACTTTTCCATCTTCCACCATGCGGGGGGCCATTACAGCCTGACGCCTTTGTATGACGTGCTCTCCGCCTGGCCCATCATCGGACACGGACCCAATCTGGTGTCGATTCACAAAGCCAAGCTGGCCATGGCCATGCGTTCAAAAAATGCGCATTACAAAATTCGCGAAATCCAGGCGCGGCACTGGCTCACCTTGGCACACAGTTGCGGTGCAAGCGGCGTGTGGCCCAAAATGCTGGCGATGACCGAAGAGCTTGACGCTGCGCTGAGCCGCGTGCAAGCCATCTTGCCGCAGGACTTTCCGGCTCCCATTTGGGAGGCGGTGCACCATGGCATGCGATCCCAAGCCGCCTTGTTTTTGGAGGAGGCCCGAGGGTGCTAATGGAGGTACTGGAGGGTGGCAACGGCAGCCAGCCATGTTGGCCGACGCAGGGCGGCGTGGCGCTCAGCGCAGTGAGGTAAAGGAGGAGCCCGCAGGG